>ERZ772957.321-NODE-321-length-40492-cov-47.889878_pt1 | contig 40492 bp, 55 predicted proteins | sample MGYA00580682_ERZ772957 | MGnify/ENA primary metagenome ERZ772957 (study PRJEB29015, sample SAMEA2737921) | human oral metagenome | biome: human oral; feature: human-associated habitat; material: dental | place: China | collected 2025 ...
GGTTCAACGTGGCGGCGTCGTGGGACCCGTTCGGGAACACGAAGAGCCTGCGCATTGCGATCGCGAACACGGACGCGGGCTACAAGTCGGACCTGGTGCCGCTGCACATCAACATCGGCGACTCGGTGGTGTCCGCGCTGCGCAAGAACGACAACTTTGACTGGGTCATCGACTCGCAGGAGGCGGCCATCGAGGGGACGCGCTCGGGGGCGTACTACGCGGCCATCGTCATCCCCGCCGATTTCTCCCAGGACATGCTCACGTTCTTCGACGGGGGAGCCTCCTCCGCGCCGATGACCTACTACGTCAACGAGAAGAAGAACGGCATCTCGCCGAAGATCGCCGGCCAGGGCGCCGAGGCGGTGAGCGCCCAGGTTAACCAGATCTTCGTTCAGACGCTCTCCGAGGTCGCCTTCGACACGGCGACGTCGGTCGGGAATGCGCTGTCCTCGCCAACGGCCGTCAATACGGTGACGGCGCTCGACAACCGCGTGCAGACGGTTGCCTCGCGCCTGCGTACGGCGGCGGACAGTGCGGATGCCTACGCGTCGCTCGTGGGCTCCTCGGTGACGCTCATCGACTCGACGACGACGCTCGTGGATGGGCTGGGGAGCGCGAAGGGCTCCGCGCAGTCCGCGGTCTCGAGCGCTCAGGCTGGGGCCAACGGACTCGGGTCTGCTGCTTCGGCGGCGGTGTCGTCGGTGTCCGACGCGATCTCCTCGTCACAGTCCTCGCTGGACTCCCTGTCGGGTGCCGTCGACAACGTGTACGCGAATGGCTCAACGAGCGCGTCGGATGCGGCCTCGACCCTGCGTTCGCAGGCCTCCGTGTTGGACACGCAGGCCGCCAGCTTCGCATCCATCAAGTCGACGCTCGCGTCTCTGCCAGGCTCGCCCGTCTCCCAGTCCTCGCTGGACCGCCTGCAAGCCGCCTCCGATCGGCTGACCGCAGTCGCGAACGGGCTGCGTGCCGCCGCCCTTGACGTGGACTCCAAGGTGGCGAACGCACAGGCTGGGCACGCCACGGTGAACGGTCTTATCGCCCAGGCGCGCTCCGCGGTCGATGGCCTGTCCTCCGACTACGAGACCAACCTGCGGCCTCAGCTCGAATCGCTGGCCTCCACCCTGGCCTCGGCCCAGTCCTCCCTGAGCGCCGCCCGCACGTCCCTGGAGAGCGCGACGTCGACCGCCTCGAACGGGAGCGGAAGCGCGCGTGCGGGCCTGAGCCTGCTGCGCGAGAACCTGACCGGCGCGGCCACGAGCCTGCGCGAGGCAGCCGGCAAGCTTGACTCCCTGCACGCGTCGATCTCCGAGGTGCTTGCCGGGGGAGACCTGACGACGCTGGGAACGATCATCGGGAATAATCCCGAGGCCCTGGCGGCGGCCATCGCGGCCCCCGTGGGCGTGGAGAAGACCCCGGTCTACCCGGTCGCGAACTTCGGTTCCCAGATGGCACCCCTGTACTCGATCCTGGCCCTGTGGGTCGGGTCCGTGCTCATGGTCGTGTCCATGCGCTCGGACGTCACGGACTCCAACGTCGTCGAGGGGCTGGCGGAGGTGGATCCGCTGCGCGCGACCCTCACGGCCAAGCCCGTCGGCCTGGCCGCCGGGTACCTGGGACGCTACCTGATCTTTGGGACTATCGCGCTCGCCCAGGCGACCCTCGTGGGGCTGGGTGACCTGTACTTCCTGAAGGTCCAGCACGTCCACCCGCTGCACTTCATGGGCACCCTGTGGCTGACGGCCATCGTGTTCTCCTTCCTCATGTACACGTTCATCGCGACGTTCGGGAACGCGGGCAAGGCGCTGGGGGTGCTCCTCCTCGTCCTGCAGATCTCGGGCGCCGGGGGAGCGTTCCCCCTGGTGATCCTGCCGTCGTTTTTCTCCGCGATCTCACCGTTCCTGCCCGCGACGCATGCGATCACGGCGCTGCGGGCCTCGATCGCCGGCTATTCGGGCTACGAGTACGGGGACGCCATGTGGTTCCTCGCCTCCTTCATTCTGTTCGCCGCGTTCCTGGGGCTGGCGTTGCGGCCGTTGCTGGTGCGCAGCAACCGACGCATGGTGGCGAAGCTGGAGTCCACGAAGCTCCTCTAGGGACCGACCCGTCCTCGGGCCGCGAATTCTCCGGCGAGGGATCCGGCCAGCGACAGCTGTGTCCCTCCTCCCCGCGCCACTGGCGGGAGAGCGGGCGCGTCCCTGCTTGTCGCCCTTGACGGCGGGGGAGGGGTGCCATATACTGATGTGTCCGACGGTCTGCGGAATGGCTGAGCGTCGGTGAGTTGAAAACTCAAGAGGGGATGATCGGTTTCGACAGTGGTCGTCGATCGAAGTGAAGCGAGCCGAGGATGTGCGCTCAACTCGTTAACGATGCGTGCAAACCAATAGGTGCCGAACAGAATCGCACCGACTACGTTCTCGCTGCCTGATATCGCAGCCTGAACCTTTAGTCCGTCAGCCCGGGAGCTGCTTCCGGCCCGGTGTCTGGCGTCGTCTAGGGAGCCACTGGGTGCCGCCCATGTTGGTGGGGCGGCTCCGACACTCAATCAACTGAGCCCATCCGGCGGTGAGTCTACGCGGATGCCGGGGGCCGAGAAATACACTCGTAGACTGCGCTCGGAGAAGAATTCGGGGTCGGCTATTGGACGGGGGTTCGATTCCCCCCATCTCCACAGATTCTCACTTATCGTTGCAATAGCTGCGATGTCTGCCTCGGCAGGGTACGCGGTGGGTACAACAAAACGGCCCCGGCCACCGGAAGATGTCTTCCAGTGGCCGGGGCCGCGTTGGTATCCTCCTCAGATGTCGGACATGATCTCGTTTGGAGGGTCCGGGATGAGCGGACGCGTTGCCCCTTTCGGGAGCGTCAAAAGAAGATCCTCGATGATGCGCTGGAGCTTATGGCCCCAGCCGAGCGCCGCTCGGTAGCGAGCCCGCGTCTGGTCGAGGTCGAGTGTTGCCGCCTCCAGGTCCTTCTCGAGGCGATCGACCTTGAGGGTCAGTCGCTCGAGTTCCGTTTTCATCGCGTCGAACGCCAGTGTGAGCTCCGCGAGACGGGAGTGTTCGTGCTCGACTCGGCGCTGCGACCACCCGCTGATGAGGTTTCCGCAGACGATCCCCACCAGTCCGATCAGCGCTCCGACGACGACGTTATCGAGTTGGACCCACGGCACCGCCGCTCTCCTGACCGCGCCCCTCGGTCTCACCCTCGATGTCGGCGCGGGTCTGACCGCCAGGAGTCACGACGCCCACCCACTCGAGAAGACTCACCCCGCCGATTCGGATTCTGGCGAGCACCTGGTAGACCGCCCAGGCAACCCCCAGGAATACCGTCATTTGCGACGCGAACAGCCGCCACGTCGCCGGGTATGACCCGGACACCCACACCGCAGTGGTGACGACGGCCGCAACGGCCACCAGGAGGACGACACGGCGCCGCTTCGTCCACCAGGGACGATCCAACGCCGCCTGAATCACCGGCCACAGAAGGCCGACCACAACGGTCGTCACGAAAGGGTCCTGCTGCAGACCCAGCAGAATATCGCTTTGACTCATGAATGTCTCCTCACGGTTTCTCCGCGCCCGCGAGCGCGGCGTTGATGGCTGCGTTGGTGATGGGGCCGTAGTACTCGTCGACCGTGACGCCGACGGCGGCCTGGAGCTGCCCGATGACCGCGTCGTGTGCAGCGTCTGATGCGTCGCCCCAGATGCCGTCCGCGGGCGTCCGCACGACGCCCTGCGTGTAGGGGACGCCGAATGGGAACTGCCTGTCTCCCCAGTTGGATGCTGCGATGACGGCGTACACGCGGCGCGTGGTGTCGGGGCCGAGGACGTTGTCCGTGTCCGCGCCGACGGCGCGCTGAATGCCGGTGATGTCCGTATACCCGCCGCCGGAGTCTGCCGCCGCGTCGGAGTAGAACGGTCGGATGACCGCGCACACGTCGTCCCAGTCGCGGCTGCGACGGTAGACACCGCCCCCGTTCGACTGCGAGCCGCCCGACCCCGGGGACGTATTGCCCTCGATGGTCTGCACCCAGCTGCCGTAGTTGGCTTCGACGAGGCCCACGTGGTCGGCAACTCCGTCGCCGTCCCAGTCGAAGCAGATCAGGTCGCCCGGCCGGGCTGAGCCGGAGCCGACCAGACGGCCTGCGGCGCGGGCCGCGTTGATCCCGTAGGGGACGTAGGCGAAGTCGCCGCCCGGAAGGACGGACTTGCCGTCGGCGCCTGTCGTGCACCATGAGGCGAACATCGCACAGTAGGGCACGCCGGAGGCGCCGTAGTAGGAGCCGTGGCGCTGGGCATACCAGCGACCGTACTTCGTGCCTTCCGCCGGGTCATCCCAGCGGTTATAGCCGATTTCTCCGGCCGCCCACGCGACGGTCTGCGATGCGCTGACGCTCATGCGTTCTTCACCTCCCCGTAGGGGAAGACGATCGGCTCCACGACATCATCGGGAGTGTGAGTCGCCGGAGGCATCGCAGCTACCAGCTGCTCTTCTGTCAGGTCCATCAGGACCTCCCTTCTGTTAGTGAATTGGGTTGGGCATAGTGAAGCCCCGACCACCAGGCAGGTGGTCGGGGCTTGGCGGGTCTGAAGGCCCGTCAGGTCTTGATGATGTAGTTGAGCGCCGCGTACGGCGGCATCAGCGAGAGCGGCTTGGATCCTCCGACAACATCGGTCTCCAGCCAGCTAATCGCCGAAGAGTCCCAGCCAGCAGGAATCCTCCACCCGTTTCCGCTGCCGACGTTGGAGTAGTAGACGCCGACCCCTTCTGGCCATGTGTCGCCGTGCCCGACAACGTTGTGTCTGTGCGCCGGCATCTCCTCGGTGGTGATCGCGTGCGACGCCTCGCCTCCCGTTGACGCTAGACCTCTCGTCTGGTCTGCCCCGAGGACGAAGCGTCCACGCAGATCCGGCACGCTGAACGTGAAGGAGGCCCCGAACACGGCCGCGAGCGCCGGGTAGGTCTTGCGGTCGTACTGTTTCCCGTCGCACATGAGCCATCCTGACGGGGCGGTCTTGCCCGCGTAGGCCGCGATAACGCCGGCAGGAGTGACAACGGTGATCGCTTCACCGGGGTCCCCCTTCTCCCCGCGAGGGCCCGCTTCACCCTGGTCTCCCTTTGGTCCTGGTGGCCCCTGTTTGCCGGGGTCGCCCTGCGGCCCCTGTGGGCCGGGTTCGCCGCGGGGTCCCTGCGGCCCCTGGCGTCCGGCGGCGGCTCCGCCGGGCTCGACGTAGGCGTCCATGGTGGAGCGAGTGTGAGCAAGAGCAACCATTGTGCCGTGATGGATCTGGACGAGCACCCGATCTCCTGGCGCGACTTTCGTTGTGAGTAGGCTGTCGTCCACGTAGTAGGGAGTGTCGCCCATGCCGTCAAGGCGCGCTTCGAAGCGTGGGACAAAGCCATCCTTATTCGCCACTTGTGTCGTTCTCACGGTGCCCCACCTGTAGGTGGGCTGCGCGTCCAGACTGGCTCGTAGGTCTGCCACGACCTGCGTGAGGTACTCAATGCCGTCGCTCATTCTCGGACCTCCTTCATCGTGGTTCTCACCAGGGCGGTTGGGGAGAACTTGTACTCCATCTGCTGAACGACGCAGCGCATGCGCGTGCCCTGCGAGACAAACTCGACGACGTCTCCGGGCGAGATCGGGACTGGCATGTGCTCGATGACCAGGGACGCAGCGGGCGCTGATCGTTCCGCGAGGATCCGGCGCGCGATCTCATCGATGATCTCCTGCGACGCCGCCTGAACGCCAGTTTCCACGTGCGCCACCTCCCCTCGGTTCGGTATCGAGAACGGGTCCTTTGGATCGCGGTTCTCGGCTCTGCCGACCAGGGGCGGCGGCGTCTCGCCAACCATCTGCCGACTGCCCGTCCCTCCCGCCCCGACGCAGATCACGACGTTCGGCACCGCGAAGATGTCTCTGTCGATCGTCCACGACGCCGAGTGAATCGCCTCGCTCCCCTCAACGAACCTGTAGCTGACGGGACGCCTGGATGGCCGGATGTACTTGTTGACGAGTATGGTTCCGCGCCCGTCAGTGGAGAGCGCCGAGTATCCACCCGCGTTCAGCACGTCGTTGATGACGGTCAGCACCGATGTGCCCACGTCGTACACGCTCTCCTTGAGCACGAAATTGGGAAGCTCGATCGCGGCCGGCACACGCTGGAACGACCTGAACAGGGGACCAAGAAGGGACTGGGCACCTCCCCCGGCATGATGCGTGACCTGCTTGAGGACAGCCCGATCCGCGTAAGCCAGCAACCCCTGCAGCTCGATGCCGCTGACCACTCGATGCTCGTCGACTGCCCTGCTCGGGGCACTCATGATGAACGTCCCCACCGGCCAGCCCTCCATCCCCTCCGGGACGTAATCGACACGAGCATGCATGTTGAACCAATCGATCTCCTGCCCCATATCCACGACGCGAAGAGACCCTGACGCCCGCAGACGACTGGTAGCCGACAGCGTCACCGACCCGGACTCGACGCCGTCAAGCACGCCAAGATCCTCGCCCCGAAGACTGGTCAGCATCACCCGAAACTCTGCCTGCCTGTCACCCGTCAGGCCGCTCACATTCCCACCTCCGTTAGCTTTGCTGACACCCTCCAGATGCCCCCGACCTCTCGATCAAGCTGCACATCCGAGAGCGACCCGTAGAACACCCTCCCTAGAGGATCCCTGTACATGAACGGAGCAGGCATGAACGCCAGATCCTCCACCGCCCGACGTTCCCTCTCCGAGGCATCCACCAGCGTTGCTGAGACAGTCACCACACGCTGACGCTGCGTGCCCGACATCTCCACGCCAAGATCCCTACCCGCGAAGTGCTTGACCTCCCGGTTCACCAACCCCATAGACACTCCGGTCGCGGGATCCCACGCGAGGCGGGCCACGCGCGAGAACCCCTGCCCCGCACTCAGCCACACCGCCTGCGAGTCCGCGAGCGCATCAACGATCGTCACCGACGATGACGGCATGGCGCTAGTCGCAGTCACCCTGTACTTGGTGACTCCGTTCGTTAGACACTCCCTGTCTCGGTACATCGTGGACGGCGGCAGGCGATCAGCAACGAGTGTCCACGTGGATCCACCGTCGATGGATCGCTCGAGGCGCGTCTCGACGGCGGCCGGGGTCTTCGCCCCAGCGGGGATCGCAGGAGAGGCGATGGAGACGAGCATGTCTCCCTCTGACTCCTCCCATTCGGCCGTGACGATCGGCTGCGGCGGCGTCGGGTACTCAACGTTGTACCGGCGCTCCACGCTGGTCGTGAGCCCGAACCCGTCCGTGAGGGCGATGCGCACAACGTACGAGGCCTTGTTCTCGAGGCGAGCCTTGAATACCAGGGCCGCGTGGGAGAACGATGGGGAGACGTTGATGACACTCGTGTCCCCGGAGATCTGCTCGATGACCTGCAGGTCGGCGCTGAGGAGCTCTGCAACGACAGTGCTGATCGTCGTCGAGGACCCCCTCACGTGCGATACCGAAATCGCGCCTTCAAACACTGACTTGTCCAGAGTCAGCGCGTTGGGTGCGAGCGCGACCACAGGCGCATACGTGACCGTAGTTCGCCTGGCTGGCGACCAGTCCGAGTACTCCCGGAACTGGCCCCTCGTTCGGATCTGGTAGGTGTAGACCCCAGCGGGGAGGTCCACAGTCTTCTCCTGGACGGCGCCGGCGATACTCACCGTCGTCCACGATGGAGTGTTGCCGACCTCGCTGGTGACCCGCGCGTAGCGGATCTCCGCCGCCTCCTGCCAGGTCTCGTCAATCGACGTGTGAGACCACGCGAACAGGACTTGCCCGACGGGCGCGTAGGCACCGGGCTTGCGAACCCCCGGGATGCCGGGCTTTTGGAGCACCTGGATAGTGTTCGACGGCGCCGACCGGTTTGACTCGAGAGCGTCCGTCTTGACATACGCGTAGTACGTGTGCGGCACCTGGAGGTCAGCGCCAGCATGCACCCACCCGTCAGCGTCGGCGCGCACGGTCCCGACCTTGTCGTCACCGTCGTAGATCTCAACAGTTGCGTCTCGCGGGTACGGGAAGGTCGTTTTCCACGAGACGTTGATCTTTCCGTCCTTGGTCTTGGACGCCGTCAGCTCCTTGACTGGATCCGGACGTGTGGAGACACCCGCCGAGAGCGGGGACGCCGGCCCCGGCACGAAGTCCGACACGTCCCTCACGCGCGTCGGGATGACCGGCGAGGCGTAGACCCTGTACCAGAACCTGTCGTTCGGGTACACCGCGCGATCGTCGATCACGTTGAACGTCGCGGCGGTGCTGCCCTCAACGTTCACCCAGGTGACGACATGCCACTCGCGTGGAAGCCACGGCCCGGACTGGTTGTCGGCGTACGCGTCCCATCGTTCAATCACGTACGAGCGGATCGGAGAGGACGAATCCGCTGGCGTCGCCGCGTGCCACGTCACCGACACAGACTTCCCATCCGGCTGCAGGACCGCCTTGCAGTACGCGGGAGCTGACGGCGGCTTCGCAGGGCGGGCCGGGAGCGTGAGCCACGCCTGGACAGACGGGTGCCCGCCGTTCCAGATGGGACCGAGAGAGTACCCAGCGTAGATGGACCGCTCCTGATTGGGGTACAGGGTCTCCGTCCAGTGCGACGTACCCATGTCCTTGTACACGGTGCCACCGCGCGGCGAGGAGAACGACACCGTCTCCGACCCGGAGCCGAGTGCTCCCCACCACTGGGTGGGAGCCGTGTACTGATGCCCATACCCGTCCGAGCGCAGCCAAAACTGGGCATGGACCTGCACGCTCCCCGACGCGGGATCACCCGTCCACCACATCTCGATGCCAACCGACATGTAGCCCGAGGACGCCGACCATTGAATCGCCATGTGATGTGATCTCCTTTCAGAATCCGATGAGGCTACGCATCGCTCCGCGCGACACCGGAGCCAGGCTCGACGAGACGACCCCCGACGCCTCGACGCGCATACGCCCTACCAGCGCGTCGTCACTGTCACGCACGACCACGTACGACGGTCCCGACTCCTGCCGCGAGCCAGTCGCGACGCCCCCCAATCCAGCCGTCACACTCAACGCGCCAGACTCCAGGCTGGCGAGCTGGGCCTGCCCGGCCGCGATCGTGTCCCTGATCGCCGCCTCAAACATCGGCGCCCGATCCATCGCGCCCTGCGCGAGCGCCTCAACGATCGACTGGCCAGAGTAGAGCGTCCACCCCTTCCCAGAGAACGGCCCCTTCTTCGCCGGTGAAAACGGCAAGTACTTCCGGACGCCACTGAGCACGTCCGAGACCGCGCTTACCGCCGCGCCCGCCATCGACTTAATGCCGTCGATCAGGCCCTGAATGATCTTCTTGCCTGACGAGACCATCATTGAGGGCACACTGGACAGGACGCTCATGATCTGTTGTGGGACGTCCCAGATGATGCTCTTGAGTGCCGGCAGGGACTGCACGATGCCGTCGATCAGACCCGTCAGGATCTGCACGCCGACGTTGAGGATCAGCGGGATATTCTGCACTAGGACCGTGATGATCGTCGTGATGATCTGCGGCAGCATCGCGATCAGCTGCGGGATCGCCTGCACGATGCCGCTGATGACACCGATCAAGAGCTGCACGCCCGCGCTGATAATCAGCGGCAGATTCGTGATCAGCGTCGTGACGATTGTATTGATGATCTGCGGCAGCATGTCGATGAGCTGCGGAATCGCTTCGAGTATGCCGTTGATCAGCGTCGTCAGCAGCGTAACGCCCGCCTCGATGATCAGCGGCAGATTCTCCACGATCGTCGTCACGACTGTCGTGAGGATCTGCGGCAGCATCTCGATCAGGGCCGGAAGGGCTGTCTGCAGACCACTGATCAGCGCCTGAAGCACCTGCACGCCCGCCTGAATGAGCTGCGGCAGCGCCTGCACGATGGTCATCACGATCGTGGTCACGATCTGGGGGAGCGCCGCCGCCAGCGTCGGGATCGCCTGCACCAGACCATTGATCAGGCCCGTCAGCAGCCCCGCGCCCGCCTGAATCAGCTGCGGGACCGCAGTTGCGAGAGCATCCAAGAGCGACGAGATGATTCCCGGCAGCGCTTCAAGAAGCACCGGGATCGCTGCCGTCAGACCGGCCGTCAGACCGTTGATCAGGTCGACGCCGGCGCTTACCAGCTGTGGAAGCATGGCAACCAGGCCCCGGACCAAGGCCACGATCATCTGCGCTGCAGCTGGGATCAACTGCGGAAGCCAATCAGCAAACGAGCCGACGAATGACTCGATGATCTGGCCCGCCATGTTCAGCAGGACCGGCAGCGCGGTCGTGATTCCCATGACCAGCGTCTTGACAGCCTCAGCGCCCGACGCGATCAGCTGCGGAGCGTTCGAGACCAGCTCCGACCCGTACTTCGAGACGTTGAGAATCATGTCCGAGATCATCGTCTGAATCTGCGTCGTCAGCTCACCACCAGATGCCTGCACCAGAGCGCCGATGCCGGCGACCGCCGCCGTGATGAGGCCACCGAAGGCCAGCAGCTTGCCGAAACGCGCCGGATTCAGGAACATCCCGACCTGCTCGATCAGCCCCTCAGCCGCCGAAGCAAGCGGACCAGCAGCGCCCGCCAGCGCTTGCCCCATCTTCGGGCCGATGCCGCGCATTGCCTGCATCGCCGGGCCAAGTGCCTTGCCTGCGCCCTCCTTGAGGACGCCGCCGACACCTGAGAGCTTGCCGCTGAGCGCCCCGAACGATGGCCCGATGTGCTTGTCCCCAGCCTCACGGATCACGCGGCCGAAGCCCGAGAGCTTCTCACCAATCGCCGCAGACGCATTCGACGCCGCCTCACCCGCACCAGACTTCAAGGCGCTGCCGAGGCTCTTCGCGTGCTGACCGGCCGACTCAACAGCCGGCGCGAAAACCTTACCGACGCCGTCCTTGACCGCGCCGCCAAGCCCCGAAAACTTATCCGCGAGCGCAGACGGCGAGGGGAGTGCGTCGAACGCTCCGATGATCAGTGACGGATCAGCGAGTAGCGTGCCCGCGCCTGCGAGCGCGGCGAAGCCTCCGGTGGCTTGTCCGAGGGCTTTGGCGATGTCCTCGAGGGTGAGCTTTCCGTCCTTCATGGCGTCGGCGAATGGATGGAGTTTTCCGGCGAGGATGTCGATGTACTTGCCCGCGTTGTCGAAGGCGGGGCCGAGCTGTTCGCCGACTGCGTTGACGATGTCGGTGAGCGGTTCCTTGACCTTGTCGAGGGAAGCGACGAGGCCCTTTTCAACGGCGGCTTCGAGGTTGCCCCATGCGCCCTCGAACGTTGAAGCGGACTTGGCGGCTTGCTCGGCGACATCGGTGAAACCCAGGTCCATGAGGGCCTGGTTGAACTCCTCGGCCGTGATTTGGCCTTGGCTCATCGCGTCCCTGAAGTTCCCGGTGAAGGCCGAGTTTTTCTTGAGCGCCTCCTGGATCTTGCCCGAGGCGCCGGGTATTGCCGCAGCTATCTGGTTCCAGTCCTGCGTCGTGAGCTTGCCCGCGCCGTTGATCTGGACGAGGGCGAGCGCGACCTGCTTGAACGTTTCCTTGGTACCGCCCGCGATTGCGTTGACGTTTCCGGCCGCTTCGGCCATCTTGTCGAAGTCTTTGACGCCGTTCGCGGCGAGCTGCGCCGTCACCGACTGAATGTCGGACAGATCATAAACGGTCTGGTCGGCGTAGGTTTGTGCTGCTGCGGTCAGCTGCTTGATCCGGGACGGGTCGACGCCGGCGAACTCGAGGGTCGACCGGAACTTGTCGGTGGCGTCTGACGCTGCGATTGCGGCGGGTATCTGCGCCGTCAGGGCTGCGGTGACCCCGCCGACCGCTGCCGCGACGCCGCCCAGGCCGATCTTGCCTATCGATGCGAGTGCCCCACCGATGTGGGTGGAGAGCGCGGATCCGATGCGTGATCCCCACGACTCTGTCGCGCTTGTGAGCGCGGACGAACCCTCAACGGCCCCGAGCTCTTCGAGGATCTTGCTCTTCAGCCCCTTGAAGCTTGGGACGATGTCGATCCATGCTGTGCCGAGTGACGTGCCTTCTGCCATGCGCGCCCTCCTCTATCTAGTTGTCAGCCGGTGTTCTCACAGCTGCGAGCTGCATGTCTATCCAGTCCGTGTCGGGCATGTGATCGATCTCGACTCGCGTTCCCGGACGTGGGATCGGCGGAGGCGCGCCCCGGCCCTTCTGTGCGTCCTGCGTTTTCGACCATTGGAGCCAGCGCAGTGAGTCCGCCTGGATCGCAGCGAGGTGCGTGTCGAGAGACCTCCACTGCCACTCCTGGTCGATCGCCCGCAGCGTCCAGGATTCCGTCTGCCTGATGACGACGGACGCGAGACGCGCGGCCTGGCGCGCCGGCATCTGGCGCACGCCGCGCCCGAAAAAGCGGAGGAAGTCCGCCTCCAGCTCATCGGGCGCGTGCACCAGGAGCGCGACGAGGGTCAGGCTTTTGGGGCCAGCTCGCTCATGATCTGCACGAGCATCTCAGTCGCGGCCGTGGCCGTGACACGGCCTCGGTCATCCCTGACGGCGTCAAGCAGCTCCTGCGCCTGATCGCCCGCGACCGCGCGGAACACGGGCGGCAGAGCGAGGATGTCGCCGTGCTGGATCTCAGCGAGCGACTCGAGCAGCTCGAAGTCGTCGAACACTGTCGGGTCAACTTCGAGCTGCACGCCTGCGACGGTGATCGTGCGCAGAGCAGGAACAGGCGTCGGTGCCGGCTCGGGCTGGGTGGGCGCCTCAGCGGCACGAGCGTGCACGGCATCCATCGAGCCATGCGCCGGGTGAACGGTCGTGGGGACGTCTGGGTTGTCGGGCACCATTGGGGTGACAAAAGTCATCGCGCATACCTTTCTAAGTCTGTGAGTGTTGGTATGGAAGAGGGGCGGGGCGCGACCCTGCCTGCGCCCCGGGGATGGTGGTCAGGCAGGCTCCGCCCCTCTTCCACGATTTCGGGTCGATCAGCCCGCGGCCTTCGCGATGTACTCGCGGGCGCAGTCGCCCTCGAGCTTCGCGGACGGGTACGCGGCGATCGTCACCTCGTAGCCCACGGCTTCGCCGTCCTTGTATACGGTGGACCCTCGCTCGGTGATCTGGCCTTCGGGGATCACGATTCGCTTGATGAGGCCACCCGTGAGCAGCACTTCGAAAACGAACACGCGGCGGGGCAGGATCTTGGAGTTGTGGCGAACGCTGATCGGCTTACCCGCGCCGCCCTGCTGCTCGACGTTTTCCTGCCCGAACACCTCGCGCAGGACGTCAGGGTCGAGGGCCTGCAGGAGCTTGGTCTTGAACGTCTCCTTGTAGCCCGTCTGCTGGGTGAGGACGACGTCGCCGCCAAACGCCTTCATGTCGCTGGACTCGGAATCGATCGGATTCTCGAAACCCTCCTCCGAGAGGTACCCCAGCTTCACGAACGCCGTATTGAGCGCCGCCGTCGCATCAGCGGGGAGCTCCGTGCCCAGCTGAGCGGCGAAAAACGCGCCGCCCTTCTGCGGCTTCGCCGCAGTAACAAGCGCAGAATTATGCTCTGCCATATGACTCTCCTGTCAAGAGTTGGGTTAGGCAAGCGCCAGGGTGGCGCTCACCGTGATCTGAAAACGTGCGACCCGTGAATCCGGGTCAGGGAAGGCGTACACCGACTGCACGTCAGCGGACGCGACGTAGGGCTGCATCTGCCAATCCATGAGCAGAGCCGCCACGCGGTCCGCGAGCGCCACAGCATCAGCCTGGGTTTGTGCCCACACCTGTACCGCGAGCAGCGGGTGGTCCCACAGGTGTGTGCGCTCACCTCCGACGCGCTCGACGGTGATGAACCGGGGTGGACGCTGTGCGGGGACCTGGCCAGAGATAGGCACCCGCAGGCCAGCCGACGTCAAGTAGGCGATGAGTTTCCCGGTTGACGTCATATTCGACCTGCCCCCATTGCCTTGAGTAGGACGTTCGATCGGGCGTTGCGGATCCAGCCTTTCGCCGTGACGGCCTTGACCACGCCATGCGGCCTGGTCTTGCCTTGCTGCACCGACGCTCCGAATCCGGCGCCCGCTGCTTCGGTGATCCGCTTGGCGGATGCCTCGACCAGAGGTGTCGCAAGATCGCGAAGCGCTTCGTTGTTGATCTCGAGCTTCATGCCTCACCCCTCCACGAGCCGAGCTTGGACTGGCCTGTCCCACAGGGTGGGGGTCGCATGGTTCATGTAGGCCTGCGGGGTCCCCATCACCTCATAGTCAGCGCCGTTCCACTGGATGCGACACCCCCGTAGGCTGCCGGTGTAGGTCTTCGGGAAATGGAAGACCATGACAGTAGCGTCCCCGTCTGGGCGAGACGCAGCCAGGTCCTGCGATGAGGCCGGGGAGACCAGTACGTTGCCCACGGGCATGGGAGGTCCCCAGGTGCGATGCTGGTTCCCCAGCTCGTCCTGCCCGTCATCCTGTGGCGCGCTCACGGTCACCTGCACGCCCCGGATCATGAGGACCGCCCGATAGTGCGAACGGCCACGAAACGGCCTCGACGGACACCGAGCCGGCGACGGTGGACCCGCGTGAAGCTCATCGACCCCACCGGAGTGGAGAACGTCGAGGACTGCGAATAGGGTCCGCCCGTCACCGTGGACTGCGTCGCACCGTACGCGAAGCCGTCCGCCTGCTGCCGGATCGAGTACCGCACCATGTCGCAGACGACATCCTCATACGAGTCGCGCCGGATCGTGCCGTCCGCGAGCGCGGCGGCGAGGTCGATCTTGTCGGCTGCGAGTTCGTCGCGGACGATGCGCGACGCTCGTGCGAGCGCGGCCTCGACGGTCTGCTGGCCGACTGTGCTTTCCTCGGTTGGACCGTATCGCTCTCGGAAGGCTGCGATCGTGACTTCTAGCGGTTCGGGCGGTGCCATGTGGGGCCTCCTAGCTGCTAGTCGGTGGGATCCGCCTGCGTTGAGGTGGAGGCGGATCCTTCGGTCTCCGGGTCAGTCTCGGGCTGCGCGGCGTCGGACGGGCCGGTGATGCCGAAGTCGTCGCCGAGGACGTCGAGGATGATGTCAGCGTCAGCGGCCGTGACGGTTGCCAGGCCGTCCTCGAACTGCACGTGCGGTGTGGTGATGAGCAGGGTCGGGATTGCGTCGCAGCGCAGCGTCACCATTTCGATCTTCTTCTTCGCCACTGCGAATCACCCCTCCGCCACGGTCAGGACGCCGTGGGCCTTCTCGTTGCCGTACTTGAGGCCGATCTCGCCGTAGACCTGCGCGCGCTCAGACGCACCGACCTTAGCCAGCGGCTCGGCGAAGAAATGCCCCTTCTTCGGCACCTCGAGGAACGCGGGAGCCAGCTCGTCCAGGGACGCGACCACGAGCTTCGTCGCGGGCATGTAGCGGTTCAGCATCACGTTGAGGGTGCCGAAGTCCGTCTCCAGCGTCTTGAGGGCGACGCCGCCGACGTTGCGGTCTCCCTGCTCGAAGCCTGGCTTGATGAACACACGCGTGAGGGCTCGCTTTAGCTCGGCATTGACGATGATCGTTGCCGTCTCGCCCTCACGAATCCCTCCGTTCTGCCACACCTTCTGCATTAGGTCAAGCACATCATCCTCTGTAAGTTCAGATGCCTTGTGCGTGGTGGTCGCAACGTTCGTCGTGATCGCCTCAAGGAGACCTCTTGTCTTCCTCGGCGTAGCGTTCGTCGTCGGATTCGCGTACGTGCCCGTGATGAAGCTCTTCTCTACATCGCGGGCAATCTGCTTCAGTTGAGCCTCAATCTGCTCCGCGAGCGCGTCAGCGGAGAGGCTGACAGACCCGAACTGAATGGCCGAGCCTGACGCGCCGTACTGGTTCACCGCGCCCATCTTCGTGTAGGAGACAGATACCGCCTCCTGGTGGATTTCGAGTACGTTCTCGACCTTGAACTTCACGCGAGCGTCGAGAACCGTGGCATCCGCGCCCTCAACGCGCTGGCGTGTCGCGTCAGCGTCGCGCAGGTCGTAGCCCTGCCAGCCGAACGTTGTCGACCCGACAGAGATGCCGCCCGTCAGCCCGCCAATCGCGGACAGAAGCGGCGTGTCCTTCGGCGAGGCGAGGAACAGTTCGCCGACGTAGTTCGGGCAGGTGTAGGTTGTGGCCATTTCAGTAATGCCAGGCATAGATCATTCTCCTATCAAATGAAAGCGAGGGAGTGTCAGGCGGTCAGGTTTGCGAGCTTGACCGCTTTCAGAGCAGCGGACGTCTTGAAATCGCCAGCAGCCTGAGCTGCCGCGATCTGCTCGTCCAGAGACACCGACGAAGCGCGCGGGGGGAACACCCCGGCACCCGAATCCGCGAGCGCTGGGACAGCTGGAGCCGTCGGAGCGGTTTCTTCTCGCCACGTGGCCAGGCGCTTGGCGGACTGTGCGATCTCTTCCTCGGTGGCACCGTGGAGAAGATCGGCGGGCACCCCGTACTCGGAGGCTGCAGCTGCGATGAGCTCTGCGCGCTGGGCCTGTTGCTCGAGGGCCGCGACTTTGGATCGCAGGTCGTCGATGGTGGTGTCCTTGCCGTTGATTGCTTCGGTGAGGGCTTCGATCTGCTTTCGGTCGGCCTTCGCTCGGCGTTCCCACGTGCGCGCGTGGGTCTTCCAGTCCTCACCCTGAGTGCTTGTGTCCTCCTGCGAGGGCTGAGCGTCGGGTGTCTGATCCGTGGTGGTTGTGGTGGAGGTGGTGTCCTGCGCCTTCGCGTTGGGCACAGCGTCCGTTTCGGTTTCGGTGGCCTTGACGGTGTTGGTGTTCATTGGTGTCCTTCCATGCGGAGAGAGTGTGAAACCCACTGCCATTGCGGAAGTGGGCATAACAAAACCCCGCACCGTGTTCGGTACGGGGGAGATTGGTGGTGTTGGGTTACGCTGCTGGGGCCTCGGTTGTGGAGATGCCCTCGCGTAGTTCTGCGAGTTCCTCATCGAAGAGGCCGCCCTCGGCATCGTTGATCGATGCGAGCCGATCAACCCAGGCAACAGTGACGGCGCCGTACTTGACGAGCGAAGAGACCGCTCCGTCGACGTCCGGGCCGTCGTATTCGAGCATCGTGCGCAGATACTCTGCTTCGTCGCGCGCACCCAGCGCATCAAGCGCTGCGATCGCGTCGCGCACGAACTGTGATACCGCGTCGGTGTCCATAGGCGTATTGTACCTACCTTTCAAGCGGAACGATTGTCTTTACGCGATATCCTTTCGCGTCGTTTCGATACGCGACTCGAATTGTGACCCCGTTGACTCGCCCAGTGGCAGACGCGACGTTGACGCCCTCTCGGACGCCCTGTTCGCGCAGCACTTGAGCACCCGCCTGCAAAATGTCATCGGCCGTCCAATCAGCTGGAAATTCGGTCCTCCCGAACCGCCACCCATACCCCGATAGGTGCCCGCCTGAATGGCCTAGCCCGTAGAGGGTGTGCCGCCACTCTTTCGCGCGCAGTGGCGGCAGACCATCCGGCCAGTCCTTCGGCGCCTGTGTCATCTCGCGCGGCGGGAGTCTCCGCGTAACTCCTGGCGTGAGGCCACGCTCCCGGAGAGTGGCGAGCGCCCGGCTCCGGTCTCGGTCAATCACGCTACGTTGGAGAGTACCGTCGTTGGAGACCCGTTGGGGAGCGCGCCCGTCGGTGAGCTGGTCGGGGAACAGCTCGCGCATACGCGCGGTGATCTTCTTGATGTCGTCTGTGCCTGTGCCTTCATCAGCGAGGTCGTCGACCGCCTGCTGGTACATTCGCTCGTACTGCTTGGGGTTGTAGCCCCGAATGTGCGGGTGACGGTCCCACGAGGGGACAATCTGGCAGTCGCACTTGAAATGCGACTTCTTGAACTGTGCGGTTTCCTCGCTCTTGTAGACGAAGCCCCGGGAGGCCCAGAGCATGCACCAGGCGCACGTCTCCGCTCCGGTGGGCACTCGAGCGTATCGTGGCTTTTTCGGGTCGCGCTCGGCCGCGTGCTGCGTGGTCGCCCGGCCGGCGTCAGAGATGAGCTTGCGAGCGCCGTCACTTAGGCGCGCGAGCACCCTCGCGCGGCCGGCGCCCTCCCGCAGATCCCGGATTGCCGCTCCGACGATCTTCGCCGCTTCGTTCTCATCGACGAGGGTCGTCGGCATCGCCGGCGAATACGCCCTCGCAACTCCCCCGAGCTCGCGCTGCTTCTCGTACCACTCGAGTGCCGCCGTCGCCGCCGCTTCGGCAGACTCTTCCACGAGGCGCGGATACAGCTGATACAGGGCATCCTCAAGCGTGTTGACGTCATCGACGGGGAGCTTCTTCCACAGCCCCTTTATCCGGCGCTCAGCGACGTCGCCCGCACGGTTCTGCGTCCGCGCGAGCTGCTGCACGTCCTGGATATGCACGCTGCCGCCCTTCCTTGATTACTTCTCTTCGAGCGTCGACGTCGCAGCTTCCGGCAGTCGCAGCGAGACGGGTACAGCGCCCGTCAGCTTGACGCCGGGCATGCCGAGCACGTCGAGAGCGCTCTGCGGATCGACGCCCGCACGCACGGCAACGCCGAGCGCGTCGAACGCTTCCTTCGCGCGCGACATGTCAAGCCCCCCCGTCGACGTGGGCGCAGCCTGCTCAACAGGCAGCGACGGCGACACCGTATCGGCGGTGTCCTGCGCGGACAGGCGGTCCAGGAGACCGGATGCCTCCGCTCGGCGCTTGTCCGACATCAGGCGCGCGATTTGCGACCCCGAGTACCCGAGCTCTTCGAGGACTACCGAGGACTGCGCGAGCCACGGCATCGCGCTGATCTGCTTCACGATCGCATCCGACTGCGAGACAATCGATGGATGTGCGGGGTCGCCCCAGCGCGTCGCCAAGGACCGCAGCTCCGACGTCATCTCGTCAAGGCCGTCGCGCATCATCACCGCGTGCGCGTAGACGCGCGTCAGGGCCGCGTCGAACACGCGCTGTGCATTCTTCGCCTTGATGACCAGCTCTTCCTTCGCCGCATACAGGGCCTCCGCCGAGGACGGATTGTCCTGGATGACACCGAGCGAGGATACTGGCAGGGAGGAGACCCCCGACAGCTCGGTCGCCAGCGCACGCATCTGCTCCGTAAACGGCTGGCTCGACTGCTGCGGCAGGACCGTCACCTTCGGCCCCTCCGGCTCCTCGCCGGACGAGATCGTCTTGATCGTGCCGAGCTTCCAGTCCCACGAGCGCAGATCGGCGATCAGATCCGGGTCGACGCCCGACAGCAGGATCCCCGGAGCGGTGAACAGCTCCGTCGCCAATTCCTCCCTCAATACGGTGCGCATCGCCCGCTGCGTGATACTCATGACGTCGCGGGAGATCCGCGAGCGCCCGAGAGGACGGTCGAGGGACGGCTCGAAGGGCAGTGCCTCCATCATGGCCGCGCCCATGCCGTGCAGCTCAGCGTGCACGATCTGCCAGGCCGACGCCGCGTTCTGCTCGACGATGTACGTGGAGTCAACCGTGTACAGGGTGAAGCGCGTCGGCCGTCCGGCGTCGTCGATGTCGTCGATCGTCAGTCCGTAGGACAGGCGACGTCGCACGCGGTCCCAGAGCCCCGCAGCCCAGTCCGCTGAGTGGCCCTGAATGATCACGGGAGGCTCGCCTGCAGCCTCGACGCCCTTGCGCAGGGTGAGGAACGCTACCGAGTGCGTGAGCGAGGACGGGATGGTCTGCGCGATCTCCAGCTCGAAGCTGGTCGCGGCGAGTAGATCGTCGATCTCGAACGGGTTGTCCTGTCCGTTCGCCGCGGTGACGCCGTCCCAGATCAGCAGGTCCGAGAGGCCGAACACGACTTTGCGGGGCCATCCGATGACGGCGCCGAGCTGGTCGACCATCTCGTCAGGCACCGAGATGTTCAGGTTGTCGGGGCGGACGATGCCGTCGAGGTATGCCTGGCGCAGCCGGTTGCGCGGCTGCTTGACGCGCCACAGCTCGACGAGCTGAGCGAGCGCGGCCTGCTCTGCGGGCGTTAGCCCCGGCACTGCCGGAGCCGAGAACATCACCGGGGTGGCCAGCATGAACTTCTTGGCGCTCACAGTGCCCTCGCTTTCTTGCCCGGCCTGCGCCGGGTTGTCTTAGCCGCCAGGACGGCCGCCGAGGCGGCCTCCAGCGGAGTCTCATCACCATCGGGGATTGAGGCTTCCCATCCCCACGCGCCGTCGCGGGCGCGGATCTTCCTGTCGCACACGGCCACCGCCGTGTTGAGCGCGTCCTGCGGATCGCCCACCGGGTGCGTGATCCGGCCGTCGCGCAAACCCTCGAAGAACAGCGAGCACGACTCGAGGTACTCGCGGGTCGTCATGATGTGCACGATCCTGGCGGGCACGCCCCGCACCTGGAGAGCGTCCGCGAGCGCGGATGCGCCGGAGCCTCCGACGAGGTTGATCTGCGCGGTGCGGTCCTTGCGGGCGGCGAGCCAGTCGGCGACGGCCTTCACGCCCTCGTCCGTTGACCCGCTGAAGGTGTCGATCGCGTTGACGTGGAAGCGCGTGGCCGGGCCGGTGCCCGTTTTCAGTGCGCCCGCGAGCGCCTGACGCTTGCCGTCCGCGCTGAACGCGACGGCGAACGAGCGTATGCCGTCTGCCGGCGCGTCTGCCGTGGTGGCATCCCATGTGGTCGGGTCGATCGCCCTCGACGCGCCTGCGTTCGCCGGCCACATGCCGAGACGTTCGCGCGCGAATCCCTCATCCGAGAGCGTCTTGCGCTCCAGCTCGATGAACGCGCGCTTCATGCGTCCCGCGAGCAGCGCGGGGTTCGTTGCCTCCCACGTTTTGACGTCGTCCATGCGTAGCGGCTTATCCGGGTCCGCGCTCCATTCGTGCCAGCACATCGCGCCGGGATGCTCGGATAGCGCCTGGTCTCGGATGCGCTCGAACACCTGGCCGTTGGCGTTCGGGCCTGGTGGCGTTCCTGTGTACAGCACTTGGGAGTTGCCGAGGTGGCCGGCCGAGCCGGTCGACGTGATTGCTTCGAGAGCATCCTCGGTGAGTTCTTGAGCCTCGTCGAGGACGATCAGGTCAGCGGTGAAGCCGCGCCCGGAGGACTTGGAGCGGGCGATGACGCGCAGGGAGCCGCCGTGCCAGCCCCGCGACGGGTCATTCTTGAGGATGATCGCTTCCTGCCCGTTGACGTTGCGGACCTGCTCGACCATCGCGTTCAGCTCCGGGTAGCGAGCGGCCTCGTCGTCGGCCTTCTTCCCGAAAAACTCCTTGAACCTTCTGTAGTGCGCCTGCGCCGACTTGACCTCGTGCGCCGAGTGGATCACGGTTTCGCCGAGCAGGACCATGCCGAAGAGCTCGCGCATCTCGAGCAAGGCATTTTTGCCGTTCTGTCGAGGCACGGACAGCCCGGCGACGGGGTTCTTCCACTCGTCTTTCGCGGAGGCTGCGAGCCAGTCGTCGAGGACGAGCTGCTGCCAGGCGTCGGGCGTCAGCCCGAACGTCGACGCGAACTCACCCGCCAGCTCACCGAAGGACTTGGCGCGGCGCTCAACGGCGACCCGCAGCCTGGGAGCCTGCTCGATGTTTCGCCAATCGCTGCTGGAAGTCGACAACCTGGCCCCCCTTGCCCTTCACCGCCTCCGGGACCGCGGCCCCCGAGGTGCCCGATATCTCCGAAATCAACGCGCGCGCCTCACGAATCAGGGGCGCCCGTTTGTCGAACTCCGCGTACTCGAGCGACGCGAGGGTCAGATCAAGCAGCTTCTTCCTGGCATCCAGCTCATCGAACGCATCCGTCTTCTTCGCATCCGCCTTCTTCTTCGCCACCCCAACCACCCCCAAACCCCTCAATATCAATGAAAAACGCCTACCGCGAGCGCCAGACCCCCACCACGCGCCCACAGTAGCCGCGTGCCAAACGAACCCGGTCGGTCAGCGTTTTTCCAGCTCAACCCGCCTGAAAGCGGGGGGGTATGGCGCTATACCTCTGTGGGGGCTCACGGTGGGGGAGGGAGGGGGAGGTGCCCCCTCAAACGGCAGAAACACAACGAAAAGTCGCTGTTTCTACCAGTCAACATCCACTGATGTCGGGCGGGCAGCCCGCCTCGGAACATTCACGCGATCGCCACGCGACTGATTGCAACGACGGCACAGCACGCGGCCGTTCTCGAGGACGTTTTTCCCGCCCCAACGATGCGGAAGGATGTGATCAGGTTCGGCCGACGCAGGCGTCAGCGTGTTCACATAATCGAGAACCACGTTGCAAACCGGGCAATGCGTGACACCAGCTGCACGGCCGGCCGCGAGCACGCGCGTGCGCCAGTGCTTGTACTGGCTCGTGCCCGTCCTGGATGACACCATGCGCGCCACCCCCTCGCCGGAAAAACGAAAGGCCCCCACTTACGCGGAAGGCCACACTAGAAGAATACACCGTTGCACCCCACCGGGCACAAACACCCCCCGGGGTGTCTCCCAAGCCCCCCAGGGACACAAACGCCCCCTGGGGGTGCCCGCAGACACCCCCAGGGGGCGTGTGACTCACGAGGCGAGCTCGACGATATCCCCCACCCGATACCGACGCACCCCCAACAGCCCCGGCACCGGAGCAAGCCGACCACGCGCACACCAAGCGCGAACCGTCGAGTCCGCGATCTGGCGCCCAACGATGATCTCCGCAACCCGGGTCGCCCGAGGCCGAGGCAACTCCAAACGCCGAGCCGCCGCCAGCATCAGCACCGTCGCCGCCCTACACCCGACCCAGGTCCCGCACTCGCGGCACCGCACCTCCTCAGCACCATCCCTGGCGAGCAAGTCAGCGTCGCACACCGGGCACTTACCCACGAAAGAAAGACGAGCGTGCGCCGGCGCAGCCAAATGCTCCAGACGCCGCACGGAGTACAAGACCTCGTCGGCACACTGAGCCGCCAACGGCCAACGCCGCACGCGATCCTCGTGCGCCTCGAAGACCCGGGCAACCATCGACCAATCCCGGGCACGCACACCATACTTGGCACCCATCACATGCCGGATCAACTCATCAGCCCACACCTGGATCGCGTCGGCCATCTCGTCGACCTCCAACATGAGCGCCAACCGAATCGGCGGCGACGACGACGCAGCCCCCGCCGCCGGGCCGACATCACCCGGCCCCGACTTCCTCGACGCAACATACTCCAGATCAGCCATCAACCCCGGCAACCCCCGCGTCGCGACCCGAAGCCGAGCCGCCCCACCACGCGACAGGTACTCACCCGGCAAGAGCCTCTCGCCCGTCACCGGGCAGACCTGATCGATCATTGTCCTAGTCATCGCTCGCATCCTCGATGTCATCCCGGTACTGATCGCGGCACACCTCGATGAGGCCGCGCCGAGCTAGCATCGAGCCCCGACCATCGGTCATCCAGGCCGTCACGTCCGGACGCGACGGATCAATCGTCTCAATCATGATCTCCCACGCCCCGACCAATCTCCCAGACCCGTGCCTCTGCGCTACCAGTGCACCTATCGAATCCTCAAGCCTATCCAGCACCTGTTCGTGCTCGTCTGTCACCTTCTTCTCCTTCTACGGTTCCGTCTGTTGCTCGTCTGCTGCTGAGGAGCGCGCGGGTTCCCGGCCTGACCCGTCCCGACCTGACCCGGCCCGGCCCGTCCCGTCCCGAGAGTATTCGCGCTGATACCCTTCGAGGTCGAACTTGAGTCCGAACATGGTCGAATACGGGGACCCTCGGACGCACGCCGCATAGACGTGCCGGGGTCACTCACAACCGCCTGCGGGGGCTGGAGGCTACCCTCGGACGCACGCCGCATGGACGTGCCGGGGTCACTCACAACCGCTCCGCTGGCGGTGCGCGGGCTGCGCCCGGGCTCAACAGGGGCGCTGGTCCCTCGGCCCGGGAGAACGTCCTGCGCGGGCGTCTCTGAGGCGGGGTCAACAGGCGTCCCCGGATCCACGGACGGCGCAGCCTCATACCCGTAACGGGCGAGGAACTCGGCCGACCATTCCCCGTAGTACGGGGAGGACGGGACAGGACGCAGCGGTGAGGCCGCGTCGAACGCTTCGCGCGCATGACCACGCGAAGAGTTGCATTCGTTACAGGCGACCACGAGTCCTTCGACTGGGGCGTCCCCCAGCGAGTCCGGATCCACATGGTCGAGGGTCCCAAAGTTGAAACCGATGGGGCCGGTCCACCTCACGATCTTGCCGCAATAGCGACACTGGTCGCCGTCGCGGAAAATCACAGCGGCCTTCTTGTCCTTGTCCCGGTTTTCCCGGGACCTGGCTCGGCGGCGCATGACCTCCTCACGCGGCTGGACGTGAATGAACTCCTCGTCCGTGAACAGGTGGAGCTTCCGCTTCCCGGCCACTTCTACCCACGTGAGCAAGCCAGCCCTGACCGCTACATCGATCAGGTGCGCGCTCCGCGAGCGCTCACCGTCGCGGAAGCACGCGCCGCGCTCAATAATCCCGTCTGTCAGGTGCTTGGCCGAGTACGTCGCAAGCGCCATGAGGAAGCCGAACATCTCCATGACTGAGATGTCCTCCGCACCCTCAACGTCATACATCCCCATAAGTTTGGGGTGACTGAGCGCCTCGTCACCGACCCGCACCCACGCCATCAGTGCACCTCCCTTCACATACTCGACATTCGCCAAACACACGCTCTCGCCCGATCGGGCGGGCTACGATTCGTCACATGAGCAACAACCCCTTTGAAGACCTCGCCTCGCACCTCGAAGCAATCACCAACGAAGACAAGCGGTACGTTGGGGCACTCGCATCTCTCGCAGGAGAAGATGCGTGGTTTGAGTTTCACGCCCGAGTCATGCAGTCCCTCTTCGAAGCCAAAGAACTCGCGCGGGCGAGCGGTGCCGACGATGCTGCGCTCGAACTTCTTGACGAGATCCACAAGACGCTCCTACAACGCACCAGCAACTGGGACGACACTCACGTCGCCTTCAATCCTCGTGACGTCTCCATGCTCCGCTACATCGGTAAGGACGTTGCCAGCCGGGGCCTCCTGCCCGAGCCCCTCACCCCGGAGGCTCGCGGTGCCCTCCAAGATGCCCTTGAGAAGATGCAGGACTACATCACCGGGCAAGCCTCCGGTCTGCCCGAGCATGCTCTCGGCTACCTGCGATACCTGGTCGCACGCTGCCTTGATCTCCTCAACGGAGAAGACATAGACGTCGTTGCGCTTCGCGCACTGAGCACGCAAGCGGCTGGTACGGCACTCACTCTCGGAACGAGTATCGCGGACCAAGAGAAGCGAGATGGGGTCCTCGCGAATTGCCTCACCGTTCTCAAGACCTGGGCCCCCGTCATCGCGACAGATGTCGCAGGCAACCTCATCTCCTCTGGTGTCGAACACATGATGATCGGATCCTGACTGCGTCTCACTCATCGTGCGATCTCCTCTCCTGTCGATGAGACATCCATGTCCTCGGGGAACAAGTCATGTGGCCTGAACTCCGGGTAGTTGCGCTCCATCCAGGAACGCTCGGTCAACCTCTGATGGCGGGCCTCAAACAGCAGGAAACACGACCTACACCGCGCATGCCCCGCCTCCAAGACCACACCGCAATCCGGGCAGTAACGCTCCATCAGGACGCCTCCGCCCGCTCCGCGAGCAGCTCGCGCCATTCGCCGGCGTTGCGATCGTAGGTTCGGGGGGTGGAGGCCACCGTGAAGTCGGCGACCGCTGCACCGGACTGCGTCCAACGCAGCTCGGGATCGGCGGTCAGGTTACCGACCACCGTGATAACAGTTTCGCCAGCCATCACTTACCCTGTTCATTGTCCGTGTCCGCGTACACAAGGACGCGAAGCTCATACATGGGGAGGCCGAGACGCTTCTCAGCGAGGCGGTCGGCAATGACCGTGTGCGGCCCGTCCAGGAACCGATCCGCGTCATCAGGCAACAGCCCCGCATCGATGAGACCGTCCATGACGGCCTTCACAGTCGGCGCGAGATTATGGCGATCGCGGCGACGGTTGTCCGGATACGCAAACTCGACCACGACGCGCGCATGCTGCAGCCCAAGGTTGGCAACGCCCTCGCCTTCACGACCCAGCAGGCACGCCCACCGGCGCCATTGCTTCGTGAGCGATGCCCGCCTCGCCCAGTGGAACTTGTCATTGGCCGTGAGCAGGTGCCCCCGGGTGATATGGAGCGTCCTCGATGTCCAGGCCGGATCCGTCATGCGTGCATCACCTCCACAGCGAGTAGCAGCTGATAAACGGCCACTGCCGCCTGCAACGGGACAACGCCGTTACCAAGGAGACGCAGCGTCTGCTCACGCGTGAGAGCGAGGTCCCCTCCCGTCACGTGACCGGCGTGGAGCCCCATCATCCACTCGACGAACGCTGCGGACAGCCGCGGCTTCGTCCCCCTCAGCGGCATCTCTGCCGGCGTAGGCGCCGGGCGCCCGAGCACCCACTCCCACCTGGCGATCGCCTCCGAGTACTCCCCGAACCCGCACTGCGAGGACACCACCTCGTGCAGGTTTGCGCCATATCCGGCGCTCGAGTACGTCGCGGTCGTCGCCTGCGGGGTAGGCATCAGCTCTCGTGCAGGTGCTCGACGACGTCTGCGAGCGAAACTGAGTGCCCTCCCGAACGGCGTTTTTCCGGCGTCTGCGCGCCCCCGCACGAGCCAAGGTTGGCCTGCGGGGTAGGCAATAATGAACAATCGAGCGCGCCTGTGCGGTGCCCCAACGGAGGCAGCGGGTACAACACGCCAGACAGCGTCATACCCGATTCCGGCCAAATCTCCTGCCACACGTCCGGCTGCCCGGATAACAGGTTCAGCTGATCCAGTACCCAACACTTCCTCTGCCCGTCCCACCGAGCGATCGCCTGACGCATGCAAAGCCCCTTCCACGTTCTCCCAGACCACAAGGCCAGGCCTGATCTCATCAACTGCGTTGAGCATCGACTCCCACAGGGCTGACCGGGTACCCTCACTCATCCCTGCGCGGCGCCCAGCCGTGCTCAAATCCTGGCACGGCGAGCCACCACAGATGACATCAACCGGCTCGACCTGGGTCCAGTCGACCTTCGTGATGTCCCCGAGATTCGGGACACCCGGCCACCTCACTTCAGCGAGGCGGCGAGGCCCCGGACCCACGTCGCTCGTCCACGCCACGCGAGCATCCGGATCGATCGCCATAGCTGCGCCCATTTCCAAGCCGCCGTAGCCAGTGAACAATGATCCGATGGTCGTCATGCCATGACCTCGGACAGGTCAGCCGGCGTGTACCCGCGCTTGCGGGTGAACTCGATGACCGTGCGCGCGCACGGTGCATGCGTAATCGCGCTGATTGCGGTCGCCTCGCTTTCGGCGTCGACGACGACGCGCACGTTCGCCCCCTGGGGCGCGATGCGCGCGCGGCAGACCGGGCAGTGCGTGACGCGTGCCGGGGCCTTGCGGATCCGCTTCACGGCGATCATTTGGTCTCCTCCTCGGCCTGCGCGACGGCGACGAGCTTGTTGACGGGGGAACCGACCAAGACTCTGATTTCCTGGGCTTCCTCGTCGTTCGCCGCGTAATTTCCAGCGATATCGCCTGCGGCGTCCAAGAGGTCCGCTGCCGCAGTGGATATTGCCGCCTGCAGCTCGTGCACTCGGGCGATGAGGTATGCGATATCGACGGCCGCGTTGGCCTCGAAGTTCGCGACGGCGGCGTTGTACGCTGCTGTGACTTCTTCTCGGGTTGAGCCGGCGTAGCTTCGTCCTGAGAATGCGACTGCGTTGAGCCTGTCCTCGATCTCGGTGATGGTGGTCATTGGTAGTCCTTCTCTAGGGGTTCTTGCCCCGCGCTGTCGTTGCGCGGGCCTCGCGCCCGCCCGGGACTTGCACCCGGGTGTCTGCTGGTCGGGCTGCGCGGTCTTGGCACCTGCCCCGCCTCGTTATTGGCGGCGGGTGGCCTCATCGACGGCCGCGCTCGGCGATGAGCAGTCTGAGGAGCTCTCCATCAGCTCGTACACGCCACAGTCGAACTTCTCCTGCATCTTGTCGACGATCTCCATGTAAACGCTGCGCCTTGCGTCAAGTGCCTCGCGCGCGAGGCGGCGCGCGGTCAGGTCGGAGATCTGCGTCGTAACCTCAAGGTCATCGTCGAGCGAGAGCACCGCTTCCTCCGCGTCATCTCTGATCTGCTTCATTTGCACACTGTCCAGATAGACGGCGACCTGAGCGACCTTCATTTGTCAGCCTCCATCGCGTCGACGACCTCATCAGCTGCCCGAACAGCATCGGCCATTAGCGCGGTGCCCCGGACGAGCGATCCGGCGCTCTCCAACCCCCGGTTCTTCTTCTCGTCCATGATCGCGAACGCCAGAGCGTTCCCTACCTTGATGTAGGAGTCCGCGAGTACTCGGGCGACTTTGTTGGTGGTCCCGCCTACCTCTGCCTTCTCGTCTGCGAGCAGCGCCTTGAGGGCCTCACGGTCGGCGCGCTCGGCGAGCAGGACTGCGGTAATCGCCGCGTCGACCTGGTTCAGCTCGACGGTGATCTTCTTCTCAAACCTCATGCTTCTATCTCCTTGTGTGTCTTGCGTCTTGAGGGGTAATAGGTCAGTCCGCGCGTCGCGCGTTTCCTCGAGTCGTGCGCTTCGGTGGGGTAGGCGAGCGCCCGTTTCCTGGCCTGCCGCACGATCTCCCGCGCAGCCTCGTCATGGCATGGGCGCTCATCGGTCGCTTCGAGTCGGAGCGGCAGCGGCGCCGTACACGTCGAGTCGCCGATCATCACTCGACCCCCACCGGCAGCGACGCGACGCGCAGCACCTCGAGGACGACGCGGATCTTCTTCCGATCCAGATCGACGAACACGTGCGGCGTATCGACCGCGAGGCACCCGTTGACCTCGGCCTCGAAAATCACGTCCTGCATCGCGAGGCACATGATGTGGGGGAGCGAGTCATCCCCTGCGTGGTCGTAGTACGAGAAATCAGCCGTGCGCTGCAACAGCGTCGTGCCCCGCGTGCGCGCCTTACCCGCGTCCTTCGCCATGCGAGCCGCGATATCCTCGAGGGTCGCCGCACGCGACGCGACGCGAACCATGACCCACGCCAGCACCGCCACCGCGACGATGAGCGCCCACGCGGCGCCCACGATGATCGTTGCGCTCACAGCCGCCCCTCCCGCCAGTCCGCGTAGACGAGGACACCGCCAACGACGTCGAGCGCGACTCCCGGGAAAAACAACCACTCAGGCCAGCCGCCCGGGTTGTCGAGCCCACGCATGCCGCACGCGATCACGAGCGACGCGAAGACGCATGCGCCTCCTAGCAGCGCCTTCCACGGCCACAAACGCCGGCCGAACATGTTATCCTTCTTCACGAGCATCTCCTTACTTGCTCTCGCGCCCCGCGTCGCAACCGCTGGGGCGCACTTCTTTGCCTTCTTCGCCGGTGAACTTCACCAGCTCCGACGCGGGAATCCGCAGCAGACCCCCGACCTTGCACGCCCTGAGCTCTCCCCTGGCAATCAGCTCACGCACACCCGAATCCGACGCCTCAATCAGCCGAGCGAACGTGCGCACCCGGTACGCGACAGGCTCCGGGACTTCCTTCCTCATCGCACGTCACCCCCTGCGCGGCTCGGACCTTTCTCCGATTCGTTGTCCATAAGATCCGCGAACTCACTGAGGCGTTTCATTGCCTCTACTGCCTCTCTGTGCAAGCTCTCATCGCGTTCAAAGGCACCGAGCCGAGCAAGCCGCTCAACGACTGTCCGCACCACAGCGACGCCGTGATCAGCCAGAGCTGCGGTGATGTACTGGTCGTATTCCTCCGGCAACTCCAACGCCTCGGACACCCTCACCGCGTAGGCCCATTCGCGCATCTCGTCAGCGAGGTCTTTCAGGGCTTCCACCACCGCATCATTCGGATTGCTCATGACTCCACCTCCTTGCGGGGTTCCTCCCCCTGAGACGCATATAGGTCATTGATCGCGCGTGCGTTCAGGCGCTGCAGCTTCGCCAGTATCTGCACCTGAATGTGCAGCAAATCGCCCTGCGCTCGAGCGAGACGCGCCTCGTCGAACCAGCAACGAATGTGATGCGACCCTAGGATGAGCGCCGCCTCTTGCAGCACGGATGCCGCTTCGAGGAGCTGGCTCTCCACGTACTCTTCGTGGGCATAATCGGTGTGCAGAACTTTGCAAGGCTGCGCGTGCTCGCTCATGCCGCGTCACCCCCGACCATGTCCTCCTCCACAGCAGGGTGGACGCAGATGCCCATGCGGGTCCGTACCATGCGATTAGCGCCCGTTTGAGGGCGTCTAAGTTCGCATGAAAGGAGGTGACAGGCATGGCGAAAAGCTCGAAGAGCGGAGGCGGCAAGTCCTCCAAGGGCACTTACCGAAGCGCCGTGACCGGACGTTACGTCACGGCCACTTACGGCAAGGGCCACCCGAACACGACCGTCAAGGAATCCGGCAAGTGATCCGCTAATCGTGTTCTCCCGGTGGGCGGGTGTCCCGGCACACGGGCGCCCGCCCACCAAGTCTTCATTCGTCCTCATTAGAGTCCTCCATGTTCTGACGCATCCATGCGTCTAGATCTGCAATTGAGTACCTGACCAGCTGCCCGCGCTTCGCGTACCGTGGACCGCCCCCGGCCCGGCGCAGCGCGTACAACGTGGACTCAGAAACCTGCAAGTAGTCCGCCGCCCCCTTCGGGGTTACCCACCCCGGAGTCACGAGGACTCACCCCCCAGCTCCGCCTCAGCACGGCGCATCAGCTCTTTCGCAGGGGTTCCCACGACAGAAACGAACGTCATGAACTCTCCAGCTGTCATGGCACTCTTGGCATTGAGCTTGCGAGAGAGTGCCGCTCGACTGACGCCGAGGGCGGCGGCAACATCTGCAACAGTGAACGGACTGGGCGCGAGCGCTCCCTTGGCTGCCTTCGAGAGAGCCTGATCAAGAGTGAGGCCATTTGGATTCGTTCGCATGGGAGAGAGTATGGCGCTAAATGGAATCATTGTCAAACGGTTGCGCCAAATGGAGCCACTTCGGTACAGTTGACCGTATGGCAAGGAAAGCAAAGGCACTGACAGAGGCGGACAGGGTGGTCGTCGATCTCATCGGTGAGCTGCTTAGTGACTCTGGGCTTTCTGGGCGAGCTCTTGCAGACAGGCTCGAAATGTCCCTCAAGAGGGTCCAGACAATCCTCAACGGAGGCACGCCCGCTCCGACGATTGGCGAGGCCATCACAATCGCATCTGTTCTTGGAAGTCCAGCGGCCGACTTTTTAGTCGAGGTAGAGCGTCGGATCACTGCTGAGTCAAGCCGCAGCGAGGTGAAGGCTGCGTCCGCGAGCGCCGTATCTGAGCCTGCGGACTCGGCCGCATCGGCGGGTTATCGCACCAAGTGGGTGGGGGTGCGGGATTTACCGCGCTTTGGTCCCAGTCCGGAGGAGCAGGAGCGCATGGCTGCACGCCTGAGTGATCGGGGGGACCTCCCGGACGACTGGGGTGAGGAGCCTCAGGCCTGACGCACTTCCATGTGCGAAATGGGGGATTCCGCATGTCATGCCGGGCGTGGGATGCAGGCGTGCAGACCAACCCTTACTCTACATTCATGAAGCATGAGAGAAACGTCACTCCTCCCACTTTCGCGCGTCTCGTCGACGAGGCAATGTGCGAGGGAGCGCGTGTCGAAAGCGCTCACCTGGAGGGCCGGGATGGGTGCTGGGATCCTGCGGCAGGGACCATCTGGATTGACATGAGCCTGGGAGAGCGAGCAGCCGCAGCGGCGCTCGCACACGAGCTCGAGCATGTCAGACGGGGCGATGCTGGCCCCCAGCTACTCGGAGTCGAGAGAATGATCGACGAGCGCGTCTCCAGGAGATTCATTGACCCGGGCCAGTATGCGCGCGCCGAAAGCCTTATTGGGCCAGCCCCGGCTCTCATTGCCGAGGAACTCGACCTGCCCACCTGGGTTGTTGAGGCGTGGCAACGACAGGCGCGGCGAGGTGATGCTCGTGCTCAGCATGTGGGAGTACTTGTCCCACAACCCCCTCGCTGATACAGTGAATCAGGTCATATTACTCATAAGGAGGCGAAGAAGCCGTGCCCATTTTCGGCGGTAAGCAAATCGCAGAGCTACAGCGGAGACTCGCGATTGGAGAACAGCAGTACAACGACGCGCAACGCACCATCGCCGAGCTGTCGGACCTTATCGAAAGGGCGGGCGGCGGCGAGATCACGAGAATGCGCGCACTCGTCGAGCAGACGCGCCAAGAGCAGGAAGCTGCTATCGCGCGCCTCCACCAGCAGCATGAGCAGCGCGCAAGGCAACTCGCCCAGGAGCAAGCTGCCGCGGAGAAGCGCCTCAGCGATGTCAACAGGGAAGCTGACAAGCGCGAGGCACAACTTGAGCGCGCCAAAGCGAAGACCGAGGAGCAGAAAGAGCAGCTGCGCGCACTCGGGATCCGCTACGACGAAGGCATCAAGATGCTCGACGCCGGGTGGACCGACTACGAGAGCCCCGCCGCCTCGTCGGTCGCGCTCAAAGAACAGCTCGACGAGGTCCGGGCCATGGTCAAAGAAATGATCCGCACAGGCGCCGCAGTCGACGCGAACGAAACCTTCACATTCAACAACTCCAAGGCGAAGGGCCGCAGGTTCGTGCGCGACATGGCGAAAATGATGCTCCGCGCCTACAACGCCGAGGCGGAGAACTGCGTCCTCACCGTCAAGGCCGGCAACGGGAATGTCGCACGCAACCGACTTGAAAGGGCCCGGGACCAAATAGTCAAGCTTGGCGCGCTCATCAACCTCCAGATCAACTTCCACTACCACCGGCTGCGCATCAAGGAACTCGAACTCACGCTCCAGTACCAGAACGCCAAGAAAGCGGAGAAAGAAGCCGAGCGCGAAGAGCGTGCGCGACTACGCGAACAAGCCCGCGCGGAGAAAGAGCTCCGGGCCGAACGCGAACGCCTCGAAAAAGAGCGTCAGCACTATCTCAATGTCCTCAAAGCCGTCGAGGAGGCGGGCAACAGCACCGAAGCCGAGAAACTTCGCCAGCAGCTCGCCGAGATCGAAGAAGGCATCAACGATGTTGCGAAGCGGGAGGCCAACAGCCGCGCCGGATACGTCTACGTCATCTCGAACATCGGGTCCTTCGGCGAACGCATGGTCAAGATCGGCATGACACGACGCCTCGACCCCATGGACCGCGTCCGCGAGCTCGGAGACGCATCCGTGCCATTCAACTTCGATGTCCACGCCCTGTTCTTCTCCGACGACGCAGTGGGAGTCGAAACCGAGCTTCACCACCGCTTCGCAGCCAAACGCGTCAACCGCATCAACGCGCGGCGAGAGTTCTTCTACGCAACCCCCGCAGAGGTCCGAGAAGCCCTCAAGGACATCGCCGGAAACCTCCTCGAGTTCACCGAAGAACCAGAAGCGGAGCAGTATCGGCTCAGCCTCGAAGAAGCACGCGCAGAACACGCGAGCATATGAGGCATGTGAGAACTAACTGCGCATATTCTTCCCGAAGAAGATATGGTTTGGCGGACGCACTACTTGATGAGCAGCTTCCAGACAGCCCAGGTCACGAGCACAGCGAGGGCCAACAGCATGACGAGCAGGAAGAACCAGTCGCAGACATGTAGGGAAATGGGGACTGGCGCTGGGGGACTGGTGAAGTCCTTCCCGATAACGCCTGGAGCGTCTACACTGGCAGCAAGGAGAGGGGCGTCCATGAGTTTCAACGAAGCGATCACGGCTCGATTGACGGGCGCGACCCGGTCACAGCTGCGGAACTGGCGTTCACCCGGCGTTGACTTGCTGACACCGGAGATTCGCCCAAAGCGCCCACCCATCTACTCTTTCAGGGACCTCATTCTCGCCCGCTCGCTCGCCTTCCTGCGCGCCCGCATCTCCCACCAGAAGATCACGAAAGCAGTCGGCAACCTGCGCAGCCTACCCCTGACCTACGACCACATGTCTGAGATCCGGTTCGGCACAGACGGCTCAACGATCTACATCGGCATCCCCGGCGAAACCCACGCCCTGGACATTCTCAGCCCCAAGCTTGCTGCCGGACAGTTCGAAGTATTCACCTTCGAGCAACTGTCGGAAGCGTTCACCAGCTTCAACGGCGACCAGGTCGTAGACTTCGAGCACCCGCGCAAGCACCTGAGCGTCACGCCAAACCGCCTCGGTGGCTGGCCGGTGATCGAGGGCACCAGGGTCCCCTACGACGTTGTCGCAGACCTGCTTCTCGACGGAGACGTCGAACCCGACGAGGTCGAGGAATGGTACCCCGGCGTAACCGCCGCTGCCGCGCGCGATGCCGCCGACTTTGCTCGCTCAGTCGAAAAGCTCCGGACGGGTGAGGAACTCACCGCAGCATGAGCCCCCGTCCACCCGTCTGTCGCGTCTGCATCGACGAAAACCTGCCATACCCAGTAGCTGCTGCGCTCAGCCGCATCTGGAAACGCACGCGATTCGACCACGTCAAAGACCTCAACCTCACCGGCGTCCCCGACACAGAACTCATCAGCGAACTCGGACACCTCAGTATTGACGCCCTCCTCACCGGCGACAAGCACATGCTCATCAACAGTGAAGAGCGCCAAGCCCTCATCGCTGCCGGCGTCAGCTGGATCGGTCTCGAGGTCCCGCTAGGACTCGCAGGCATCGGCGGCAACGCCTACAGGATCGCCGCTGCCATCGTTGGTTTTCGCGCTGTCCTTGCACAATGGAATCCCGCGCCGTCCGGATACTGGATCCCCACCTTCAAAGGCCCCAACCTCTCGCGCGTCGACCTCGCCAGCAGCGAATACCCATTCCCCCTGTAGGAGCGATCCTGCGAGGGAGGAACGCTGCTTGCCCCCGCACCCCTCCATGCGAGGACTGCGGGGCTGGGATAGCTGTCCTACTGTAGGCTGCTGCGGTACCTTGAGCATGTTTTTTTGGGGAATATTATTCCCAACCGCAGCGAAGAGGAATATTATTCCTCAAAAAGACATGTTGCGTCACGTGACGATACCCTTCTTCATCCCCTCAAGGAGGCCGCTTGGCGCTCGGCCATCCTTGCGACTATCTCGCGCTCGAAGTCTTCATCCGAGTGCTGATAGCGCGCTGCCATTGCCGGATCTGACCACCCGTACCGAGTCATCAGCGCGCGCGTCGTCGCGCCCAGATACGACTCCGCTCCTGAGTGCACCAAAACAGCCCAACTTTGACACATTTTCTCCCGCTCAGCACTAAAAACTCCCGCGAGCGCCCGCGTGTGGCTTGCGGGAGGTGTGTCGTGTGGGGCGAGTTTGTGTTGGCAGAGGCCCCGCAGCTGTTTGACTGCGGGGCCTCCGTGATCTCTCTGCTGCTACTCGCCTTCTTTGCTCGCGCGGTCCGGGGCCATGAACACCGCTGCGAGCGCGACGAGGTTGAGTGCTCCGATGATGCCAGCAATTAGCGTATGGCCCGTATGGATCGCATATGCGACGACTCCGAGCGAGGCTAGTACCGACACGAAGCCGAGGTACTGGCCTCGCCTCGTGAACCTGTCTGGGATCTCGAAGGGAGCGCGCCTGGTGTACGACTCATCTTCGATCTGGGTGTCAACCGCTTTCACGTAGAGGGCGTAGATCTCCGGTGCGTCGCTGCGCAGGTCGGCCAGCTCTTTCGGGTCAGGCAAGACAATTGGCACATGCGGGCGGTTCTCCTGGACGCACGCAAGTACTTGCTGACCTATTTTCTGAGCTGCCTCTTCCTCTGCGGCTCCTCTATCTTCACTCTCGTGAGAGTGCTCGCCGAGTCGCGCAGCAACAGGCGCGGGGGTTCTGGGCTGCGCTTCCGGGAGTTGTTGTCTCATCGCTCGATAGCTCCTGTCTCCCGTTAGGTCGAGCACTGACCTCGCTCCCGTTAGGACTAGCTTCTTGCGACGACTCGCCGGATCGGCATTGTAGTCATGCTGTTCTCCTTTCCTAGCCCTTTTTGCCATGGCGCCATGGTAGCTTTGTTTGCTCTTTCTGTACATATTCCCGCAAGCGCGGTTTCTCGCAAATCACCCTCATGGCCCGTTCATGACGCTACTGCACGCTGGCTGCGCGGGCCTCCATGCGCGCGATCATCTCCAGCTCGTAGGCCTCATCAGAGCGCTGATAACGCGCAGCCATGTCTGGGTCAGACCATCCGTACCGTGTCATCAGGGCGCGCGTCGTGGCGCCCGCCTGCCCGTACCTGGTGGCTGAGTAGTGGCGTAGTGCGTGCCAGCCGCCGGAGTGCCCGTCTGGTATCTCGATACCTGCGGCGTCCTGCGCGGCAGTGAGCAGGCGTGTGAGCGCCGTGTCGCGCGCATAGCCCGAGCCGCGCAGTGCCGGGAACAGGATTGCCTGCGGGCCGGGCGCGACGTGGGTACGCAGATGTGCACGCATCGTGTTAGCGGTCGAGGCCATGAGGGCGACCGTGCGCACGCCCGCGGCGGTCTTCGTCGGCCCAGCCTCCAGATGCCTGCCCACGCGATGTAGCGACGCCTCCACCCGGACGCTCACGCCACCATCCTCACGCTCGAGGAGTGAGGCGCGCGTGAGCGCGAGCGCCTCATTAATCCGCAGGCCCGCGTCGGCCAGCAGAATGACCAGCGCGCGATATGGCTCGGCCATCGCGTCCGCGAGCGCGGCGACTTGGCCTGGCGTGTAGAGGAATTTTGAGATGACGCGCGCCTCCCTCGCGCCGCCCTTGATTCGCAGCGGGCTGGACTCCAGGAGGGTGCGGTCATCGGCGGCGGCTGCGTTGAGGAGGGCGCGCATGGTTTCGTAGGCGTTTTTTCGGGCACCAGGCGTCGCGTTGAGGTCGGCCCACCACTGCGCTAGGGAGGCTGGCGTCAGCGCCGTCAGCTCTGTATCCCCGAGGTAGGGGAGGACATGGCGGCGCAGATCGGACCTGCGTTTGCGCAGTGTGCCCGCTGCTGCGGTGCGCTCAAGGTCGATGATCCATGCGGCTGCCCACTCGGCGACCGTCAGCCCTCTGAGCGACTGCTGACGAGCCTGCTCAGCCTCTCGCGCCGCGACAGCGTCGGGATGCTCCCACGTCCCTGCGGCGATGGCCGACCACTGCGCGGCCAGCCACACCTCCGCCTCGCGCTTCGTCGGAAACGTGTGCGGCGCGGAGATGCGCGGCGCGCGCCCCGGGCCGGTGTAGGTAGGATCGTCGAAACGCGCGCGATAGCGCGGCCTCGAGGCCGTCCCGCGCTTATCGATGGTCCCGAATGACTGTCTGCCCATCGTGTCTGCCCTCCACGCGCCTGGGTACAAAACGGGTACACACACAGCATATCGCGCGGGCCACACGGGACATATGGGACGTATGGAATCGTGGGCAAAGTGGCAGCAGGTCGCCAAAACCGGACTTTCGTGCATGGTTTCGCGGATCGTCGGGCGGTCGTTTCTCTAATTCCCCCCATCTCCACCCCCACCCCGGGCTTCCGTTGGAAGCTCGGGGTGTTTTGTTCCCACGTACGTGCCCTGCAACGAATTACCGGTAGGGGCAGTCTCCGAAACTCGGCGTAGTCGGTGTGCCCATGCCGGGTGCTAGTCGTCGTCTTCGCACAGTGCGCACGCACCGTCACCGCTGCACACTGGGCAATTCGGGTCTGCGCGCTTGCGGCCTTCTTCTCTGTCTCAGCGCTCATAGTCCATTTCACTGATCGTGTCGCCATCGGGATTGTGGTCGCTGCCGATCATGCAACGACAAGGTTCGTCCCAGCGTGAGCTCGGCCCGTTTTCTCGACGAATGACGTAGTGGCTAGGACCTGTGGGCATCATGGTCTCCTTTGAACGTTGTTTGGGGTTGGAATTCAGTTGACTTTGGAGTGCGCACAGGATTGTTCTTGCCGTCTTCCGTGCAGTCTTTTGAGTGTAAGGAAGTATTGGTGAGTGCGCGGAGGGTGGACCTGTGCGCAGTTTGTTGACGGACTGCTTCTTCGACTCTGGTCCAGGCCGCTTTGAGTCGTTCTTGTTGAAGCTCGATAAGACGATCTCGATTTCGTGAGACTCATGTCCTCGGGCGTCGGTGGTGCGGACGTTGAGGCAGTCCAAGGGGCACTGGTGGGGGTGGAGATGCGGTCGACAACCATCGGCAGGATCGGCACCTCGTTCTCCGTCGCCATCGCTGTCAGGGCGAGGTTGTTCACGGTGTGCTCCAACGGTGTCAACCCCCGCACCGACACCGTCTCGGCCAGTGCGCCGATCAGGTCACGCCGTAGGGAAGTGACGGTGGTACCCCTCTCTTGGTCGGTAAAACCGCCGGTGCGGTGTCCTTCATCGAGCGTGTTCAGACGAGTGTGGAGGCCGTGGCCGAGCTCGAGCGCCTTCCCACCCATCACTTTGGCCATCGCCGTGTGTTCACCCTTGGGGTCGCCAAATAAGTAGACGCGGTGTCCGAACGGCAACGACCGCGTATAGAGCGATTTCGCCAGCGATGACTTCCCAGATCCGACGATCCGTGCCAGCACCAGATTCGGGGCGGTGATGATCCAGAGGGTACAGAGCACCCAAGGGGTGTAGAAGACACTGCCACCCGAATACAGGTCCTGGCCGACGAACATCCCATCCGACCGGAGACTGCCTTCGACCATAAACGGATACGCTTCCTCCAACGTGGCCGAGGCATCCTGATGCCGCGGCACCCGCACCCAGCCCGGCGTCCGCAACGCCACCGGCCCCGGCTCACTCGTTGTCGACAGAAACGTCGTCGCTTTCCTCTCCTGATAATCCGCCAACGCTTTCGTCTTTGCCGCCTCCCGCTCGACCCTGGCCAGCTCCGCCTGCAGGAGGGCAGCAGAATAGCGGTGGGCCTTGCGTCGCTAGCGACTGGGTATACCAACACCGCACCATGCAGGTGCTCCTTCTCACCACCCACAGCGATCGCATCACCGAAGATGGCACTGCTCCACCATCCGCCTTGGGTGTGAACCAGTCCGTACCCTCGCTGCCCGGCCGGCCGCTGATCATACACCTCACCGCCGCGAACGCTCGGGCTCAGGGCTGCTGTGGGTACACCACGTGATCCGGCCCGACGCTTCGTGCGTGCGCATCACCCGATCCCCGACCTCATCCAGCCCCTCGGCGGCCTGATGCAACTTATCAGCCGTCGCCAACACCAACGCCACCGCCGGAATGCGGTCGTCGGTGAACGCGATCGAACGGTGATCAGCATGAGCGCGAGACAGCTGGTCCAGAACCTGCCGCAACAGCCGTACCGGCCCCGAGACATCTCCCAACACCGGATATGTGTCAGCCGGATCCTCGAAGGTGTGAGTCCCTTCTGCCAACCCGCAGAACCCCTCATAGGCCTCAGCAACATCAGCAACCGTATCAACAAACGCCGCCATCCCAACATTTTTCTCTAATCATCGGCAGACTGTCTACGAGGGAGGTACGCTCGGCTGCACGCAGGATACGCCAGCAGTGGCCGTCAGACTGAGAATAGCGCAGATAGGAGAAGACTTGATTGAAACCGTCAAAGCCCTGCCCGGGCTCATCAAGGACTGGATGAGCAACAGCGATCTGATCTACCAACTGGTCGGATGCCCCGCTGGGGTGCTGACGATTGCCGCGTGCGTTCGCGAGCAACGCCCCAGTGAGGTTCTTGCAGCCGCCATGCACGCCATGGGGGCTTCGGGGATTGGGGGGTGGTTCGAGTCCGGCCTCCCACCGTTATTTGCCGAGCCGCATGTTGAAGCAAGCCGCACACTCGTGTCGCTTGCGGCATTGGCTGTCCTGACGATGCTGATCAAACCATTCTTCAACGCCAAACGTGACGACTGGCCTATTGACCTTCAGGCCCGAGGCCTCTTAGACTCGCGCGCAGCCGTCACGACATGGGTGTTGCTCATGTTCGCTGCTCAGCTCGCGTCCATAGCGTGGGTGGCCGAGTGGCTGCGTTTACAAGTGCAGGTTGCTGCGATTGTTACCGTCGTGACCGCTTTGATTCTCGGGCTGGCATATGTTGCTGTGCGCAGACTCCAGATGCACAGCCTTCTTGATGCGGCTGGTGCCTGGCTCGTCCACATGGCGGCGAGCGCAGGCGCAGTCGTGATCATGACGGGATTCGCCTTGGCATTTGCCGTTATCGGGCCAGTCATAGGTGCGGCATCCTGGCTCCTCACAACAGAGTCTGATGCATACTCAGATACCAAGCGACGGGTCGCACAGGAACTCGCTCGTTCGCAGCAGCCAACCGGAGCTATTCGGCTGTCGTCGCAACCAGACGCGTCAGACTTGGCGCCATAGGGGATAGGGACGAGGTGGTGAAGGCTTGGGCATGCTGTCCGACGAGGAGTCGAGCTTCGCAGTTTGCTTGGATGGCGGCTTTTTCGAGGGCTGCGACGTGGGCGTCGAGATCTTCGATCGTGGTGGCGGCGATGGTGATCAGGCCGGTGTCGCGCAGGATACCGTGGCCGGCAGTGGGGTCGGCCTCTTGCTGGAGAACGTTGTTGTACTCAGCCGTCTGGGCGTCATCCTCGATTTGTCTGATACCTCGATGCACGTACGTGCAGATGTGTTGTGAATAGTTGCGTGACGGTTACAGTGTATTCTTATTGTTTCGTGTCGGTTCTTGGCGTATGGTGGTG
>ERZ772957.331-NODE-331-length-39994-cov-7.874083_pt1 | contig 39994 bp, 31 predicted proteins | sample MGYA00580682_ERZ772957 | MGnify/ENA primary metagenome ERZ772957 (study PRJEB29015, sample SAMEA2737921) | human oral metagenome | biome: human oral; feature: human-associated habitat; material: dental | place: China | collected 2025 ...
CAGCGTCAACAACAAACCATTTCCGTTCAACATTGCCGGAATTGGCCATAAATGTGGTTTTCATGCTGTTTTATTCCTCCCTGTTTCGACTATCTGACCTAAGCTTTTGGGTTCTCTTTCTCCGGGGCTTGTGGAGTCCAAGTAAAAAGCTTACTTTCCTATTTTATAGATAATATCGGTGCTTGTCAAGAATTCACTTCTTTTTTCACCGATTTATCGTAACTTCTATATAATATAGTAAAAAGTTCTTTTAAGCAAGATTTTTCATCTGTAAGAAATATTCTTTACAACTCATCACCTCAACAGTAAGCTTAGTATAATAACAGTATTCATTTGACGAGGTGAAATGATGAATAAAGGACTCATACATATATACTGCGGTGACGGCAAGGGAAAAACAACGGCATCTATCGGATTGACCATTCGCTGTGTCGGTCGTGGCGGAAAGGTTCTATTTGTCCAATTTTTAAAAGAACGAAAAACGGGAGAAATTGCCGTATTGACAACTCTTCCTTCCGTTACGGTCCGCCGCGGAAAGGGAACGGGAAAATTTACATTTCAAATGAATTCCCTTGAATTAGCCGCCGCTAAAAAGATACAAGAAGAGACCTTTGATTATATTTGCCGAATCTGCCGAGAAACTCCGCCCGATCTCTTAATCATGGATGAGATCATCGGCGCGTGTACAACGGGCCTAGTTTCTGAAGACAAGCTTATTCATTTTCTTACTTCCAAGCCGATACAAACGGAAGTCGTCCTGACAGGTCGCAATCCGTCGCAAAAGTTAATCGCCTTGGCTGATTATGTATCGGAAATAAAAAAAATAAAACACCCCTTCGACAAGGGCGTCGAAGCCCGCGTAGGAATCGAAGAATGAAAACAAAAGAGACTGTCGGGAAATGACTGAATATTTTCCGACAGTCTCTTTTTAGATAATGCGTCCCTACGCTTCAGACCGGTGCCGAGGATATATTGTTTTGTAAAAAGCAACTAAAGCACCGCCTTCTCCCAAAGCGAGAATAATAGCCATTGGCATAGCCGTATAACTACCGGCAATGCCTACAAGAGGAGCCATAAGTCCTCCCGAAACAAGAGAAAAGAAGCCGATAAGAGCTGCCGCCCCGCCCGCAGCTTTCCCGTGTGCCGCCATAGCCAGAGAAAAGCTGGATGCCCCCATAGCCGAAAGGGTCGATACGGTAACAAACAATACGACGGCAATAAACACTACCGAAACTTGAAAAAAGAGGCCTAAAAATAATACGATACTTCCCGCAAACGCCAGTATCAACGCACACCGTAAAATTTCCCAATCCTCCGCATGGCCCGCCAAACGACTGACGAGAATCCCGGTAAGCCACAAGCCGATACCGTTAATACCGAAAAGGTAACTATACGCTTGTGCCGACAAGTGGTACACGTTTTGAAAAAGAAAAGAAGATCCGGCAATATAAGCAAAAAATGCGGCAAATGCAAAGCATTGCATTATACAATGTCCCATAAAGTATGTATCCCTCATGAGAATCCTATACATAATCAGACTTTTTTTCAGCCCGCCTTTTTCCGTCGTCTTCAGAGTTTCTTTAAAGATAAGCGAGCCGACAGTTAAGCCTACTGCAATAATAAATAACAGTGCAAAAACCCCTCGCCACGAAAAGAACCTCAAAATTTGCCCCCCTATGACGGGAGCCGCAACGGGCGCCAGACCGTTGACCAACATGAGCATGGAAAACAACTTCATCAACTCGGGTCCACTCGCTATATCACGCACGACGGCACGGGCAATAACAATTCCCGCCCCGCCGAAAAACCCCTGTAGCAAACGAAAATACAAAAAGGGATAAATACTGTCTGATAAAAAACAACCTGCCGTCGCCAGGGAAAAGATAAGCATAGAAGCAATTAAAGGCGGTTTGCGGCCGAAAATATCGCTAAGAGGTCCGGCAAACAACTGTCCTACAGCCATACCTACGAGGGAACCTGTCAAAGTCAGTTGCACCATAGATGACGACACATTAAAGTTATCGGTCATAGCCGGTAAGGCCGGTAAGTACATGTCTGTCGACAAGGGGGCTATGGCAACTAACAATCCCAGGAATACGATAACAACGGGAGAGATTTTCTTATTAATTACAGTTTTATCGGTCATATACTATTGAATCTCCTCTTCTCGTAAGCACTGTACCGCTTGAATCAATGAGTCACAAATATATAAAGCTTTATAAGCGACAGACTCACCTATGACGGCTAAATCGGGCACCAGAATAGCAGGGATTCCGCCTGCCTCAGCAGCCTTCAATCCGTTTTCCGAATCTTCAAAAACCAGTGCATCCTGCGGCTTCACATCAAAATGTCGGCAAACAGCTAAAAAAATATCAGGATACGGTTTTCCCCTTTTAACGGTTTCCCCGCTCTGCAAATAAGAAAAGTACTCACGTAAACCCGTCTTATTCAACAATATTTCGATTTGGATTAACGGGGATGATGATGCGACGGCACAAGGAATCCCCCATTTTTTCGCATGATTTAAAATTTCTTTCACACCCGGCTTTACGGGAACAGGATGTGCATTATACCACTCATTCTGGCGACGTATTTTCTCTACACAAAGAGGGTCGAAAGGAAAGTCTGCTCCTATTTCTTGCAAAAAAACTTCCTTTCCGCCGGTATAGCTCATGCCTATAACGGCTTGCAATACCTCCTCAGGTATAGTATACCCGCATTCTTTTGCCACTTCTTTCCAAATTTGCGCCGATATGGGTTCCGTATCAAAAATGGTTCCGTCCATATCAAAAATAAACAGTTTTCTCACTCCACAGCGTCTCTCCTTTTTTATAGTATATTTATTATACAGACACAACCCATAATTTCAATATAAAAGAAGAGAGCCTTCCTTGCCGCCCGTAGGCACAGATGAATCTGCCCCTATGAACAGCAACGGAAAGGCTCCGTTTCTATCTACCGTCAGGCCATAACAACACGACCTGTCCCTGCTTCTGCGTTTCTTTTACATTAATAATACGTTGGTTCGACGAGCCTCTAAAATACAGCCCCGGATCTTTCAGTGCTTCTTGAAAAGGTCCGTCTACCAATATATCACAAAGTTCCAACAAGGCTTTTCGGCCTTCGTCCTTAACAAGCTCTTCATAAACATACCCGGAATAAACCCATATATTCGTATCAACCGCTTCTCTCACCCTCCGAATTACGGGAATAAGTCCGTCCGTATTCTGCATCGGTTCTCCCCCCAAAAGGGTCAGTCCCGATATGGTCGGCTCTTTCAAGTATGAAATAACTTGGTCAGTTTCCTTATCCGTCCACAAGGTGCCGAATTCAGGATTCTGATATTCTTCATTAAAGCAGTTATAGCAATGATGGGTACAGCCGGTTACGAAAACGGAAGTTCTGATACCGGGCCCGTTGGCAATATCCATTTTCCGTATCTGTCCGTATCGCATAGCGACTCCTCTCAATGCTTAAATGTGCATAACGCGAGACTTGATTTCCTGCGTTCTGCCTTCATTCCAGAAATTCTCTCCTAAATACCCGCATGTACGACGAATAACCGTCAGTTTAGTTTTATCTGTATTGTGGCAACGCGGGCATTCCCATTCATTATTTTTATTCAACACGATTTCACCGTCGAAACCGCATTCATGGCAATAATCCAGTTTCGTATTGAATTCGCCGTAGCTGATATGGTCATAAATGTATTCAATCATCGTCAAAATAGCCGGAACATTATGAGTCATGTTAGGTATTTCGGCATAACTGATGCAACCGCCTGTGGACTTGTCTTCAAACTCAGATTCAAAGGCAAATTTATCGAATACATTAATAGGTTCGCGTACGTCTACATGGTAGCTGTTCGTATAGTAACCCTTATCGGTAACATCTTTAATATTACCGAAACGGGAACGGTCCTTCTGGCAGAAGCGATGGGTCAGGCTTTCTGCCGGTGTACCGTACAAGGCGAAGCCGATATTCGTTTCTTCACGCCACTTTTTAATATGTTCGTTCAAATCATCCATAATACGGTGAGCAAACCGTTTGCCTTCCGGAGTCGTATGCGAAACTCCCTTGGTCAACAAGGTAGCCTCATACATACCGATATAGCCGAGGGACAACGTCGCATATCCGCCGTACATGAATTTTTCTATCGATTCACCCGGTTTAAGTCGGGAAATGGCTCCATATTGCCAGTGAATGGGAGATACATCGGACGTAATCTTCTTCAATAATTCTACGCGCAACAATAAAGCCTTCTTGCACAGTTCCAAACGTTTATGGAGAATTTGGAAGAATTTTTCTTCATCTCCGTCAGCCAAGATGCCGATTTGCGGCAAGTTAAGAGATACGACCCCCATATTGAAACGACCGTCGAACTTGTAATTACCGTTTTCATCTTTCCACGGACTGAGGAAGGAACGGCACCCCATAGGACTGAATACATTACCTTCATAGCTTTCACGCATTTTCTTCGCCGAAATATAATCGGGGTACATTCTCTTAGCCGTGCATTCGGCAGCTAACTCGGTCAAATAATAGTAAGGCGAGCCTTTACGCGCATTGTGTTCGTCCAAAACATAAATCAATTTCGGGAAAGCCGGTGTAACATATACATTGGCTTCGTTCTTAATCCCCTGAATACGCTGACGCAAGATTTCTTCATCAATCAGAGCCGCTTCCTTAGCATATTCGTAGTCGGGTTGAAAATACATGAATAATGTAACAAAAGGAGCCTGTCCGTTCGTTGTCATTAATGTATTAATTTGATACTGAATCGTCTGAATGCCGTCTTTAATTTCCTTTTTAACGCGCTTCCAAGCAATTTCTTCAGCCTTTTTCATATCCGGTTCGATGCCGTATACATCGCGTTGCTCTTCTACAACCGCTTCCAAATACTTCTTAAAGGACTTACGGACATAAGGTGCCAAAATACGGTCGATGCCGTTAATAGACTGACCTCCGTACTGACCGCTCGCCACTTGAGCGATAATCTGCGTCGTAACCGTACAAGCTACCTGGAATGACCGAGGCGTATCGATTTTCTTTCCGTTAATAACCGTGCCGTTAGCCAACATATCTTCCAGGTTGATAAGGCAGCAGTTGAACATAGGCTGAATGATGTAGTCCATGTCATGGAAGTGAATAGCACCGCTATCATGAGCCTGAACGATGTCGGCGGGAATCAACTTGCGGCGTGCAATATCCTTGGAGATTTCACCGGCAATCAAGTCCCGTTGCGTAGAAACAACATGGCCGTTCTTATTGGAGTTTTCATTCAAAACATCAAAATTCGTATTATCCAACAAACCGAATACGTCCGTATCCGTCGTATTGGTCTGCCGTTTAAATGCCTGAATGGTTTTATAGTTTTCGTAGGCTCTCGCCGTAGCCGGGTTATTTGCTTGAATAAGACGATAATATACCTGATCTTCAATGGCATAAATCGTCATTTCCTTATGCATTTCTTTGGCATAATCTTCAATCTCTTTAGCGATGCGATCGGCCTGACCGTCTTCATAGATGCCGCTACTGCTGTTCATTGCCTTTTCAATAGCTACCGCAATTTTCTTACGGTCAAAAGGAACCTTAGTACCGTCACGTTTGATAACTTCCAACATTTTACATCCTCCATACAAAATACTGTAGTTTTATTTACAGGCCGATGGTTATCTATACCATATATGCCACTCAAGTCGTGTTGACGACTACAAGTATAATACTACCTCTAGTAGGTGATGTCAATTAAAAACTACCATATCATGAAAATTACCCGGTCAAAAAGGCCTGTCATGCCCACAGTTACGCGAGTTGTTTCTTATATATCAATTCTTTATAAGTAACCTTTATTCTTTTTTATACCCAAAAGGTCCCTAACGACGGCACCGGCCATAATCAGACCGGCAACGGAAGGCACGAAGGATATACTGCCGGGGCTGACTCGTGCCGAATCCTCCGGTATCTTGTGTGTCACGGGAATTTCCTTGGAATAAACGACCTTCAGTCTGCGAATACCTCGTTCCTTCATTTTTTTACGCATAATTTTAGCCAACGGGTCGACAGATGTATTCTCGATATAGTCAAGTTCAAATAGTTCGGGATGCAGCTTATTACCGGCTCCCATGGAAGAAATAAGGGGGATGCCGAGCTCATATGCCTTTTCCACAATAGCAATCTTGGCCGTCATATTATCGACGGCATCAACAATATAATCGGGGTTAACGTCTTTAATAAAGTCGGTATCTTCTTCGGGTAAGTAGAACCTCACTTGTGCGTCTACATAAATATCCGGATTGACAGATCTCACCCGTTCAGCCATAACCTCTGCCTTGGCCCTGCCTACAGTCGACGGCAGGGCTCCTAACTGACGATTGATATTCGATTCGTCAAAGACATCTTTATCGACAAGAGTGAGTTTACCGATGCCGGCTCGGACAAGGGCTTCCACTGTAAAGGATCCCACACCGCCCAATCCGAATACGAGTACGGACTTCGTCGCCAAGGCGGCGACCCCGTCAGAGCCGATCAGCTTTTCCGTCCGCACGGTATATTCTTTTTTCATTTACATATTCTCCGGCACAATTTCCAGCCAATATCCGTCAGGATCGACAATAAAATAAATCCCCATAGCCGGATTTTCATAAACGACACAATCCATTTCTTTGTGCTTTTTCAAAGCACCTTCCATGTCGCTTACGGAAAAGGCCGTATGAAACTCGTTTTCACCGAGATTATACGGTTCCGTTCTCTTTTTGAGCCAAGTCAGCTCCAATTGGAACGGGCTGATACCGTCACCGAGATAGACAATGGTAAATTCATCTCCCCCGTCAATTCGCGATTGCTCCGTAAGTCCCAAGGCTTCTTTATAAAAGTCGAGACTTCTCTGTAAATCGAGAACATTAAAGTTTGTGTGTTTAAATGTAAATTGCATTTTATCTTCTCCTTTTATATCAATATATACCATAATATACCATACAAAAACTTACTTACTAATTTACTTCAAAAGCGGCTGTACTGCCCCTATTAGTCTTATTGACATGAAGTCGTGTCGTAATACGTTCCCGCAATTCGGATACATGGGAAATAATCCCCACTAAACGACCGCTTTCTTGCAGAGAACTCAGTACGCTCAATACCGTATCCAATGTTTCGCTGTCCAAGGTTCCGAAACCTTCATCAATAAAAATCGTATCAAGGCGTACACCGCCGGCATAGGCCTGGACCGTATCGGCTAACCCCAGAGCCAAGGCGGTAGAAGCCAGGAAGCTTTCACCGCCCGACAAGGTATTGGCCGGCCTGGCACAACCCGTATATTGATCAAACACCTCTATATCCAGACCGATCTGTTTTACCCGTTTGTCTTCCCATGTCGTAGAACGTTGTAACGAATAGCGTCGGCGACTCATAATGGCAAGGCGCAAGTTGGCTGCCGTCAAAACCTCATCAAGCAGAGCTCCCAACACATACCGTTCCAAACTGATACCGCTCTGCTTACCCGACGTCAACTCATAGAGACCGCCGACGGCGGCAAATTGTTTCTGCAACTCGTTCTGCTCGTTGCGCAACTGCCGAATTTGCCCTATGGCCTTATCCATATTTTCCAAGACGACCTTTGCATGTTCCGCCGCAGCGACCAGAGCCTTATATGCCGCATCTTTTTCAGCCAATATTCTTTCGCTTTCCTTTAAATCGGGCCGTGTCTTGCCTGCTGTTTCCTTGCGTTCCGCAGCTATCTGCCCTTCTACACGATGAACTGCCGCACTGTACTCGTCAATACGCCTTTTCAATTCATCTCGTTGGTCGATTGACGCCTGCATGAGCCGACAATCGTCCCAGCTTGCGAAGCCGTCGGCGAGAACCTTTGCCGTTAACGCCCTTTTTTCCGCCCCGTACTTTTCACGCAGACGTGCTACTTCTCCACACAGGTTCGCTATCTCACCTCTACTTGTAGCAATACGCTTCTCTACGTTGCGCACGAGATCTTCTAAATCCCGTTTTTCTTTGTCATAAGCCTGAACGACCGCATCTATGTCGCGCAATCGTTTTTCTGCGTTCTCTATGTTACGGTACTCAAGAGGTACATCTTTTTCCAAATTTTGAACGATCACCTTTTTTTCAATACGACTTCGTTCGGCTTCATCGAAAAGACGAGTCTTCTCATCTTTCTGAAGTAAGGCGGCTTGACGTTCTTTCTGAATCGCGTCGATTCTTTCCGTAAACGACTTGTACTCAGCCGCTTTCTTGCACAATCCTTCGTATTCTTCCTTCGCCTGCCGTTCCTTCTCCAGCCAGACTGCTATATCACCGTCTGCCGGAACTTCTTCCCGCAAGCGAGTATGCTCATCCTCCTTGGCTTTCAAAAAAGCCTCTTGGCGTGAACGATACATTTGAGAGTCTGTCAGCTTCGCCTTAGCAGTCGCCAAGACCGTTTCAGCCGCCGTTACTTCGTCTTCTGTAGGAATCTGTCCCGTTTCACTTGCCGGTGCCGGATGATGGAGAGAACCGCACACGGGACAAGGATGATTTTCTTCCAACTCCTTTGCCAAGACGGCGGCTTGTCCGCTAAGGCGGGCTATTTGTAAGGTCTTAACTGTCAAATCGGCTTTCTTTTCCGCTTTTTCCGCCGCCTCTACGGCACTTTGAGCCGTCTGACAGGTCTCCTTCAAGGCTCTTATATCATTTAAAAGCGACTGAGCCATCTGTTCAGTCTTGACACGTTCCTCACATTGCCGTACAACGACGGAAGCCTTCTCCGCCGCTTCCGGTGCGGTTTTCAACTTTTCCCTTGCCGCTTTTATTCTACCTTCTTCTTCATCCAACGCAGTATAAGCCGCAATGACATCATTTAACACACGTGATGCTTCGGCAGAAGCCTTTTCGGCTCGAACCAGTTCCGCCTGTGCCTGTCCGAGTCCCTGTACCTTCGGCAATAAATTTCGCAATACGAGGGCTTCCCTTTCACTTGCATCCCTCTCTTCCTGCTTTTTTGCCACGGCTTGAAGTTGCGCCTGTTTTTCCTTCAGTTCTTCCTCTTCCCGTAGGTTAGCCGTTTCCTTTTCATCAAGAAGACGTTTGCGTGCTTTCCCTTCCGTCTCCCATTGTGCCAACGACCTGTACTGCGGTTCGTAAACAGCCGCTTTATTTAAAATATCCAACTGTTTTTCCCGTTCTTTTTGAACTTCGCTGCCGGCTTGCAAGGTCTCTAACTCACGTTCCGCCTTTTCCAAGGCTGCAAAATGAGATTCTACGAGTCGGTCCGTTTCAGCTTGTTTCCGTCTTGCCGCCAAGTCATCGGCACTCGCTTTTACCTCACGGCGAGCCGCTTCGACATCGGCCGTACGTTTTTCCCGTTCGCCCTCTATCTGAACTTCTTCGCTTAAGCCCAAATCGTGTAAAATGCGGTCGACTTCGGCATTTCCGTCTTTCTGACGACTGGACAAGGCATCATACCTGGACCTCACACGCTCTTGGAAATCCTCGTATTTTTGAGTGCGAAACAGGGTCTGCATAATCTTTTGCCGTTCATCCGACTTGGCCAACAGGAGCTTTCTGAAATCGCCTTGCGGTAAGAGGACGACTTGGCGAAACTGTTCGGACTTAAATCCCAGAAGAGCTTCTACAGCCGTCGTAACTTCCGGCTTTTTAACTCCCATAAGCCGCAAATCCGTCCCGTCTTTATCCGTTTCATAAAAAGCCGTCTTCGCTTTGACTCTCTTCATAGTACCGTTTTTCGCAGCAATTTCCTGTTCGGGATTGCGTTCAATGCGATAGTATTTTTGTCCCACGGAAAAACGAAAAGACACACGCGTCATCGTTTCAGGTGTCGCGTGTTCACTGCGCATATGTGCTCCTGTTCGTTCATTGCCGCTCGTATGTCCGTAAAGAGCATAGGTTATGGCGTCAAGAATCGTCGTCTTCCCTGCCCCGGTAGGTCCGTAAATCAGGAAAAGAGTCTTATCACCGAGTAAGCGAAAATCCAGGACCTGTCGTCCCGCATAGGGTCCGAAGGCATCCATTTCCAAGTAAATCGGTCTCATTCTCCCTCTCCTTCTTCATCATACAGTTCCTTCCACACCTTCTCAATAAGACGCCTTTCCTCTTCCGACAAAGGCTGATCGGGCCTCATAGCTTCAGCGAAAGACGCAAAGAGCTCCATATCGCTGAAAGACCTCAATAGGTGCGAACGTTGGCCTGATGTTTCGGCCACAACCCGTTCAGGCATTTCCATTGCCATCAGATTGGGATACTTACGTCGTCCCTTTCCCATAGCGTCGAGAATGGGCTCCTTATCCTTTAACCGTAACATGACATAATCATCCGTATGCTCGTCGGCCGCTTCCATAATTTCCGAGAAATATCCGGTTATAACCCGTACATCTCGAGAGGCTTCCAAGGGATGAAAATCCGTCTTGACGCGCCCGTCTCCATCTATTTCAACAAGGATAACCCCTTTTTGCTGCGAGGCTTCACTGAAAGAATACTTCATAGGACTGCCGGCATATCTGACGGTGTCGCTTCCTGCTTTCTGAGGCCCGTGCAAATGCCCCAATGCGGCATACGTAAAGGGTTCAAATATATCGGCACCTACAGCATCGGTGCCGCCTACGGCCAAGGGACGCTCCGAGTCACTACCCGTGCTTCCTGCTAAAAAAGCATGGCCTACCGCTACGCTTCTCCGTCCGGGTATAAGTCGTTTGCACGCATCATCCCGTATTTTTAAGAGAGCTTCTTCATGGTCATGAATCGTTGTGTCCCCATACAAGAGCCGCACTTTAGCCGGATCCGCATAAGGCAGGAGCACGAAATCAACAGGGCCGTACGAATCACTCAATGTCACAACAGTTCCGGAAAGAACGGGATCACCGGCTATATACAGACCTTCTCTTTTTAATAACGGACCGGCAAAATCAAGACGTCTACCACTATCGTGATTGCCGCCTATAACGATAAAGGGAATCTTCAAGTCTTCTACAATTTTCGTCACTACATGACTGAATAATTCCACCGCTTCCGCCGGAGGCAAACTGCGATCATAAACATCGCCTGCCAAGACGACCGCATGGGGATGATAAGACTCGACAAGCGGTAAAAACTGCTCGGTCAGCAACTGCCGTTGCATATCCGTTAAGTATTCTCCGTAGAACATCTTTCCCAAATGCCAGTCTGCCGTATGTATGATTTTCATAATACAGTCCTTTCCGCTTACAATGTAATGTGAATCAATTATAGCATATCCCTTGAATAGGCCGAGATATAGTGACAGAAAAAAGCTGCGAGACACGCTCGCAGCTTTTAAGGCATCTTTATACTATACTTTTTTATTGCGGCATTGGGGACATAATCCCGTAAATGCTACACCGACGGAGTCGACTACATAACCTGTCTGCTCAGCCGCCGCCTTGGCCATACCATCCTGGTCAATGTCCACGTCTGCAATTTGATTGCACGACGTGCAGCGAATGTGTGCGTGAGGCATTGTATTATAATCGTAACGATGGGCATCTTCACCGCATTGCAATACTTTAACAACACCGATTTTCGCAAAGATTTCCATCGTCTTGTATACAGTAGCCAAACTCATGGAAGGATACTGAGGTTGTAACTCTCGGTAAATGACTTCCGCATTCGGATGCGTCGGATTATGCTCGATTACTGCATATACAGCCAATCGTTGCGGCGTAACTTTATATCCGTTTTGCCGTAACACTTCAGCAATATCCACTATAGCCACCCCCCCTTCTGTGTTGATACCTGTAAAAAACGCTCTTTCCTTTTACAGATAGAGAATTTTCTTTATTAAATTGTAACCGTTATTAATGAAATAATCAATAGGATAATTGAAATTTTTTATTAATTTTCTTGCATAGACCGTATCTCATTGACGCCGCCCTTGTTTTTCCGCATAATAGGCCGAGAAAGGAGTCTACCATGACAGAAGACCGGATTATATACAATATAGCCTCTGATTTGAAAATCAAGGCGCATCAGGTAAAGGCAACCCTCCATTTACTGGAAGAAAAAAACACGATTCCCTTTATCGCACGCTATCGTAAAGAAGCGACAGGCTCCTTGGATGAAGTACAGTTGCGAGCCGTACAGGAACGTTTTGAATATGAAAGCCTCCTGGCCGACCGCAAAAAAAGCGTGGAGCAAAGTATTCGTGAACAGGGGCTTTGGACACAAGACCTGTCTCGTTCCTTGGAAAAAGCAACTCTTCTTCGCGAAGTAGAAGATCTATACCTTCCTTACAAACCGAAAAAACGAACAAAGGCTTCAGCCGCTCGTGAAGCGGGCTTGGCCCCCTTTGCAGAAAGAATGATACGGCAAAATCAGCGTGATCCGTCGCCGGAAAGGGTAGCCGCATCTTATGTAAACGATACCGTTCTTTCTACAGAAGATGCGATTAACGGAGCTCTTTATATTATTGCCGAAACCCTGTCGGAAAATGCCGACTGCCGACAAGCCATTCGCAAGGACCTTTGGAAACATGCCGTACTGGAGTGTTCCCTAAATGTTGATGAAGACGAAGCCGGTCCTTTTGCTACTTATAAAGACTACAGCGAACGAATTTCTCTCATGCCGAGCCATCGAATTCTTGCCGTTACTCGCGGAGAAAGTCTGAAAATATTAAAAGTACGTTTACAGGCCGACCATGAAGCCCATATAGAACGTTTATCCCGGCAACTCATTACCGGACCTTCGCCGTATACGAGCTTACTCAAAGCGGCGGCGACCGACAGCTATAAGCGCCTTATTTTTCCGCAATTGGAAAGAGAAATAAGAAACGAACTCTTCGAACGCGGTGAAAAACAGGCCATTACGATTTTCTCCGAAAATCTACGCAGTCTTTTGATGCAACCGCCCTTTACGCAACAAACGATCCTCGGTCTGGACCCGGGATACCGCACCGGTTGCAAAGCTGCCGTCATCGATCCTACAGGAAATGTCCTTGACTACGGTACGTGTATGCTCACCGGTTCGGAAAAACAAAAAAGCCTGGCTGCCGACACGCTTACCCGTTTTATTAAGACCTACGGAGTCAATCTCATCTCCATCGGCAACGGTACAGCTTCTTATGAAACGGAACAATTTGTATCTGCCCTGATTGGTGACAGAAAACTTCCGTGCTCCTACATTATCACCAATGAATCCGGGGCCTCCGTATACTCCGCCTCCGATTTGGCACGTGCCGAACTTCCGGACCTGGATGTAACCATCCGCGGTGCCGTATCCATTGCCCGGCGTATCCAAGACCCCTTGGCCGAATTCATAAAAATCGACCCCAAGTCCATCGGAGTCGGCCAATACCAACATGACGTAAATCAGAAAAAGCTGACTTCCGCCTTGGATGACATTGTTGAATCGGTAGTAAATCGAGTAGGTGTTGATTTAAATACAGCCTCTCAAGCCTTATTACAACATATTTCAGGACTGACAGCCGCCACGGCGGGCAATATTGTAGCTTACCGTAATACCAACGGTCCCTTTCACAGTCGCAAAGAGCTGAAAAAAATCCCGCGCTTAGGTGCCGCTACCTTTACTCAATGTGCGGGCTTCTTACGCATAAAAGACGGCACCGACCCCCTGGATAATACCTCCGTACATCCCGAATCCTATAATTTGACAAAAAAGATTGCTGCTCATTACGGATTCAGTCTCCACGACTTGAAAGACGAAATGCATCTAGATGATTTAAAAAAGAAAGTTCAAGAAAGTGATGCCGCCATATTGGCTCCCCTTCTTGAAGCCGGCGAACCGACTATACGCGATATTATTTCCGAACTTCGCAAACCCGGTCGCGATATTCGCAGCGATCTGCCTCAACCTTTAACGCGAAAAAAACTTATGTCTCTTGACGAGCTTCAAGTGGGGACTGTCGTAAAAGGAACGGTGCAGAACGTGGTTGACTTCGGAGCCTTCGTCGACTTCGGTTTGAAAACGGCAGGACTTATACACCGCTCCGAGCTGAGCACTCGTCCCTTTAAACACCCCTTGGATATCCTTCATACCGGTGATATTGTAGAAGCGCAAATCATCGGCGTTGAAGCCAAAAAAAATCGTATTGCCCTATCAATAAAGGCTCTCGAAAAAGTCAAAAACTGAAGACCCTGTCACTGATTCATACAACCGGAAATTCCTTCTTTATATATTAAGAATAAATCATTACATGCTTTTAACTTCTCTTTTAATTGCAAAATTTCTTTATTTTTTTATTTGACAGTATCAATTTCTCATGATAGACTTACGTCATCAAATTAATACAGGTGCAATGAAGAGAAGAGTACATGAGAGTGACTGTCACAGAGAGCTTCCGTTTCGGTGCAAGGAAGTACATGATATTTCATGGAAGATGGCCTCTGAGCAGGTAGCCGAATAATTAAGCTGCCCGGGAACACCCGTTACAGTGTTAGAGTATTCAGGGCCTTGTGCCTGCGTACTTGAAAAGGCATATATCGCGAGGTATATGTGAAATTGGGTGGTAACACGGTACTTCCGTCCCTTATGGGGCGGAAGTTTTTTTTATGGTCCCGACTGACTATCATTATTTTATAAACCTATGGAGGAAACAAACATGAGCGAACAAACAAAAAATTACAAATTCGAAACGTTACAACAACACGCAGGCCAAGTTCCCGATCCCGTAACAGGGTCCCGCGCCGTCCCCATTTATCAGACAACTTCTTATGTTTTTAAGGATACTCAAGACGGTGAAGACCAATTCGCACTCCGCCAGCCGGGTTACATTTATTCCCGTTTGGCTAACCCGACTCAGGAAGTCTTTGAAAAACGTATTGCCGCACTGGAAGGCGGTACAGCCGCTTTGGCAACGGCCAGCGGCTCTTCGGCTATTTCTTTGGCTGTCCTCAATATAGCCGGTGCCGGAGATGAAATCGTGGCGGCTCCGACCCTCTACGGCGGTACGGTAGAACTCTTTACGGAAACATTCAAACATATCGGCATTACGACACGCTTCTTTAATCCCGACGAGTTGGACAGCTTAAAAACCGCAATTACGGATAAGACTAAGCTGGTTTACATTGAAAGCCTCGGTAACCCGGCCATTAACATTCCCGACTTCGAAGAAATTGCTCGCATTGCCCATGAAAACGGGCTGCCTGTCTTTGTAGACAACACCTTTGCTACTCCGTACCTTTTCCGTCCCCTTGAACACGGCGCCGACGTCGTCTTACATTCGGCAACTAAATTCATCGGCGGGCACGGCACAACCTTGGGCGGTGTCATTGTCGAAAACGCATCCTTTGATTGGGCCGCTTCGGGTCGTTTCCCTGAGCTTACTTCTCCCGATGCATCCTATAACGGTATCAACTTCTTCAAAGACGTTCCTACCGCTCCCTTCGTAACACGTATTCGTGCCAAGGGTCTGCGTGATCTCGGTCCTGCAATTAGCCCTTTCAACGCCTGGTTACTCCTGCAAGGAACGGAAACCTTATCGCTCCGCGTAGAACGCCACGTAGAAAATGCTCGTAAAATTGCGGATTTCTTGGAACACCACGATAAGGTGGCCAAGGTAAACTACCCCTCCTTACCGTCTTCTCCGTACTACCAATTAGCTCAAAAATATTTTCCTAAAGGAGCAGGCTCCATTTTCTCCTTCGAACTAAAGGGGGGCTATCAGGCCGGTCGTGATTTCATCGATAAGACGGAAATCTTCTCCAATTTGGCTAATGTAGGCGACTCCAAGTCTTTGCTTATTCACCCCTCTTCTACGACTCACCAGCAGCTCGATGCCAAGGCTCAGGAAGCTGCCGGCATCACGCCGGGTACGGTTCGTATATCCGTAGGTATCGAAAATGTAGATGATTTGATTGCCGACTTGGAACAGGCCTTAGCTTCCGTATAAACATTATATGAGATATACAAAAAGGGTCATTGCACGTAAGTGCAATGACCCTTTTACGATTCAATTCACGACCGTTACCGCCACATCTGAAAATCTCCCTATAGCCCAAGTACAGCTTATAGGGAGATTTTTATTATTGTGATTTATTTTGTCCCGAAAATACGATCACCCGCATCGCCGAGCCCGGGCACGATATACCCGTGTTCATTCAATTTTTCATCCAAAGCGGCTACGAAAATCTTAACATCCGGATGATCGGCGTTAATCTTTTCGACACCTGTAGGTGCTGCAACGAGGCACATTAACTTAATATGTTGAATGCCCCTTTCCTTTAAGAGAGTAATAGCTGCGGAAGCGCTGCCGCCGGTAGCCAACATGGGATCTACAATAATGAAGTCGCGGCCTTCCACATCGGGAAGTTTACAGTAATATTCAACCGGCTCCAACGTCTGAGGATCGCGATACAAGCCGATATGACCGACCTTAGCCGTCGGGATGAGATTCAACATTCCCTGTACCATACCTAATCCGGCACGCAATACGGGAACAATCCCCAACTTCTTACCGCTGATTTGTTTACCCGTCATCTTTGTTATAGGTGTTTCTATAGCTACATCTTCCAAGGTCAAATCGCGAGTAATTTCATAACCCATAAGCATCGTGATTTCTTCAAGCAATTCACGGAAATCTTTCGACCCCGTTTCTTTCATGCGCATTAAGGTTACCTTATGCTGAATAAGAGGGTGATCCATTACTTGTACTTCCATGATGAGACTCCTTCCGCTTCTTTTATTTATCTAAATCCTTAATCATATTGACACGAATTTCGTGACGACCTCCGTCAAACCCGGTGCTCAAAAAAACATCGACAATAGCCTTAGCCAAACCCGGGCCGATAACCCGTTCTCCCATGGTCAAGATATTGGCATCATTATGGCGTCGAGCAAATTCTGCTGAATACGTATCGCCGCACAAGGCTGCACGAATACCGTGTATCTTATTGGCTGCAATGCCGATACCGATCCCCGTTCCGCAAACCAGAATGCCCTTATCAAAGGTTCCGTCCGCCACTGCACGAGCCGCTTTTTCGGCAATAAGAGGATAATCGCACCGTTCAGGCGTATGAGTTCCATAATCGGTAAACTCTATACCTTTTTCCGTTAAGTAAGCCTTGACTTCTTCCTTCAGTCTAAAACCGCCGTGATCACTTGCAATAACCAGTTTCATTCCGTCGCCTCCTCCGTAACCCTGTTTATTATACACGAATTTATACGAATTTACACGGTCGTAACATCTCCGTCCGCCGCTTTTTTCATTCGATTCATAACAGCCGTACCTATACCGCCCGTCTCTACCCCTTCCGCAACGATCAGATCGACGGGATGCTCATCAAAAAACAACAGGCCTCGATATAATTCTTTGGCCAGTTCCGTCTTATTGCCGTGAGTGCCCCAACAATAAACGTCTTTACCCGTCACTTCAGACTTTTCAATAACCTCCCGACTGAGTAAGTACCCCAGACGTTTGCCGCCATTTTCCGCCGCCGTGCGTACCTCGCCGACAGCTTTACTTACCTGATCCGCACTTCCTACGAAAACCCGCACCGGTGCTTCCGGTGCATAGTGGCGATATTTCATGCCCGGCGCCTTAGGCACTCCCTTACCGGTAACAAGATGCGTATCCGTCGTCACATAAGGAGCAACTTCCGCCAGCATTTCTTCCGTAACCGCCCCGGGACGTAAAACCGTGACCACATTGTCCAAAACTTCGACAATAGTCGATTCTACGCCTACTGTACACGAACCGCCGTCCAGAATCATGGCTACACGTCCTTCCATGTCATGGAAAGCTTCGGATGCCGTTGTCGGACTGGGGCGACCGGAAAGGTTGGCGCTCGGTCCGGCAACAGGTACCCCCGCCGCTTTCAAAAATTCTCGACAGCCTGCATGGTCGGGACACCGCAGAGCCACAGTATCAAGACCGCCCGTAGCCGCATCGGGAACCGTATTCTTGCGAGGCAACACTAAGGTTAAGGGGCCGGGCCAGAATTTTTCAATCAATATTTCCGCCAAGGGCGGTAGATAAGAAACGACCGCTTCGACTCCGGCTTTATCGGGAACCGTCAAAATAAGCGGGTTGTCACTCGGCCGACCCTTAGCCGCATAAATAGCCCTACATGCAGCGGCGTCCAGCCCGTTGGCGCCTATCCCGTAGACAGTCTCCGTCGGAAAAATGACAAGCTCGCCTTGGCGAATCAATCTACCGGCTTCTTCCAAAACATTTTTATCCGCTGACGTGCCGGTGAGTTTCACCAGCTTCGTATCTTTCACAGTCTACCCCTTCTTTCTGAGTAAAACATGTCGTTCCGTATCGGCATAATCCTTGATAATTCGCACAAGCTCAAAACCTTGATCCGTAAAAAGTTCTGCAACCTGTCGTGACTGTCCGGCACCTACTTCCACAATACAGTGTCCGCCGACTTTAAGGTAAGCACCGCCTTCACTTGCCAGGCGGCGATATATATCCAGTCCGTCCGTACCGCCGTAAAGAGCCGTTTCCGGGTCGTATTTTACTTCTTCTTCCAGATTCTGCATATCCGGAGCATTTAAATAAGGCGGATTGGAAACGAGCCAATCGTACTCATGAGCTTCTACATTTGTAAAAAGATCGCTATTCACCCACTGCACCCTGTCCAGGTGAAGAGCCTCACTGTTTTCGACGGCTATTTTCAAGGCATCAGAAGAAATGTCTACACCCGTTCCCGTCGCCTGCGGCAAATACGATAGGAGACTCAGCAAGATGGCACCGCTTCCCGTCCCCATATCCAAGATGCGTACCGGAACCTCTTTAGGGCAGATTCCCAAGACAGCCTCAACCAGAAGTTCCGTTTCCGGACGCGGCACGAGAACGTGTTCATTGACAATAAAATCAAGCCCCATAAAAGGCTTTATACCCAAAATATGGGCGACCGGATACCGGGCCGCCCTTTTCTTTATCATCTCTTTATATGCCGACAACTCCGTCGAGGTCATAGGTTCGTCAAAATGAGCATACAAATAAATACGTTCTTTTTCAAGAACGTGTGCCAACAGAATTTCCGCATCCAGTCGCGGCGTATCAATTCCTTTTTCGGCAAAAAATCCTTCCGTCCACTTCAGAAGAGAGCCGATTGTCCATAAATCAGTCATTGCTTTCTTCGGCTTCCTTCATCAATTCGGCACGACGAGCTTCGGCCAAGGCCTGGATGAATTCGTCAATATCACCGTTCATAATATTTTCCAACTTGTACAGCGTCAAATTAATGCGATGGTCCGTTACGCGTCCCTGCGGATAGTTATACGTACGCACGCGTTCACTTCTATCGCCCGTACCGACTTGACTGCGCCGCGCTTCCGTAACTTCCGCATTGGCTTCTTCTTCCGCCTGAGCTAAAAGGCGAGCTTTCAAAACCCGTACGGCCTTGGCACGATTTTCCAACTGCGACCGTTCGTCCTGACACTCAACGACAATACCCGACGGAATATGCGTCATGCGCACAGCCGACGAGGTTTTGTTGACATGCTGACCGCCGGCGCCGGAAGCTCGGAAATAATCGACGCGTACGTCTTCCATGTTCAAGTTGATTTCCACATCTTCCGCTTCGGGCAAAACGGCTACCGTCGCCGTCGATGTATGAATACGACCGCCCGACTCTGTAACAGGCACACGTTGTACGCGATGTACGCCCGATTCGTATTTGAGCTTGCCGTATACACCGTCACCTTCAACAGAAAAGATAACTTCCTTATAGCCGCCCAATTCGGGAGCGTTGGAACTGATAATACTTGCCTTCCAACCCTTTTGCTTTTCAATGTACTTCGAATACATGCGGAAGAGATCACCGGCAAAAATAGCCGCTTCGTCACCGCCGGCACCGCCACGAATTTCCATAATAACATTCTTATCGTCATTCGGATCCTTAGGCAACATAAGAACATGCAATTCTTCTTCCAAAGCTTCCTGTTCCTTGGTCAATTCGGATAATTCTTCTTTAGCCATGGCCGTCAACTCCGCATCGGACCCGTCGGCAATGATTTCCTTGTCATCCGCAATAGTAGCGGATACATCCTTATACTTGCGGAACGTTTCGATAATCGGGGCCAGGGAGGCATGCTCTTTCGTCAATTTTTGCCATTCATCCTGTCTGGCAATGACGGAAGGGTCACTAATGCGCTGCTCCAAGTCGATAAACTTGTTCTCTACGGCTTGTACCTTATCAATAAACACGCTATACTCCTCGCTTTCCGAATCTACTGCTTATTTTCCGTATGTTCTTGCGGCTTCGCCGCTTCCAAGGCCTTAATAGCCACTTCAATCTGATCGTCATGCGGTTCTCTCGTCGTCAAATATTGCAACCACAATCCGGGTTTGATCAATGTCTGAACTACATGATTCGTCGTCCTGCCTGCCAAGCGTATGATTTCATAAGCAATCCCGGCCACGACGGGCATCAAAATGACACGCGACACGATTCGTTCCGCAATAGACGGCCAACCTAAAAAGGCAAACACGAAGATGGAAACGACCATGACGATTAAAAGAAAGTTCGTGCCGCACCGCGGATGCAATCGAACCTGAGGACGTACATTTTCTACCGTAAGAGGTAACCCCTTTTCATACGCCCAGATAGTTTTATGCTCGGCTCCGTGATATTCAAACACGCGCCGAATATCTTTAGTAAATGAAATGCATCGTATATATAGTAAAAAGACAGCCAGTCTAAGCAAGCCTTCACAAATATTCAACATGACCGGACTCGTAACGGAACCCAGTAAATATTTGGCCGCAAAAGTCGGCAAGGCTACAAAGAAAACAATAGCTACTACACAGGAAAACAACATAGTCGCCGCAATTTGACTGTTTGTCATCTGTTCTTCTTCCTCTCCCGATGCACGGGTGGAAAAAGAAAGACTCTTCATCCCGTAAAAAAGTGATTCTCCCAAGGCGACTGATCCTCTGATAAAAGGCTTCTTCAAAAGGGGGTATCTTTCTGTAACGGAACGGACTCTGTCTTTTTGTACTGTAATGTCTCCCGACGGTGTGCGTACAGCCGTCGCAATGTATTCAGGACCGCGCATCATAACGCCTTCGATAACCGCCTGCCCGCCTACATAAGGTTTACTCAATGGAACCTCCCGTTTATTTACAAACAAATAGAGCAGAGCATTGCTGCTCTGCCTACCGCTTGTCTGCTGTTATTCAGCTGTTTAGCCTTTTTTACCGTAACGTTTATTAAACTGTTCAATACGACCGCGAGCAGCCTGCGTACGCTGTTGACCGGTATAGAACGGATGGCATTTAGAGCAAATTTCGACACGCAGTTCCGGTACTGTGGAACCTGTTTCAAAAGTATTGCCACACGCACACGTTACTACGGCTTTACCGTAATTCGGATGGATACCTTCTTTCACCATTCACACCTCTTCTCTAAACATACTAAACCCATACTATGAAATTATATCACGAGCTCAGTCTGTTTTGCAAGATAATCAGCTTGGATTTTTGCCAAGTCTGTTCCCTTATCATATCAATTTCCGAGCTCTATTGCAATATGTACAATCCCGGTTCCAAGAGCAAGGCCAATTCTTTTTGCAGTTTCGGTCCTGCCGTAATCCAGTACTTCTTATCCGTCAAAATAGTACGGCGGCTTCCTGCCAAATGAAAGTAAACTTTTGTGTTTCCCGGGTACCGGCTGAGGATTTCCGCTACCTTATCGCTCAAATCACTTTGTTCTAAACGGGCAGGAATCTTAATAAAAAGTTTTTCTCCCTGTCCGTTTAACCATTGTGATTCTACCGGAATTTGTGTCGACTCATGTCGCTCCTTCACCGCTTGAGCCGCTTCTTCCGTCAAAGGTTGCACCGTATCGGCCAAAATCTGTACATCATCATCCGTAATATCGGCACGTCCCTTAACGGCTACGGGCGCATCGACGACAATCAGATCCCGGCACTTTTCAAAAACTTTGGGGAAGACGACTACCGTAACGGTATGTGTAAAATCTTCTACCGTTATAATGGCCATCGCATCGTTACGTTTCGTCGTGACTCGCCGTACGGCTGTTATCAAACCGCCTACAGTGATCATCTTGCCGTCATAGTCTCTCGCTTCTTCATCATATAAGACGGCAAGGGGAGTCAATTTATTCATAACCTCCGTATACGCATCTAAGGGATGCCCGCTGAAATAAAATCCGTCGTACTCCTTTTCCATGGCCAAGCGCATGGATAGGGGATATTCTTCCATGTCGGGATACACTAAATCCGTCGAGACATCGGACACGACATCGTCGAACAATCCCATCTGGCCCGACTCGTTATCCTTACGTCGTAAGGCCCCCATGGACATGGCCTGATCCAAAACGGCCATAAGTTGTGACCGTTTCTTACCGAATGAATCCATGGCACCGCATTGAATCAAACTTTCCAAACCGCGCCGATTGACGATACGAGAATCCACGCGACTGCAAAAATCTTCAAAGGACGTAAAGGGACCGTCTTTTTTACGGGCCTCTAAAATCGTCCGAATAGCGTTTTCTCCCACACTCTTAATTCCTGCCAACCCGAAACGGATATTGCCCCCCTGTACGGAAAAAACCGATTCCGATTCATTCACGTCGGGCGACAAAACAGGTACGTGATGACGCTTACATTCAGCGGCATAATAACTGATTTTCGCAACATCGCTGATCATACTGGTCATGGTAGCAGCCATAAACTCGGCACAATAGTGGGCCTTTAGGTATGCCGTCTGCCAAGCAACATAAGCATAGGCGGCGGAATGTGACTTATTAAAACCGTAACCGGCAAAATATACCATCAAATCGAAAACTTTATTAGCAATGTCATCATCAATATGGTTCTTGCGAGTTCCTTCCAGAAAATGGGCTCGTTGAGCCTTCAAAACTTCTTCTTTCTTCTTACCCATAGCACGACGCAACAAATCGGCTTCACCCAGGCTGAACCCGCCCATGGCGGAGGCAATCTGCATAACCTGTTCCTGATAAAGAATAACCCCGTACGTATCCTTTAAAATGGGCTCCAATAAGGGATGTAAATACGTTACCTTTTTTTCACCGTGGCTCCCCTTGATAAAATCTTCAACCATACCGCTTCCCAACGGCCCGGGACGATAAAGGGCCACTAAGGGAATCATGTGCTCGAAATGCTTCGGTGCCAGCTCTTTAACCAAGTTCGTAATCCCTTGGGACTCCATTTGGAAGACCCCCGCCGTATCTCCTTCCGTCAAAAGACGGCATGTCGCTTCATCGTCCAAGGAGATCTTGTCTATATCCAAGTCGATGCCGTAATTACGGTTAATCATGGCTACGGCATCGCCGATAACCGTCAAAGTCCGTAACCCGAGAAAGTCCATCTTCAACAAACCCAATTCTTCAACCAAATCCTTGTCGTACTGAGTTGTTAAATAGCCTTCCTTCGAATACTGCATAGGCACGTAATCATCTACAGGTGCTGCTGAAATAACGACGCCGGCCGCATGCGTCGAAGAATGGCGGACCAATCCCTCCAATCGTTTACCGAAGTCGACGAGTCGGCGTACTTCCGCCTTCGTCTCATAATCCTTGCGAAATTCCTTACTCGTCTGCAAGGCCTTATCAAGGGTAATTCCCAATTCGTTAGGCACGGTCTTCATAATGCGATTCACTTCACTAAGCGGCATATCGAGGACTCGCCCTACGTCCCTGAGAACGGCTCTGGCCGCCAAGGTTCCGAAAGTAATAATCTGTGCCACGTGGTCCTTACCGTATTTACGGGTAACGTAATCGATAATCCGGCTACGATTTTCATAGCAAAAATCCATATCAATATCAGGCATGGTGATACGTTCCGGATTTAGGAACCGTTCAAAAAGCAAATCGTATTTTAACGGATCCAGGCCCGTAATCCCCAATAAATAAGCGACAACGGATCCGGCCGCCGATCCTCTGCCGGGACCTACGGGGATTTTGTGATCACGGGCATACTTTACATAGTCCCAAACAATGAGAAAGTACGAAGGAAATCCCATGGCGTTAATAACGCCCAACTCATAATCCAAACGCTCGCGAACGGCATCGGTAATAACCGAATATCGAGTGGGCAAGGCCGCTTCGCATAGCTTGCGTAAATAAGACTCGTCAGTTTCTCCGTCGGGTACGGGAAACTGAGGCAAATGCCGTTCATCAAAGGAGATTTCCACATTACACTTGTCGGCAATTTCCAAGGTCGTATCCAAAGCTTCAGGCAAATCGGGGAAAAGTTTTTCCATTTCTTCCCGCGATTTCATATAAAATTCATTATTGGAAAAGCGAAAATGATTCGGGTCATCCAGCGTACTGCCTGTAGAAATACAAAGTTTGACTTCCTGAGCCGGCGCATCATCCTTATCCAAATAGTGGAAGTCGTTCGTCGCTACAAGCTTCAAACCGTATTCTTCAGCCCAGTCTTTAAAAACACGTCGGACTTCCCGTTCTTCCGCTAAGCCGTGGTTTTGAATCTCCAAGTAAAAATCGTCTTTACCGAAGAGAGAAATAAACCGTTCCAAAGTCTGTCTTGCCTGCATTTCGTTGCCGTTCAATATATCTTGCTGAACCTGCCCTTCAATACATGCCGATAAGGCGATAAGACCTTCGTGATACTGTTCAAGCAAATCGAAGTCGGCCCGCGGTCGATGATAGCTGTTTTCTCCGTCTACAAAAGCCTTGGAAACAATTTTAACCAAATTTTGATAACCGCGAAAATCCTTAGCCAACAAAATCAAATGGCACAATCGTTCCTTCGATTTTTGTTCAAAACGACTCCCTCGTGTCATATAAATTTCGCAGCCTAAAATAGGTTTAATACCTTCTTTTTTAGCCGCCTTATACAAGTGAATGAGTCCGTACATATTGCCGTGATCCGTTACGGCCACAGCCGGCATCCCCAAGTCTTTGGCTTTTTTTACCATCTCGGGAATTCGTGTCAAACCGTCAAAAAGACTGTATTGTGTATGATTATGTAAGTGTACAAACGGTTTCATAATATCTCCGAATCATAGGAATTACTATTGACATATACCCTATTATTGTATCACTGAACGGTGATTTTTTCACGCCTCGCCGAGGCGGCTCTTACCGTTGGCGTACAGCAGTTTATACAAAAACCCTTTTCTCCGTTTGACAAATATCCGTATTTTTAGTAGAATAATACCGTTAGCGGGACGTGGCGCAGCTTGGTAGCGCGCTTCCTTGGGGTGGAAGAGGTCGCGAGTTCAAATCTCGCCGTTCCGACCACATGAAAAGACATTGCTCAGCAATGTCTTTTTTTCTTTATATAAAAGAGCATCCGTCTGCAAGGTGTATCCCGTCATTCAACAACACCGTGCGAGCGGATGCTCTTTTCTTATTCCGTTACGGTCGACTCTTGAGCGGCCTTCCGTTGTTCATCTCTTTTAGCAAAAAAGGGCAATGCCACTTCAGGGAATAAGGCGTAACTCAGCACATCTTCAGGCGATGCGTCGGGATAGCCCGCTTCCGCCAATTCCGCCTTTGCCTTATCCAACTCCGGTTTCAAGTCATCGGCCGGACGATGATCAATAACCGGTTCATCACCGATACAAAGCTTACGGAAATCTTCGGAAATCTCACCGGGAACTCTCCCGTACTTGCCGCGTACAATATCTCGAACTTCGTTGGTAATCATCTTGTAGCGACCGAATAACACATTCAGAGCCGCAGCTGAACCGGTAATCTGACTGGTAGGCGTAACCAGGGGCGGATAGCCCAAGTCGCGACGAACTGCCGGCATTTCGGCCAGCACGTCATCGAATTTATCTTCTTCGCCTTGACTTTTAAGCTGATTATACAGGTTCGTCAACATACCGCCGGGAATCTGATACTTTCTGACAGCCGGATTGATTTGACTCGGCATGGTCAGATTGAATTCCTTTGCCAGTTCCTTACGTACTTCTTTAAAGTGATTCGTAATGGGCCACAGCTTTTCCGTATCGATATCCGTATCGTAAATACTGTTTTGCAAAGCCATGACCATCGTTTCCGTTGCCGGCTGACTGGTAACGGCGCCGAAAGGCGACAAAGCCGTATCGATAATATCGACACCCGCTTCAACAGCCTTCAAATAGGTCATTTCTCCGAATCCGCAGGTGCAATGCGTGTGCAATTCAATGGGAATATGCAGATGTTTTTTCAGCATGCGCACAAGGTTGTATGCATCATAAGGAGCCAAAAGCCCCGACATATCTTTAATACAAAGAGAGTCGACACCCATCTCCTGTAATTCCACGGCACCCTTGGTAAAGCTTTCCAAGGTATGAATAGGACTGATTGTATAAACCATCGCACCCTGGACATGAACGGACTTCGTATCCTTACCGGCCTTAATAGCCGATTCAAGGTTACGAGAATCGTTAAGGGCGTCGAAGACGCGAATAATATCAATGCCGTTATCCACGGCCCGGTTGACAAATTCATACACCATATCGTCCGCATAATGTCTGTAACCTAAAATATTTTGACCGCGGAACAACATTTGCAACGGGGTCTTTTTAATATATCGTTTTAACGTTCTTAACCGTTCCCACGGATCTTCATCAAGGAATCGCATGCACGAGTCAAAAGTAGCACCGCCCCAGCATTCAATGGCATGGTAGCCGACTTCATCCATAGACTCCAAAACGGGGATCATCTGATTTATACGCATACGTGTTGCCGCAATGGACTGATGCCCGTCGCGCAACACCGTTTCCGTAATTTTTACTCTAGCCATATAGCCTCCGTATATATAAAACCAACTATTAGTATAAGGTCATAATTAATGGTACTGGTTTATTATATCATATTTTTTTTGTAAATGAAGGCTCAGGTCATATGGATTATACAAGAGAGCTCTCCCTTATGGCAGACATCCCCCGGTGTACAAATTTTACATCAACAGCTCTCGTATATCCGCCGTAATTTTCTCTACCGTAATCCCCGACTCCCTTAACAAGTCTTCCGCATCATAACGATCGTGAAACGCTCTGGCAAGACCGTAATTTTTAACCTTCATCTCTGTCGGTCCGTAAAAAGAAGTAATATTTTGCTCGAATCCGCCCGTTACGACGCCGTCTTCCAGGGTAACCGTCAATTCGTGGTCTTTGCGGAGTTCTTCCAACAACCGCCTGTCAACACCGTTGGCAAATTTAGGATTAATAACAGTGGGACAGACACCTGTCTCTCGTTCAAGAGCTGCGGCGACATTCACGGCTAAATGATAAAAATTCCCCAAGCCTATAAGAACTACCTTCTGTCCCCGTTGCGTTATTTCAAAGCGATTTATTTGATTATAATCCGTTGTATCGGCTACTCCCTTTTCCATCAGAGGACCGACGGGAATGCGAATTCCTACGGAGTGACTCGTCTGCCCTATGGCCCAAGCGAGCATGGCCAGGTGCTCTTCTTTACACGTCGGCGCCAAATAAACGAAACGGGGCACGGAATTGAGCATGGGAATATCGAAATACCCCAGATGAGTAATATCATTCATGCCGTATACGGACGCACGATATACGAGGATGACGGCACTATTGCCATTGACACATAAATCTTGCATAACTTGATCGTATGTACGCTGCAAAAAGGTGCTGTATACATTAAAAACGGCCTTTCCGCCGTACTTGGCAACACCTGAAGCCATGGCCACGGCATGCTCTTCCGCAATACCCACGTCTACGTATTGACCTCCCGCTTTTTTACGCCATTCTTCAGTATAGCCAAATCCGCCGGGCGTCGCGGCATTAATGACGACAAGCGACTTATCTTCTTCTATCTTTTTCATTAAATACTCGGCCGTAATACTTTCATAAGTCGGCTCCGCAATTCGTGTTCGCAGCTCATACGTTTTCTCATAAAAAGGTTTGGTATAATGCCATCTTTCTTTGTCTTCTTCAGCCGGAGTAAATCCCTTCCCTTTTTGTGTTACTGCATGAACAACTACGGGATGATCCGTGTCCTTAACGGATCTTAACATGTCAATCGTCCGTTCCAAATCATTGCCGTCTGCCAGAAACCGGTATTCAAAACCCATGGCTGTAAAGAGATTTCGATGACTCTGCCCCTTTGTTTCACGCAATTCCTTAAGACCCTCGTAAATACCGCCGTGTGTCTCAGCAATAGACATGCCGTTGTCATTCACAATAATGATCATATTAGAACCTAATGTAGCCGCATAATCCAGTCCTTCGTATGCCTCGCCGCCCGACAGAGATCCGTCACCGATAAGGGCAATCACGTTCTCCTTGCCTCCGGTAACATCTCGCCCCTTAGCCAGCCCCGATGCCAGACTGACAGATGTAGACGTATGACCGATGTTAAAAAGGTCATGCTCGCTTTCCTGCGGATCAGTATACCCCGTTACGTCATGGTAGTGTGCTTCTTCCGTAAAAGCACGTACGCGGCCGGTAAGGATTTTATGCATATAACTTTGGTGCGATACGTCATATACAATTTTATCGGTCGGCGAATTAAACACATAGTGTAAGGCCATAATTAATTCCACGGCTCCGAGTGACGGCCCCAGGTGACCTCCGCAAACAGCCGCCTTTTGTATCAACGCTTTCCGAGCCTGCATTGCAATATCTGTCAACTCGCTTAGCGATAAATTCTTTATATCATCGGGCGATGTAAGGTCTGCCAAATTCATTTCACTACCTCCTTGATATTATGATATATGAGGTTGTTTCTTTTATCTTTATTCTAGCACAAATTAATATTTATTCCTCATGCATTATTTTATATACAACAGCCTTGCTTATGAAAAAGTGACACATTGCAAGGAGCCATAAAAAATACACGACACGAAAAAATTCGCGTCGTGTATTACCTGTGCTTATTATTTCCCGGACATAGCCATTTCCTTAGCCGCCAAATCGGCAAAGTTGACAGACTTCAGTTTAGCCGCCAAATCGTTTTGAATTTCTTCAAACGCATTATATAAAGAACACATGCCGCCGCAACCGCGCGTACATGCATCCGTGTCGGCCAAGCATCGCTGCAACTGTGTTTGTCCTTCTACGGCATCAATAACATCATAAAGAGTAATATCCTTCGGGTCTCGTTGCAAGGCAAAGCCACCCTCTACCCCACGATAGGATTTCATAATATCGGCAGCTGTCAGGCTACGCATAATCTTCAACAAAAACCGTTCCGGTATATTTTGTTTTTCCGCCAGAGCGGCGCCCGTGATTTTCGTGCCTTCCGGACACGTTGCTAAATACAAAACCATTCGAAAAGCATAGTCTGTAGCTTGATTCAAACGCATAATTCCGTCCCTCCTTACCTCTTGTATTACATTATACAATATGTAACTAAAAAAGTGTAGTTTTGTTTTAAAAAAAGGTACAGTATAGATACATCTATACTGTACTCAGATGATATATCTAAAATAAATGAGCCACGCCGTTAATAACCAGATAAATAAGTCCCGATAAAACGGCACTGAGAGGAATAGTCACGACCCAGGCAACGAGCATGCTGCGCGCAACCCCCCAGTGTACGGCACGAACCCGTTCAGCCGAACCGATCCCCATAATAGATCCTGAGACAACGTGAGTCGTACTGACAGGCAAGTGTAATAAGGTGGCCGTAAAAATAACGACAGAAGAGTTCAAATCGGCGGCAAATCCGTTAATGGATTCGAGCTTAAAAATCTTCGTTCCCATAGTCGAAATAATTCTCCAACCGCCGGCTGAAGTACCGAGAGCCATAGAGGTAGCACAGGCCAGCTTTACCCACGTAGGAATCTCCATAGTATCGATATAACCGCCGCTCAAAAGAGCCAGTGCAATAATCCCCATGGCCTTCTGCGCATCATTCGACCCGTGAGAAAATGCCATCAGACTGGCGGAAGCGATCTGCATTCTCCGAAACTGTCGATTCAAGGACACGGGAGAGTAATTGCGCACAACCCATAGAAGGCCGATCATGACGAAATACCCTGTTACCAGAGCCACTACAGGAGAAAGAACCAGGGAAAGAACGATCTTGCCGATTCCCTCACCCGATAAAATCTGCGGTCCCACGCTTATCGATACGGCACCGATAATACCGCCGATTAAAGAATGGGATGAACTGCTGGGTATCCGATAATACCAAGTCAGAATGTTCCAAATAATAGACCCTGCCAAAGCCGCTATAATAACTTCCAGGCTGATTTGAGTCGGATCCAGAACCAGGTCGCCGCCAATCGTTTTGGCAACTCCTGTACTGACCATGGCACCCAAAAAGTTCAATCCCGCCGCCATCAAAATCGCATGATTCGGCGATATAGCTCGCGTCGACACGCTGGTAGCTATGGCATTTGCCGTGTCGTGAAAGCCGTTTATATAATCAAAGAGAACAGCTAAGATAACGACTGTCCAGATCAACCAATGCTCAGGCATATTTTAACACGATCCTCCGAAATAAAGTGGCCAATGATTCGCAACCGTCCGTAACATCTTCAATGGATTGCAGAATTTCCTTCCATTTAATGAGCTCGATGGGATCTTTACATTCTGCAAAAAGCTTGCCCATTTCTTCATGATACAAGTCGTCGCATTCTTGCTCCAATTTCATGATTTTTTTACTGCGCGCCTCGATTTTCAAATATTCTTTTTTTACATTGCGCATAGCTTCAATGGAACGTCGAATCTCTTTCATGGACTTAGCCATAATGGTAGCCATACGCTTCGTTCCTTCTGTTGCCGTTCCGACGCGATAGATACACATCTTGTCCATGATTTCCGTAATATTATCTAAAGCCTTATCGAGTTTGTCGATAAGTTCCTGAATGTCTTCACGATCCATAGGCGTAATGAAGGATTTCTGCAATCGCTTCATCGTTTCCAATACCAAATCGTTCGCCTCTTCTTCAAGGGCGTTAATTTTTTCCATCGCTTCCGCTTTGGAAATTTCTTCATTCACCGCTTCTTTAAGAATATCTGCCGCCGCATAGCTGAGGGATGCATGCTTATCCAGCAAGTTGAAGAACTTTTCTTCTTTCGGCTTTAAATGAAATGCCATCTCTATCAAGTCTCCTTAACAGACGTTATTAGACAGTAGTAAGTCTACATATAGACCTGAGTAGTATTATACCATAGGCGTATATATTCGTATACAATTTACGACCCTACTTATATACCGTTGTCACATAAAAGGTTTTTTATGGAGAAAAAACTCCCGACCTTCGCGATCGGGAGCTTTCGTATTTCAACTTACCTGCTACTGTTTTGCCATGAGCTGTGCCACTGCCGCTTTTAACGCGTCGATTTCTTCTTGCTGTTTCGTCAACGTCGCCTTTTGCTGTGCATTTTCGGCACGCAATTGAGTAACTTCATCCTGCATGACATAAACGGAGCTGATAGGACCGGCTTTGTACCGATCGGGAATAGCCGCCTTCTTAGCCGCACTGCCGAACTTGTGCGTGACTCCGACGTTTACCATATTGTTATTGTCGCCGAGAGCTACGCCCATGTGAAGCATCGTGTCTTCATTGGCATAATGTGCCAAACCTACAGCCGCCGTTTCCCCGCGATAGTTACCGATACCGGCCATAATCTGATTCGGTTCGAGAGGATCGTACTGAATGGGCTTTAAGGCTGCTAAAGCCGCCGACTGTGCCGCAACACGACGGCCTTCCGATTCAACCGCACCGATACGATTGACCACTCGTTCGAGACCGCCCGTCGTCTGGTGAGACATGGCATTCATAGCATCGACAACATTTTGTGCCGTCGCCACACCGTCATTACCGTTAAGGCCGGCCATGCCGTTATTAACGGCAATCGTAGCCGTCTTCACGTCGTATTTCACATCACCGTTGGGAGCTACGGACGCAGTAGTCAAATTACCGTCCTTGAAGTTCAGACCGGTACTCAAGCTTACCGTTTCAGCCGAGCCGCCGTTCGCTTTGTAGGACAAGTTCGTAGATTGAGCGGCTTTTGTGCCGTCAAAGGTCACCTTATAGTCCATAGAATGGCTTCCCGGTGTTGCCGTAACGGTTATGGGATTATTCGGGTTGGAAGTGTCCGTGCTGACTGTAACGGCACTGACTGCCGCATCCTTTACGGCCGCCTCTTTCACCTTAACTTGAATACCCGTAGCATTGGCAGTCGTTTCCGTAAATTGACCGTCACCGTTAACGTTAAACGTACCGTTCTTCAGAGCTAAAGTCTGTGTACCGCCGTTGTCACCGTCATACTTCATCGTTACGTTATCGACAGCCGACTTAGCTGCATCGGCAACCTGTTTCAATTGGCCTTCCGTTGCCGCTTTGTCCGGAGTGGTCGTCGTACCGCTCCAAGTCGTATTGGAGAGGCCTGTAATCGTATTGTTACTGCCGTTTACCGTCACATTGCCGGCCTTCACCGTATTAGCAGTTACACTGCCGTCTGCACCGTCAACAGTTACCTTATTACTACCCGTTCCGACAGTTACCTTATTGCTGAAGTCTCCGTCTTTAGCCGTAACCTTGCCGGTTGTACCGTCAACGGTTACGGCATTACCGGCCGTACCGACCGTCACCTTATCGGCAAGCTTAACATCGTAAGTAACCTGTCCGTTAGCCGCCGTAGTAGACGTAAGGGAAATATTTCCCGTCGTACTGTTTGCACCTTCTCCGCTGTTGGCCGTTACTACGGTCTTTGAACTGCCTGCAGCCGCTCTGGCATCATCAGCAACCTGCTTTAACTGATCTTCCGTCGCCGCTCTGCCCGATACGGGAGTGCCGCTCCATGTCGTATTGGAAAGACCCGTAACCGTATTGTTAGCGCCGTTTACGTTAACACTGCCGGCCTTAAAGCTATTGCCCGTCACCGTACCCGTCGTTCCGTCGAGGGTAATGAGGTTCGTACCCGTTCCGACCAATACACTGTCGGCAGCCGTTACCTTATTAAAAGATACATCGTCTGCCGTGGCTATGGTAAACTCCTTACCTGTACGGCTTACCTTGATGTTTTGTCCGTCTTTGAAGTTGACTTCATCGCCGCCCTTAACATCGTCTCCGGCATCGCCGTTGGCTTTTACCTTAAACGCCGCCGCATCCTTAATCTTCTGCGTGCCCGTCGTAGACAGGTTGCTCAAGTCTTTATCAGCCGCGTTGTCGATCTTGTTCTTCGTCGTCGTATCGAGAGCTACGTCAATAACCTGGCCGCTCGCCGTCGTCGTCAAGCCGTTGGAACCCGTGACCTTCAATGTCTGGTTCTTCAGGTTGACGCTGCCCGTTCCCGTGCCGCCGTCGGCAATATTCAACGTAGATACGCTCGTCGTAGCGTTGTTAATCATGTCCGCTACGTTTTGCGCCGTCGCTACGCCGTCATTACCTGTTACGCTTACCGTTCCGCCCGTGTTGGCAAGAGTGCCCTTCTTCACGTCGTACGTAATCGTTCCGTTCGCACCGGCCGTAGCCGTCGTCAACGTTCCGTCTTTAAACGTCAGCCCTTGGCTCAATGACGTCGTGCCGCCCGTTCCGTTATCGGCCGTGTAGGCAAGGTTCGTCTTTTGTGCCAACTTCGACGTATCTACGGTAATCTTATAGTCCTTCGAGTTCGTTCCCGTCGTAGGCGTGATCGTTACCGGGTTGTCCGTAGCCGCATCGGTGCTGACCGTAACGGCACTGACTGCCGCATCTTTTACGGCTCCTTCGTTAACCGTCAAGGTTACATCGTTGCCGTTGGCGGCTGTCGTCAGGTACCCGTTGCCGCTCTTAATGCCGAAGTTTACATCTCCGGTTGTCAGCGACTTAGCCGTCGTCGTTCCCGTATCGCCGCCTAAGCTGATCGTTCTTCCTACTGCCGTAGCCGTGTCGTTTACCTTATTATTCGTCGTCGAATCAAGGCCTACCGTCAAGGTCTGGCCGTTTATATTCGTCGTAATACCGTTAGCGCCGGCTACCTTCAGAGACTGGTTCTTCAAGTTCACCGTACCGCTGTTCGTACCGTCCGTTACCGTCAGGTTTTGCGATAAGTTGGCTACCGCGTTTTGCACGTCTCCGATATTGGCCGCATTCGTCGCCGTCGTACCGCCGCTGGCTACGTTGCTGATTACCTTGTTGCCCGCATTGATACCGCTGTTTGTAAGTGATATACCGCTTGACGTCATGGTAATGCTGTTTGCATCGATAGTCGTCACATCGGATCCGCTCGTAAACATGGCCTTTGTAAGATTATTGAGAACGGGGTTGAGTGAATAGGTAAAACGGTTTCCCGTTTTATTGATAACCAGATTATCTCCTGCTTGTAACAATACGCTATCGTTATTGCCTATTCGCGTTTCCGTCGTATCGCCCGTACGAACGCCCAACCCTGAGCCCATAGCCTTTATCTTCCACCCTGCAGAATTGACTGCCGTGTTGATGGCTGAAGCCACATTGTTGGCATCAGCCAGACCCGTACCGGCTGATGCAGTCGTACCGTTCATTGTAATATTTTGTATATTAGGCGTAATAGTCAGATTTCTGCCGACTGCCGATGTCTTAATATATGTGTTATCGCCCTTAATGCCAAGGGTACTTTGTGCCAAGTTCACATCGCTCGTTCCCGTATTTCCGGCAAAGCCGAGGTTGACAGACTTTAACTGAGCCACATTGACTGCATCCGTGTCCGCCGAACCGGCAGAGACACCGATGATTTGTCGTGAAAATCCGTTGCCACCGATCGAAACGGCACCGTGATTGGACATAATAGCCCGGCCGGTAAGCCCTGCATACTTATCGGTTTTATTATCATTGGCATCGTAACCGGTAACGCCCGGGGCTCTGTTTGCCATAGAGCTGTTACCGATAGCAACGCCGTCAATAGCGGTAACGCTCGTACCGTTACCGATAGCTACCCCGTTATCCGCCGATACACTGTTACTGTAGCCGATAGCTACGGAACCTACATTAGAAGACCTTGCATTGTCACCGATAACGACGGAACTTTCTCCTGTCGCCGTAGCCCCCTTGCCGATGGCAACGGAATGAGTCACGGCTTGAGTTACCGTGCCCACACTGGCTCCGTCGCCGATAGTTACGGCCGAAGCACCGTAACTCTTTGCACCCTTACCGATAGTCACGGCTCCGGCACTCGGGTGTGCTTGCGTACCGGCCGTCGTCCCGTCGCCGATGGTCACTGTCGAAGTGCCGTAGCTACCGGTCCCTTTACCGATGAGAACAGCCTGCGCTCCTGATAAAGTAGCTCCGTTGCCGAGAACCACATTGTTCGAGGCGGAGAGGTCTCTCGCTTCAATCCCCTTACCGATCAAGATGTTATTGGTACCCTTATTGAATAAATTCTGACCGATGAGAACACCTTCTCTATTTAGATTCATAATTTGTGAACCCAGGAGTACGGACCGCTCTCCGTCACTGTTTCCGGTGATACTGTGACCGATGCCGATGCTTTCATCTCCGGAAACCCCGACATCTCCGCCTATAGCTACGCTATTTGAGCCGCTGGCACCGTTATTGTTTCGGTTATTATTTTCCGTCGATTTTACCGATACGTAGTGAGTTTTGGCGTTATCAATCGCCGTGTATACATCGCCTGCCGTGACAAGGCTTTTACCGTTTTGAATGACAGCCGTTGTCTTGGGCGTAAAGGTCAGCGTGACCCCTTCATTGGTGTTCAATGCTTGTATTTCGAGTTTATCCTTATCCGTAGATTTAGCAACCAGGGCTTGATTCGCCAATATATAATCACTGGCACCGTTTGCCGTGTTTTCGTTATAAGCCTTTACCCTCGAGCTTACGGAACGAAGCTAAGCCACGTTGACTGCATCCGTATCGGCATTACCGGCAGCTACGCCCGTAATCTGACGGGTCTTTTGACCCGTGCCGATAGCTAAGGCCCCCAGGCCGGATGTAAAGGCACCGGTCGTTCCCGCATAAGAATTATCCCGAAGTGCAGTCATGTTATATCCGCTTACGCCGGCTCCTTTATCCGCTACGGAATAAGAACCCAAAGCAATGCCGTCGGCTACTTTTACGGTTGTAGCCGTCGACGCTTGATTCGAGTTGCCGATGGCAATGCCTCGATCTGCATTACCGGCAACCGTCGCGAAAGTACCGAGGGCCGTCCCGTAGTGAGACCTCACACTGGAACTGTTGCCGATGGCCTGAGCATCGTTTCCTTGATTGACCACATTACGCCCCACAGTAATCCCGGCCGTACCGGTTGCGGAGCTGTTCACCCCTACAACAACACTCTGGGCTCCCGATGCAGTCGCCGCCGCACCGACGGCGATGGCCTTTTCACCTGTCGCCTTAGCACCGAACCCGTTATTGTTACTTCCCAAGGCTAAAGCCCCTGCGCCGGATGCTTCCGATAAACCGCCGATGGCTGTTGCATAGACTCCCGATGCTTTAGCACCTAAAGCACTGTCATCTTGAGCCCCGCCTATAGCTGTTGCTCCCATTGCCGTTGCTTGTGTACTACGACCGATGGCAATGGATGAATTCCCCGATGCATTAGCCCCATAACTGCTAGGCGTAGCCGGATTGCCGCCATTATAACCGCTGCCGATAGCCAGAGCGAACTGCCCACTTGCCGAAGAGGACGAACCGATGGCGACACTTTGTGCACCATTGGCTGTCAAATCACGACCCAGAGTAACAGCCGAGCCTCCTGTAGAATTATTTCTAAGCCCGACAGCAACAGCGTTATCAGTCGTTGCCTGAGATGATTCCCCCATAGCAACAGAGTTTATTCCTTTTGCAAAAAGATCGCGGCCGACAGCTACACTCCAGGTACCGTTGGCAATGGCCGTCGTACCGACGTACCGACCGCCACAGCCTCTGTATTAAGGGCCTGTGAGCAATAACCCACGGCCAGTGAATTATCCCCCGTCGCATTGGCGGCCCCGGTTCCACTTACGTTATTTCCTGCCGCTGTGTATGCCGAACTGGCAATCTGTCCCGAACCGCCTACTGCCGTTGCTCCCGCTCCTACTGCCATGGCATTAGAGCCGACAGCCGTACCCGAACCACGTCCCGCATTGGCATTTGCACCTACAGCCGTACCGTAGTTATTAACGGCTGTAGCATTATAACCCAAAGCGGACGTATATATATTGGTAGCCTGAGCGCCTACACCGGCAGCCAAAGCATAAGAAGCTGTCGCATTGGCCTTTTGCCCGAAGGCTACACTGGACATTCCTGTAGCCTTAGCTTCCGTACCTACAGCTGTTGAGTTTACATGCTGTGCTTGAGCCCCGTTACCTATGGCAACGCGATTACCGCCGGAGGTGTCGTTTTTACTTACATCGGCATTCGTACCTATGGCAACGTTATTATCATTGCCATTTTTCACATCCTTACCGGCCCATTTACCGATATAGACACCGCCGTTAGCACTTGATCCGTTTTGAGTACCCTCACCGGCTCCGGAGTTCATGCCCGACATATAACCAATAGCAATGGTATCCGCACCGCCACTATAGGCACTGTTCCCCAAAGCAACCCCGTTATTCTGCGTTGCCGCACTGTTAAATCCGAGGGCAGTCGTACCGCCGGCCGTTGCATGAGACTGTGCGCCTACAGCCATAGCAGGCGCTGAGCTGGAGCCGCGATTGGCTTCCGCATCGGAACCTATGGCGATAGACTTAGCGCCCGTAGCACGTGCAGCTACACCCATAGCCTGGGCATTTTGTCCACTTGCCGTAGCAGCCCGACCTACATAAAAGGCACTCTGTCCACCTTCACCGCCGGGAGGTGCCGCCTGTACGGCACCAGTTCCCGCCAATACGGAAAAGGCCAGCAAGGCCGTGGCTACCGCCTTCTTACCGCTCGTATTCTTCGCATACTCGGATACGACAATATAACATTGCCGTGACTTACTCCAAACAATCTTAAAAATCTTGTTCATATAGCTACCTCTGGTAATATTCCCCTAATTTTAGTTTTAGTATTTATAGCAATATATATAATATTATATATATATGAGTGAATACAACTAAAAGTTCATAATATCCTTATATCAATATAAAAAAGTCATTATTCTTTTTACGGAATCATTATTTTTAAATTTAATTTTCGTTACATCTGAAAGTTTTACATCCGTTTTTTTCATTTTCTTGTTTCTTTTGCGTGGTTTTCTCTTTATTTGTGATAGTTTTGTAACATTTAAGTATGATGAATTTATATCATTAATGGCAGCTTATGCTTAACTTTAATAAAGGGCTGTAATGATACTCTATAAGAAATTTTTAGTCCTCATTTGTTATTTTTTATACAAAAAAAGAAGGATTTAAGAAATGTTTGAAGAAGTATATATATGAGTTCTCTTTTCAAACTCCTTATGTTCTCGTGAATAAAATCGACCTGTTTTTTGCCTTATATAAGTAGAGGGGATAAACGAAAGGAGGGTTGCCCTTGTCGGAGTTTCTCAGAACGCTTACCAAAGAACGCATTGTCTTTTGGATTAGCCGTTTATTCCGGTTTTTAACGGATCGAAAGCCCTATTTTCTCTGCGGACGCGCAGCCCGCTGTCCCTGCCCTGTCGGCGGCGGTGCCACGGTTATGGGTCTGGCCGTAGGCGATACGATTCGTTTTTCCATGGACGGGGACAAAAAGAAGTCCCCCTCCCGTACAGCTTAGACTCATCATCCGTGCAGCTGTATAAACTCTTATATGTCAACGGTCTTTTATTCCCCCTCCAAGATCCGTGACACTTTATAACTTCGTATATTCATTCCGGCCGACACCGGCGGTTTCAACCACACCGCTCTACGCCACCCGTCGTCACGGGATTCGGCGGTATGAATAAGCGATTTTCATCTACTCGTTTAAGGAGGTCCCGTATATGGCAACAAAACAGGCACTGGCAAGTAAGTTACAACTCACCGTTTCGTATACAGACGAGGCGGGTAAGAAAAAAACACGCACCCTTAATTTTTCTTCCCTTAAAGCCGATGCCGACTCCGGCAACGTCTTAACAGCCGCCAACGCTCTCGCATCCTTACAGGCTGATGCTTTGGACGGAGTGAAAGAAACGGTTCAGTACGAAATAACGGCGTAATTCATAAGGAGGATCTACCATGATTACTAAATCGGAAACGAAAACTTTAATCTTATCCTTTGCCGACAATGCAGGCAAAAAAGTCAACTACACCTTGCAGCGACCGAAGGCCGACTTGGACAAGGAGAGCGTTGATAAGGCTGTTGCCGACATCTTAAACGCTAAAGTATTCGCCACTGAAACGGGCGACTTATCCTCCCTGCAGGAAAGCCGAATCGTAACCCGCAAGGTCGAAGCCTTCGCATAAGAAAGAGACTGTATCTGCGACTCTTTCGAAAAGAGAACATCTTGTAACGAAAGAAGTGATTATTCATGCAAGCCCATTGGGATACGACAGCGTGTATCCGTCATGCACGCCGCGGTTGTACTGAATCGAAAGAACGACTTCTCACTCGATATACACCCTTGATTTTGAGTCAAGTTCGTCGTTACGCTTCTTCCTTCCCCACTCATACCGACGCTTACCAGACAGCCGTTACGGCAGCATTGCATTGCATCATGGCCTGTCCCTTAGACGGCGACAAACCTTTCGCTTATTATTTGAAAGCTTTTGTTCGTCAGGCCTTACGACGTGAACATCTGGCCGCCTGTCGCGACCGTTTCTACACTGCCGTTTCCGTCTTGACAACGGACGGAGAGGAAACGGACCTGCCGGAGGTAACCGATCCGAATCCTCTGAGCAGACCGGAAGAGTCCTTTATTCTTCATCATGACGACCAAAAGGCCTTGCTCAATCATTTGACTCACGAAGAAAGGTATGTTCTCGTCCATTGCTGCATAGAGGGCTTTACGGAAACGACCGTCGCCCGTCGCCTCGGCTGTAGTCAGGCTAAGGTAAGCCGTCGTCTGCACAAGGCTAAGGAAAAGGTTCGGTCCGCCTGTCGTGCCAAGATATAGCTGTATCCTTGCAAAATATCATCACTTTTCGTATAAGAACGTAAAAGGAAGCTCCCCCGGTTCCGCACCCGGAGAGCTTCCTTTTTTGCAAAAAATCTCCCTTGCCTAAACAAGGGAGATTTTCGTTTATAAGAAATCTTACTGTTCGATTTCCGATACGACACCGGCACCTACCGTACGGCCGCC
>ERZ772957.334-NODE-334-length-39896-cov-7.010592_pt1 | contig 39896 bp, 31 predicted proteins | sample MGYA00580682_ERZ772957 | MGnify/ENA primary metagenome ERZ772957 (study PRJEB29015, sample SAMEA2737921) | human oral metagenome | biome: human oral; feature: human-associated habitat; material: dental | place: China | collected 2025 ...
TGTGTGTTACACTTTTATTTGGTTCTACCAAATAAAAGATGTTAAAACTTACACTGCTTGAAAAATTATTTTTTGCTTGCATTTGCACACACTTTGCTGTTTTATCGGCGGCAAAGGTAATGCTTTTTTTCGAGATAAAAAACAAATTGTAACAAAAACACTCAAAGACTGGCAATACATATAGTAGGCATGGCGAAACGTTTTAGCGTTAAAAGGATAGCAATAGCTGCTGTTTTGTGCCGTAATGTGCACCATATTAGGAGACAAAGTGGGGCAAAATACAAAAAGCATTCTGCCCCCATCTTGTCTTATGAGATGTTAGAACACAAACTGTAAGCGTCCTTGTACTTGATGAACATTCTTGTCATAGGGCAAGAAGTCCTTGCTCAAACGGTGATAGGTGTAGTCGACCATCACCTGAACGAAACGATTGAAGCTGTAGTTCAAACCTAAAGTGTAGGAACGAACGGCACCACCGCCCACACTGGTTGACTTATAAGGATAGTCTTCCATGTAGCCTGAGGGATAGTATTGATTGCGACCAATAGAATAGTATTCGCCTTTGTTGCGGTCGTTCAAGCTCGTATAGTTAAAACGTCCCACCACTTCGAGCGACTTCTCGCCAAGCCCTTTCAGCACACCTTCGTTGGAATCATAACGATAGGCCTTACCGAAAATCAAATAACCTGCCTCGAGATAGCCACTGTGGAAGTTGTTTGCGCGCAACGGATTGGCCTCTTCCCATGCGTCAAGTGTGCCCCAGGTGTCGATGTTATCATTCGAAGCCTCGAACACTGTGCGTGAATCGCGCTTCTTGGTGACGTGCTTATAGAGATATTCACCACGCACAAAGAAGTTTTGTTGATGGTATAACACCTCGGCACCTGCGTCAACCACATTGTTGACCCATGGCAAATTGCACGACACAAACTGCTGCGTGTTGTCAACATAGGTCTCCATGGTCTGTCCCAAATCGAGCGTTTTCTTCAGGATGTTATTCTCAACAACACCATGTCCCACGTGCTGATAGCGAATATTTCCACCCACAGCCAACGTAGAATTCTCCTCGGCGATGGGACGATAGAGATAACGTCCGGCCAAAACAATGCCGTTGAAACCTGCCGCTACCTTATTATATTGGTTCTCTACAAACACACCTTGATTGGCATAGAAATGGGGATTGGTGAACTTATAGGTCAACCCCAACTCACGACCTTCACCCAATGCGTTGGTAGCTCCGGCGCGAGAGATGAAGTGATAGCTACCCAATGAGGTGATACGTGCCATGGATGCCGCAGGATCTACGAAGTAACCCGCCTGCACTGCATGCTGATTGTCGTGGCCATCCTTCTGTGCATAGCGCACAAAGATGTTTTTTTGACTGAATTTTCCGTCGCCAAAACCAAAGTCAGCATAGAAATACCAGTTCTGATAGCGCAATGAAGTGCGGATGCGTGCATCGGTCAATGCGGCGCCACTATGCAACGGTGTGAAGTCAGAATGGTAGTAAGCTGCATCGGCCATGAAGCGTGCGCCCACGGTAAAGTGCAAGTCTTCTTGCTCATTGTTCACCGAAATCGTTGGCTTAGAATCAAAATCTTGTGCACAAACGGATAGGGTGCAGAGTGCCATTGCAGGCAATAATAAATATTTTTTCATCGTCAATTTATTCTTTTCGTTTGTCAATTTCTATTTATCTCATTCGCCTTAATACCCCAACTGCGTGAGCACATCTTCGGCATTAGGCACAGTTGCGGGCGCTTGTGAGTTGTCATAATACTGTCCGGGATGGAAAGGATTGTTCAACTTTGCATTGCAACGGAAACCATTCTCAATCATATAGAGCAATGAAATCTCTGAACGATTGGTGAAGAAACCATCCATATACACGGGATGCGAGCTGGTTCCTTGGAAGGTTGTGTGGGTGGTTGCAGGAACAACAACATTCAAGAGGTCGTCGAACTGCGTGGGATTTGCCCCATAGAAATTCACATAGTAACCCATATACTTCTTCATCTGTGCATCAGAGTCGAATGAATAGGGGTGATTAAGCATACCCGATTTGCGGACTAAATAAGCCGACCAGGGATTATTGAGTTCGGGATAATTGTTGGGAGCACCTGCAATCGAGGGGCCAATGATGTGTGCGCCATAGTCTTCGGCATACTTAATGAAGTCGGCATAGCCTGTAGGTGTGTTGTAAGCCAAGTCGGTTGGTCCTGCAGGATCGCCCGTCCAAAGCAGATAACACATGGGAATTTTTCCCTTAAACACGTTGTATGCACGACGCAAAGCATCGAAAGAGAAGGTCTGGAGAATGACTTTTCCGTTGGTGTTGCCCACATTCACCTTGCCATGCACATAGAAAGGAGTGTTGGCAGCAGCAGGTTGTGTGATGATGTTCCAACCCCAGTCATTCAGGATGTTGTACACACGGATTTCAATATCCTTGGGGTTAAGCCACGACTCTTTGAACTCGGGATAGATACCGGGACGGTTTCCGCGGTCAATATTGTCGTTGACATAGGCCGTAGAACCATTCTTATCGCCGAAACTATATTCCACAAAGTCCATGTATTTGCTTGCCTTACTGCCCACAACCGATGGGTCATCGCATTTCACAGCAGCCTTTGCGGCATTGTAAATCTGCTGCAAGGTCATGTTGGCATACTCACTTTTAATCTTATAGGTGAGCACACGGCGCCCGTTAGCATCGCGGTTGAGCTTCTTACCCATTGCATAATTGATTTGATCTTGCAGGGCAGAAACATACTGACCATCGGAATATATAATCTTAGGATAACCCAAACTATAGTCGATTCGGCCATTGTTACGCGCCGCAAAAGCACTGCGTTGCTGCTCTTTATTGGCATCATTAAACCATTTTCCGGCATCCAACATCAACAACTCTGCATAGTAATAAGACATGGTGTAGTTGGTGCGGAAGTCGTGTGCATCGCGCTTGTATTGGGCTTCAATATCAGCTTCGCTGAAATGTTGCGTGCCATCAGAGTTGCGGAAGCTGCGATAAAAGTCTTTACGAATCGTGGGAACCGCATCCGAGAAGATGTCTTCGATGTTGGTTGTACGACGCAAATTCTCATCATGGTTGGCCAAAACCACACCATCTTTCGTCACTTGCAAATCGCTTTCCAAATAATCGGCTCCCATTTCGCGTGCCCATCGCCAGGCAGCCTCGGTCTCTTCGGGTGCCCAGAAAGTAGAACCACGGTGTGCCACACAAGCATAAAGTGGCACATAATCGCGCACCTTTGCCATCTCATCCGAGATTTTCTGAACGTCTATGCGCTTAGCATCTACGTTGGGGCTGGTAAATTGTTGCTCGTCCGCGCACGATGCCAAAAGCAGTGCAGCAGCGATACCGGCATAACTCAGTCGATAAAGTTTCTTCATTTTCTTGCTATTTAAGTTACTATTATATTGATTCGAGTCGTCATCAGTGTGTCCCTTGTGGGAGAAAGCTGCAGCAGTCGCTCAACACGACACTGCCTTCCCCACCCACAAGCCACGAAGACTGTTTCTTAAATACGTTGTTTTATTTCTTTTCTGCGCTGTTTTGCTTCTCAACCAAATACTGTTCCTCGCGATAGGTGAGCCCCATAAAGAGCACAGACAGGCCACAGGCTACAATCAAAAGAATGAAAGTCCAGTCCCATCCGGCAGTGTCGGCCACATAACCAATCACAATATTCGCCAACAAAGCGGTGCCAAGCACATAGCCCATGAAGCCCGTTAGGCCGGCAGCGGTGCCTGCTGCGTTCTTAGGTGCTAAGTCTAAAGCCTGCACACCAATCAACATCACGGGACCATAGATAAAGAAACCTATGGCTATCAAACAGCCTACAACGACATTTACGTTGTCAAGGTTCTGCCAATACACCACGATAGCGATAACCACTAAGGCCATAAAGATAATCGTTGGCAAGGCTCTGCGCCCATGGAAGAAGCGATCTGACAACCAACCGCAAATGATTGTGCCGGGAATAGCCGCCATTTCATAGGCAAAATAAGCCCATCCTGCGCTCTTAATGTCAACGCCTTTATCGGTTAATATCGTGGGTGCCCAGTCCAAACATCCATAGCGAACCATATAGACAAAGGCATTGGCAAAGGCGATATACCATAAGAATTTATTGCCCAATACCACCTTGAATATCTCTTTGGTTGACAGTACCTCTTCGGCCTTTTCATTATAATTTTTCGAGGCAACGCCACTCCATTTTTCGATGGATGACAGCCCACACGACTGCGGCGTATCGCGAATCATGAGATAAGCTACAATGGCAATGAGCACCGCTACGGCTGCAGGAAAGGCATAAGTACCAATCAAAAAGTAACGCTTTTCATCGGCTCCATAGAACCAAGAGCCAAACCACAACGCACCATATACGGCCATTGGCCCCACAAGGGCACCGCCAACGTTGTGCGCACAGTTCCAAAACGACATCCAAGTGCCACGCTCTTTAATCGAGAACCAGTGGGTCATCACACGCCCACACGGAGGCCATCCCATGCCATTAAACCATCCTACAAGGAAGTTTAGCGCCGCCATCAGCACAATAGCCAATGACTTATGCTCCGCACCAATCCATTGAATCGGCACAATCATAAACAACATTGAAATGGCAGCCATCGTCAATCCCAACGGAAGGAATGCGCGTGCATTGCTCCGATCGGATATGCTGGCCATGATAAACTTAGAAAAGCCATAGGCAATAGCATTCATAGAGAGCACTACGCCCAATTCACCTTTCTCAAAACCAAAGTCGGCCAACATCGGGATGGCCATCGAAAAGTTCTTACGAACAATGTAAAATCCTGCATATCCAATAAAGATACCCAAGAAAACTTGCCAACGCAAACGCTTGTATTTCGCGTCGGCTTCAGGTCCAGTCTGTTCTGTTTTATAGGCTGGCGGTGTCAAAAGTCTCCACATATTATAAATTGTTTATTCGTATGCGATTGTTAAAAGAAAACCAATTCATCATGCCATCACGCTAAAACCACGCACCATGCACATGCCTTGCACATACCTTGGGAAGCGATTATGCAGTGAAAAGTAAAAGGCTTCAAGCGAAAGCTAAATTCAACCCATCAAAAATAGGTTATCATTACCTAATACTTACATTTCAAAATCCGTTCACGTTCAATTCGAAACAAAGATAGGTTTTATTTCATTACAAACCTTTCGTCGTTAACATTTATTACGCATTTTAACTATAAAATCAGGATAAGAAGGTTGCTATGTGTGTAATCGAATAAAAATACGATACCAACAATCACTCATCATGTAACTAAAGGTACGTACCTCGATAGTATCTAAAAAAGTGTGTAAGCTCAACATAATTCTTATTTTTGCATTACCTTAATTCCGCAGCATAAAATCTTTCCTCAATTCCGCAGCATTATTCCTTGTGAGGTACTTTTATATATTGAAGTGACATTTTTGGGATTTATCCATTGATATGGGGATTTTTTGGGGTTCTTGGTTCTTGCATAATCATGAAATCTCCCACCCAAACCAATGGGGAAGTATGAAAAACCACAAAAAAATGATGTTTATTCAATGAAGACCTCAGAGTAGTAGGTTTTATTTGTACCTCAATTCCCTATGTGTATACCGTGTGTTCACGGCATTTTCCATGGGCAGCATCGGGTGCAATTCGTTTCTTTTGCTTATCTTTGCGAGGTTCTAAACGGTGATGAAATGAAGAAACAACGGATGAGTGCAGTGGTGGGCGTGGCCTTGGCGGGCATAGGGCCGCTCTATGCACAACAGCAGGAGCGCCGACCCAATATTATTTTGTTCATGGTGGACGACATGGGGTGGCAAGACACGTCGGTGCCTTTCGCTGAGGTGGTGACGGATTACAACCGCATGTACGACACGCCCAACATGGAACGATTGGCCCGGGCGGGCATGTTGTTTACCGATGCCTATGCGGCTCCGGTGAGTTCGCCGTCGCGGTGCAGCCTGATGACGGGCATGAATATGGCGCGGCACAGGGTGACGAACTGGACTTTGCAGCGCGACAAGCCGACGGATGGGCAGGAGGAGGGTGTGGTCTTGCCCGATTGGAATTGCAACGGTATTGCACAGTGTGCCGGGGTGGAGCGCACGACGCAGGCCCTTTCGTTTGTGCAACTGCTGAAGCATGCGGGCTACCACACCATTCATTGTGGCAAGGCACATTGGGGAGCGATAGACACGCCGGGCGAAAATCCGTGCCATTTTGGTTTCGAGGTCAACATCACGGGCAGTGCGGCGGGCGGTTTGGCGACCTATCTGAGTGAACGAAACTATGGTCATTCGCGCGACGGACGGCCTTTGGCGCTCAACGCCATCCCCGGTTTGGAGCGCTATTGGGGCACGGGAACGTTTGCCACCGAGGCGCTGACGCAGGAGGCTTTGCGGGCGTTGGACAAGGCGAAACGCTATGGACAGCCGTTTTATTTGTATCTGTCGCACTATGCTTTGCACATTCCCATCGACAAGGACATGCGCTTTTATCCGCAATATGTGCGCAAAGGGCTGTCTGACAAGGCGGCGGCTTATGCGGCGTTGATTGCGGGAATGGACAAGAGTTTGGGCGATGTGATGCACTGGTTGGAAGCGAATGGTGAGGCCGAGCGCACCATTCTCATCTTCATGAGCGACAATGGTGGGCTGGCAGCATCGCAAGCGTGGCGCGAAGGCCCGCCCGACACGCAGAATGCGCCGCTCAAAAGTGGCAAAGGGTCGTTGTATGAGGGTGGCATTCGGGTGCCGTTCATCGTGCGGTGGCCGGGCAAAGTGGCTGTGAACACGCGCAACAAAACGCCTATCATCATCGAAGATCTTTACCCCACACTGCTCGAAATGGCGGGCATTCGACAGGCAAAGGTGCCGCAAACGCTCGACGGACAATCGATTGTTCCGTTGCTGTGTGCGCCGCAAAAGCCAACGAGGGTGCGCCCATTGGTGTGGAATTTTCCGAACATCTGGGATGGCAAAGGGGCTGGCATTAACTTGAATTGCGCCATTCGGCTGGGCGAATGGAAACTCATTTACAATTATAAGACTGGGCGAAAGGAACTTTATCGTCTGCCCGACGACGTGGGCGAAGAGCACGATTTGGCTGCCCAGCAACCTCAAAAAGTGCGCGAATTGGCTGCGCTCTTGGGCAAACGATTGCGCGACATGCAGGCGCAACGCCCGTGTTCAGCGGCCACAGGACAGCCTTTCCCGTGGCCTGATGAGTGAATGTTGGTTGTCATCAGTGGCGTAAAAAAATCCTTCTCACCTCCGTGATGATCGGTGTTGGTGAGAAGGAATTTTCGTTTGTGATGGATTCTGTGGCGTTGCCTCTACGCTTCTGCGCCCACAATCACCAGTTCGATGCCCATTTCTTCGATGCGCAGCTTGTCCATCGCCTTAATGTGCGCGTCGGTGATGATGACATCTACGTCTTCCATGTTGCTGATCTTGGCAAATCCGCGTCGGCCAAACTTCGAGGCATCGGCTAGAACGATGGTCTTTTGTGCGGCCTTCATCATCTGTTGATTAAGGTGAGCCTCGCGCATGTCGGTCGTGGTGAAGCCGAAATCGAGGTCGATGCCGTCAACGCCCATAAACAATTTGCTGAACGAACAGCCCGCCAAAATGCTTTCACTGTATTCGCCCACCACCGATTCGCTGCTGTGACGCAGCATGCCTCCCAACTGAATGATGTCGATATTGTCCTCCTGTGAGAGGGCGATGGAGGCCTGAAGCGATGCCGAAACCACCGTGAGTTTATGGCCGGGTTTGATACAATGGGCAAAGGCATGGATGGTGGTTCCCGATGCAAGAATAATCGAATCGTTGGGCTCGATAAACTTTGCCGCCTCCATTCCGATGTTATATTTCTCTTCGGGATAGAGCTTTTCTTTCTCGTTCACGGTGCGATTGCCGGCAAAAGGGTTGATGGCAATGGCTTTTCCGTGGCTGCGATAGAGCTTCCCGGCCTTTTCTAAATCGGTTAAATCTTTGCGAATGGTGACCGAAGAGACTTGCAAACGGTCGGATAAGTCGGACACTAAAATGGCATCTGTTTTGAGCAGTTGCTCCAAAATGGCGTTATGTCTTTCCTCTTTTGTCATGTCAAGAACAGTTTTTGGTTTTTATTTTCCTCACAAAAATAGCGCTTTTCCCGAAAGAATGGTTTCAAACCGAAGTGTTTAACAAAACCTTAACAAAAAAGGATTGTGTGACGGGTGAGTACAGAAAAGCGTCCCCCGTGGCAGAAATTATTTCGTTAAATAATAATAATAAAAGTGTCGGTACAACCAAATAAAAGCTATCTTTGCTTCGAAAGAACGCAAGAATGTTTCGTTTTGCAAGTTTAAACGCTTTGAATATTTTTGCAACGCAATATTTCTCGGGTAAGCATAAAAATGTCATTCAATGAAAAAGAATAGAGAACAAACTTATGATGTCATTGTGATTGGTGGCGGAATTACCGGTGCAGGCACGGCAAGAGATTGTGCGATGCGGGGATTAAAGGTGCTGCTGGTCGAAAAGTTTGACTTCACCAATGGTGCAACCGGCCGCAATCATGGCTTGCTACATAGTGGTGCCCGCTATGCTGTTACCGATAAAGAGTCGGCAAGAGAGTGCATTGTTGAGAACATGATTCTGCGGAAAATCGCCCGACATTGTGTGGATGAGACCGACGGTTTGTTTATTACGCTGCCCGAAGACGACCTCAATTATCAGGCCACGTTTGTAGCCGCTTGCCAAGAAGCCGGCATTCGTGCCGACATCATCTCGCCCGAAGAGGCACGCCGCATCGAACCTTCGGTCAACCCTTCACTCACGGGTGCCGTGCGTGTTCCCGATGCTTCCATCGACCCTTTCCGCCTCACTGTGGCCAATGTGCTTGATGCCCGTCGCCATGGTGCCGATGCTTTGACCTATCATGAAGTGGTGGGTTTCGTGGTGGAGAATGGCGAAATGAAGGGCGTTCGGTTGCGCAACAACCTCACAGGCGAAACGTTTGAGCAACGTGCTCAGCTCGTTATCAACGCCGCCGGCATCTGGGGTCATCAACTTTCTGTCATGGCTGGCGTGGGCGTTAACATGTTCCCGGCGAAAGGTACGCTGCTCATTTTTGGCCATCGGGTTAACCAAATGGTGATTAACCGTTGCCGAAAGCCCGCCAATGCCGATATTCTTGTGCCCGATGATACCGTTTGTGTCATTGGAACCACCAGCGATCGCGTGCCTTTTGAGACGGTTGACGACCTGCAAGTGACGCCCGAAGAGGTGGACATCTTGATTAAGGAGGGCGAGAAGTTGGCACCCGCTTTGGCATCAACGCGCATTCTCCGCGCTTACACGGGCGTGCGTCCTTTGGTGGCAGCCGACAACGATCCGTCGGGAAGAAGCATCAGTCGTGGCATCGTTTTGCTCGACCATGAGACGCGCGATGGCCTCAAAGGCTTCATCACCATCACGGGAGGCAAGATGATGACCTACCGCATGATGGCCGAGTTGGCTACCGATTTGGCCTGCAAAAAGTTGGGCATCGACAAGAAATGCGAAACAGCTACCACCCCGTTGCCCGGTTCTGAGACCTCGGTGCTCACCGAAAAGACCAGCAAGACGAGCTATGAATATAGTCAACGGGTGATGGAAGGGCGGCATGGCACGATGACTTCGGGCATTCGTCAGCAAGCCATTGAAGACAAAGCCTTGGTTTGTGAGTGCGAGAATGTGACCGTCGGCGAAGTGAAATTCGCTGTGGAACAGCTGCATGTACACCATATTATTAATTTACGTCGCCGCACACGGCTCGGCATGGGCACTTGCCAAGGCGAACTATGTGCCTGCCGTGGTGCCAATGTGTTGTGCGAAGTGGCCGACACTCCCGCGCAGAAAGGCATGCAGGATTTAACGGCTTTCATGGCCGAACGGTGGAAAGGCATGCGCCCTGTGGCGTGGGGTGACACACTGAACGAGGCACAACTCACGGGCATGATTTATGAAAGTCTTTGCGGATTTAATCGGGTGGCAGACGAAAAGAAGGAGGTTGCAAAATGAAATTTGATACAATTATCATCGGTGGTGGGTTGTCAGGACTCACCTGTGGCATCGCTTTAGCCCAGCAAAAGCAACGTGTTGCCATCATCAATGCAGGGCAAAGCACGTTGCATTTCAATTCGGGTTCGCTCGAGTTGTTGGGCTATGACGAAAACGGGGACTTGGTAGATGCGCCCTTAAAAGCTATCCCTTTACTCAGTAATATGCACCCTTTTCACAAGCTAAATGCAATAGATTGCTTGGCAAAAGAGGCTAAATTGCTGCTCAATGCGGCAGGCCTTGTGATGAAAGGCAGTGCAGAAGCCAACCACTATCGGCTTTCACCCATCGGCATCAACAAACCCGCTTGGCTCACAATGGACGGACTTGTGCAAAGCACTACGCCCGAAACGTTGCCTTGGAAGCGTGTAACCATTGCCAACATCGCCGGTTTCTTGGATATGCCCATAGCCTTTTTGAGTGCCAACTTGCAGCGCATGGGCGTGGCGGTTGATGTGCAAACTTTCACAACGAAAGCGTTAGAGGAAGCACGAAAAAGTCCTTCTGAGATGCGGGCTACAAACATTGCGAAGGTGTTGGCCGATGAAACGGGGTTAGAAGAGGTGGCACAGGCGCTCAATGCCCTCTCCATTCAAGGCGAGGTGTTGCTACTTCCGTCGGTGTTAGGCTTAGCCGATGACGCTGTCAGAGCGCACCTTCAGCAGCATGTTCGGCATGCGTTGCACTATGTTGCCACCATGCCGCCCTCGGTTCCGGGCGTACATATCCAAACCAAGTTGCGTCAATATTTCCAGCAGTTAGGTGGTTTGTATGTGCTGAGCGACACGGTTTGTGCAGGTGTTTTCGAGGACAATCGTCTCGTAGCCGTACAGACCGAGAAGATGGTTGAGGAGAAACTCTATGCCGACGATTTCGTTTTGGCTTCGGGTTCATTCCAAAGTCGTGGTTTAAAGAGCAATTACAACGAAGTCTATGAGCCTATTTTCCACGCCGATGTTGATGCCGTGCAGGATCGTTCGGCCTGGACTGCGGCCTATGTCTATGACGAACAGCCCTATATGAAGTTTGGTGTGCACACCGATTCTCAATTTTTAGTGAGCCGCGAGGGACGTGTTCAAACCAATTTATATGCGGCAGGCTCTATTCTTAGCGGTCATAATGCGTTCAAATTGGCCGATGGTACGGGTGTCTCTATGCTCACCGCATTGCAAGTTGCCCATAACATTCTAAAGAAATAAAAGCGATGGTAGAAGCTACACAAATAGAAAGCAAAAGCAAATTGAATTTTGAGCAGTGTCTGAAATGCTCCATCTGTACGGTTTATTGCCCTGTGTCGGCCGTGGAACCTCAATATCCTGGCCCCAAACAAGCGGGTCCCGATCAGGAGCGTTACCGCTTGAAAGGTGCGGAATATTTTAATGAAGCCCTGAAATTATGCTTGAATTGCAAGCGTTGTGAGGTGGCTTGTCCCGAGCATGTGTTGGTGGGAGACCTCATTCAAGCAGCGCGAATTGATTACAGTACACACACACCCAGCCTGCGTGATCGCATGTTAGCCAACACCGATTTCGTGGGTACGTTGGCACATACTTTTGCACCTTTAACCAATTTTGCTTTGGGATTGAAGCCCATGAAAGCGGTGTTGCACAGCGTGATGGGCATTGACAAGCATCGCACATTCCCCTCTTATGCTTTCCAAACCTTTGAACAATGGTATAAGAAGCATGCTCATGAGCAGGAACAGTATCATCGGTTTGTGACCTTTTTCCATGGGTGTTATGCCAATTACAACTATCCTCAGTTGAGTAAGGATTTGGTGAAGCTGATGAATGCCTGCGGTTATGGGGTGCGTTTGTTGTCGAAAGAGAAATGTTGCGGTGTGGCGTTGATTGCCAATGGGCTATCGGGGCAGGCCAAAAAGCAGGGCGAAGTGAATATAAACGCGATGCGCGAAGCTGTGAAACGCGATGAACCTGTGCTCACGGTGAGCTCTACTTGCACGCTCACGATGCGCGATGAATACCAGCATTTGTTGCACATCGACAATGCCGACGTGCGCGATCATTTGATGTTGGCCTTGCGTTGGCTCTGCCAAAAGGTGGATGCGGGAGAGATTAAACTTGTCTTTCGCAAGGATTTCAAAGAGAAAATTGCCTATCACACCGCCTGTCACATGGAACGAATGGGCTGGGTTCCTTATTCTGTTCGTTTGCTGCAGATGATTCCGGGCATCGATTTTATGATGTTAGAGAGTCAGTGTTGCGGCATCGCGGGCACCTATGGCTTTAAAAAAGAGAACTATGAACGCTCGCAGAAGATTGGTTCGAGTCTCTTTAAACAGATTGAAGCCGTCAATCCTGACTATGTGGCTACGGAGTGTGAGACGTGCAAATGGCAGATAGAAATGTCGACTTCACACTTGGTGAAAAATCCTATTAGCATCTTGGCTGATGCGATTGATGTGGAAGAAACGAGAAAATGCAATGCACAATAACGGGCTGTCTTACATGCTCTATATGAATTTCGCATAGGTAACCATACTTTTCGTCATAATTTATGAGTGGGCCTGTAGCTCACTGATTATTTGGTTTTAAGTTCATGGATTGCTATATTGAATAGATACGGCACGAGCTATTCCACCTTATTATACCAGATGGGGCTTTTCTGAACATAGTGACGCCAATCGTTTTGATATAGATTTTTAAGCAACGAAAATTAGAATGTGGTTGATGCTTTGAGGATGACTCAATGAATGTGGGGTATTCTTGGGGGCAGGATGTGAGGTGTAAGAAGTATAAGATGGTGACTATATTAATATTTTCTTATGGATAAATTTGTTTTTTATATGGGGAATTTTTATTTTTGCAAGGAGATTATAAGGGGGGGTTCCCAAACGAAATCTATGTTTACGCATGATTGTTAGAATGTGTGTTATACAATTATTTGGCTCAACCAAATAATTGATGTTAAAAATCACACTGCTTGAGAAATTATTTCCCACTTGCATACAAACACTTTCTGTTTAATTCGGCGGCAAAGGTATAAACTTTTGGCGAGAGTGGCAAACAATGCGAGAGAAAAATCGATTTATCCATTCTTCTTGTAACTCATCACTGCCCAAAAGCCCATGAGACTATCGATGACTGCCAAGGCCACCACTTGATGGAAAATGCTGCCGAAATTGCCGCCACGAACGAACACCGTGCGCATGGCATCGATGAAATAGCTCATGGGGTTGACGTAGGTGGTGAGATAGGCTGCGGCGGGCATGGAGCGCATGGGCGTGAAAAGACCCGAAAGGAGCAGAATGTTCATCACAAAAAACCACATCACAAAGATAGCTTGCTGCATGGTGTCGCTGCGGTTGGAGATGACCAAACCCAACGACGAGAAGAAGAATGCCAGCAACATCACCAACAGATAAACCCACGCAACGTTGCCCACGGGCACGATGCCATAGAGCAACCATGCCACCAGCAGGCACATCGTGGTGGCTAAAAGGGCGATGAGCCAATAGGGAATGAGCTTGGAAAGGATGAAACTGCGGCGGCTCACGGGCGTGACATTCATCTGTTCGATGGTGCCTTTCTCTTTCTCGGCCACGATGTTGAGCGTGGGAAGGTAGCCCGTCATCAGCATCATCACAATGCCAAACAGCGCCGGGATCATGAATAGTTTGAAGTTTTGCGACCTATTATATAAGATATAGCTGTGGAACTGTTCCTGGATGGCCTGCGCCTCGGGCACCACTGCCTGCACAATGATTTGCGAAAGATAAATACTTCCGATAGCGCCTTTCGTGCCATTCACCGCATTTGCAGCCACCAGCACGTGGGGCGTGTGCCCTTGTTGCAGATCTTTGGCAAACCCTTGCGGAATGACCACCACACCATCCACGCGCGATTGCTCCACATTGCACAACGCAGCGTCATAAGAGGATGCCTCGCCCATGAACCGAAAGTAGCGGTTGGCTGCAATGGTGTGCACCAACTGCTGCGAGCGTGCGGAGTGATCGTTGTCGACAACGGACACAGCAATGTTCTTCACCTCCATGTTCATCACCCATGGCATCACGCACATCAGCATGATGGGATTTGTCAAAATCAACCGCGACAAAAACGAATTGCGTCTGATTTGCAACCACTCTTTCTGTAACAGATATTTTAATACCATCGCCTTTCTATTCTAATCGTATTTTAAACAACCGCAACGACAACGTCAGCAACACCACCAACATGCCGAGCAGCACCATCATCTCGCCTACCACTTGGCCTACGCCCACGCCCATAATCATCAGTTTGCGCATGCCGCTGATGTAATAACGTGTGGGGATGACGGCCGAAATCCACTGCAACACCTCGGGCATCGACTCCAAAGGATAGATCATGCCCGACAACATCACGATGGGCGTGAGCAGCAACATGGCCGAAATCAGCAGCGCCGCCAACTGTGTCTGGGCCACGTTGGATACCAACAGTCCCAACGAAAGCGCCAAAAGAATGTAGATGGTAGACAACACAATGATCCAAAACAGCGAACCCACCACCGGAACGCCGAACACAAAGGCGGCTATCAGCAGGATCAGCGCGAGGATGCCAAACGCAATCACCAAATAAGGCACCAGCTTTGCAGCAATCATCAGCAGCGGACGCGTGGGCGAAACGAGCAACACCTCCATCGTGCCTTGCTCTTTTTCGCGCACAATCGAAATGGAAGTCATCATCGCACACACCAACATCAACAGCATGCCCATGATGGCCGGCACAAAGTTATAGGCCGATTTCAGCTGCGGGTTATACAGCATCTTGGTAGAAACCAGCCCATCGCCCGCATGCATCACCACGGCTTGCGCATAGCTTTGCCATTGTTGTGCCATGTTAGGGTCGGTTCCGTCTACCAAGAACTGCATGCTTGGCACGCCCACCGCGTTGCTTTCGCCAAAGATAATGGCCATGTCGGCTTGCTGATGGCGAATGGTTTGCTCGGCCTCGGCAGGCGTATGCACCATGCCCACCAATGTGAAATAGCTTGAAGCTGCCAGCCTGTCCACGGCCTGTTGCGCCCCATCGCTCCATGGACTGAGCACCACCACCATGCGAACATTCTTCACATCGGTGCTGATGGCATAGCCAAAGAGCAGCATCATGGCCAAAGGCATGCCGAAAAGCATGAGCATCGTGCGTTTGTCCCGCAAGATGTGGTGCGCCTCTTTCAATATAAATGCATAGAATTGTTTCATTTTCTCAATGTTCTGAACGTTGGGCTTGTCGCGCCAAATAGGTAAATACACGGTCCATGTCGGGCTGCCCGAGCGTTTGTTTCAGCGCTTGTGGCGTGCCCATCGCTTTGATTTTTCCATCGACCATGATGGAAATGCGGTCGCAATATTCCGCCTCATCCATGTAGTGTGTCGTCACAAACACCGTGATGCCGCGGGCTGCTGCCGCATAAATCAGCTCCCAAAATTGTCGCCTTGTAGCCGGATCGACGCCACCTGTTGGCTCGTCTAAGAACACAATCCCGGGGTCATGCAGAATGCTTACCGAGAAAGCTAACTTCTGTTTCCAACCTAAAGGCAGGCTTGCCACCAAGCTGTTACGATGCGATGCAAACTGCAACTGTTCAAGCAACTGAGTCGTTTTGCGCTTGATGTCGGCATCCTTCATGCCATAAATGCCACCGAAGAGCCGGATGTTTTCGGCCACGGTGAGGTCGTCATACAGCGAGAACCGCTGACTCATATAACCAATATGCTGCTTGATTTGCTCGTGCTCGGTGCGAATATCAAAACCCACCACGTGGCCTTCGCCGCTCGTAGGTTGCGACAAACCAGCCAACATGCGCATGGCTGTGGTCTTTCCGGCGCCGTTAGCTCCTAAGAATCCAAAGATTTCGCCGCGCTGAACGCTGAAACTAATACCATCGACAGCATGGAAACCGCCAAAACTTTTCACCAAATTCTTCACCTCAATCACGGCCTGTGTGCCAACACCTTCCTGCCCTGTATCACCCAAAGGGTGTGACTTCTTGATGGGAGCCGGATTGAAAACCGCACGGAACTGCGTCAAAATCTCCTCGGGTGTGCCAATGCCTTTCACCTCGCCTTGCGACAAGAAAGCCACGCGGTCGCAACATCTCACCTCGTCTAAATAGGGTGTAGAGGCCACAATCGTGATCCCCTTTTGCTTCAAACAGCCCAACATCTCCCACAGTTCTTTGCGGCTCACAGGGTCAACACCCGTGGTGGGCTCATCAAGAAAGAGCACCGTCGGCCGATGGATGAGCGCGCAACACAGTGCCAACTTCTGCTTCATGCCGCCCGAAAGTGCACCCGCCTTGCGCCGCCGAAAGGGTTCAATTTGCGTGTAAATGCTTGCTATCGTGGCATAATTCTCCTCGACGGTTGTACCGAAAAGGGTAGCAAAAAAGTGCAGATTTTCTTCAACGGTGAGGTCTTGGTAGAGCGAAAACCTGCCGGGCATATACCCCACCCGACGGCGAACATCCTGCATTTGCGTCACCACATCGAAACCATCCACGCGCAATGTCCCGGCATCGGGCACCAATAGCGAGCACAACAAGCGATACATCGTGGTCTTGCCCGCGCCATCCGGCCCTATCAATCCAAACACTTCGCCGGGCTTCACATCAAAACTCACGCTGTGCAAAGCCTGCACCTTGCCATAACTCTTCGTCACCCGACACACCTCTATGGCTTTCATCATCAGTCGTCGAATTTCACTTCGCCATACATTCCAATCTTTGCATAGCCGTCATTCTTAAACTTAATCTTCACCGCATACACCAAATCGGCACGCTCATCGTCGGTTAAAATGGTCTTGGGCGTGAACTCGGCGCGGCTCGAAATCCATGCCACTACCCCGCGATAGGTGCGCTTCTGCTTGCCTTCTCCATAGTCGGCCATCACCGTTACGGTCTGCCCCACACGGCAATGTTTCAGCTGCAACGAGGTAACATAGGCGCGAAGATACATCTCATCCACGTTGGCGAGCTTCAACAGTGGGCGTCCCGGCGTGACAAACTCGCCCGCTTCGGCATATTTTTCGAGCACAGTGCCGGCACGAGGAGCCACAATCTGCGCATTGTTGATTTGGTCGGCCAGCTGTCTTTGCTGCGCTTCCACCCCTTGTCGCTGCGCTTCAATGCCGCGTGCCTGTGCTTTCAGCGCAGCATTGTTGCTGCGAATTTGCTCGCGGGTGGCTTCTAATTGCCGCTGAAGCACCCTCACCTGGTTGCTGATATCGTCCAATTGCTTGCGCGGCACGGCTCCATCCTTCACCAATTCGGCAAAGCGTTGCTGCTCTCTTTGGGCGTTGGCCACCTGCTGTTCGAGCGAAGCCACCTGCTTTTGCAAGTTCAGTTGCTTGGCATCGGTAGCCGTTTCCGTGGCCGACAGCTGTTGCTTCATGGCCACCAACTCATCACTTTTCTGCTGCAACTGGTAGGCATCAATCTCACCCAACACCGCGTTGGCCTTCACATTGTCACCTTCTGAAACCGTAAAACTTTTCAATTTGCCAGCCAACTGTGCCGACACCGTCACCTCGGTGGCTTCAAATGTGCCCGTTGCATCAAAGTCTTGCGCTTGGTCTCCGCAAGCCATCAGGCTCAACATCAACGGGATTGCTACGATGATTTTTCTCATATTTCTTGTTTTTTATAATCCATTTACCGTGTATTTCAAATCACTTTGCGCCTTGAGCAGGTTGATTTCGTGAATCGATTGCTGCGTCTTGGCCGCATTCTCCTGGTTGATTTCCTGCACCAATCGGTTGCTGTCAATCAACCCATGTGCCAATTTCGACTCCGCTGCCTTGCGTACTCGCGTGCGCAACGCAATGATTTCGTCGTCGTTTTTCATCAACTTTTCATAACGTTGGATGGCCTCTTGCTGTTGCAGTTGCTCCAAACGGTTGTTGAAAAGAAACGCATTGCGCAGGTTTTCGGTCTGTGCACGTTGCAGCTTCAACTTGTTTTGGTCATTCTTATGCGTGTAGAGCGCACCCACATTCCACGTGAATTTTACACCCGCCAGCGCATTCCAACTGCCTTTTCGCCCCATCATATCTTCGAAAAGATTAAGCCCCGGATAACCATAATAGCCTTGTGCAAACAGCCCTATGCGCGGCATCAGCCCGGCATGGAGTGCCTTTTCTTGCGTCTCGGCCAACTGAATTTGGGCTGCAAAAAGCTGCATCTCGGGACGATGGTTTTGCCCTTCCGCCGTTTTTCCCATCACAGGCTTTTCGGGATGGCTCACGACGATGCCGCAAAAGGTGCTCAACAGCTGCTGCATCAAATAGGTCTGCGACTGTAATTGCTCGCCCGTCTGCACGGCATTCAACCGTTCGGCTTTCACATTTTCTAAGTCGCTGACGGCCGCAATGCCATTTTTCACCATCGCAGCCAACTGGTTTTCGCTCGACTGCAACAGGTCTTGCACATCGCGATTGAGACGCATCTGCTCGTGAAGCAGCAGCCAACCAAAATACAACTCGTTCACCCGCTGCCGCACAGCATACAGGTTCACCTCGTTTTGTACCGCCTCAACGGCACCTTGTTGGCGCACCATGCGGCTCTGTTCGCGCATCATACCACCGTCATACAGCGTTTGTTGCACATCCACGCCCACACGATATTGCGTTTTACCGAGTCCTTTCATCTCAATACCCATGCTGCGATAAACCGTTTTAATGCGCTCGGGCCATGCCGTTACCGCATTTTGTGTCGTGCCTTGTGCCGACACTTGCACTTGCGGAAGCCAACCCTTTTGAATGTTCCTAACGGTTAAATCGGTGGTTTTGGCAATCAAATCATATTGCTTAATGAGCGGATAATTCTGCCGGGCAGCCTGCTGACAAGTCTCCAACGATTGTGCCTGCCCCATCAAAGACACGCCCCACGCAGCCATTATCAATAATTCCTTTTTCATCTTGTTTATTCTTTTTTTTATTCATTATCCATCGGTAAAAAGCCCATTTTCATCCTTTTCACGACACAAAGGTAAAACGCCTCCTCCCCGTTTTACTTATCAAATCCACCTAAAAAATTGCCCATTTGTAACACTCTTTGTCCAAAGTGTGTGGTTTTCTCCGTAAGAAATCGTAATTTTACAAGCCAATCATACAAAAAGGAAAGTAGCAATGACAACCAAACCCGTACATCCACTCTCGCTCATCGATGTCGACTTTCAGGAATTTATTAACCAATCGGTGCAGTTTTTTACCCACGACGACTTCGTGATGATTATGAATGTGTCCTTCTATCGGCAACCTTTCTTAAAGCCCAATGAAGTCTATCGCATCACAGAATCACGTCTCATTCTGTTGCTCGAAGGGCATGCACAAGCCAGCATCAATCTGCAAGACTATGCCGTTAGCCAAGGTTCGCTCGTGTTGTTAGCACCCGATGCCATCGTAGAACTCAAAGAAGTGTCCGACAATGTGCGCGTGATAGCCATGGTATTGGGTGAAGAGGTGAAAGTGAAGCAAGATGTCATACTGCACAATTCACCCACAGAATTTGAGCATTTCCTGCGCCTGTCCTACCTCGCGTGGGACATGGCACACTGCCAACCCTATCGCCATGAAACGGTTTATCATCTGCTGCATGCCATCGTAGCCAATGCCTTGCAGCTCGACAAGCAACAAAAGCAGTCAGAAGCGCAATCGCAACCCGCACGACTGCAGGCGTTGTTTCAAGAATTCAGGCGCTTGGTGGCGCAACATGCCACACAACATCGCACCGTCAACTTCTATGCACAGGCGCTGCATATCACGCCCCATTATCTTTCAGCCGTCATCAAAAAGGCGAGTAACCAGAGCGTAATGCAGTGGGTGCACCGCGCCCTTGTCCAAGAAGCCAAACTGCTTTTGCAGGCCAACGAGCTGATGTTGTTTGAAATTGCCGACCAATTGAACTTCCCAAGTGCATCGGCTTTCACCAAATTCTTTAAACGCGAAACGGGCATCACCCCCACACAATATCAAGAACAAATCGCAAAAGGCCGTTGATACCGGCACCCATACACCCGATTTGTACCCACAGACAGGGGCATTACAACAAAGGGTGGCATTCACTCCACAATGAATGCCACCCACTTTAAATTTCGTTTTACTTACGATTGACCAAAAACAACAAATCTAATTGTACCAAACGTCCGTATCAATGATATGAACTTCGGTCTCTTCTAACTCTTCTTCCCTGCGCAAGTCTTGATAGACTTGAGGCAGTAGCGACTTCTTCGTTTTCATGACCGTCACAGTTTTAACTGTTAATATATAAGCTATCGGTGACAAAAGTATAGAAAAAAATGCTACTTGCCAATACCTAAATGTAGGTATTTTATATTTTTAACGTTCATTTTATGTCAAAAAGCATGTTTTTGACGCATTTTTCTATCAAAAACAAACAACACCCCACCAATCTTCCTTCACGCGAAACACGCACATCATAAATAAGGAGCTGCTTAAAAAGCCATCTACCTTTTCTATCATCTTGATGAAAAACCACATTCTATCCCACAGGAATGAATACAGAAAACAAGAATAGTAGGGCATGAACGCTGTTTAAAAAGATACCCCATGATAAGTTCTTTGCTACTAAAGAATACATCCATCAAAAGCTTTTTGAAAGTCTACCTCACCAAGAAAAGCCCTACCAAGTGATTAATATTCCAAACTTGACATGGTTAACGCACACCCAAATTCGAAACAAAGCTACCACTAAGCCTACCAATCTTGCCTTTTATCACTACCAAAGTATCCCCCTTTCGTCTGGCAATATTCACAGCCTCGATAATACTTCCGACTTGTAACTTATCTCGTATATTTTGCCGATGCCTATTAACAGTATAGACACTGAGGAAAAGTTTTTGGGCTATTTCTTTACTGGAAAGACCTTCACTGGTAAGCCCAAGTATCTCTTTCTCCCGTGAAGTCAGCAAGGAGGGCGTTTCTTTACCTATGGATATGGGGATAATCTCGCCCGTTTATATTGAAAAACAAAGGGCGTTAAAACAGTTTATATGTTCATCTTACCCTCCAAACTCGCGGAAGAAATGGGAACCGATAAGAGAAGAACAAAGAATAGTCCTTATCCTTTCAACAAAACAATCCCACAGAAAGCCCCCAAAAGCAGCCCATTTTTACGGCAAAAGCCATAGGGATTGCTGCGCAAAACGGCACACATTGCAAGGAAAAAGCATAGCTATTGCAGCGGCAACACACGGTCGAGCGGTGCCCCTGTGATGGTCATGGCTTATTGTTGCGGTGTTGTTTGATAAATCAACACATCGAAATCGGCAGCGAGTGCATAGATTTTTTCCATCAAATCGGCCACCTGATGCTCATAAGCCACCCACTCTTTATCCGACAGAAAGAAATAAAATTCAAGCGGAAGGCCGCTGCTCGTCGCCTCTAACTGACGCACAAGACAGCTCAAATGGTGATTCACACGGGCATCCTGTGCCAACATCCGCTCCACATACCGGCGATAAAGTGCCATGTTCACCTGCTCACCTTGCAACTCGTTTTCCGTGAAATAGCCCTTCTCTACCAACTGCTTTTTCAAATCGTCTGTCGCCAACTTGATGTGCCGGAAATCGTAAAACACCTTACGTTTCACACGTCTTCCATCGCTCTTTTGCATGCCCATCCAGTTTTGAAACGAGTCAGAAACCAAGGTTTGTGGTGTAACCGTGACGATGGTGTGGTCGAAATTGCGCACCTTTACCGTGGTCAACGTGATCTCTTCCACTACACCATCGACGGCCGAATTGGGCACAGTGATCCAATCTCCCTTGCGCACCATGTTGTTACTCGTCAGCTGAATGCCGGCCACCAAACCCGAAATGGTGTCTTTGAACACCAACATCAACACGGCAGAGGTGGCACCTAAGCCCGCAATGAGGGTCATGGGGCTGCGTCCTATGAGAAGGGCTATGGCCACAATGGCACCCAAAAAGAAGATGACAATCTTCAAAACTCCCCGAAAAGACTTGAAATATTGCTGCGTAGCAGTGAGGTTCTGCCCCTCATTCCCTTCAAAACTGTTCAACAGTGCCACGGCAGCCAAAGTCGCCATCACCGTGATATAAACGGCCGTGGCACGCGACAACGACAAACGAACCCAAGGATATTGATAGAAAACCAACGGCATGAGTGCCCGCACAACAATGGCCGGAATGATGCGACTCACCGACAAAAGCAACAGCGGATTCCACTGTGTGCCCTTCTTCATCACGATTTTTGTGAGAAACAGGATGAGCTGTCGCCCTATCACAAAACTCAAATAGGCAACAATGACCACAACAAGTGCCAAAACAATGTGGCGCACAATGGGCACCGAGATGCCACTGATGCCACAAGCCACGATGAGCCGTTCAACAAACAAACGAATGGTTTCCATTTCTGCTATCTATATAAATAGGTGGCAAAGATAAAAGAAAATAGAGAAAAAAGCGGTAGAATGAGGTTTAATTTATGTTTTTGATTATCTTTGCGAACAACCAAAATGAGGAGAAGATGAAAGAGAATGGACACAAAAAGCCACAAAGGGCTGTCATCATGGGCGCCAGTAGCGGCATTGGTTACGCCCTCGCGCAACGGTTGATAACACATGGTTGGACGGTGGGATTGGCCGCTCGTCGCACCCAACCGCTACGACAGCTACAGCAACAAGCGCCCGAACGCTGTTTTTATGCCCCCATCGACGTGACCGATGCGCACGCTGAAGCGCAACTCTTGGCACTCTTTCAGCAAATGGGCGGTGTGGATGTGTATGTGCATGCGGCTGGCATCGGTTGGCAAAATCCGGCTCTTGTAGCCGAGAAAGAGCTCAAGACTGCCGAAACCAACGCCATTGGATTCATCAGAATGATGGGAACGGCCTATCGCTATTTCGCCAAACAGCGCAAAGGACACATCGTTTGCATCAGTTCTATTGCAGGGACAAAGGGGTTAGGTCCTGCACCTGCCTACAGCGCAACAAAGGCATTACAAAACACTTACCTGCAAGCATTGGAACAATTGGCCTACCAACAACGACTCAACCTCAGGTTTACCGACATTCGTCCGGGCTTTGTCGATACGCCTTTACTCACAGGAACGACGCAGTTCCCCATGTTGATGCCGGTGGAACGCGTAGCCCAAAGCATTGAAAAGGCCATCAGGCGGCAACGACATGTGTGCATCATCGACTGGCGATGGCGCGTGGTTACAGGGCTTTGGCGACTGATTCCCAATGGGTTATGGCGCCATGTAGGGCGCATGATGCACTGAAAAATTTGGTCTTTTAAGATATAATGTGTATCTTTGCACCGCTAAAGCACGCTAAAACAACGCTTTTTTAGGGTGCACAGCAGCGCAAATTCAAGCAGAGAACTTGCGTCCACAGAATTATTAATCAGACAAAAGGCCTGTGAATAATAAACAACTGCTCATCGCTTTCTTTTTCATGTTGATAGCCATCACGGCGCATGCACAACAAAAAGGAAAAGCAACATTTTACTCAAAGCGTGCCACCGGCGCACGAACAGCAAGCGGAGAACGACTGCATCACGACAGTTTGACCTGCGCACACCGCACCTATCCGTTTGGCACCCTACTCAAAGTCACCAATTTAAACAATGGTAAAACGGTGGTAGTGCGCGTCACCGACCGCGGACCTTTCGCTAAAGGGCGCATCATCGACCTCTCTTATGCCGCCGCAAAACAACTTGATATGCTCTTTGCCGGCGTGGCAACAGTGACCGTTGAACGCTATAACCGTGGTGTTCCCTATGACGATGAACCCGCGATTGAATTGCCCGAACTCGATTTAGAGATGGCGACGCAGGGCTATAGCATGGTGGATGACTGGCGGGGACGCGACAACATGGTGGATGACAAAATTGAAAACGATGGCAAGAAGATTGCAAACAATCGTAAAAAACAACAGGGAAAAGCGGCTATCAGCAATCCCAATGACACGAAAAAGCCAGCAAAAACGCCGAGCAAAAAGGACAAAGAAAACAAATGGAATAAGGTGTTTGAGCGCATCAAAAAGATTTTCTAACCAACCAATCCTCCCATAAACCCGACTACAAGCAGACAAAATAGTATCAAAAGTAGCAGTGTTCATTTCGCATAAAAATCCATTTTTGCGATTTGAAGTAACTTTTTTGCTAAAAAATGCGGTTGGGATGCCTTTTGTTTGGCGCTTTCATAAGTTATGTATACTTTTGCAATCGGTTACTGAATAAATATACATCACAATGAAAGAGAAAAACGAACGCTTGGCAACCTTAAAGATGCTCATCTCAAGTCATGAGCTAAGTAGCCAGCATGAAGTGCTGCAAGCCCTACGAAAAGAAGGCTACAACGTGACACAAGCCACACTAAGCCGCGATTTCAAACAACTGAAAGTGGCCAAAGCAGCCAGCATGAATGGCGAATATGTGTATGTATTGCCGAATGAAACAATGTACAAACGCGTGCACAAACCACTCTCTGCACGCGAAATGCTGCATACACCTGGGTTTATTTCGATTCATTTTTCGGGTAATATGGGCGTCATCAAGACGCGTCCCGGCTATGCAAGTAGCTTGGCTTATAACATTGATAATGCCGATTTCCCCGAGATTTTAGGAACCATAGCGGGCGATGATACGATTTTTATTGTGATTGATGAAAAAAGCAATCCCGAAGAATTGGAAGTCAATTTGAATGATATTTTGAACTTTATGTAATGGTGTTTCGTACACAAAAAAATCATCTGATAACACAAAAACATCTGTTGCCGGCAACTTTTTGAAGGTTTGCTGCGTCAAACGCATAAACAAAGGGCACAAAGGCTCATCACAAATGGTAGCGTTTGCTATCCATGCGTTGGGCATGGCCATAAAAATGAAATGAAAATGGAGAACAGAAGAAAACTTTATCGCACATCAACCGACAAATGGTTGGGTGGCGTTTTAGGAGGTATCGCGGCCTACTTGGACTGGGATCCGGCCTTACTACGCATAGGTTATTTATTCTTAACGCTATGCAGTGCGGCCTTTCCCGGGATAATGGCCTATATCATTTTGTGGATTTGCATGCCTCGCGAAGACGCAACCGGCAGTTAGGCAAAGACGAAAGAACAAAGCATGTTATATTTTAAGTACGGAAAAACCTGATGGATATCAAAGATTGTCATTGGTTTTTCTTTTTTTATAGGGGACATCCCCCTCTTTCTTCCATTCCAAAAAAGGTTATCTTTGCCTTATTCTCAATGGGAACAGGCGCAGGATAAAGAAGTTAATGGCCTGCGTAATGGGCTTTAACGCTCTCTTGTTATCGCCATTCGTTCCCGTTAAAAGAAATCAAAAAAGAGGTGAGGCGCTGTCTTTTCCGATGCGAAATGCCTAATTTTGCAAATCAATGAAGCGCATGCTATCCATCATAATGCTGCTGTTTTTCCTGATGAGTGTGTCGGGAGTAAACATAAATATTCACTATTGCGATAGTGAATTGGTAGGCATGACCGTGAATGGCATTCATTTTAAGACCGAAGCCGGACAGAAAATGGCTGATTGTTGCAATGAGAATACAGGCTGTCCGATGTGTAAGCATGTCGCGCATCATTACCAGCTGCACCAGCAATTCATGCAAAGCAGCACGCCACAGGTGCATCCTTTGCTCCTGGCCAACGATTGGTTTCATGGCGTAACCATCAACTTTGATTACTTATTATTTAATTTTATACCTGCAGAGGAGGGCAGTAACGGCAACGCTTATGCGTATGTTAACTCCTACTTGGGTTGCCTTTACCTTCCGTATAGCGGACTTCGGGCTCCTCCTACGATGAAACAAGTTTAGTTTCAACATTTATTTATGGTATAATTTGACCGAACCGAAAGTTTGATTTTCGCAAGAAAAGAGACAGATCGTACAGATACGATTGGGCGATGCTTTTCTTTTGATGAGTCTTTAGCACGGGTGAGGTCATTAAATAACAAGTACATTCAATGCACAAAATTATTGGATACTTTCTTCACAACCGTTTAATCACGGCGCTTGTGTTGATATTGATTATAGTAGGTGGGCTGTCTACTGTCCCCTTTAACTGGCATAGCGGTCTCATACCACGCAATCCTGTGGCCGTAGATGCTATCCCAGACATCGGTGATAACCAACAGATTATCGCAACAGATTGGATGGGACGCTCGCCCAAAGACATTCAAGAGCAAGTCACATACCCCCTAACAACGGCATTATTAGGAATTCCCGGCGTTAAGACCATTCGGTCATCGTCGATGTTCGGCATGTCGTTTATCTATATTATCTTTAATGATGATGTCGACTTTTATTGGAGCCGGTCACGCATTTTGGAAAAACTTAACTCGCTTCCTGCCGGTTTATTGCCCGAAGGAGTGAAACCAACACTCGGGCCAGATGCCACGGCATTAGGCCAAATTTATTGGTATACGCTCGAAGGACGAAACCCCAAAACGGGGAAACCTGCCGGCGGTTGGGATCCTCAGGAATTGAGAACCATTCAAGATTACTATGTAAGATACCAATTAAGTTCGGCCGAAGGGGTCAGCGAAGTGGCCTCAGTAGGTGGCTATGTGAAAGAATATCAGGTTGATCTCAATCCCGAAGCCATGCGCGCTTACGGCCTGAATCTCGTACAAGTCATGTTGGCTGTGAAGAATTCGAATATCGATGTAGGCGCGGGAACGATGGAAGTGAACCGCGCAGAATATTTGATTCGCGGCCTCGGCTACGTCAAAAAGCTGAAAGATTTGGAAGAAGCTGCCATCACAGATCGCCATGGTGTGGCCGTGAGAGTTAAGGATGTGGCTAAGGTTTCGTTTGGCCCTGGTGACAGACGTGGCGGACTTGACAAGGAAGGGCAAGAGGCTGTGGGCGGCGTTGTTGTGGCACGTAACGGCAGCAATCCCATGGAAGTCATCAACAATGTGAAAGCAAAGATTGCCGAAATGCAAGGAGGCATGCCTGAAAAAACGTTGAAAGATGGCTCTAAATCACGCGTCACCGTCGTGCCTTTTTACGACCGTACCAGATTGATTAAAGAGACGATTGGCACACTTGAGAGCTCACTGATGCACGAAATCCTCATCTGTATCATTGTTGTTCTTATCCTGGTGCTCAACCTGCGCGCCTCTTTCGTGATTGCAACCATGCTGCCTTTGGCTGTATTAACCACGTTTATCGTCATGAAACTCTTAGGGATTGAGGCCAATATCGTGGCACTTAGTGGTATCGCTATAGCCATTGGTGTGATGGTTGACGTAGGGGTTGTGTTCATGGAAAATGTGGTTCGTCATCTGAGCACTGCTCCCAATGCTCGCGGTAAGCAATTAGAAGCATTGATTTTGAATGCCGTTCATGAGGTTTCAGGAGCGGTTATGACAGGCATGGGCACTACGATTATCAGCTTCCTACCTGTATTTGCCATGCAGGCACAAGAGGGAAAGATGTTTCATCCGTTAGCTTTTACAAAGACTTTTGCCCTATTATCGGCCCTGCTTTTAGGCATTTTAATCCTCCCGACGTTAGCTTACTGGATTTTCTCACTAAGGATTCCAAAACGATGGGCATTGAAAGTCTTCAAAAAGCGAGTGCCCCGCACTTTCAAAATCATGCATTGGACGGTCAGCACCAACATGCTGATTATCGCCATTGTGGTGCTTTTAGCTACCTATGAGCTTTCAAGTATGTGGCTTCCTTTAGGTCCTCAGAATGGAATGTTGCTCAATTTACTGTTCGTAATCGTTACTGTGGGAGCTATCCTATCTATCCTTTGGCTTCTGGTGCTCAAGTATGAGCAAATCCTTCGCTGGTGTTTAAACCACCGATGGAAGTTTATGTCTATCCCCATAGCGACCCTCATTGCTGGCGGAATGATTTGGACAAAGACGGGAAGTGAGTTTATGCCCACCTTAGATGAAGGCACTTTCATGCTCATGCCCACCAGTATGCCGCACAGTGGTGTTGAAGAAAACATACAGAATTGCAAGATTTTGGACCAGCGCATAAAAGCCATTCCCGAAGTAGAATCGGTTGTTGGCAAATGGGGACGTGTGGAAAGTGCTCTCGACCCGGCACCCATTCAAATGTATGAGATAACCATCAACTACAAACCCGAATACCAATTGGACGATGATGGTAAACGCATTCGCGACAAGAATGGCGACTATATACGTCTGTGGAGAGACGAGATTAAAAACGAAGATGACATTTGGAAAGAGATTGTGAAGGCCGCTAATCTCCCGGGATTGACAGGAAGTCCGAAACTACAACCCATTGCAACTCGGCAAGTGATGCTGTCAACGGGGATGAAAGCCCCTATGGGATTAAAGATATATGGTCCTAATTTGGCTTCGATTGAGCAGGCAGGCTTGCAAATGGAGAAGGCTTTGAAAACGATACCCGACATCAACTCATCCTCTGTGTATTATGATCGTGCAGAAGGAGCACCTTATATAGAGATTCATCTCGACAGAGAAAAACTCGGACGTTATGGCATTCAAGTGGGGACTGTGCAAAGTGTTATCGAAACAGCCATCGGTGGAATGGCTGAAGGAAGCACCGTTGAGGGGCGCGAACGATTTCCTATCCGTGTGCGTTATGCACGTGAATTGCGAGACGACCCCGATGTGTTAAACGGAATACTTGTCCCAACAGCCGAAGGAACACAAATTCCTTTAGGCGAATTGGCAACCTTTCATTTCGTCAAAGGCGCGACGATGATTCAGAGTGAAAACACGTTTTTAGTGGGCTATGTCACGTTTGATAAGGTGGGAAATAAGGCAGAAGTGGATGTTGTTCATGCAGCTCAAAAACACATTGACGAGCTTGTAGCTCATGGAAAGATTAAACTTTCTAAGGGCGTCACGTATAAATTTACGGGCACTTACGAGCAACAGATTCATGCTGCAGAACGCCTTCAGGTAGTCATTCCTATTGCATTGATTCTGATTTTCTTGGTCCTTTTCTTCCAATTTAAGAGCGTCACGGCCTCAATGATACACTTCTCGGGTGTTTTTGTAGCCTTTGCGGGCGGCTTTATCCTGATTTGGCTCTACGGACAAGACTGGTTTTTAAACTTCAATATCGCGGGAGTGAATATGCGAACCCTCTTTGGTATGGGACAAATCAACCTCAGTGTTGCCGTTTGGGTAGGCTTTATCGCACTCTTTGGAGTCGCTACAGACGATGGTGTTTTGATGGGAACCTACATCCATCAGGTGTTCTTAAAACGACAACCCCATAGTCCTTTAGAGATTCGCGAGGCTGTTGTCGAAGCCGGAATGAAGCGCGTCCGCCCAGCAGCAATGACCACTGCGACAACACTTATTGCGCTATTGCCCGTGCTTTCATCCACAGGAAAGGGCTCAGACATCATGGTTCCGATGAGCATTCCAACCTTTGGCGGCATGTTAATACAGACCATGACAATGTTTGTTGTGCCGGTTTTCCAATGCTGGTGGCGTGAATCGGCCTTGAAACGTGAACAAAAGAAGAAAAATTGAAAATGAAAATGACAATGAAGAATAAGATTTTATATTTCCTATGCATAGGACTATTCGCCTACTATGGTAGTACTTATGCGACAGGAATAGACAATAAAGAAGATAGTTTGGCCGTGTATATTGCCGAAGCAATACGCAACAATCCCGGTCTGAGGAGTGAATACCAGGCCTATCAGGCGCAAATGGCCAATGCGCAAGGTGCGGGTGTCCTGAGCGATCCACAGCTAAGTGTTGGCCTTTTCCCACAAGCGATGCACCATGTCAATGGAAAACAGCTTGCAACCATAACCATTATGCAGATGTTTCCATGGTTTGGCACACTGAAAGCAGGTCGCGAACAAATGGAATATAAAGCGCAAGAGGCCTACCAGAAGTTTCGCGAAAAAAGCTTATCAACAGCCTTCAACGTTGAGAAACAATGGTATTCCATACTCGCAACGCAAGAGAAAGTGAAAGCTGTGAAACAGAAACGCGCGCTTTTAAACGATATTAAAAAGGTGGCTATCTATCTTTATAAGAACTATACTGCAGGACGTGACACGAAAATGAGCGACCAATTACGCCTCGATGCAGAAGATGAGCGATTGAAAGAACAGACGGAAAGTCTTGAAACCCAACTGACTTTACAAAAGCAGCAGTTTAACATCACGATGCATCGGCAGCCAAATGCAGCTTTGTCCCTACCCGATTCCATCCCATTACGGCAGATGCCCACCTTTAATTGGACCGAGATTGAACGAAACAATCCCAAACTTGCACAGTATTCGGCTACCCAAAAGGCATTTAAATCACAGGAAGAGCAGACCAGAGCAAAAGGTATGCCCATGATAGGTGTGGGACTTCAATATATGCTCAATGGGAAAGTTGACATGCCAATGATGCCCAACATGAACGGAAAAGATATGGTGATGCCCATGGTGAGCGTCACAATCCCCATTTATCGCAAAAAGATTACGTCGGCTATCCATAGTGCACAACTCATGGAACGTAACGCAGCCTACAATTATCAAAATCAGTTGGATGCACTTCAAAGCACATATCTCAGCATTGAACAGCGTGCTGACGATATAAAACGCAAATTGAAGCTTTATGAGAGTGAGGTGAGTTTGCTCAACAGAACGCTCGAACTGATGCAAAAAGAATATGCTACGGGGGCGGCATCGCTCACAGATATTCTTCAAACGACACGCGAAGGCATCGACTACGACCTCTTAAAAGCCGAAGCCAATGCGCAATATAACACCATCACAGCAGAGGCTATCCAGCTCCTTGCACGCGATGTGAAGTAAAAGAATGTATAACCCCAAAAAGCAAAAGATGATGAAAGATTTTATAAAAAAACATATCCTGCTATCGTTTGCCGTTGCGCTGACGATAGGACTCCTATTAGGGTGGCTCCTCTTCCGCACCACTCACGCAACAGATGCACACCAACATTCGGGAGGAAAAACGATGTATACCTGCTCCATGCACCCTCAAGTGAGACAGGATCACCCCGGAAAATGCCCCATTTGTGGGATGGATCTTATCCCTGTCAACGATGAAAAGCAAAGCGCAACAACAACCGATTCCAATGCTGTTGTGATGAGTGATGAGGCCGTTGCATTGGCAAATATCGAGACAGAGGTTGTTGGCAGCGGAGCAACCAACAAAGAAGTGCGCCTGTTCGGGAAGATATTGCCCGACCAGCGCTTAGAACAAACGCAGTCATCTTACGTGGAAGGACGCATCGAGAAACTATTGATCAATGCGCCGGGCGACCGTGTTAGTCGTGGACAAACATTGGCTGTAATCTATTCTCCGACGCTATACGCCATTGAACAAGAACTGATTGCAGCACTGAACTTCCCTGCATCGCCCCAAAAGAAACCGCTGATTGACGCAGCTATTGAGAAGCTTAGACTGCTGAATATCACGCAAGCACAGATCAATCAACTGATGCACACACGCAAAGCCTCCCCCTACACCACGCTGAAGGCTAATACTTCGGGCACTGTGATTGAAAAGAATATCAATCCAGGCGATTATGTTAAACAAGGACAAGCGTTGCTGAAGATTGCAAATCTCGGCAAGGTTTGGGCCATATTCCAAGCGTATGAGAGCGACTTACCATTTATTCATGTTGGTGAAAAGATTCACTTTACAGCCGAAGCGATGCCTGGAAAAGTGTTCACGGGCAGCGTAAGTTTCGTCGACCCAGTGATTGATTCTTCCAGTAGAACGGCTGGTGTGCGCGTAGAAATAAATAATGTAAGTGGAGGGTTTAAACCCGAAATGACCCTCACTGGCAACATTGTGGCCAGCATGAAGCAATATCATGGTGAGATTGTCGTGCCGAAGAGTGCCGTAATGTGGACAGGAAAACGAAGTATCGTCTATGTAAAAGACACGGGAGAAACGCAACCTACTTTCAGATTACGGCGTGTAACGTTAGGTCCTTCGCTATCCAATGGCTATGTCATCACGGATGGTTTGGCTGAAGGCGAAGAGATTGTGACGAATGGAACCTTTGCTGTTGATGCCAGTGCACAGCTGGCTGGCAAAGAAAGTATGATGGAACAGTAACATTATTTTATTTATTTAATATAACAAGAAAATGAAAAAAGTGATTTTAACAATGCTTGCTGTTGCAGCCATGAGTGCAACCATGCAGGCCAAAACAGTGAAAACAGAAATCCCAGTAAACGGGAAATGTAACGAAATGTGTAAGCCACGCATAGAGAAAGCTGCAAAAGCTGTTCCCGGAGTGTTGTCGGCTACATGGAATTTAAAAGCACAAAAGCTCACACTTGTGTACGACAACACCAAGACTGACACGAAGAAAGTGCAGAAAGCGGTAGCTGCTTCAGGTCACGATAGTGGTAATATAAAAGCCTCACAAGCCACTTATAACAAACTCCCTGGATGCTGCAAATACCATAAGTAAACGGTAAATGCCAGACCAACCGGCGAATAAAGGAACGATTATCATCACCCCCTATTTGAAGGTTGGTCTATCCTTATAAATCCCTTGACTGTAATATTCATCCTTAATGAATATTAGAGAAAGATAAATCCCTTGTAAATCAGCAATTTACAGGGGATTTATTGTACCCAGACCCGGTACAGAGTGGGTAAAACAAGAGAAATGAAAAGAATATATTATATTGATAATCAGCTATTTATAATTTTCTTATATTTGGCTACTTTGCCCATTTTTACCTGTTTTTAGTTAGATAGTACACTTTTAGTACACTTTGGCATTCGGAACTTTTTAGTATCTTTGCAAAATAAGAAAACATCTGAAAATAAACGAGTTAATGATTTTACTCGGTTTGATACACATTTAGGTACATAACTATCAATTATGGCAAAATTAGAAAATAAAGCAAAAGAAAACCCGAAATTGGAGCAAAATGTGCTATCTGATGGTCGGATAAGTCTTTATCTGGAGTATTATCTCGGTAGAGAAGAAACACCGGTTTTAGACGAAAACGGCAAGCCCGTTTTGTATGAAACAGGCAAGATGATGGGCAAGCCAAAAGTACATATTAAGCACAACAGGCGAAAAGAAAATTTGCAGTTGTACTTGATAGCTAAGCCTCGTACTCCAGCGGAACGACAACAGAACAAGGAAACACTTAAATTGGCTGCCAAAATTCGTGCAGAGCGGGAACAACAGTTTAAGGAGAGTATGCTTGGTTATCGCCTGAAGAAAGACAGAAATGTCAATTTTTTGGACTATTATCAGGCTTACATAGACAGTTATACGAAGAAAGACTTGCGGATGATAAAGATAGCCTTGAATCGTTTTAAAGATTTTCTGAAAGAGCAATATCCAGTTTATGAGTTTGGCATTAAGCCCAACTTGATAACCAAGGATATGATGGAACAATTTGTTGAATACCTACAATCGAGAAGTGTCGGCGAAGGAGCAAAGAGTATCTATCAGCGTTTCAAGAAAGTTGTTCGTTATGCCATCGATCACGAAGTGATGTTGAAAGACCCTTGTAAGGGAGTCGTGTGCAAGGTGGATGAGCAGATTTTACGCAAAGATGTGTTGTCAATGGATGAGATTCAATCACTGATTCAATGCCATTATGATAATGAAAATCCCAATGTCAGGCGAGCCTTTATCCTTTGTCTGTATTGTGGTCTGCGCTTCTGTGATGTAAAAGACCTTACCTATAAAAATGTAGATTATACCAATCGCCTACTGAAGTTTGAACAGAATAAGACCAAAGGACATTCTGCACATAGTGGTGTTATTATTCCTCTCAATGACGGCTTACTCTCTTTAATTGGCGAAGCTCCTGAAGATTTAAATTCTTCTATCTTCAACCTCCCCTCGTATGAGAGTTGCAGCAAATCGGTAAAACGATGGGTGAAGCGTGCAGGTATTAACAAACACATCAGCTGGCATTGTGCCCGCCATAGCTTTGCAGTAAATATCCTGAATAATGGTGCGAACATCAAGACTGTTGCCAGTCTATTGGGGCATAGCGGATTGAAGCATACCGAGAAATACACCCGTGCAGTGGATAAGCTAAAGTCGGAAGCGATAAATAGTTTACCAGAATTAAAAATGTAGGACTTGATTTATATGGTCTATTCTTAGTCCAAATCTTTTCTAATTGTAATCAGACAGACATGATGAGGAAAACGCCAATTTAGTGATATTTTTGGCTAAACAAATCCATATTTTGCATTATCTTCAAAAAAATGTGTACTTTTGTATTTATAACGAATCTATAATCCATTATGGACAAAGATATTAATCGCATAAAAGTAGTGCTAGCAGAAAAGAAAAGGACAAATAAATGGTTGGCTGAACAACTTGGATGTGCACCTACTACAGTATCTAAGTGGTGTACCAATGCTTGCCAACCACCTATGGAGACATATCTGAAAATAGCCAAGCTGCTCAAAGTAGATATAGCCGAGTTGCTTAACAAAGAATATTTCAAATCAATATAGTATGGCAACAATCAGTAATAAATATATATTCTCAGGGCATGAATCTTTCCCTTGCAAAAGCCTATGGCTGAAAAAAGGATATGATTTCATAGTCCATGGAAATAATTTCAGCTCCCCTGATGCGGTAATACAATTAGGTGTCGGGAAGAATATGGTTTCTTCTATTCGTTATTGGCTCGGTGTTTTTGGTATATGTGATGGAGACCAGCCAACATGGTTAGGAAACTATCTGTTTAATGAGAATTATGGAAAGGACAAGTACATTGAGGATATGGCAACTCTATGGCTTTTGCACTTTAATCTTGTATTTTTAAGAAAAGCTTCACTATATAACATGTTATTTTGTGGGCTGCAAAAAGAACGCTCTACTTTTGAAAAAGGTATTGTGATGACATATGCGAGATTGAAACTGGCAGAAGTAGGAAAGCTATCAGCATATAACGAAAGTACAATGGGAAAAGACGTAGGAGTTTTCTTGCAAAACTATGCTTTGCCCCGTAAGCCGCAATCCAATGAGGACTTTTCTTCTCTTCTGATAGACCTTGACTTGATTCGCCTAAATTCAGAAAGTAAGGGGTACTACTTTAATGTAGACGGTAAGCGTGAGGTAACAAAGGAGATCTTTTTGTATGGTTTACTAAAATTGAAGGAGCTGGAGGATGACAACAGCTTACCCTTTGATACCATACAAGAAAGAGTAGGCCTAGTCTTCTGTATGCAGAACTTCGAGACAATAGAGATGTTGAAACAACTGGCCAATGAGTACAATCATTTTTTCGTGTATAGTGATGTGGCTGGTATCAAGCAAGTTCAGTTTATTAAGGACTTGGATATAAAACAGGTATTAGACAATTATTATGGTAAAGACATTTAGTTTATCTGCAAACATTGAAAACGGTTTTGCTGAAGGAATGCAATACCTGGTGACACCTAACGCTCAGAATGCAATTCACAATATTGTGAACGACTTCAAGTCTGGTATTCATTCTTTCACGATTATAGGCTCGTACGGAACAGGAAAATCGAGCTTTCTACTGGCATTAGAATCTGATTTGAAGAAGATAGCCAAGCAGAACTATCTATTGGATGCTAGAATTCTATCAGATGCGAAGTCATTCGAGATTATGAATATTGTTGGCGACTATACTGAGATGTCAACACTTCTCAGTAACGCTCTAAATGTGGAGGGCAATACCAACAGTATTCTTGATAACCTGAAGAATCATTATAATCAATGTCAGAAGGAAGGCAAATTCCTGATAATAGTTGTAGATGAGTTCGGCAAGGTATTGGAACATGCTGCCAAAAATAACCCTGAGACGGAGCTGTATTTCTTACAGAAGTTGTCCGAGTTGGTCAATGTACCGACTCGTCAGATGATGCTTCTCACTGTGCTCCATCAAAATTTTGGTGCTTATGCCAAAGAATTGACAGAAACACAGACAAACGAGTGGATTAAAGTAAAAGGCCGCTTCAAGGAAATTACCTTTGTAGAGCCTGTAGAGCAGTTGCTACAACTGGCATCAAAACAGCTAAAGGAAGAAAGGAAGATAAACGATGCGAATAATATTGAACCACTATATAGGTTAGCCAAAGAAACAGGATATGTGTCTAACGATTTTCCTTTGGAAACTGCTAAGCAGCTATTTCCGTTGGATTCGTTCTCAGCCTACACTATTACAACAGCTATTCAGCGATATGGTCAGAATGAGCGTTCTCTTTTCACTTTCTTAGCAGCGAAAGGAAGCAATTCTATTTCCGAATTTGAACCCGTAAAGCAATTAACATATAATCTTCAGAAAGTTTATGACTATATACTATATAATTTCTATTCCTATCTAAAAGATGCCAATGCTGACTCAATGAGCTGGAGCACCATTCAAGTATCTATAGAGCGAGTAGAAGGTCAAGAATGGGACAGCAAGAAAGAGATGTCTCAAGCTGTGAATCTGGTGAAAGCCATTGGCTTGTTGAACCTTTTTGGTACAGCAGGATTTAAGCTGACAGCAGAACACATAGCGACCTACGCTAAAGAAGCCATGGCTATCGACAATGCCAAGGCAATCATACAGAAGCTGACTGCCAAGAAAATAGTTCGATATGCTGTCTACAAAGAACGCCTGATGTTGTTCGAAGGTACAGATGTTGACCTTGAAGCAGAAATACGTAAAGCAGGTTTGATAGTTCCTCGTCCTGTGACCTTTGTTGATGAGCTGAATGTATTTTTCAATAAGCGTATCTCCCAGGTTAAAGCTCACTTCTTTCAGAAAGGCACCCCACGATTCTTTGAATACATGATTTGTGAAGAGCCTCAGGATATTGTTCCTACTGGCGATACAGACGGCTTCATTGAACTAATTATCTCCACGCACAAGAATGTTTTGACAGAAATCAAAAGATTAAGCTTAGAAACAGATCATGCACTTGTCTTTGCTTATTTTACCAATACGAAGGATATCGTCGACCACCTCTACAACATCAAGAAGTATATATATCTGTTGGAGCATGTTTTAGATAAGAGCGACAGGGTGGCTGTAAAAGAAATTCAAAAGTTGAGAGAGTATGAGGAGGCCTTGCTTAATAAGACAATCAACGACAACCTTTTCTCCTATAAAAATTGTGTGGTATGGGTGTTTGGAGGTGAAGAGCAGAAAGTGAATTCACATCGTGATTTTAATCAGTTGCTGTCGAAGGTTTGCAATGAAGTCTACGGTAAGACACCTGTGATGGTTAATGAACTATTCAACAGGCATAAGCTTAGTGGCGCGATTACTCAAGCGAGGAAAAGTTATCTAACATACTTGACGGAGCACTATTCTGAAGACAGAATTGGATTTCCTGAGAACAAATTTCCACCAGAAAAGACAATTTATTTTTCTTTACTTTTGAACACGGGGCTTCATCAAAATGGCGGCTTTGCAGACTCGCCTACTAATAAAGGCTTTATGCCTCTGTGGGAAGCCTGCGAAGAGTTTCTGCAGAGTACGGAAAACAAAGCAAGAAAAGTGTCTGAACTCATCAAGATTCTTTCCACCCAGCCCTATAAATTAAAACATGGATTCCTCGAATTTTGGATTCCAACTTATTTGTTTATCAAGCGTCAGGATTTTGCACTCTATGATGCATCAAGGGGAGCTTTTATACCAAATGTGAACATGGAGTTTTTCGATTTGCTGCAAAAGCATCCGGGTGACTTTGAGGTTAAGAAGTTTGCTATTGATGGTGTAAAGTTGGGATTTTTCAATCAGTATCGGCGCTTCATTAATCTTGGAGAAGAATTTTCTATAACCAACTCCAGCTTCATCGAAACCATCAAGCCTTTTTTTAATTTCTATATACGGCTGAATGATTATACCAAGCATACTCGCAAATTTAACCACGAGTCAACCATGAAATTCCGTGATGTGCTGGCAAAAGCAAAAGATCCAGAAAAAGCATTCTTCAATGATTTGCCAGAAACTTTGGGATTTGACCATGCGAAATTGAAACATGAAGAGTTTATTCGTGAATATGGTAATATAATCCAGCGTGCTATCAGAGAATTGCGTTCTTGCTATACGCAGTTGATAGACCGCATAGAAGAAAGATTAGTGGATAAATTTGGTTTGCAAAGCTACGAATACAGTGAGTACATTTTAGAAGTTCGCAAGAGATTGACCAATGTCAAGGTCTATCTACTGACAGACAAACAGCGTGAATTCTACCATCATGTGATGACAGAATACGACAACCGAACCCTATGGTACCAGTCTATATGTTATACCATACTTGAGCAGCGTCTTGATGCGCTCAGAGATGAACAAGAAGACAAGCTCGTAGATGACCTCATCTATTTGTTCCGTGAGTGCGAAAAGTATGCAGATATTTCCAAGAAGGTTGACGATACAGACAAGAATGAGGCCTACTCTTTTGACATGGTTACAAACAATGGTACTAACATTAGGACACAAACTTACGTGCTTCCTGAGAAAGATAAAACGAAAGCTGACGAACTGGAGAAAAAGATTAGTCAGCTGTTATCTGGTGATAGCAATGTAGATATTTGTACATTGCTGTCAATATTGAACAAAAAGATGAATAAATGATAAAAGTAAGACATATATTAGGCATATCAGGCGGTAAAGATAGTGCAGCTCTCGCCATCTATCTGAAAAAAACATACCCATTGCTAAAGATTGAATACTACAATTCAGATACAGGTTGCGAATTGGCAGAAACAGAAGCACTAATTAATCGTTTGGAAGCTTACTTGGGGAAAATTGAACGGTTAAGGGCTGCGGAGGACAGTCCGGAGCCAACGCCATTCCATCACTTTTTGAAAGCTATGGGGGGATTTCTTCCTTCACCACAAGCTCGCTGGTGTACTAAGAAAATGAAACTGGATAAGTTTGAAGAATACGTAGGAAGTGATTATGCTGTTTCATATGTTGGTATCCGTGGCGATGAGGATAGAGACGGTTATATCTCATCGAAGCCCAATATTCAGGCCGTATTCCCATTACGTAAGAATATATGGAGTATAGATGTTATTAATAAATTCCTACACCATGAGAATTTGGATCAGATAGTTGACATATACGAGAGATTATGTCCAAAAGGATTCCTGCGGGACGAGATTATTGAGATAGTGAAGAGACCTGTCGCTAAGCAGTTCTATTACTCGAAGAAAATGAATACTTTACTTGACTACGACGTAAAGTTGTTTAATCATGCTGTCTTTGAATTCCTGAAAACTACTGATTATCCGGTGGGTAAACTTGACAAATTCCCACTCCTTGACAATACGGATGTGTTAGTAAAAGAAGACATTTTCCGTTTATTGAAAGAGAGTGGTGTGGGTATTCCTGCCTACTACGAGGAAATCCCTTTCGAGGTAGATGGCGAAAAAGGCACTTATTGCCGTAGTCGTTCTGGTTGTTACTTCTGTTTTTTCCAGCAAAAGATAGAGTGGGTCTGGCTCTATGAGCAACATCCTGATTTATTCAAGAAAGCAATGGAATTTGAGAAAGATGGATATACATGGAATCAGAACGAAAGCCTTGCTGATTTGATAAAGCCTGAGCGAATCCGTCAAATTAAACTTGATATCATCAAGCGACAAAAAGAGAATTGTGCCAACCACAAGGGCACTACTCTTGTGGATATTTTGGGTGACGATATAATGTGTACGAATTGTTTCATATAATTTAAAGTGTATGCTTAAAGCAAATGTACTTTGGCCAGGCAGTCGTCGTTATAAGTCACGAACGGAGTGGGAACCTATCGGTTTCTTTTCCGAGGCATTGTGTAATGCAACTCAGTTTGATATAAAAC
>ERZ772957.342-NODE-342-length-39404-cov-7.906630_pt1 | contig 39404 bp, 30 predicted proteins | sample MGYA00580682_ERZ772957 | MGnify/ENA primary metagenome ERZ772957 (study PRJEB29015, sample SAMEA2737921) | human oral metagenome | biome: human oral; feature: human-associated habitat; material: dental | place: China | collected 2025 ...
GAGACAGTCGCCAGCGTCACCAGCAGCACGCCGGTGACCCAGGGCAGAAAAATCAGGCCGAGCATAAACAGCACCACGACGGATATGAGAATCCCCCGCTGCCAACGAGCCAGAACGCTGTGGGCGGAATACGCCGGAGAACGATACTCCAAAGCATGACAGGCCACATCCACGGCTTGTTCCGGAGGCACCAGGTTCGAATCCGGAAATGGCGCCGGAGCCCCTCCGGATCGGGTGATCGCTCTTCTGCCGGGCGCGTGTTTGACCGACCGGGACGTCACAGAATCACCCCGATCCGCGACAGGACAATGACGAGAGCCAGCGCCACGCCCACAGCGACATAACGCGAGACCGGGATGTGGATCAGCTGATCAGAAGGAGCCCATCCACGACGGAACAAAACCGTGCCGACAACGCTCACCCACACGATGGCAACAACGATCAGGGCGATCAGGCGAGCAGGTGGAGGCAGCAACCACGCCAGAGCGGGCAGAGCTGCAGGGCACACCCACATCATGGCTCGGGTACCACTCACTATCAGCATGCACGTCGCCAGACAGAGGAGCCAAGCGATGGTGACGACCGTCGGATTACCAGCAGCTGGCCACTGCCGGAGCACCCAGATCCCCGCTCCGAGCAGGATGACCGCGAGGATCAGGTCGACCTCCCGGTCGTCGATCCTGGGCTGTGTGCGACGAACGCAGAGCAGGACCTCGGCGACCAGCAACGATATCAACCAACCGATCCACAGCTCCGGCAGCGCGAATGAGTGTGGAATCACTGCCGCGATCAGCACCCCGCACAGGACGAGGAGGACGGCGTGCCCTTTGATTCCGTGCAGTGCGACGGCCAGGGAGGACACCTTCCTGCGGACCATCACCATTGTGTTGTCGGGTTCGCCCATGGCGGCAACCTCTCAGCGTGGTGGATCTGCCTCGGGATTCATGTTTCCGGTTCACCCCGGCGAAAGGAAGAGGCCACGCTGCACGGCCACCTGACGAAAGTTCCCCGCCCTGGCTGAAGGTTGGGGTCGCTGAGGCCCGTGTTCCGGGGCCCGGAGCCGGTCATGGGCCGGGCGCGTCGGGAAAACGGATGTCAGCCGGCCCGGTGTTGATGCGCCCCGGGTCCTGTCACGAAAGCGTTGTTCGTACGGGAACTTGCTGAGCGGGCCAGCACGCCCGCTACAGGACCTAAGCTTGGAACCATGATCAAGCCGGTTGATGCCACCACCACTGCTGCCTGGGATGAGCTGGACGAGCTCGCCGACAATGCCGAACTGGATCTCCGCAGGGCCTTCGCCGACGATCCGGAACGGGCCGCCCGTTTCACGCACACCGTCGGGGACCTGCACGTCGATCTGTCGAAGAACCTGATCAACGACGATGTCGTCGCGGCGCTGCTGCGGCTCGCGGAACAGACCGACGTCGCCGGCCGCCGGGAGGCGATGTTCCGCGGCGAGCACATCAACGTCACCGAGGATCGCGCCGTGCTGCACACCGCGCTGCGGCTGCCCCGCGACGCGGAGTTGACGGTCGACGGGCAGGACGTGGTCGCGGACGTCCACGAGGTGCTGGACAAGATGTTCGCCTTCGCCGACAAGGTGCGTTCCGGCGAGTGGGTGGGGGTCACGGGCAAGCCGATCCGCACCGTGGTCAACATAGGCATCGGCGGTTCCGATCTCGGGCCGGTGATGGTCTACGAGGCGCTGCTGCCCCACAAGCAGCAGGGCCTAGAGTGCCGGTTCATCTCGAACATCGACCCGACCGACTGCTTCGTCAAGACCGCGGACCTGGATCCCGAGACCACGCTGTTCATCGTCGCCTCCAAGACCTTCACCACCCTGGAGACCCTCACCAACGCCCGCATGGCCCGCACCTGGCTGCTGGATGCCCTGGTCGCCAGGGGCGCCATCGAGGACACCGAGCAGGCGCGCCGCGAAGCCATCGCGAAACACTTCGTCGCCGTTTCCACCGCGCTGGACAAGGTGGCGGAGTTCGGCATCGACCCGGTCAACGCCTTCGGGTTCTGGAACTGGGTGGGTGGCCGCTATTCGGTGGACTCGGCCGTCGGCCTGCCGGTGGCGATCGCGATCGGGCCCGACGGTTTCCGTGACTTCCTGGCCGGTTTCCACGCCGTCGACCAGCATTTCCGCACGGCCGAGCCGGCACGCAACGTGCCGCTGCTGATGGGGTTGTTGAACGTCTGGTACGTCAACTTCCTGGGCGCCACCAGCCACGCGGTGCTGCCCTATGCGCAGTACCTCCACCGGTTCGCCGCCTACCTGCAGCAGCTGACGATGGAGTCGAACGGCAAGTCGGTGCGCTGGGACGGTTCCCCGGTGACGTGCGAGACGGGCGAGGTGTTCTGGGGCGAACCCGGCACCAATGGCCAGCACGCCTTCTACCAGCTGATCCACCAGGGCACCCAGCTGATCCCCGCCGACTTCATCGCGGTTGCCAACCCGCCGCACGCGATCAAGGACGGCGACGTGGATGTGCACGGCATGTTCCTGGCGAACTTCTTCGCCCAGACCGCGGCGCTGGCCTTCGGGAAGACCGAGGAGCAGGTGCGTGAGGAGGGCACGCCGGAGGAGATCGTGCCTGCGCGGATCTTCTCCGGGAACCGGCCCACCACCTCGATCCTGGCACCCGCGCTGACGCCGTCGGTGGTGGGACAGCTGATCGCACTCTACGAGCACATCACGTTCGTGCAGGGAATCGTGTGGGGCATCGACTCCTTCGACCAGTGGGGTGTCGAGCTGGGCAAGAAACTGGCCCTGGAGATCGCGCCGGCGGTCTTCGGTGACGCCCACGCCCTGGCCCGGCAGGACGCGTCCACCCGGGCGCTGGTGTCCTGGTACCTGGAAAACCGCCGGTGAGCCCACGCGGGAAGAAGACGAGCAGGCCGCGTCGCCGTCGCCTGGAGGTGGCGGCGGCCGTGGCCCTGGCCGTCACGCTCGGTCCGATTCTGTCCGGGGTTTTCATGGTGGCCTCGGGCAGCGCCGACCGGATCTACACGGCGGGCGAGGACGTCCCGGCCCGGGACGTGATCATGGTGCTGGGCGCGAAGGCCGATCCCGGGCGCCCGTCGGGGTTCCTGACGGCCCGCTTGAACGTCGCCGTCGATCTGTTCAAGTCAGGCAGGGGCAAGGTGATCCTCGTCACGGGGGCCAACACCGCAGAGAGCAACTACGAAACCCAGGTGATGGAGGACTACCTCATCTCCCGGGGCATTCCCGCGGGCAGGGTCGTGCAGGACATCGCAGGCTACGACACCTACGATTCCTGCATCCGGGCCCGCGACGTGTTCGGGGTGCGGGAGATGACGGTGGTCTCGCAGGCCTACCACCTGCCGCGCACGATAACCACCTGCCGCGCCCTGGGGGTCGACGCCATCGGGGTGGGTGACGTGACGGCCCAGCGGAACTGGCCTGAGCGTTACCTCCAGGGGGAGCTGCGCGAGTTCCCGGCGTACGTGAAAATGCAGCTCGACCTGCTGCGCGGGGCAAAGGCGACGCAGTCGCCGCCGAGCAACGCCATCCAGGACGCACTTCGAAGAAGTTAAGTCGAAACCACCCCATTGATGCCGGTTGAGCCGGGGCGCGAGGGATGAGCGGCCCGAGTCGAAACCCCGGCACCCGAACAACAAACCCAGCCCCGGCTCCCCGACCGCTTTCCTCCTTAGTTTCGCGACACGACCCACTCGCTGGCGCTCGTGAGGATCGGTTCAACCAACTTCCACCCCATCGAAGCTGGTTGAACCGGGGCGCAAGGAACGAGCGGCCCGAGTCGAAACCAGTTCTGGCGTCCGGGAGGTGGACCTGGCCACGGGTCCCGGGGTGTGTGCGGGATGGCTTCGACTCGCCCGATACCGAAAAACCCCGCATTGCGGCGGGGTGGGGATTCACATCTGGTGGCCAGGGCCGGGGTCGAACCGGCGACCTTTCACTTTTCAGGCGAACGCTACTACCAACTGAGCTACCTGGCCGGTGGGTGGCCTGTAGCTCACCCAGCGACCCCGACGGGACTCGAACCCGCGACCTCCGCCGTGACAGGGCGGCGCGCTAACCAACTGCGCCACGGGGCCAATTTCTTGACCTGCTGGCTCTCACCAGCCCGGGTAACTCTAGCGGCACTCCCCGGTTTTGGGAAATCGGGGTTCGGGGCCGCTTGACCACCCGTTCCAAGGAGCTCCGAACAAGAATCTCCTTGGCATCCCCAACGGGATTCGAACCCGTGTTGCCGCCGTGAAAGGGCGGAGTCCTAGGCCACTAGACGATGGGGACCAGCCTCGAGAAGGATAGTGGCGATCCTGCCGCGCGGGCAACTCGCCGACTTGGCTCAGCTAAAAGGTCCGGGAGCGGCAGCGTGTGCCTCACGTGAAAAGGTCCGCGTAGTTCCCTGACGCGATGAGCAAGGGGTTGTCGATGGCTGCACGCCGTGAGATCACCAAGAACTACGCCCGCGAATACGGCAGGGCCAACCGGACCAAGAAGAGCCGGCTACTGGATGCGTTAGTGGAGACCACCGGCTGGAACCGGGACTATGCACGGCGGGCGATCCGAACCGCCGCAGCACGGAAGGGCACGGCACGGGAGCAACAGCACAAGCCGCGCCCGCGGAAGTACTCCTACGACGCGCCCATGGCCCTCCAGGAGGTGTGGGCTCTGTCGGAACAACCGTCGGGGAAGTATCTCACCGCGGTCATGGGCAACACCCTGGAACGGTTGATCCGCTTCAACGAGCTCGGTCCCATCCACAGCCGCGTGTCCGACGCGATGCTAGACGAATTGCGGTCAATGTCCGCGGCGACAATCGACCGGCATCTCAAACCCCACCGTGACGCCCGCCACCCGCAAGCGCTGGGCACGACGAAGCCGTCACACATCCTGCGCTCCTCGATTCCCGTCAGGACCACGATGGACAACCTGCTGAATCGTCCCGGGTTTCGTGGAGGCTCGGTTAGTTGGATCCGTCCTCGGTGAGGACCGGGTTCTGACGGTAGTGTTTCGCGGGCTGGGATGTCCAATGGTCGGCCTCGAACTCGGCTGGCGGGATGAGCCAGATCTCGTCGTAAAGCCGTCGGTGGTTGAACCAGTCGACGTATTCGGCGACGGCGATCTCAACGTCGACGACGGACTTCCAGCCGCCCTTCGGCCGCGTGACAGGGTTGCGGATGCACTCGGCCTTGAACAGCGAGTTGAGTGCCTCAGCCATGGCGTTGTCGTAGCTGTCGCCCTTCGACCCGACGGATGCGACGGCCTCGGTCTCGGCGAGCCGCTCGGTATGGCGAATCGCTCGATACTGGACTCCTTTGTCGCTGTGGTGGATCAGGCCGGTGACGTCCTGACCGATGCGCCGCCGGGCCCACAGGCCCATGTCGAGGGCATCAAGTTCCAGGTCGGTGCGCAGCGACGTGAACACCTGCCAGCCGACGATCATCCGGCTGAAAACGTCCAGAACGAAGGCAACGCAGGTCCAGCCCGCGTGCGTCCGTACGTAGGTCAGATCGGCCACCCACAGCTGGTTCGGCACGCTCGCGACGAACTTCCGCTTGACCTTGTCCTCGGGCCGCTCGGTCTCAGCGCCGTCGCCGAGGGTGGTTTCGCGGGTTTTCTCCCGCGGGATCCCACGCAGGCCCTCGGCCCGCATCAGCCGCTCGACGGTACACCGGGCAACCGTGACGCCCTCACGGTTGAGCTCAGCGTGGATCTTGCGGGCGCCGTAGACACCGAGGTTGGCCCTGGTGCGCAGTCTTGATGTCGACGACCAAGTTGGCATCACGCACCGCGCGTGCCGAGGGCGGACGCTTCTTGGCGGCGTAGTAGGTGCTCGAGGTTGATCTGCATGTCGGCGTCCCTCAGGACGGTGCAGATCGGCTCGACCCCGAACCGTTCGCGGTGCTGGTTGTAGTCAACCAGCACCGCGGTGGGCACCTCTACTTGATCTTGCGGTCGAGCTCCGCGGCCGCGAAAAAGCCGTGGAGGTCTTCAGGATCTCGTTGGCCCGACGCAGCTCGCGGACCTCGCGCTCGAGCTCAGCCAGCCGCTGCGCGTCGTCGGTTGTGGTGCCCGGCCGAACGCCGCCGTCGATCTCGGCCTGGCGGACCCAGTTCCGCAGCGCTTCGGGATGCACCCCGAACTGGTCGGCGACTCGCTTGATGGCGCCTCACGCAGACTCAGGGTCCTTCCGGGCCTCCATCGCCATCCGCGTCGCCCGCTGCTGGAGCTCGACGCTGTACTTCCACGGTGCTGCCATGACTCTCATCATCCTTCCCAGAATTGAGAGCCTCCACCAGACCCAGGACGATTCACTTGGAGTGCTACACGTTTCTTGGACAGTGACGAAAAACAGGTTTAGTCGAACATGCGAGGTAAAATCTGTATTATGAGGCTTGGCCAGAATTGGTTGTTGCAATAGTTAATTGACGTGTTGTGCGTGTCGGTATGTGCGAGGAAGGCTCAACTTCCTGAATAATTGATGATACCAACACAGTCAATCGAAAGTTGAGCCTTCCCGTGTGCTCTAGCACAGGTCTTAGCAGCGAACAGATCACCGACCTTGTCGCACGCATCCATGACCTCCGCGAGGCGCCAGCCTTCCGAGTAGGACGGAAACCCACGCTGGGACTGTACAGGTGTGTTGTTGTGGCCTTGATCTATCTGCGATCCAACCGCACACAAGCATCGATTGCCGACCAGTTCCACGTCTCCCAGAAAACGATCTCTCGAACCATCGCATCCTGGACACCCATCTTGGGACAGGCCCTCCCCCACAGTCGACGACCTTGATGTCACCGACCCACTCATCGTCGATGGCACCCTACTGCCGACCTGGTCATGGCGCAGCATGCCAGAACTGTACTCCGGCAAACACAAAACCACCGGCGGCAACGTCCAGGTCGCATGCGACCTGACAGGACGACTCGCCTTCATCTCCGACCCGATGCCTGGCCGCACCCATGACGCACACGCACTCAAAGAAACCGGCCTACTCGACCACATCACCACCGGGCAACTCATCGGCGACAAAGGATGCATCGGACTCGGCATGATCACCCCCATCCGAGCACAACCACACCACCACACAGAAGAAGAAAAAAGGTTCAACAAGTCAGTAAACACGATACGCTACATGATCGAACGAGTCATCGCCAACCTCAAAACCTGGAGAATTCTCCACACCGACTATCGCAGACCCTTCACAACATTCCCAGAAACAATCACCACAGTAGCCGCACTCGAATTCTACAGAAACACATTCTGACTAACCCTCATTTCATGAGGCAGTCGATGCTCTTTGTATTACTGGCGGTGTTTCACCGATAAATAGCCCTCGTGAATAACACCTGAACATCAATCGTTCCCGGACCTAGTCACATGAGGCAAGACGCTCGGCCACCTCGATGATCGACCTCGGCACCGGGGTACTCGACATGCGCTATGAGAATCCCCTCGCGCTGGCGGAGAACATCGCCTCGGCCGACCTGATCAGCGAGGGCCGAGTTGCAGCTCGGCGTGAGCTGGGGATCGCCGGAGGTCGCCATCGACGGGCAGGTCGCCTTCGGAATGGACAAGCGGCCCGGGGCGCTCGGCGGGTCCGCCGAATTTCAGGTGAAGCCGCAGCTCCCGGGTCTGGACGAGCAGGACGATGGCCGCGAGATACTGGGCGACGCGAAGGCGGTCTTGGGTCCGACGATCGCGGGTCCACCGGAGCGCGTCTCCGAACGGTTGGCGGCGGACGCCGACAAGTGCCGTTCGCGCTGCCCAGCCAGCTCGGGGTCGCCTACATCACCCACCTGTTCGAGAACCTGGTGGCCCAGGCTCGCGACCTGGGCTGGACATGACGCACCGCGCCGGGGCTCCACTGATCCCGCAGAGCCCCGGGCGCAGTATGAAATCAGGCAGGGCAGGAAGTACCGTATTCCGGAACCTCACCAGTTGTCAGGTACTTTTTTACTGTCTCGTAGACGCACATGTTCTTTCCCGAGAAGGTGACACCATGTCCTTCCCCCTCAGCCGTGAGAAGCACACCCGATTCGAGTTGTTCCGCCATCGCGACGGTGCCCTCGTACGGGGTGGCGGGATCCGTCCTGTAGCCGGCCACCAGAATGGGAGGTGCACCCTTGGCGGTCAGCTTGAGATTGGGGACTGAATCGGCTGTCCAGTACTCACACGTCAGAAGCCTCCCAAGGTTCGAGGAGAGCACCGAGGTTCCGGCTGGCCGACTAGGCTTGGTTGCAGGGTCAACTCCGCGATCCGGGTGATCGATGCACGAGATCGCGGAAAAAGCGTAGATCACTTGACCCCATCCCTCATCATTTCGACCAAGGTAGCCGTAACCGGCTTTCAGGAGTCCCGTCCCGTCACCGTCGATGGCCTGCTGAATGGTTGCGGCCAGCTGCGGATAGGCGTCCGCGGTCCCGTACAACCCCTCGTAGATTCCTATGGCTGCCGCAAACTGTGTCAATTTCAGATTACCCACCGCCAGGGGCTTCGTATCAAGTCCCTTGAGGAAGGTGTCGATCCGATTCAGGATCGCGTCGCGATCGTCGCCGAGGGAACAGGACGAATTGCCCGCGCACCAATCGGCGAAATGTTCCAGAGCCTTATCACTGCTATCGTCTTCCTCGAAATCCTTCGTGCTGTTCGCGGAACTTGAGATGTCGACGGCGGAGTCCAGGACCAGGTGTCCGGAGCGTTCCGGGAACAGCTCCGCGTAGGTGGCGCCGATGAAGGTGCCGTAGGAGACACCGAGATAGTTCAGCTTCTCCGCTCCGAGGAGATGGCGCAGCAGATCGAGATCGCGGGCGGTCTCGATGGTGCTCACGTGATTCAACAGGTCGCCAGAGGCATCACGACACTGCCTGGCGAAACCAGCCCATCCCTCCCGTTGCGCCGTCTTCTCGGCCTCGTCGTCAGGCGTGCTGTCGGACAGCCAGGCGGCATCCGTCTGCTCCGTGGTACCGCACTCAACATGAGTGGACTCCCCCACGCCCCGCGGATCCCACCCAACGAAGTCGTAACCGGGAATCGCATCGGCCTTCCAGTTCTGCACGACCTTCCGTGTTGACCCACCCGGTCCCCCCGGGTTGAAGAACAGCGGCCCCAGGCTCGGATGTGCCGACGGTTTCCGCGTCAACGCGATGTCCAACGAAGCCTTCCCGGGGTTCTCCCAGTCAAGCGGGACTTTCATGGTTGCGCACTCGGCGCCGTCCGCGCAGGCCTCCCACGCGATCTTTTGCTGCGCATAGACCGACAGGTCATCGCCCAGGGCGGTGGGCAGCTTCACCGAAGGGTTGTCGCCGCTCTTGTAATCGAGCTGGCGGTCCTTGTTCTGACCCTCCGTGGCGGGCCAGGTCTCGTGTTCCGAGATCGGTGTGGCGGGCACCCCCGGCTGCCCCTTGGCCTGCGCGGAAGGCGTCACCGACGATGGGGGTGATGGGGGCGGCGGAAGTGAGGACGTGACCGACGAAGACGGCGACACCTCCGATGGCGCGGAAACAGTGGCCACGCCCGGGGGCGAAGCGGATCCGTTGGTCACCGGGGACGAGCTTCCGTTGTTCCCTGCGGTGTCACAGGCGACCAACGACACGGTGGTCACGATGGCCGCCAACCCCACCAAGGGCCGGAACGAAAAAAGCTTTCTCATGTTTTCTCCTTGCCGGGCGCTGCCCGGACAGCCTGCGATGAAGACCAGCGGATCCTCACGAATCTCCCCCACCACCAGCCATCCAGGACGCTACAAGGGCCCGCGGTTTCAAGGCATCGTGGTTTCCCCTGAGAACTCCCCTGAAATCCTGGCTGACAGCCTTGGTGGCACCAACGCCCACCAGCCCCGTCAGCCGTAGGTGGAGAGCCAGCGCCGGACCTCGTCGAGGAAACGGCGCCGCGGCTCCTCCTGCGACAACGCCAGGTCGTGTCTGCCGCCGTGGATGCGGATCAGGGTGACGTGGTCGCCGAGCTGCGGGGCCCGCGCGGCCAGGGCGTCGACGTCGAGAGCCAGGTCCGCGCGGTGCATGTCGTCGTTCCAGGTGCGGGAGGGGTCGCTGCGGGCGCTGATCAGCATCAGCACCGGGATCTCGATCCCGAGGCCGGCCGCCACCGCCGCGTGGCCGCGCATCACCGCCGACATCCAGCCGACCCGGGGCAGGAAGGCCGGGTCTCCCTTGAGGTTGTGGTTGTAGTGCCACTCCCCCTCCTCGTCGGCGGAGATGGAGCGGCGGTAGAAACCCGGGTCGGGCAGGGGAAGCGCCCGGGTCGGGGAGAGCGTCCCAACCGCCCCGAAGGCTGCGGCGAGGGCGGGCCGCCACGCCTGGTGGCTCTGCAACTCCAGCCACGGCGAGTTCAGCACCACGGCGTCCGCCACCCCGGGCCGGTCGCTGACGAACAACGAAACCACCAGCCCGCCCGTAGAGTGTCCCAGCAGCACCAGGTGGTCGTGTCCCTCGTCGCGGATCACCTCGACGGCGGCGTCCAGTTCCTGGTGGTACTCGCCGAGGTCGGCGGTGTATCCGGCGAGCTGCCCGTCGCGCAGCGACCTGCCGTAGCGGCGCAGGTCGAGGGCGTAGAAGTCGTATCCCCAGCTCTCGACGGCTTCGGCCAGGTGAGTCTGGAAGAAGTAGTCGCTCCACCCGTGGACGTACAGCACGGCACGGGAGGACGCTGGCCCGGCGTGCCGGACCAGCGTGGCCACCGCTTCGTGTTCCGGTTCGCCCGGATACGTCCGGGCCCCGGGCAGGGGAATGCTGAACTGCTGGTATCCCGGCAGTTCAGCATCCGGAACCCAGGAAATCACCGACGGAGATCAACGATGCGGGTACTCGTCCTCGGGGTCGTCGTCAGTGTTGTACTGCTCCGCGAGGTCTGCGTACGCATCAGGAATGTCGGTGGTCCCCCGGGACTCGTACTTCTCGCCTCGGAGCTCACGCTCCAACGACGCGAAATCGGTGTCCACTGAGCGATACTTCAAATCGCGGGCCACCTTCGTCTGCTTCGCCTTTGCACGGCCGCGCCCCATATGGGTCGACCCCCTCGTTCAATCATCGCGGGCTTGCCGCGGAATCTGTCAGTAACTCGTGACCACGAGCCTACCGGAGTCAGCCAACATGCTCAAAGCTTCACGCCGGGTAGGCTGGCTGAGCCGCATCGCCGAGACCTGAGGAGACCCGATGGGAAAGATCATCTACACCCTCACTGATGAGGCCCCCAGGCTGGCCACCTGCTCGCTGCTGCCGGTGCTCCAGGCATATGGGCGCCTGGCAGGCATCGGTATCGAGGGACGCGACATCTCCCTGGCCGCCCGCATCCTGGCGCGTTTCCCCGACTTCCTGCCCGATGACAAGCGGGTTTCCGACACCCTGGACGAGCTCGGGGAGCTGACGAGGGACCCTTTGGCCAACATCATCAAACTACCCAACATCTCCGCCTCGGCGCCGCAGCTGAAGGCCGCCATCGCGGAGCTCCGGGCCAAGGGTTTCCCTCTGCCCGACTACCCGGAGGAACCCACAACCCCGGAGGAGCGGGAGATCCGCTCCCGTTACGACCGGATCAAGGGATCCGCTGTAAACCCCGTACTACGCGAGGGCAATTCCGATCGCCGCGCTCCCGAGTCCGTGAAGAACTACGCACGCACCAACCCGCACCGGCTGGGAGCCTGGACACCGGATTCACGTACCCGCGTCGCCACCATGACCTCCGGCGACTTCCGCCACAACGAGCAGTCGGTGGTGCTGGCCGGTGGCGACGTGCTCACCATCCGCCACGTCGCCGGCGACGGCACCGTCACCGTCCTGCGGGACGGCCTGGAGACCCTGCCCGGGGAGATCGTGGACGCCACCGTCATGCGCGCGGCGGCACTCGACGAGTTCCTGGCCGAGCAGGTGGAGGCGGCCAAACGGGAGGGCCTGCTGTTCTCCGTGCACCTGAAGGCGACCATGATGAAGGTCTCCGACCCGATCATCTTCGGCCACGTCGTGAGGGCCTTCATCGGCCCCGTCCTGGAACGCCACGGCGATGCCCTGGCCGCTGCGGGCCTGTCCCCCGACGACGGCCTGGGCGCGATCCTCGCGGGTCTGGGAAATCTCCCGGAAGGAGAGGAGATCCGCTCCGGGATCGAGGCCGCCCTGGCTGAGGGACCCGCCCTGGCGATGGTCGACTCCGGGCGGGGCATCACCAACCTGCACGTCCCCTCCGACGTGATCGTCGACGCATCCATGCCCGCCATGATCCGCAACTCCGGGCACATGTGGGGCCCCGACGGCACCGAGGCCGACACCCTCGCGGTACTGCCCGACTCCTCCTACTCCGGGGTCTACCAGGCCGTGATCGACGACTGCCGCGCCCACGGCGCCTACGACCCGCGCACCATGGGCACCGTCCCCAACGTCGGATTGATGGCGCAGCAGGCCGAGGAGTACGGCTCCCACGACAAGACCTTCCACATCGAAAGCGACGGCCGCGTCGAGGTCGTGAACTCGGCCGGGGACGTGCTGCTGCGCCACGACGTCGCCGCGGGCGACATCTGGCGGGCCTGCCAAACCAAGGACGCCGCCATCCGCGACTGGGTGGGGCTGGCCGTGACCCGGGCCCGCGCGACCGGATGGCCCGCCGTGTTCTGGCTGGACGAGACCCGCGCCCACGACCGCAACCTGCTGCTCAAGGTGAAGACCTACCTGGCCGAACACGAGATCGACGACCTGGACATCCGCGTACTGCCCCCCGTCGAGGCCACCCGGTTCACAGTCGAACGCATCCGCCGCGGCGAGAACACAATCTCGGTGACCGGCAACGTCCTGCGCGACTACCTCACCGACCTGTTCCCCATCCTGGAGCTGGGAACCTCGGCGAAGATGCTCTCGATCGTGCCGCTGATGGCCGGCGGCGGGTTGTTCGAGACCGGCGCGGGCGGCTCCGCCCCGAAACACGTGCAGCAGCTGCTGGCAGAGAACTACCTGCGCTGGGATTCGCTGGGTGAGTTCCTGGCGCTGGCCGCGTCGCTGGAGCACCTCGCATCCACGGGCAACGCCCGGGCGGCCGTGCTGGCCGCCACTCTCGACCGCGCGAACGGACGATACCTGACCGAGAACAAGTCGCCGACACGACGACTGGGCGGCACCGACAACCGCGGCTCGCACTACTGGCTGGCCCGGTTCTGGGCGGAGGAACTGGCCACCCAGCGCGAGAACACCGGCCTGGCGGTGGCCTTCTCCCCCGTCGCGACGACCCTCGCCGAGGCCGAGGAAACGATCACCTCGGAGCTGCTCGCGGTGCAGGGCTCCCCCGCCGACATCGGCGGCCACTACCTGCCCGACGATGCCCTGGCGTCAGCGGTGATGCGTCCCTCACCCACCTTCAACGCCATCATCGACGGCCTCTGAGTGGACCCGAGCAAGGGGTGGTTTCGACACGACCGGCTTTCAAGAAGGACAAAGCTGGTTGAGCCGGGTCGCGAGGAACGAGCAGTCCGAGCCGAAACCACCCCACACCCGACAAACAAACCCAACCCCAAGTCCTCGGACATCCTCGCCATGGTTTCGACACGACCAGCTCGCAGAGCGAGCAGGCCGGCTCAACCAACTTCCACCCCCGCAAAGCTGGTTGAGCCGGGTCGCGAGGAACGAGCGACCCGAGTCGAAACCACCCCACACCCGAAAAGCAAACCCGACCACCCCGCCTGGTTTTGACACGACCAGCTCGCAGAGCGAGCAGGCCGGCTCAACCAACTTCCACACCCACGGGTGAGGGGAATCACACGAGTTCGGCGACACCGGGGCCGTCGTGGGTCTCGATGCGGCCCAGCACCCAGGCGTCGATTCCCCGCGACCCCAGCAGCGCTACGGCCGCGTCCAAGCCGGTCTCGGGCAGGATCGCGACCATACCGACGCCCATGTTGAGGGTGGCCTCGATGTCGGCCTGCGAGACCCGGCCCACCTGCTGCACGAGACGGAAGATCGCGGGAGGATTCCAGGAGTCGCGTTCCAGCCGGGCCTTCCGGCCCGCCGGGATCACGCGCGCCAGGTTGTTGGCCAGCCCGCCGCCCGTGATGTGGCTGAAGGCGTGGCATTCCACCTCGCGGATCAGCGCGAGGACGTCGAGGGCGTAGACCCTGGTCGGGGTCAGCAGTTCCTCGCCGAGGGTGCAGCCCAGTTCGTCGACGTGCCTGTCCAACTGCCAGCCGGCCTGTTCCAGCAGCACATGCCGCACCAGTGAGTAGCCGTTGGAGTGCAGTCCGGAGGAGGCCATCGCCAGCACCACGTCCCCGACCTCCACACGATCGGCACCCAAGATGGCGTCGCGTTCCACGACCCCGGTGGTCGCGCCCGCGACGTCGTACTCCTCAGGGCCGAGCAGCCCGGGGTGTTCGGCGGTCTCCCCGCCGACCAGGGAGCAGCCCGCCGCGACACAGGCGTCGGCGATGCCCGAGACGATGGCGGCGATACGTTCGGGAACCACCCTGCCGCAGGCGATGTAGTCGGTGACGAACAGCGGTTCGGCGCCGCAGACCACCAGATCGTCGACGAGCATGCCGACCAGGTCGAACCCGATGGTGTCGTGGCGGTCGAGGGCCTGAGCGATGGCGACCTTCGTGCCCACCCCGTCGGTGGAGGTCGCCAGCACCGGATGGGTATATCCCTTCAACGCCGAGGCGTCGAAGAATCCGGCGAAGCCGCCGAGCCCGCCCAGCACCTCGGGACGGCAGGTGCGGGACACGGATGCCTTCATGAGTTCGACGGCGCGGTCACCGGCCTCGATGTCGACTCCGGCGGCGGCGTAGGCGGACTGGTTCATTTCTCCTCCAGGTGAAGCAGCTCGGCCTGGCCCTTCGGGACCGCTATCGGGTAGCGGCCGTCGAAGCAGGCACGGCAGAGTTCGGCGGCGGGACGGTGGGTGGCCTCGGTGAGGGCGTCGAGGGAGATGTAGCCCAGTGAATCGGCCCCCAGCGACCGGCAGATCTCGTCGACTCCCAGCCCGGGCGCGATCAGCTCGGCGCGGGTGGCGAAGTCGATGCCGTAGAAGCAGGGCCACTCCACGGGCGGCGAGGAGATGCGCACGTGCACCTGTTTCGCCCCGGCCTCGCGGAGCATGCGCACCAGGGCTCGTTGGGTGTTTCCGCGGACGATGGAGTCGTCGACCACCACGAGTCGTTTGCCCGCGATGACCTCCTTCAACGGGTTCAGTTTCAACCGGATACCGAGCTGCCGGATGGTCTGGCTGGGTTGAATGAACGTGCGCCCCACGTAGGCGTTCTTCACCAGCCCGAGGCCGAACGGAATGCCGGAAGCCTCCGCGTATCCGACGGCTGAGGGAGTACCGGAGTCGGGGGTGGGGATCACCAGGTCTGCCTCGACGGGGTGTTCGCGGGCGAGGATACGACCGATCTCGACACGGGTGGCGTGGACGCTGCGTCCCGCGATGGTGGTGTCGGGGCGGGCCAGGTAGACGTACTCGAACAGGCAGCCCTTGGGTCTGGCCTCGGCGAAACGCTGGCTGCGCAGGCCCGCTTCGTCGATGGCGATGAACTCGCCGGGCTCCACCTCCCGGATGAAACTGGCCCCCACGATGTCGAGGGCAGCGGTCTCGGAGGCCACCACCCAGCCGGTGGCGAGCCGCCCCAGGACCAGGGGACGCACGCCCTGCGGGTCGCGGGCGGCGAACAACGTCGTCTCGTTGATGAAGGTCAGGCAGAAGGCCCCCCGCAGCCTGGGAAGCACCTTCATGGCGACCTGTTCGATCGGTTCGGTCCCAAAGGAGGACATGAGCGCGGTCACCAGGGAGGTGTCGTTGGTGGAGTCCATGGTCTTCTTCTCGGGGACCCGCTGGTCGGGGTCGAGTTCGCGGAGCCAGGACTCCAGCTCGTGGGTGTTGGTGAGGTTGCCGTTGTGGGCCAGCGCCAGGCCGCCGTTGCGGGTGGCGCGGAAGGTCGGCTGGGCGTTGTGCCACACGGACGCGCCGGTGGTGGAGTAGCGGGTGTGGCCGATGCCGAGCCGCCCGCGCAGGGATGTGAGGGTGGCCTCGTCGAAAACCTGGGAGACCAGTCCCATGTCCTTGAACACTGTGATCCGTTCCCCCGTCGAGACCGCGATGCCGGCGGATTCCTGGCCGCGGTGTTGGAGTGCGAAGAGCCCGTAGTAGGTCAGCTGGGCCACGTCCTCGGATGGGGCGAAGACCCCGAAGACACCGCAGGCGTCCTTCGGGCCGTGGTCGATGGGATCGAGATCGAGAGACAGTCGGCCATCAGGTCGGAGCACCGGCTCAGCTTATCGCGGGCCCGCAGGGAGAACGGCCTTCTGACCCACGAGTCGCGGTTGCGCAGCACTCAACCCGAAAAATCCCCCGCCGGGGCCGAGAATCCGGGTTGAGTGCTGCGCAACCGGGGATTCGCGAAGTAGAGCCGTCCTGTGGAAAACGATGGGTGACGGTTCTGCCGCTCCCATGGTGAGAGTATGAAATCCCCACTGGCTCACCTGCCCATAGTGGCACGCAGAGACCACCCGCATCTTCGTAATCACATCGACCATCTCATTCGCTCCGGTCAACTCACCCCGCTCCTGCACGGGGTCTCCTGCTGGGCGGATCAAGAACCCGACTTCTCCCTGCTGGTCAGAGCCGCCGTTTCCTGGAATCCCGGAGCGATTCTGGTCGGAGCCACGGCCGCGGCCCTCACATGGTGGCCGGAGCTCAAACCTGACCGGGTGGAATTGGCTTCCCCTCCGCCTCGGAACCCCCCGCCCTGGATCAGGTGCAGGCGTCTGAGGATCCCGGCCTCACTCACGGAAGAACTGGGCGACACGAGAGTCGTCACCCCTGAGTTGTCGGTGCTCGGAATGCTTGACGGCGGGGACGCCAACCCCATGTGTGAGGCATTGCGACGCGGAGTGACCACTGTGGCGCGCATCCGAACCACCCTGGAGCAGATACCCCGAGCCTCGGGAAACCTCGTCCGCAACATCCTGCTGTCAGCCGCGAGGGACAACCCTTGGTATCCCTTGGAACTCGAGGCCCATCAGCGACTCCGGCGAGCCGGTTTGAAGGGCTGGAGGACGAATCATCAGGTGCTGCTGGATGGTTTGGTCCATTTCCTTGACATCGCTTTCCCGGGCGCCCGGCTCGCCTTGGAAATGGATGGTTGGCAGCACCACGGTAACCACCTCGGTTTCGTCGCGGACCGCATCCGGCAGAATCGCCTGGTACTGGGCGGTTGGACCATTCTGCGCTTCACCACCCAGAGCTTGGATCACCTGGTTCCCGAGACGAAGCGGGCGCTGGCACGGTTGAGATGAAAAACGAAACCCGGTTGCGCAGCACTCAACCCGGAAAATTCCCCGCAGGGGCCGAAATTATGAGTTGAGTGCTGCGCAACCGGGCTGTGTCGGATCAACCCGCGAGATTGTTCAGCAGCAGGGTCTCCGCCAGGGCCGCCTTGGCGAAGTCACCGAGGTCCAGCGACTCGTCGATGCCGTGCATCCGCGAGTTCGGGTCGGTGACGGCGGTCACCAGCACCAGGGCGTCTGGGTTGCGGTCGGCGAACTCAGCGACGATCGGGATCGATCCCCCGCAGCCGATCTCCACCGCATCAACCCCGAATGCCTCCCGGAAAGCGGTCTTCGCGGCCTCGGCCCGTTCCCCTTCAAGGGTGATCCGGCCGGGCGCTCCACACTGCCCCGCCACGACATCGACGTGCGCGCCCCAAGGTGCGTTCCTGCGCAGGTGCTCCTCCAGGGCCTTCGCGGCGGCAGCGGGGTCCTGGCCGGGCACCAAGCGCACACTCACCTTCGCCCGGGCCGATGGGATCAGGGTGTTGGAGGCCTTCGCGACGGGGGTGGCATCAATGGCCAGCACGGAGGCCGCGGGTTTGAACCACATCCGTTCCACCACGGACCCGTCGCCGATCTGCGAGACCCCCTCGAGCAGCCCGGTCTCCTCCAGCAGCCGATCCTCGGGGTAGTCGAGGTCGGGAGCGGTGCCGGTGACGAGACCCTCGATCGCAACGTTCCCGGCATCGTCGTGCAGGGTCGCCAGCAGCCGGCACAGCGCGGTCAACGCGTCCGGCACCACCCCACCGAACTGCCCCGAGTGCAGCCCCTCCGCCAGGGTGGAGACGGTGACCTGGCAGTCCGCGACACCCCGCAGCGACGTGGTCAGCGACGGCTTGCCGACCTCCCAGTTGACGGAGTCGGCGACTACGTAGACGTCGGCGGCCAGTTCGTCGCGGTAGCGGTCGAGCAGCGTAGGCATGCTCGGCGACCCGACCTCCTCCTCGCCCTCGATGAACACCTTCACCCCGACCGGTGGTTTGCCGTCGAAGACCCGCAGCGCAGCCACGTGCAGCGCGACCCCGCCCTTGTCGTCGGCCGATCCGCGCGCGTACAGTCTGCCGTCGCGTTCCGTGGGTTCGAACGCCGGGGAGGTCCAGGCGTCGGTATCGCCGGTGGGCTGGACGTCGTAGTGGGCGTACAGCAGCACCGTCGGCGTCCCCTCCGGCCCGGGAAAGTTCGCCCACACCGCCGGTTTCCCGCCGCCGTCGAGAAGTTTCACCTCCGAGGCCCCGAGGTCCCGGAACAACCCGGAGACCGCATCGGCGCAGGCGGCGACGTCAGCGTCGTGTTCCGGCATCGAGGAGATCGACGGGATGGAGATGAGTCTGTGCAGGTCGGCGATGGCGGAGGGCAGCACCCTCTCGACGTTCCAGGCGAGATTGGTCATGCCCTCACCCTACAGACAGCACATCGGCGGGGACCGATGTCGTCGGTCCCCGCCGATGCGAGCCCAGGCGGGATCTCCCGGACCCTCAGCCCTTGACCGCGCCCGCGGTCAGTCCGGCGACGATGTACTTCTGCAGGTACATGAACAACAGGACGATCGGGATGGCCGCGACCACCGCGCCCGCCGCGAACAGCGACCACGGGGCGTTTCGTTCATCGGAGGCCCACACGTACATGCCGACCGCCAGGGTGTAGTCCTCCGGCCGTTGCAGCACGACCTTGGCGAGAATGAACTCGCCGTAGCTGCTGACGAAGGACAGCAGGCCGACGACCACGAGGATCGGGGTCACCAGCCGCATGATGACCCCCCAGAAGATCTGGGCATGGCTGGCGCCGTCTATGCGGGCCGCCTCGTCCAGCTCCTTCGGGATGGTGTTGAAGAACCCGTAGATCAGGAACGTGTTGCCGCCAAGCGCCCCTCCGAGATAGACGGCGATCAACCCGAGGGCCGAGTTGAGCCCCAGCGCCGGGTAGATGTCGCGCAGCATCAGCAGCAGCAGGAAGATCGCGACGAAGGCCAGCATCTGCGGAAACATCTGAACCAGCATGAGAGCCGTGAGACCGCCGCGGCGTCCCGTGAACCGGTAGCGGCTGAACGCGTATGCCGCCGACGCAGCCATCAACACCGTTCCGATCGCGGTCGCGGTGCTGACCACGAACGACTGCAGCATCCAGCGCGGGAAATTGGTGCCGAACAGCGTTGCGTAGTTCTCCGTAGAGACCTTGTGGAACAGTTCGCTGGAACCGCTGATCGTGCCGCCCGGGTTGAGCGAGGCCGACAGCACGTAGAGCAGCGGGAAGATGCAGTAGAGCATCAGGATCACCGCGAGGATGTGTTTCCAGCCCACTTCCTTCCACCAGCGGGCGCCCTTGAGGGTGACGTTGTCGTTCATCACATGATCTCCTCGAGCTTGCGGGTCTGCCGGAATCCGAGCCAGGCGATTACCCCGACCACCACGAAGATGAGCAGGGACAACGCCGAGGCCAGGCCGTACTGCTTGCCTCCCGACTCGAAGGCGATGGAGTAGACCATCGAGATCAGGATGTCGGTCTCACCGATCAGCACAGGGGCACCGGAATAGTTCGGGCCGCCGCCGGTGAGCATGTAGATCAGGGAGAAGTTGTTGAAGTTGAACGCGAAACAGGCGATCAGCAGCGGCGCGAGGGAGACCATGAGCATCGGCAGCGTGACGCTGCGGAACCTCCGCCACGCTCCCGCACCGTCCATGATGGCCGCCTCGGTCAGCTCGGCCGGAATGGCCTGCAGGGCCCCGGTGCTGACCAGGAACATGTACGGGAATCCGAGCCACAGGTTGACCCCCAGGATTGCGAGTTTCGCCAGGTTCCCGTCGGACAGCCACGCGATGTTGGCCCCGCCCAGCATCTGGTTGATGATCCCGAACTCCCGGTTGAGCATGCCCTTCCAGGTCAGCGCCGCCAGGAACGCGGGGAAGGCGTAGGGCAGCAGGAAGATCGCGCGGTAGAAGGTGCGTCCCCTGACTCGTTTGTCGTTGTAGATCACGGCCAGGGCAAGCCCGAGCGCGAATGTGGTGAGCACGGACAGGATCGCGAAGGCGAAGGTCCAGGCCATGATGCTGAGGAATGGTCCCGTCAGCCGCGAGTCGTTGAAGACCTCGGTGAAGTTCTTGGTCCCGACGAACACCCGCCAGCCCGGGGTGAGCTGCGACCCGTCGCTGGCGACGAAGGCTCCCACGGACTCGTCGGTGTGGTAGACCTTCCCTTCGGGATCGGTGAAGGTATCGGCCGCGGCGTCGTAGGTCAACGCCGACTTCGCGACATAGGCGAAGGACGCGTTGTCGGTACGCAACCAGCCCTGGGTGGGGTCGTCACTGAGGTTGACGCGCAACTCCAGCACATCCTTCTGCCGGGCCTGCACGTCGGCCGGCGACAGCACATTCCACCCGGGCACCTCCGTCACCCTGGTGCCGGCGACAACCGCTCCCTGCACCTCCGCGAGGGGAGCGTTCTGGGTTCCGGCCTCGGCGTGGCCGTCGCGCACCACCGCGAATCCCAGTTCGCCGTCCTTCTCGACGACGGTCACGGGATAGGTTGAGGTGCCCTCGACCCTGCGGTCAGAGGCCTTGAGGATCTGGGTGATGGCAGCTTGTTTGGAGTCGTTGTGGCCATCGCCGTAGTTGGTGAACGCCACCCAGGCGGTGGAACCCATCACGTAAACCTGGTAGACGAGCAGGAAAACCAGGCCGGGCAGCAGGTACTTCGCGGGGATCGCCCGCTTGGAGAAGTAGACGTAGTCGGCGACGAGCAGCGTCACAGCGAGGAACCCCAGCACGAGCCATTGCTGCCGGGGAACCGAAACCATGATGCCGTACAGCCCGAAGGCGTTGATCAGGGCCATCAGAACCAGCTTCGCGTAGAAGCCGGGGCGTGTGTAGTCGCGGGCGTGGGACAGCCGCGGCTCTGCAGAGTCGGTTTTCTCTGTCATGTCTTATTTCCGAACCGGGAACCGTGCGGGGGCCCGGGCAGCCCCCGCACGGAACACCGATCAGCCCTTGGCGAGCGCGTCCTCGACGTTGGCGATCATCTGCTGCCAGGTGGTCACGGGATCCTCCCCACGGAGGATGCTGAGTTCAGCGGAACCCCAGTGGCTCCAGACCGTGTCTATGCCGGTGATGGCGGGCAGGGACTGGCCGCTCTCACCGGCGGCCTCGAAGCCCTTGAGGACCGGGTCGGTGACGGCCGCCGCGGCGGACTTCAGCGCGGGCAGGCGCCCACCCTTTTCCTGCAGGATCTTCTGCGCCTCGTCACCGGCCATGTAGTCGAGGAACTGGTTGGCCAGCAGCGCGTTCTTGGAGTACGACGACAGGTAGACGCCCTGCACCCCGATGAACGGGGCGGACGGCTGGCCACCTGCGGAGGGCACGGGCAGCACCGAGATGTCGAGCCCGGCCTTGGTGAACTCGCCGGTCCACCAGGGGCCGGTGATGATGTAGGGGGACTTGCCGTCGAGGAAGGCCTGCTTGGCCTGGTCTCCGCCGATGGACTCGGACAGCACGCCCTCGTTGGTGAGTTTCTTGATGTAGGCGGCGAACTTCTCGCCAGCCTCGCCCTTCATGCCGATCTCAGTGGTGTCGGGCTTGAACAGCGGGGCACCGAAGGAGCTCTGCACCGGGTACAGATGGTAGGCGTCACCCTTGTCGCCCTGCTGGATCAGCACGGGGTGGTCCGGGGTGAGCTGCTTACCCTGGGCGATGAGTTCGTCGAAAGTGGCCGGGGTGTCCTTGGCGAGGGCATTGTTGCGCACCAGGGCGATGTTCTCCACCGCGTAGGGAACGCCGTAGAGGGTCCCGTCGCTGGTGAAGGCCTTCTTCGCGGCATCGGAGAAACCGTTTGCCTTGTCGCCGAGTTCCACGGGTGCGACGACTCCGTTCTTGACCAGACTGCCGACCCAGTCATTGGCGCCGACGATCAGATCGGGGCCGGCCCCGGAGGGGGCCTGGGCGATGAAGTCCGTGCGAACGTCATCGGTGGGTTTCTGCACCACCTCCAGTTTGACCCCGGTGGCCTTCTGGAAGGCCTCACCGATGGCGTTGAAACCCTCGATGCGGGTCTCGTCGGTCCACACAGTGAGGGTTCCGGATGCCTGGGAACCGCCGGAGGAACTGTTCGATGTGGTGTTGCTTGCGGAGCCGCAGGCGGTCAGGGCGAAGACCAGGCCGGTGGCCGCCAGGGCGAGCAGGCGCTTGCTCATGTGGTTCTCCTGTTCTGCGGGCCGGCCTCGACGCCGACCCATGGTTCTGCTACGCAGACGCTAACAAAACTTCTGCACGATTGCAGCAATTTTTCAAAAAATTTTGGCCACAATTTGATAACGTCTCGCAGACAGACTGACCACGGAGGTAAGGATGGGCACGCGACCACGGATGTCGGACCTGGCCGCCAGCGCCGGCGTATCCGTCTCCACGGTATCCCGGGTGCTCAACGGCAAACCCGGGATCCGGGAGAACACACGCCAGGCGGTGCTCCAGGCCATGGCCGATCTCGGCTACGATCGTGAAAAATTGCAGCAACGCACCGGGGTGGTGGGGGTGATGGTCCCGGAGCTGTCGAACCCCTCCTTCCCCGCCTTCGCGGAGCGCCTGGACGCCATGTTCCAGCCCGTCCACCGCGCCGTGATCGCCGCAGCCGGCCCGCTGGGCGCGAACGAGTCCTCGTGCATCGCCACCCTCCTGGACCTGGGGGTCGACGGCGTGGTGTCCATATCGGGTGCCGCCGCCGACACCGAGGCTGACCTCACCCCCTACCTGCGGCTGGTGGAGGCCGGGGTTCCGACGGTCTTCATCAACGGCCACACCACGAAACTCGCCTCGGCCTTCGTGAACTGTTCCGATGCCGAAGCCGTCGCCGCCTCTGTCGCCCATCTGAGGTCGCTGGGGCACGAACGCATCGGGCTCGCCGTCGGCCCGGCCCGTTTCCTGCCCACCCAGCGCAAGTCGTCGGCCTTCTTGGAGCTGGGTTTCGGGAAGGACAGCATCGAACGCACCATCTTCACCCCGGAGGGCGGCCAGGTCGCGGCGGCGAGACTGCTGGCGACCGGGCACACCGCCATCATCTGCGGCTCCGACCTGATGGCGCTCGGAGTGATCCGTGAGGCCCGCTCCCGGGGATTCCGGGTCCCGGAGGACCTCTCCGTGATAGGTTTCGATGACTCCCCGTTGATGGCATTCACCGATCCCCCGCTGACCACCGTACGCCAGCCCGTCCAGGCCATGTGCGAGGCGGCCGTCTCGGGGCTGGTGCGGGCAATGGACGGCAACACCCCCGACGGTACGGAACTGGTTTTCCGGCCCGACCTGATCATCCGTCAATCGACAGGACCCAGAACATGACAGACAACCACGAGTGGTGGCGATCCGCCGCCATCTACCAGATATATCCCCGCTCCTTCGCCGACAGCGACGGTGACGGCTACGGGGACCTGCCGGGCGTGATCTCGAAACTGCCCTACCTCAAGGAACTGGGCGTGGACGCGGTGTGGCTGAGCCCGTTCTACCGCTCCCCCATGGCCGACGCTGGCTACGACGTCGCCGACTACCGTCAGGTCGATCCGCTGTTCGGTGCCACTACCGACGCCCACCGACTGATCGAGGAGGCCCACGCGCTGGGCCTGCGGGTGGTCATCGACCTGGTACCGAACCACACCTCGGACGCCCACGAATGGTTCCAGGCCGCGATCGCGGCCGAACCCGGCGCCCCGGAGCGGCAACGCTACCTGATCCGCGACGGCAGGGGCCCCAGCGGTGAGCTGCCGCCGAACAACTGGCGGTCGTTGTTCGGCGGTGAGGGATGGTCGCGGCTGAAGCGCCCCGACGGCACCCCGGAACAGTGGTACCTCCACCTGTTCGACGTCCACCAGCCCGACCTCGACTGGGACTCCGACTTGGTCAAGGAGGGTTTCGACGACATCCTGCGGCACTGGCTCGACCTCGGGGTCGACGGTTTCCGCGTGGATGTGGCGCACTCCTTGGTGAAAGCCGACGGCCTGCCCGACGCGGAGGAACACACCAAACAGGGCAACTTCAACCTGGGCCCGATGTGGGACCAGGACGGCGTGCACGACGTCTACCGCCGCTGGCGGAAGGTCCTCGAAGAGTACGACGGCGACCGGGTGCTGGTGGCCGAGGCGTGGATTCCCGACCCGGAGCGCCTGGCCCGCTACGTCCGTGCGGACGAGATGCATCAGGCGTTCAACTTCGACTTCCTGTCCTCCGCGTGGGACGCCGCCAGCTACCGCCGGGTGATCACGAAGACGATGGCCGCGAACGCCGCCGTCGGGGCGCCCACCACCTGGGTGCTCAGCAACCACGATGTGGTCAGGCATGCCACCCGCCTGGCACGCGAGGACACCTCCGACACCGAGGGCATCGCCGCCACCGACCCGCAACCCGATGCCGCGCTGGGCATCAGGCGCGCCCGCGCGGCGACGCTGATGATGCTGGCGCTGCCCGGGTCGGCGTACCTGTACCAGGGCGAGGAACTGGGGCTGCCGGAGCACACCACCGTTCCGGACGACCTGCGCCAGGACCCGATCTGGTTCCGTTCCGAACGCGACCAGGTGGGACGCGACGGCTGCCGCATCCCGATGCCGTGGATCGGCGACGCCCCCGGAGCGGGTTTCTCCCCGACCGGCCGGACCTGGCTGCCGCAGCCGGACTCGTACGCCTCCCTGGCTGCCGACCGGCAGATCGGGGTTCCGGGTTCGACCTGGAGCATGTACCACGACGCCCTGCGGCTGCGCCGCGAACTCGGGTTGGGTGAGGGCGAACTCACCTGGGTGGAGGCGGACGAGCACGTCGTCGCCTTCGACAACGGCGAGGTGCGGGTGCTGGTCAACGTGGCGGGCGCCCCGGTTCCGCTGCCGGATGGGGAGGTGCTGCTGGCCAGCACCGAACTGTCGGGGGAACTTCCCACCGACGCGGCGGTGTGGCTCCGTCTCCGCTGAAACACCCACCTCGCAGGGTGGTTTCGACACGGGCCGTTCCTTCGTCGCAGCCCGGCTCAACCAGCTTGTAGGGACGGAAGTTGGTTGAGCCGACCCGCTGGCGCCAGCGAGCAGGTCGAGTCGAAACCACCCCACACGCACCCCGGGGACCCGTGACCAAGAATGCGAAAGGCCTGGCCAACACCTGGGCCAGGCCTTTCATCGGCTGTTGTTCAGTGGTAGGGCAGGGCCAAGCGGGTGCGCGCCCGGAAACGCCCGTGATGGATCGCACCCGACGGGTCTGCCGTGAAGATGCGGGCCGCCTCCTGGGTCTCACCGAGCCGTCGCAGGAGCTCCGACAGGCGTTCCGTCTGCGCCGTCAGCGACTCGATCTGTTCCTCCAACGCCAGGATGCGCCGGATCCCCTCCAGGTTGATTCCCTCGTTCTGGCTCAGGTGCTGGATGTGGCGAAGTTTCGCGACATCCTTCAGCGAGTAACGCCGCCCCCTTCCCCGCGACCGTTTCGGGACCACCAGCCCGAGCCGGTCGTAGCCACGCAGGGTCTGCGGGTGCATGTCCGCCAGCTGCGCGGCCACCGAGACCGGGAAGACAGGGGCTTCCGGGTCGAAGGCCTGAGGCAGGTTCTCGCCCATGTCAGCCTCCGAACAGCGCGGCCCGCGGGTTTTCCTGGCCCGCCTTCTCGGCGTACTCCTGCAGCGCATTCCTGGCGGCTTCGCTGAGATGCTCCGGAACCTTCACCTGGACGGTGACGAGCAAGTCGCCCATGGTGCCGTCCTTCCTGCGCACCCCCTTGCCGCGCACCCTGAGGGTGCGGCCGTTCGGGGTGTTCGGTGGCACACGCAACTTCACCTTGGGACCCTGCAGCGTCGGGATCTGAATGTCGGCTCCCAGCGACGCTTCCGCGAAGGTGACGGGAACCTCGATGGTCAGGTTGTTGCCCTGCTGCCCGAACAGCTTGTGGGGGGCGACGTGCACGGTGACGTAGAGGTCACCCGCCGCGCCGCCGTTCTGTCCGGCCACGCCCTTGCCCTTGATGCGGATCTTCTGCCCGTCGGTGACCCCGGCGGGGATCCGGACGTTGACGGTGTTGGTGGACTTCCCGCGACCGGAGCCGTCGCACGCCGGGCAGGGGTCGTCGACCAGCAGTCCGCGGCCACGGCAGTCGGTGCAGGGTTCGCTCATCGAGAACACCCCGCCCGAGGTGGAACTGCGCATCCCGGAGCCGTCGCATCCGGGGCACACCTTCGGCAGCGTCCCGGGTTTCGCGCCCGTCCCGCGACACGCGGTGCACGCCTCGTCGGACATGGTCCGCATCGCGACGGTGGTGCCCTCAACCGCCTGCTCGAAGGCCAGTTTCACCTCGCCCTCGATGTCGGCGCCGCGACGCGGTCCCCGCGAGGAGCTGCGCCGCGACCCGCTCGACCCGCCGCCGAAGAGGTTGCCGAACAGGTCGCCGAAGCCGCCCTGTGCCCCTCCTGCGTTGCGGAACAGATCCTCGAAACCGGTGTTGCCCTCGCCCGAGCCGCTGCGCCCGAAACGCGCCCCCGCGCCGCCGAACAGGCTGCGCGCCTCGTCGTACTCCTTGCGTTTCTCCGGGTTCGAGAGGATCGTGTTGGCCTCGGAGGCCTCCTTGAAACGGGCCTCGGCGGCCTTGTCACCGGGGTTGGCGTCGGGGTGGTTGTCCCGGGCGATCTTCCGGAACGCCTTCTTGATCTCCTCGGCGCTGGCCTTCTTGTCCACGCCGAGGACCTTGTAGTAGTCCTTTTCTATCCAGTCCTTGGTGCTCACTCATCGCCTCTCATCTGCGGGGGGGCCGACGCCACCGCACCGGCCCCGTCCGCGGCTCAGTCCTGCCTCGGATTGGCGACGGCGACACGCGCCGGCCGGATCACGCGGTCCCTCAACTGGTAGCCCGGCTGAATGACCTGCGAGATCGTGGTCACGGTGACCTTCTCCTCGAGGGGCACCTCCATGAGGGCTTCGTGATGGGTCGGGTCGAAAGGATCACCGACGGCCCCGAAGACGACCAGACCGTGCTTGGCAGCCACCTTCTCGAACTCGTCGGCCACCATCTTGAATCCACCGTCCAGGTCCCCGTGGGACTTGGCCAGCTGGATCGAGTCGAGCACCGGCATCAGATCGGTCACCACGGCCTCGATCCCCAGCTGCCTGGCCAGCGCCCGGTCACGGTCCACGCGTTTCTTGTAGTTGACGTACTCGGCCTGGAGCCGCTGCAGATCCGCGGTCCGTTCCATCGCGACGGTTTCCCAGTCGGGTGTTTCCTCGGCCGCCTCGTCGTTCTCCACGCCGCGCCGGGCCTCGGGCGCTGCCTCCTCCTCGGTGGGAGCCGAGGCGGCTGACTCAACAACCGCCTCGGCCTGCGCAACTACCTCCTCTGGGGTGGGCTGCTCGCTCACTTGGATTCCTCGTCGTCCACGATCTCCGCGTCGACGACGTCGTCCTGGGCGCCGTCACCGGACTGGTCCGAGGATTCGCTCTCGGAGGCCTGCTGCTGGGAGTTCTCGTTCTTGGCCTGGGCTGCGGCGTACATGGCCTGGCCCATCGCGGCGGCCTTGGTGTTGAGGTCGTCGATGGCGGCCTTGACCGCGTCGTTGTCCTCGCCCTTCAGGGCCTCCTTCAGCTTGTCGACGGCCTCGACGACCGGAGCCTTGATCTCCTCGCCGATGCTGTCAGCGTTCTCCTTGAGCAGCTTCTCGGTGCGGAACACCAGGGCGTCGCCCTCGTTGCGCATGTCGACGCTCTCGCGGCGCTTGCGGTCCTCCTCGGCGTGGCTCTCGGCCTCGCGCACCATGCGGTCGATGTCCTCCTTGGCCAGCGCGGAGCCGCCGGTGACGGTCATCGACTGTTCCTTGCTGGTGGCCAGGTCCTTGGCGTGGACGTGGACGATGCCGTTGGCGTCGATGTCGAAGGTGACCTCGATCTGCGGGACCGAACGCGGCGCGGGCAGCAGCCCGGTCAGTTCGAAGTCGCCGAGCGACTTGTTGTCACGGGCGAACTCGCGCTCCCCCTGGTACACCTGGATCATCACGGAGGGCTGGTTGTCCTCGGCGGTGGTGAACACCTCAGAACGTTTCGTCGGGATGGTGGTGTTGCGTTCGATGATCTTGGTCATCACGCCACCCTTGGTCTCGATGCCGAGGCTCAGCGGGGTGACGTCGAGCAGCAGCACGTCCTTGACCTCGCCCTTCAGCACACCGGCCTGCAGGGAGGCACCCAGCGCCACGACCTCGTCGGGGTTGACGCCCTTGTTGGGTTCCTTGCCGCCGGTCAGTTCACGAACGAGGTCGGCGACGGCGGGCATGCGGGTGGAACCACCGACAAGCAGCACCTGGTCGATCTTGTCGACGCTGGTGTTGGCGTCCTTGATGACGGTGTTGAACGGCGTGCGGCAACGGTCCAGGAGGTCCTGGGTCATCCGCTGGAACTCGGCGCGGGTCAGCTTCTCGTCGAGGTGCAGCGGACCGGCGGCCGAGGCGGTGATGTAGGGCAGGTTGATGGAGGTCTCGGAGGCCGAGGACAGCTCGATCTTGGCGCGCTCGGCGGCCTCCTGGAGGCGCTGGCGGGCCATCTTGTCCTGCGAGAGGTCGACGCCGTGCTTGTTCTTGAACTGCGTCACCAGCCACTCGACGATCTTGGCGTCCCAGTCGTCGCCACCGAGCCGGTTGTCACCGTTGGTGGCCTTGACCTCGAAGACGCCGTCGGCGATGTCGAGGAGGGAGACGTCGAAGGTGCCACCACCCAGGTCGAAGACCAGGACGGTCTGCTCCTTGTCGCCCTTGTCGAGGCCGTAGGCCAGGGCGGCCGCGGTGGGCTCGTTGATGATGCGGTCCACGGTCAGGCCCGCGATCTCGCCGGCCTCCTTGGTGGCCTGGCGTTCGGCGTCGGAGAAGTAGGCGGGAACGGTGATGACCGCGTTGGTGACGGCCTCACCGAGGTAGGCCTCGGCGTCCCGCTTCAGCTTCTGCAGCACGAAGGCCGAGATCTGCTGCGGACGGTAGTCCTTGCCGTCGATGTCCACCTTCCAGTCGGTGCCCATGTGACGCTTGACGGAACGGATGGTGCGATCGGGGTTGGTGACGGCCTGGCGTTTCGCGACCTCGCCGACGAGAACTTCCCCGGAGGGGGTGAAAGCGACCACGGACGGGGTGGTGCGGGCGCCCTCGGCGTTGGGGATGACGGTGGGCTCGCCACCCTCGAGGACAGCGACGACCGAGTTGGTGGTGCCGAGGTCGATGCCTACTGCACGTGCCATGTGGGTATCTCCTGATTCATTGTGCGGCTAGCGCTTGTTGCCAATCCCAAACCCCTTGAGTGGGGCAGGCTCAACTATGCCACACGCATGGTTCAGGTCGCAAACCAAAGTTGAGCCTCAGGGACTCAACCCGGGTTCAGCCGGGGTTTCCCCCTACCGCCGGCCCGTGGAACGCGCCCGCGCGGTCGGCATCCGCCCATCCCGGACTCGAGGAACGGGTGCCCCTCGGGGCTGGGATCTCCGGGAGTCCCATTCGGTCCCGGAGGGGTCGTCCATCACCCACCGGAGCGCTTTTCAGCGCCACGACCTCCTCTGGTATCTGTTCCTTTTCCTTTTCTCCCTTTCCTCTTTCAGGTATTTCTCCAACCGGATATTGAGGCCCCCCAGGACGTGCCAGCCATTGATGATGACGGCTCCGTTCGCACCATCACCGTCTGCATCCGGTTCGATGTCGACCGTTGACATGATGTTGATGCTCCGGTTGATCACCTGGACCCGCCACGGCAGATAGACGGTGAATCCGCCCAGCACCGATTTCAGGTTCAGTTCGATCACCACCCCCGGCGCCATGATGTCCTCGATGTGGATCGAGCTGCCGCCCAGCACCGTGACACTTCGTATCGTCGACATGCTGGGGCTCATCCGAACCGTCCCGCGCCTCAGGACGACGACCTCGCTGTAGGGGTAGATGTTGTCCGTGACGATGATCCTCTCGGAAGGCTCATCGGAGGGTTCTTCCTTGCGCCACCTGGCCCCACCGGGCAGGTCCGAGATGAGATCGGACAGGTCGCCGACATAGCGGGCCTTGAGACAGAACTGCTGCCTGTCCTCGAACTCCTCGCGGCTGAGTTGGTCCGCCGCGTAGGCGTCCTGGAGCATTTTGAGCACCTCGTCACGGTCAAGGTCACCGGCACGTATCTGACCCCGCTGCGACGACCCCTTGGGCAGCTTTTCCGACATGGAAGGCAGTCTACGGCCATAGCGGCCGCGGCGCCTCATCAATATCAATGTTCATCGGAAAAGTTTTCAACCAAAAGGTGCCGCGGAAAACGGAAATCCCAGCCGGGTTCCCGCGATCTTTCAAGGTCAGCCCGCCTGCGCGAAACGACGGCGCCGTTCGAGCAGAATGGGTTCCGGAGGATTCGGTGTTCCAGAAACCGGGAGGTGATCGACATGCGCAAGGAACCATCGGATGCCGGCCTGCTCGCATACCGCAGCTACGGAGGCTGGGGTGTGCAGCGCCCCGGGCACGGCACCCTGGGCCGATACAGCCCCGACATGACCAAGGTGCTGCCCGACGGCCACACCGTCGCCCTGACGCTGCGCCTGGACCGCGCCGCCTACCAGCTCTACCGCGAGGCCGGAGCCGGTCACGATCAGGCGCTGCACAACTCCCTGCTGTGCCCGGCGTGGGCCGGGATCCACAACGCCCCCGGCCTCGGAACGTGGGAAATCGAGCTTCAGGCCCCGCCGTCGGACCGGGTGGAGCTGGTGGCCATGCTATGGCCGCAGGACGACCGGGACTGGCCCCGCGGGGAGATCAACCTCCTCGAGGGCCGCGTCGGCACCGGCCGGACCCTCACCAACCTTCACTGGCCCGATCCCGGAACCGGCGAGCCCGCTCACGCGCCCGAGGAGATCGACCTCGACCTCACCCTGTGGCACCGCTACCGGGTGGACGTCGCCCCGGGGCTCATCCGCTGGCTCGTCGACGGCCGGCTCCGCCGCGAGCTCAACACCCCACACACCCCGCACGACCTGCCCCTCCACCTGGTGGTCCAGGCCGGGGTCAACCCCGCCATCCGGGAGGACTGGCACGACGACCTGGAATGGGAGCAGACCATCCTGTTCCGCCCCCTGCGGACCCCGGGGGCTCGTGCGTGAACCGCTGGACACATGCCCCTGAGGGAACGGGAGACGCCATCCAATCCGGCTTCCCGGCGTTCCATGCACACATTCCACGCCTCCCGGAGCGGACAAGAGCTGCCCCGCAAAGGCATTGCAGAGCAGCTCCTTGACCGAATTCTTGCGCCCTCGCAGGCATCACTCAGCACAACACGCACCCAAATCCTTGCCTTCGGCCAGCATAATGATACTTATAAGTATGTAGATTTACAAGTAGCAGAGCCGGAAACTGAGATGCGTGGCTATCGGGGACCTGCAGCGAGCAGTCGGCAGGAATCTCCGCGCCCACCGAAAGGCGAAGGGCCTGTCACAGGAGGCCTTCGCCGAGTTCATCGGGATACACCGCACCTACGTCGGAGCGGTGGAACGCGGGGAACGCAACCTCACCCTGGCCACTGTGGAACGCTACGCCGAGAGGATCGGAGTGACCCCGCTCGACCTGCTCACAGAGCAATCGCCCCCGACGCGACGCCCAAACCCCCACGCACCTCACGGACACGACGAAAACCCGAAATAATCGAACACATGAGGTAATACCTGTACTACGCCGAGGCCGGGAACTCAGCGACGGGTTCAGCGAGACGAATCGCCTCGGAAACCACCCAAAGGCCCCCCGCCACAGCCTGCTTCTCGCACTCCCGGCCGCGCTCCAGCGCCGGCGCGACACAGAATTATGCTTCGCAAGTTCGATTAATTCGTCTCTTGTCGCTGCCCACAAAATGCTTGGCACTCCACTGCCCGAGGCGTGTTGCCTCACGGGGGCGATGCGAGTCAGTACCCTCGTGAACCCATGCCCTGCAGCCTTTCCACGCCCTACCGGCCGGAAGTCAGCAGCTCCTACGCCCGGTCCTGCCCCATGGCCAGCAGCACTGTCGACGGCGAGGCATGGTCTCCGTATGACGACCATCACCCAGACCTTGCGATGACCCCAGGCTGGACGCTTGCCCGCCTCGAGGAAGTCGGCCTTCCACCGGCCAATCAACTGCTCGGAGACCTTCTCCTTACCGGCCGCCCGGCGACGGCGATCTCACCCGACAGCACACTCAACACGATCCAGATCTTGGTCTCCGCACTGAACACCGGTGGTCGCCCCGTGACACGTCCTCCTGCCCCCAGACACCAAGTCTTGCCTCCACAACCAGCCCACCAGAGAGCTTGACGCGGGACACTTCTCCTTCGAACCAGACACCGTCCAGTCCGCTCGGGAAAAGACCGAAACCCGCATAGACCTGACTCGTCCCGTGCTGTCATACGGGCATCTGGCGCTCATCGCGGAAATCGTCGCCGTCGCGGCCGGGATCGGAAGAACCGTCGCCCCGGCCCTGTTCCTGCTGGCCACCCGGGTCTGGGAACTCATCTCGGTCGTGTTGCTGGCCGTCACCCTGGTCGTCCTGAACGTGGTCGAGAGCTGAGCGCTGCCCAGGACCTTGCGGCGGCACAGTGATACAACGTGACTGTATCCACCAGAGAAAAACCGGCGGGCATGCCCCCGGATCCGGCTGATCCCCTACCCCGCCCCGATTTCGAGCCGGCTCCTCAGCTTCCCTTCCCTAGTACCCCGCCTTGTGATTACTCTTGCGCTCAGCACCCCAGTCAACGCTTCCGCGGTGGAGCATCACATGAAGCTGGAGCCATCACATGAACTCACCATCGCGACCGCTGCTGACCACGCTGGTCTGCTCCCTCGTCGCACTCACGGGCTGCGCCTCCCCCTCGGTACGGGAAGCACTGAGCCCCTCCGACTCCCCCGCGACAACACGGCAGGCGGAGGATCCTCTTTGTCCCGGACCTGTTCCGACGTCTCCCCACTCGGCCTCGGCCGGGAACATCCCCTCCGCACCCGCAGCAACAGCAACCCAGCCGGGTTCCGGCCTGCCGGAGTTCCATTCCCTGGCAGAGGCGCGCAAACAGCTCCCGAAGGACTCGGCGGGTTTCGTCCTGACCGATGGCATCACCTCACTCACCTACGCGAACGGTGCCGGGGACGGTGAGGTCACCATCAATGGCACGACGTACGCCACCACGTTCGAAGAGGTCAAGGACGGCAAGAAAGAAGGGTTCGTTCCCCTGTTGGCGCAGGACATTCCCGCCGATGCGACGTCCACCCTCAAGGCCGCCCTGGAGCTCGCCAAACAACGTGGCGTCGGGGTCCGGCTGAGTCCTTCGCAGAGCTACACCGTCTCCGCGGAGCTTCAGCTTCCGAAGGGGGTGAAGTACTTCGACGGCGCGGGCGCCACCATCACAACCGCGATCAAGAACGGGACCAGCAATGATCCGAAGAACGTTTTCCGAATCGTCCCGGGCTCCAGCGGAACAACCCTGACCAATATCACGATCGACATGACGGGTTCCGACCCCTACACTCGCGGGGTGCTGGCCTTCGCAAGAAGTGAGGAGAACATCAGCGATGTGACCATCAGTGGTTTGACCATCGCCAATTCCAGGTATCGCGGCATCGCGGTGCTGGGACGCGAAGGCGATGTTGACAACATCCGCATCGAGAACAACCAGGTCACGGTACGGCCCGAACTCCAACGCACCGAAGGGGTGGTTGCGATCGGTGTCTACTCCGGCCTCTCGAAGGATTCCAGGCCGGTCTACGACCGATTCGTGACAACCGGCGAGGTGCCGAAACTCACCCACAGGGCAACCAGGGTCACCGTCTCCGGGAACCGCGTCACGGGCGGGTACTACGGCATCGAGTTCTCCGGGGTCGGTTGCAGCGTCGTGAGCAACAACTTCTCCACCATGAACACCCGCAACCTGTCCATGCAGGACAGCTCCCACGGGAACACGGTGGAGGACAACCACTTCAACTACAGCATTTCCTCATCCATCCACCTGGCCTACGGGTCGCACGACAACACGATCCAGCGCAACACGATCGTCACCGGCATCTCCATGGGACAGGGGCTGCTCCAGGCCTACCAGGGCAGCCACGACAACACCTTCCGCGACAACACCGTTGAGGTCTTCGAGGACAAGACGGTACAGGTTTTCAAGGAAGACAAGCCCGGGGAGATTGATGACACTCCGAAACAACCCCATTGGATGCTGTACGTCGGCCCCCACTCGGACAACAACACCTTCACCGGAAACGTCCTCTCGGGACAGGCCAAGAGGTCGGTCGTCGCAGTGGAATCAATCTGGGACAAGAAATCCTCGTTCTCCGGCGAAGTGAGCGGGAAACCGTACTCGTACATGGGAAATCACCCGGGATACCCGGGCACCTCCATTGAGGTGGACTATGCCGGGGGACGAAGGGAGCTCACGGGAACCACGATCACCGGCAATGTGATGCTTCCCACCGGAACCCCGTTCTACCTGGCCGCTGACGTCTCCAAGGGCTTGAAGGTCAAGGACAATGACGTCGCCGGGGCCTCGGAAGGCACCGAACGTCTCATCGGCAACAACACGGGCCTGAACCTGTCCGGGAACCAGCTGGCGGGTACCGGCTACCCGGTTGACAAGCCCTTGGTCCAGCACGAGGGCACCCTCGACGGCGTGGGCACGGCACGCATCACCTACACCGACCGGACGATCGGCACCCATCACTCCCGGATCACCACGCAGCAGGGCGATGACAAGGACACCAATCTCGTCGTCGACTCCCCCGACGACACCGTGACCGACGCCGGGGGCAACGACACCCTCAACGCCGCCGTCGACTCGACCCTTCCGTCGGGGGTGGAGAATCTCCGGATGCTGGGCAGCGGTCCGCTGCGGGCCACGGGCAACGACTTGTCGAACACGATGCGCGGCAACTCCGCGGACAACGTCATTGACGGCGCCGCCGGCGATGACACCCTGGCAGGCGGTCAGGGAAAGGACACCCTCACCGGTGGCGCGGGAAATGACAGGTTCGTCCTGGACGGCCAACTGAACGGTGACCTCGACGAGATCACGGATTTCACCACGGGACAGGACAGGATCAACCTGCCCGTGGCCACCTTCGGCGGACTGAGCGGAAACTGGTTCACCACCGGCACGGTCACTGCCACCACGCGGGTGTATCAGCAGGGGGAGACGTTGTTCTTCGACGCCGACGGTTCGGGCGCGCTATTCACCCCGGTCGCATTCGCGACGTTGCCGCCGGGAGTCCAACTCACCGTCAACGACTTCGCCTGATCCCCATCCCCTGTTCGACTCCATGGCCAACCATGTCGCATGGATCATTCCTCCCGGAGATTCGATACCGGCGGCCATCCCCCGGATCGCGTCAATCCCTCTACGGGGATCGTTCAGAGAACCGCCTATGGGCAACACAGGTACCGTGGCCGAAACCTCCCCAAGACATGACCCGCAACTTGCCTGTTCACCGTCCACGCGCGCGGGCGGAGCGGCCACGCTTTGTTGGCAGATTCCCGTCTAGGTTTCGGACTTCACGAACCGCTTTCCTCGGCGACTTCTCGTGCCGCTTTTTCGTTCTTTCTCGGAGGGTGTTTCTCCAACCAGTCGAACAGGAATTTCATGAGGATGAGAGCGATCAGGCTGGCCATCAGCGCCGCGAGGAAACTCTGGAAGAACGTTGTGAACAGCCACGCAACCGAGAACCATATGAGGAGGTCCTCGAAGACGTCGTCGATTCTCCGGAAAATCCCGATGACGAGAAGAGCCGTCAGGAACGCATTTATGACCGTGGTGATGATACAGAAAGCAGGAAACATCCACAGGAGATTGAGCCAGAGCCACGGATCGTAGCTCCGCAGCTCACCGACACCCGGGACGAGGGCGACGCCCACCACACCCACCGCCATCGGCACGGCAGCAACGGCACTGATAGCAACAAGGAGCCAGAACATGATGACCGCACCCCAGAAGGTGACGGGCTGATCCTTTGAACTCATGTTCTGGCTCCTCTCGTCCAGGCGAACGTCACGAACCACCACGTGATTTCAATGGCCACCTCTGCCGGGATGCCGTTCTGCGTGAAGAAGGTAGCGACACCCAGCGCGGTTGTGCCTCAAATTAAGTCTACCAGCCATAAATCTTGTCCGCCCAGGCGCAGACCTGGTTCGGCAGGATTGGGCGTCCGTACGTCAGGGCTATTTTGATCGCTTTCCTGAGGATGGATCCCAAAGACTCCTGTCCATTACTGGCCCTGCCGTCTCGCTAGCCAAAGTGCCGTTAGGGTGTGGTCCGAACGCGGCCACGGTCTTCGCGGTCGCGTCGCTGGACGGAGCAGCTCGTCATCCCGCAAGTCATGCCAACACCGACGCACCAGCTGGGGTCACAAGCGCCGGAGCGCCTTGCGGCCGAACGATCGCCACCTGGTGTCGCGCGCGGGTGATGCCGACGCGCAGCAGACGCCGTGCTGCGGCGCGCTGTGCCTCAGTGTCCGTATCGCGAAAGAAGTCGCCCTGGTACTGCTGCCCCTCGACGAGCAAGACGCCGTCGAACTCCTTTCCCTTGGCCTTGTGGATGGTCATGAGCACGCAGCCGCGAGGGTCACGCTGGTTGGATTGAAGCATACTTGCCTGGAGTGCACGACGTACCAGATCGATGGCCCTACCGTAGCTGCCACGAAGATCCCACGCAGAGGCAAGTCGGCTTCCGATCTCATCAGTTACGCGGAAGAGCCGGACGAACTTAGCGTTCGCCAGTAGATCCGACAGGTCGTTCCCGACACCGAGCAGATCACGAGCGTGTACCCAGTCTTGTACCGGATCACCCTGTAGCACCAGCCCACTGTTGTATGAGGCAGTGAGGACCTTGGCGCTCTTCAACCGCTGCGCCTCACCTCTACGCGCTCGGTCAGCGGCCGTGCGGTACCGCTCGCTAGTCTGCCGGGCGGTGTTGCTCGCACGGGCAGCATTTTTCGCGTCGAAATAGTCGGCGATGCGATCGAAAGTCTGGCCGAGTGCAGCCTCCTTGGGGTGGCTCTGCCACTCCAGAACCGAGGCCACCACCAGAGCGGCTGCTGCGGTAAGGTCGGCGTCCCACAGCACGTCGTGCTCGACGGGTCTGATTATCTGACCTTTGAAGCTGTGTTCCTGCCCGAGGATCGTCGATAGCTTCCCGACGAGCGCGTTTGTTCTCGCGAGCACGACGACCGAAGGATGGGCGATGCCCGCTTTGCGAAGCGAGCCGAGCATCCAGGCGACGCAAGCGTGGACGATGCTGTCAAATGCCCCCGGCCTGTACGAACACGTGATCACGTCCTTGGTGTCCGGCAGAGGTCGATTCGTAAGCACGGCGTCGGCGTACTGCAGGATGCCGACGCCAGGGCTTCGGTGGTTCTCCCCGCTGAGATCGAACTCCGCGGGTCCGAGGTGGGCACGCAGGTGATTGATGCGCTCTGGATCTATCCGCGCGTCATAGTCGAAGATCCGCTGATCCGGGTCGGCCATGAACATGGTCTTCGAGCGTGCGGACAGCGCCTTGACCAGCGTCCATTGCGCATCGTCAGTGTCCTGGAACTCGTCCAGGATGATCACGGGGTACCTGTTGGCGAGCAAGGACGCAATCGACGCACTGCCCGCGACGAGTTGGGCAGCAGCCGCGGCGAACTGACTGAATACGTAGCGACCTTCATCACGCGCGAGGCGTTCAGCTTCAACGTCCCAGTCGCCGTCGAAGACTGCTTTGGCGAGTTTCTCTTCACCTGGATAGACAATGCGCGGAACACGTCCAGTGAGCAGGCGGCCATGCGCTCGCAAGATGTCCATTGCGAACGCATGGTAGGTGCGCACGGCAATCTGGCGACGCTCTTCCGATAGCAAGATGTCGCAGCAGCGGATTTCAACCTGGCGAACGGCCGCTCGGGAGAAGCTGAGGAAGAGGATCTCCTGGCCTGGGTACAAGGCGGGGAGCATTGCCTGGGCTTTCAGGAGAGACAGGGTAGTCTTACCGGAGCCTGGGCCGCCGAGTACCAGGACGGGGCAGTCGTGCTCCAGGGCTCCTTGGGCGGTTTCGGAGAGCTGCACCTCCATGGCGCTTATTCCTCGGGCTCTGCTGCACCGGCCGGTGCAGCCACGTCGTCCAGTACCAGTTCAGGCTCATCCTGAAGCTGCCTATTGATAGAGAGAAGCGCATTACGGATGAAGGCAGGCAGATCAGCCTCGGTCTGGCACTGCTCAATGAGCGTGCCGGTATACCCGAAACCGAACGCATCGCCCTTGCGGGCCTTCAGCACCTTCACTGCCAGTGTTGCCAGGTCATCGTCAGCAACCTGCTCGGGCACGTAGGGGTGGCTTGTCGGATAATCATCGCGCTGCACAACCGCGTCTAGGAAGCTCCGCAGTACACGCGTCGGAACCTGCTTCACGAGGATCTGTTCGATGCCCGTTTCCGGCGACTCCCAGAACTCATCGAACGACTTAATGTTCTCCGTCGCGTCCCCTGCATCAGGGGCGTTCAGCTTGTCCCGCATGCCATAGACCCGCTTGCCGAGAGCTTTGAACATCGGCGCGTACCGCGGCACTTCGCGGTCATTACCCGCGTTGAAGAGGGTGACACCTGTGAGATCGACGTGCATGTAATCATCCCGGAACTGTTCGAGCGCCGATGAGACCGCGTGCACGGCAACCATCTCCGTCTGCCCCTCAAGTACGAAGACGGCACGGCCCAGGATTGCCTCGGCAAACTGGCGGCGCTGCGTACGATAGGTCTTCGGCTTGACATGCTTGGTGTCGATCGGTGCACCGGAGAAGGTATCCTCGTCACGCGAGAGAATCACCACGTTCTTCGGGTCGAACTGCTCGATCACGTAGGGAGAATGGGATGTGACGATCGACTGTCCCATTTGCTGTACCACGTACTTGGTCACGCGCCGCTGGGTGTGAGGAGGAAGCGCGATCTCCGGCTCCTCCATCACGAAGATAACCGAGTGGCTTTTGTTCAGATCTGCGATGACCGTTAGCAACGCGAAGACCAGCAGATTGATCGAGCCGGTGCCCTGCTTGGCGAACGGCACCGAATGGTTACTCGGTTGCGTCGCGACGAAGAGTCGGACGACCTCGCGTAGGTGCTCGCGCGTCAAGT
>ERZ772957.344-NODE-344-length-39204-cov-8.796317_pt1 | contig 39204 bp, 34 predicted proteins | sample MGYA00580682_ERZ772957 | MGnify/ENA primary metagenome ERZ772957 (study PRJEB29015, sample SAMEA2737921) | human oral metagenome | biome: human oral; feature: human-associated habitat; material: dental | place: China | collected 2025 ...
ATCGCAGTACACGTCCGCTGACTACACCGCCACCATGAACAAGTATGGTTTCCTCGCATCGGTGGGAAGAACCGGCGTGTGCTACGACAACGCAGCAGCGGAATCATTCAACGCCACCTGCAAGAAAGAACTCGTCAACCGGAAGATCTACCACACCAGAAGAAAAGCAATCAAAGAGGTGACATCATGGATTGAACTCTGTTACAATCAGACCAGGCTTCATTCCGCGATCGGGTACCGTACCCCGAACGAAGTCCATCAGGAATGGGGGAAAACCAAGACGGCAGCCTAAACCATAATTCAAGTTTTTCACTGCCGTCCACAAAACTTATGGCAGTCCAGCGGAGGTGGTTGGACGCGGTTCGTGCTGCCGGCGGAGTTACGGGTAGCGGCCGAATGCCGACTTTTGGGGCTAGGCAGCGCGGTTTCGTGGGTTGGGGCTCCCAGCAGTAGCAGGTCGATGTCGTCGGGGATGGCATCGGGTGCTTCGTCGAAGCTCTGGAGCTTGGCGTTGGGCAGGGCGTCCGCAATGGCGTGGGCGATTTGCAGTGTGTTGCCGAAGTATGACTCGACGATGATGAGTGTGCTCATTCCGTTTCCTTTGGCATGCTGATGACCAGGACGTCGCCGTCGGTGGTGAATGGGGCAGGGGTGAGGGACTTCTTTGTGGGGCCTTTGAGTACGGCCCCGTTGTCTGTGCTGAACCGGGCGCCGTGGCTGTCGCAGATGATTTCCTGTCCCTCGATGCGGTTGACCTTCACACCGGCGTGGGGGCAGGCCGCGTAGTAGGCGTGGAAGGTTCCCGCTGTCGGCTGCGTCACCACGTACCACCCGGCAAGGGCCCCGCCGCCTACGGGTACATCGGATTTCTGGACGCGCTGGGGGCCGCCGTCGCCACTGCGCTCCACGCTGCATCCCGGCAGGCCCACGACGGCGAGGGTGGCGCCTGCGCCGAGGCCCAGTGAGGTGTGGATCAGCGTGCGGCGTGTACACGCGTGCGGTGACGCCTCCCCGTCTCGATACATACTCACTCCTAAATGAGATATTGTGTATCAAGTACGATATCGTGCAACGATTCGAAGTGCAACGCGGGGCGTTTCAGAAGGAGGACGGGAGCCTGTGAGCAGGGCGCAGAACAACCCTCGGAGGAGGGGGAAACAATCCCTGTCCGGTGGTTCCTCAGCGCTGGGGGTGAGAGAACGGCTTCTCGCTGCTGGAGTCGAGATCGTCTCCGAGGTCGGTTTGGACACGGGACTTGGGAGGCTCAACTTCGAGGAAGCCATCAAACGGGCACACGTGGCGCGAGCCACCGCCTATCGCCAATGGTCGACCAAGGAGGCTTTCGGGAATGCTGTTCTCGTGGAGCTGGCCAAGGGGCTGTACCTCACCTCCGATTTCGTGGCCGAGGTCCCGGCCATCATCGCGGACATGGTCGGTGATGGATCAGCGCTGGCCACGCCTCAAGGGCGCCGGAACCTGATCGTCGACCTGACCCGGACGCTCGTCAAAGGTGACTTTGAAAGCATCCTGCAATCACCGAGCTGGCATCTGCACACAGCACTCAGCGCCGCGTCCCCCTCGCTGACCGATCCCGAACTCCGCACCTCCGTTACCGCGGCACTGCATGTATCCGATCAGAGACGGATCGAAGCCCGCGCCCAGCTGTACGGGCAGTTCACGGCATTTGCGGGATACCGTCTGCGCGCCCCCCTGTCGGGCCCCTCCGGATTCCGCCAGATGTCCGAGGCGGCAGGTGCCGCCTTCACGGGTTTCCTGATTCGCGCCCAATACGACACGACCGTCACGGCGGAGACCATGCGACTCCGGGCCTTCGGTATGTCAGAACCGCGCCAATGGAGCCCGCAGACTTTTGCGTCGACAAACGGAATCTTCTCCTACATCGAACCCGACCCGGGCATCACATGGGACCAGCAACGGATCTCGGACCTGCTGCTGACCGACTTCACCAGCCTGTTTCACGCCCCGCGGCTGTAGCCGCGAAACCTGACGGGGTGGTGTCGCGTCACTTGTGTGAGGTAGGTGGGCGTGGTTGAGGTCGACAGGGCGAGGTCCCTCTGCCCATCGCAAGCTCGATTCGGTGTCATGTCCTCTGACCCCGGGCGTCGTCTTGGGGTGAAACATCACTACAATGATGAAAGCCGCGAGCGGGAAAGTGGTTTGAAGACGCTTCGGGGCATGTTGATGGGCTGTTCATGCCCATCGGAAAGCCTGATTGGCGCCTGGTGAATGGCCTCATCATGCCGCCCTCCTCTTGTGGTTGCAGTTTTTATTAGTTTTCCCAAGGGAGGGAAGAAATAAAATGGCACGTCCGTGCCCGGGGGCTCCTGTCCCCGAACCCAAGGACCTGAAACCTCCGTCTTTTCCTGATCCGCAACCGGACCTGACCGGGGCCTCCCTCTCGGAGCTGACGCTCTCCTTCTGGGCCAAGAGCGGCAAATCGGATCCGACGACCTGGCTGTCCGTGAGCCAGCACCTGATGGATGCCGCCGATGTTGCGGGGTTGCTCTTCGACCGCTACCTGTCGGAGCATCACCGTCGGCTCCTGGCGTCGGTCTGGGACGGCGACACGTCCAAGGCGCGAGCAGCGCTGGTCTTCCTGGCGGGTGTTCACGACGTCGGGAAGATCTCGCTCCACTTCTGCTGCCAGCACACCGGACTAGCGGAATTCGTCCGTGAACTCGGCCTGCCCGTCCCGGAGAAGAGGGACGTGCAAAACCGCGAGCATCTTCCGCACGGATTCGCCAGCCAGTTCGCGCTGGTGGAGGCCGTGGCGGCCGGCGGCGGCAAGAGAAGTCGCGCCGTCCAGTGGGCTGTTGTCGTCGGCGTCCACCATGGCCGCTATCCCGATCGAGCGGTTCTCAGAGTGGCTCGCGAGGCATATGAGGGAGGACCCGGCTGTCGGGGACGCGAGCCCCGCTGGCACGAATCCAGGCAGGAGACCATCCGGTGGATGGCCCGTCGGTCAGGTTTCCCTATCGAGAACTGTGCTGAGACGGCGCTGCCCGAACTGCCGATCAGTGTGGCCGCCGCCTATTCCTCGGTGGTCGTCATGGCGGATTGGCTCGCGTCGAACGAGGACTACTTCCCCCTCCTTCCCCAGGAGGAACGCCGGGAGCCACTGAACCCGGAGGAACAGCGGCAGAGAGTCGAGCGGGGATGGTCGCGGGCGAAAGTGCTGCCCCCCGTGAGAGCCCCGAGGCGCGAGGAGGCGAACCTTCGCGACCACTATCGCCACAGGTTCGGTTGGGGCCCCGAGATGCAGCCGACCAGAGCCCAGCAACGAGCGATCGAGATCGTCAACGACGAAGACCCGGACCTCATGATCGTCGAGGCTCCTCCGGGATCGGGAAAGACCGAACTGGCCTTCGCCGTCGCCGAGGGACTGATGCGGAAACGCGGGCTGCAAGGGGTGATGATTGCCCTTCCCACGCAGGCCACCACCGATGCCATGTATGCCCGTTCCGTGGCTTGGCTGGAATCCATTCTGGCCGATAGCCCCCAGGAGATCGGCATCCACCTGGCGCACGGCAAGAACGACCTCAACGAAGGTTTCATCTCGCTTTTCGGTAGGCGACAAACTCCCATGCAGTTGTACGACGACGAATCTGGTGGCGGCAGGGAGAACGGCCTGCTGGCCAGCAGATGGATGGCGCTTCGATGGCGTGCCACCCTGTCGCCGGTCGTCGTCGGGACGATCGATCAGGTGCTACTGGCCGCCCTGAAATCGCGACACGTCCTGATGCGTCACCTGGGGTTGATGGGCAAGGTGGTGATCATCGACGAGGTGCACGCCGCCGACACCTACATGGAGGTGTACCTGGAGACGGCACTCACCTGGCTCGGGCTGTACCAGGTACCCGTTGTGCTGCTCTCGGCCACGCTCCCGTCGGATCGTCGGCGTGGCCTCGTCGCCGCCTACCGCCGCGGACGCACCCACGGCGAACTGGGTGACGATCCCAGCCTGGACGGCGACATCGGGTACCCGGTGATCACCACAGTGGGCGAGGAGGGCCGCACCATTCACCGCGAGGTGGTCTCGGGGGGTGGTGCTCACACACCCAAACGAATCGTCCCGCTCGATGTGGTAGACGAGAACTCCTTGGCGAATCTCTTGTGGGAGAAAACAAGAAAAGGCGGCTGCGCCGTCGTCATACGCAACACGGTCAGGGCCGCCCAGGAAACCTACGACGTCCTGGCGCAGAGGTTCGGCACCGATGAGGTCACGCTGTTGCACTCGCGTTTCCTGGCCTGCGATCGGGTGGAACGCGACAAACAAATGTTGCGCCTCTTCGGCAAGGACGGCTCCAACCGTCCCGGTCGGCACATCGTGGTCGCCACCCAGGTCATTGAGCAGAGCCTGGATGTCGATTTCGACATGATGATCACCGACCCGGCCCCCATGGACCTCGTGTTGCAACGGATAGGGCGCCTGCACAGGCGCCCGGGGAGGGAAAGACCGGCGGGGTTGAAGGAGGCCGTCTGCCACGTCATCGTCACTGACCGCAGCGCCTCGCCGTGGGGTTACGGACGTGGCAGCGAGGTCGTCTACGGGACGTATCCACTTCTCAGATTCCTCGGTGTCCTGGCCGATCACCCCGACGGACTGGTGGTCGAAGACCCCGGCGACTACGCGGCCTACACGCAGCTTGCCTACTCGACGAAGAAGGTCGGCCCGCGATCGTGGGCGGAAGCCATTGGGAAAGCCTGGGAGAAACAGGATGTTGAGAACAACAGGTCGATCTCCAAAGCCCGCGGCTACTGCCTGGATGGGCTCAAGCTGCCGACGTGGAAGGCGAACGTCCTGGTGTCTTCGTTCGCCGGGAACGCGGCGACGGGGGATGAGGGCCTGAACAAGGAAGGTATTTGTGCCCAGGCGGCGGTGCGGGACACGGAAGACCAGATTCCCGTCCTCATCGTGCCTTTGGATCCCTCGATGGGAAACGTCCCGATCATTCCCCCGTGGCTTGAGAACGAGGACGGCATTCCGGTGGTTTTGGACGTCGGAACCTGGCCCGGCGCCGAGCAGGTGAGGCAAGTGCGGTCTTGGAGCGTCTCGCTACCACCGTGGTCCTTCAGGGACAAAGGCGATGTCCTCGACGAGACCATCGAAAAAATTGTCAGTGCCATCTGGGATTGTGAAATCACCCAGAACTGGGAGTGGCTCGAACACCCCCTGCTCAGGGGTGAGCTGATCCTCCCGATGAGCCGTGTGGACGCGTACTCGACTCGCCTGGAGACGGAACTACACAACCGCAAACTCATATACACCCAGGAGAAAGGGCTGGAGGTGCAGGAACTTGACCGAATGTGACTACAACCTGCTGGACGAGGAGTGGATCCCCGTCCTGCTCACGGACGGCGGCGTGGAAAAAGTGGGGATCCTCGGGGCGTTCGAACGCGCCAACGACATCGAGGACCTCGCCTGCGAGCTACCGACGCAGAAGATCGCCATCCAACGCGTGCTCTTGGCCATCTGCTACCGGGCGGTTTCATTGGAGGACGAGGAGGACTGGAAGAACCTGTGGCATGCGGGGTTGCCGACGGACCAGATTCGCGCCTATCTGGAGAAGTGGCGTGACCGCTTCTACCTGTTCGGCGGAAGGCATCCGTTCATGCAGGCCCCGGATCTGCGCACACCGAAGGATGCGGTGTCCGGGCTGGAGAAGATCGTCGCCGACGTCCCGAACGGTGAGCAACTCTTCACCACCCGCCACGGACGGGCCCTGAGCCGCATCACCCCCGCGGAAGCGGCTGCCTGGGTGATCCACACGCAGGCATACGATCCTTCCGGCATACGCTCGGGCGCCGTCGGTGATGATGAAGCGAAGAATGGCAAGGGATATCCCATAGGCCCCGCGTGGTGCGGGCAGACCGGCGCCGTCTGGCTCCGCGGCGGCAACCTCGAGGAGACCCTGATGCTGAACCTGGTCCCCGCGGATACGGGATACCTTCGAGGGCCATCCCCGCAGAGCGACGAGGCGGCCTGCACGTGGGAATCGGATGCGGTGGAGACCGCCGTGCGGCGTGACTACAGCAGGGATGGGAAACCGGACCCGAACGGGATCGGTATTCCCCGGCTGCTGACTTGGCATTCCCGGCGGATGCGCCTGTACGGCGACCGCGATGGCGTGACCGGGGTGGTCCTGGCCCAGGGCGACAAACTGGAGCCGCAGAACATGCAACGCTTCGAACCCATGAGCCTGTGGCGATACTCCCAGCCACAGTCCAAGAAGTTCAAGGAACACGTCTACATGCCCGCCAAGCACGAGCCGGGACGGGCCTTCTGGCGGAACCTGCCATCCACCTTGCCGGTGACTGAGAAAATCCCTGGCTTCGACAAGCAGGAGCAACTGAAGTTCCAGCAGTCCGCCACCCTGCTCTTCCACGCGGATTTGGACACCTCGGACCTGGAACGTTTTCCGGTGCGCATCCGGCTTGAAGCGGTCGGAATGACCTATGGCGCCCAAGAGGCCGTCACCGAGGACCTCTACCACGATCAGATGACCTTGGCGAAGGTGCTGTTGGAAGAAGAACGCAAGGAACTCGCCTACTTGGTGAAGCAGCAGGTCCTCGCCGTCGAAGAGGTTGCCAAGGCCGTCGGAATCCTGGGAGCCAACCTTTCTAGGGCGGCCGGGGAAAGCGGGGACGGCGCGGGTGAAGGGGCGCAGAAACGAGCCAAGGAGAGTTTCTTCGCGCTGATCGATGATCCGTTTCGTTCCTGGCTGGCATTACTCGACGGGAACAGCGATGTCGAGGGCAAAAAGCGGGAGTGGATTGAGACCGCCCGGAGAATAGCGAAACAGATCGCCGGCGAGCTGATCGCATCCGCACCCCGCTCCGCGATCACGGGACGAGACACGGGCAAGACCTACATGAGCAGCGGAATCGCCGAGAACTTCTTCAACAAGGAACTGAACAAAACACTGCCACCCACCAACTCCACGAAAGGAGAAAACAAGTGACCGCGGAAACCCTGGATGTCACCCCGACCGATGAATCCGAGAAGGTGGACTGGAACGGTCCCCTGCGCTCAGCAGACGACGTCAAGAAACGAGTGCGCAGCGTGATCAAACTGCGACAGAAAAAAGACTCGGCCGCGGTGGCTGCCCGCGCCCACCTGCGTTCCGCCGCTGGACGGGAGGTCGGGGACGTGCCTGCCATCTGGTCCTACACCCTCGACAGCGGGTCGGAGAAAGAACTGGGACAGAAACCAACCAGGGGAGAGCGTGCCGTGCACACCGCGCTCACGCTGTGGGCCCTGCACCAAGGATCGAACGACGCTCCCATGAACAGCACATGGAAACACGAACGCACCATCGGCGCTTCCGTTCGCAGATTGGCGTGCTCCGACATGGGAGGTCGTGAGCGAGCTGAGGAGCATCCCGTCTACAAGCGGTTGTGCGCCATGATCGCCGCCTCCACTTTCGTGTCCTTGACTGTGCACGCGCGGGGCTTGGTCAGCATGCTTGGCAGCGCGGAAATCCCGATGGACTACGGACGTTTCGCGGCGGACCTCTACAACTGGCAGAAACCGGAGTGCCGCGCGAGCGTGTTGCGCCAGTGGGGTCGTGATTTCGCCCGGACCCCCACTGATGAGGAACAAACCGGCTCCTCCGCCACAATCTCTATCCCCGAATCCAACTGAATTGAAAGGAACCACTTCCATGGCACGTTTCATCGACATTCACGTCCTGCAGACCCTTCCCCCGTCCAATCCGAACAGGGACGACACCGGAGCCCCGAAATCGGCCACCTTTGGTGGTGTTCGCCGCATGCGGATCTCCTCCCAGGCCGTGAAGCGGGCCACCCGCCAGGACTTCATCGATTCCCTTCCGGACGGAAACCGGGGAATCCGCACCAAGCGGGTCGTCGAGGTGCTGAGGGACGCTGTCGTCCAGCGTGATCCGGCATTGGCTGAGACCGCCGCAGGCTTGGCGGAGATGGCGCTCACTGAGATGGGTTTCAAACTGAAGGAACCTCGTCGCAACAAATCCGAAGAGAAGACCGACAAGCAGCTCAAGGAAGCCGGATTCCTGGTGTTCCTCTCCGCCAAACAGGTCGACCACGTGGCGGACGCCATCGTCTCCGTCGCCCACGCCGACGATGTGAAGAAGGCGTTCAAGGAACTCAAACCCAGGAACCTGGCCGATGTCGATCATTCCGTCGATATTGCTCTCTTTGGGCGAATGGTGGCAGAACCCAACAGCCTCAACGTCGATGCCGCCTGCCAGGTGGCGCATGCACTGGGAGTGGGGGCCGTCGAGTCGGAGTTCGACTACTACACCGCCGTGGATGACGCGAAGAACGCCGACGACGAGGCGGACGAGGGCGCGGGCATGATCGGTTCCATCGAATTCGCATCGGCGACGCTCTACCGCTACGCGACCATCAACCTCGAACTGCTCAAGGAAAATCTGGGTTCCGAGCAGGTGGCTGATGAGGCCGTGAAGGTCTTCATCGACAGTTTCGTGCGTTCCATGCCCACCGGGAAGATCACCACTTTCGCGAACCGTACGTTGCCCGATGCGGTCTTGGTGCAGCTGAGGGAGGATCAGCCGATCAACTTGGTCAGTGCTTTCGAGAGCCCCGTCGTGGCCGACCAGAAGGGCTTCGTCGAGCCGGCCGTGAAAGAGTTCGTCGGCTTCGAGAAGGGACTGCGTGAGGGCAGCGGCCTGTTGCCCGAGAAGTCCCTCGTCGCCTGGACGGTCGCACGCGCCCAGGGGATCGAGGCCCTCGGGGAGCGTGTCCCGCTGGTGAACCTGGGTGAGGCAACGGTCGCTGCGCTTCGGGATGTTCGATGAGCAAGGTCCTCGTACTCAGGCTGGCAGGCCCCATGCAGTCATGGGGTTCCTCCAGTCGGTTCACTCGACGCTCCACGGAAGCCTTCCCGACGAAGAGCGGCATCGTGGGACTGCTCGCGGCCGCTCAGGGGAGACGTCGCACCGATCCCATTGAGGATCTCGCAGAGCTGAGGATGGCTGCGCGTGTGGACCAGCCCGGTGAACTGCTGCGTGATTTTCACACGGCACACCGTGAAGGAAGCCCCATGCCCCTCTCGGATCGTTTCTACCAGGCGGATGCAGTTTTCGTGGCATTCGTCGAAGGGTCGGCAGAGCTCATCGAGGGACTGACCGAGGCCCTCCGACGACCGGTTTTCCCGCTCTACCTGGGAAGACGGTCCTGTCCTCCGACCACGCCCTTGTTCCTGCAGGTGCACGAGGGCAAGTCGTGGGAGATCATCACTCAGCTGCCGTGGCAGGCAGCTCGTTTTTGGCAGCAGCAGAAGAAAAGGGAAGAACATGTTTCCCTTCGGGTGGTGGCCGACAAGGGGATTCTCCCGGATGATGAGCCGTCGTCGTCCTCCCACAGCCTGCAGGACGTACCCGTGAGCTTTGACTCCACACGGCGCCTCTACGGGCTGCGTTCGGTCGATGAGACACGGGTGACGGTCCGCAATCCGCAGTATGAAAAACCCAAGGAATCGCCGGTTCCTGTGTCCGGCGGTCATGATCCCATGGCGGTGATCTGATGTATCTCACACGTGTGTACCTGAACCCATACCGTCGCGGTTGTCGACACCTGGTGTCGTCTCTCCAAAGGCTGCATGCGGCTGTTCTCGCCAGCTTCCCCCCGGGAGTTCTCCAAACGGAAGGTGAGGGCAGGGTGCTGTGGCGGCTGGACAGGCCGAACGACAACCGCCGGGCCAGCAGAAGTGCAGGCACGGATGTGAGTCCTGGGCTCTGCCTCTACATTTCCTCGCCGGCGGCCCCCGATCCTGCTGCTCTCGTCGAGCAGGCGGGATACGAGACCGAAGGAGGGGTCGTGGTGAAGAAACTCGACGATTTCCTGGCCAAGTTGGAGGAAAACCAGGTGTGGGGGTTCCGCATCACGGTGAACCCGACCTATCGCCGCACGGACGATGACGGCAGGAAGCGGCTCCTGGGACACATCACCGTGGCTCAGCAGACGCAGTGGCTGCTGGATAGGGCGGAGGTAAACGGATTCCAGATCCCGATGTCTGCTGAAGTTGGCGGGGACCTGCCGGTTCTCGAGAACGAGGCGGGTGAACGAGTGGACGGAAGGAATCTGCTGGTTTCCTTGGTGGATCGACGTGTAGAGAACTTCGTCCGGGTGAAGGGTGAGGACAAGCGCCCTGTAACTCTCAAGTTGGCGACCTTCCAGGGGACTCTCAAAGTGACCGATCCGCGGGCCTTGCGGTCGGCGCTCGCCAATGGAATCGGTAGGGCCAAGGGCTACGGGGCTGGCCTCTTGACGTTGGCGCGGCCATGAAGGACATACCGGGAGCGCGGCCTCCGGCTCCGAAAGACCTGGTTCGGATCCGGGACCGCCTCACCTTCTTGTATGTGGAAAGGTGCACGGTGCATCGAGACTCCAACGCGATCACCGTGACCGACGCCAGAGGCGTGGCTCATGTTCCAGCGGCCGCGTTGTCCGTCCTGATGATCGGGCCGGGGGTACGTGTCACCCACAGCGCCATGTCCGTCCTGTCGGAGAGCGGCGCCACCACTGTGTGGGTGGGGGAGAACGGTGTGCGTTACTACGCTCACGGTGTTCCTCCGTCGAGGTCCTCCCGTTTGTTGGAGGCACAGGCCAAGGCTGTGAGCGACCCGGTTCTGCGGGCTTCGGTGGCCAGACAGATGTATCTCATGCGGTTCCAAGGCGAGAACGTTGAAAACCTGAGTATTCAGCAGCTTCGGGGTCGCGAGGGAGCGCGAGTCAGGAAACTGTATCGGCGAAGCTCCAAACGTACGGGGGTGCCGTGGGACGGTCGTGAATACGATCCGGATAATTTCGACAATTCCTCCTTGGTGAATCAAGCTTTGTCCGCGTCGAACTCTGCGTTGTACGGGCTGATTCACGCGGTGATAGTCGCGCTGGGATGTGCTCCGGGGTTGGGTTTTGTCCACACCGGTAATTACCGTTCTTTCGTGTATGACATCGCTGATCTGTACAAGGCCGATCTCTCCATACCTGTGGCGTTTGATGTCGCCTTGGAGAACCCGGAAGTGGGAGTCGGTACCGAAGCGCGGAGACGCATGCGGGATGCCATCAGGGAAAGCAGAATCCTGGAACAGGCGGTTCGCGACATCAAGGAACTGCTGAGGGGAGGAGGTGCTTCTCCAGAGGAGGATGACGAGGACCTGATCGTCGATGACCTGCACCTCTGGGACGATCTTCTGGGAACGGTTGCGGCCGGTGTTTCCTATGCCGAGTGGTGAGCTTTGATGGTTGTTCTGGTCCTGTCAGCTGTGCCGGATGGGTTGCGTGGCCACGTGACCAGGTGGTTGCTGCAGATCTCGCCGGGCGTGTTCGTGGGTAATCTCAGCGCGCGGGTCCGGGAAAGGCTGTGGCAGATCGTTACTGAGACGATGGGAACCGGGCGGGCAATCATGGTGTTCCGTTTCAGGAACGAGCAAGGTATGTCCTTCCTGACATGGGGTGATCCATGGGTACCAGCCGACTACGAGGGGCTGACCCTGATGGTCCGTCCAGGTCCTTCAGATGCCGAGCCAGACGACCCACCCCGCCAGGAGGGTGGCCGTCGCAGACGCGGGGCGAGTGACTTCGAGAAGCGGAGACGTGCGAGGAGGGGGTTCCCAAGATCCGACAGGTCCGGCTGATAAAATCCCTTGTCAACAAGTGTATTCCCCGCGAGAGCGGGGATGATCCGCCGGGCTGACACCGGTCACACTGGAAGGACTGGTATTCCCCGCGAGAGCGGGGATGATCCCCCTGGGGTGGCTTGACCAGCCAAGTGGTTGAAGTATTCCCCGCGAGAGCGGGGATGATCCTTGCTGGTTACGAGTATACACGACGGGGTTGGGGTATTCCCCGCGAGAGCGGGGATGATCCCGGGTCCCCGCTAAGGGTTACTGTCAGGCACTCGGTATTCCCCGCGAGAGCGGGGATGATCCCGTTACCGTTCCGGCGCGGGTGACGCTTCGGTCGTATTCCCCGCGAGAGCGGGGATGATCCCCGCCGCCCTGGTGGTGTTCATCGTCACGGGAGGTATTCCCCGCGAGAGCGGGGATGATCCCTGCACCGGCTGGGGTTCGAGGGTGCGGCCGTGGTGTATTCCCCGCGAGAGCGGGGATGATCCTGGCTGGAGGCACTCCCCGACCTCGCCACCGGCGTATTCCCCGCGAGAGCGGGGATGATCCCAGCTCGCCGCCCTCCCCCCCCCTCACCGCCCGGTATTCCCCGCGAGAGCGGGGATGATCCCAACGCCACACGTACACGCAAATAATGCGTGAAGTATTCCCCGCGAGAGCGGGGATGATCCTAGGTGCGCTGGGACTTCGCGTCATCGATCGTGGTATTCCCCGCGAGAGCGGGGATGATCCCCAGTCTGCTGGAACATCATTGTGGGTTGCCCCGTATTCCCCGCGAGAGCGGGGATGATCCGCTACAAGTCCTGGCTTGCCCTGGATCTGGCGGGTATTCCCCGCGAGAGCGGGGATGATCCCCCGGGATCCTCAGCAGCTGTGTGGCGTCCCAGGTATTCCCCGCGAGAGCGGGGATGATCCTCAGGACTCCGTGGACACCTATGACCTGACCGAGTATTCCCCGCGAGAGCGGGGATGATCCGGCCCGCAAGCCACCCGAGAAACTCCAGCAGCTGTATTCCCCGCGAGAGCGGGGATGATCCTACGGACCGGGTGGAGCTCGTGGCCATGCTGTGGTATTCCCCGCGAGAGCGGGGATGATCCTATAGGCCTCCTGCTGGTTCGCCCTGATACCCAGTATTCCCCGCGAGAGCGGGGATGATCCCCGGCCCCCAGCCGCCCGGCGAACCCCTCCAGGGTATTCCCCGCGAGAGCGGGGATGATCCCTTCAGTGTCAGGGCAACGGTACGGCCGTCGGGGTATTCCCCGCGAGAGCGGGGATGATCCGGACGCTCTGGGGATCACCGAATATCAAATTGGGTATTCCCCGCGAGAGCGGGGATGATCCGTCCGGGGGCGGGATCCCGGACTGGGTTGCAGGGTATTCCCCGCGAGAGCGGGGATGATCCGGTCGCACAAGTCTTGAACGCGCCCACAAGAGCGTATTCCCCGCGAGAGCGGGGATGATCCGTGGACTCAGCTGGAGACCAATGAGCAGTCGCTGTATTCCCCGCGAGAGCGGGGATGATCCGGTGTGGAGTTCGTGGACCCGCATGTCGAGTTCGTATTCCCCGCGAGAGCGGGGATGATCCGTCTCAGTGCCACCGCCCGGGCTGGCCGGGGTGGTATTCCCCGCGAGAGCGGGGATGATCCGATCCTGGAGTCCTTTTCCGGGGAGCTCAAGTGGTATTCCCCGCGAGAGCGGGGATGATCCTACCGTCCGCGCGAGCCTCAAGATAATCCTCGGGTATTCCCCGCGAGAGCGGGGATGATCCTGCCCGCGATCTTCTTGTAGGCCTCGGTGACAAGTATTCCCCGCGAGAGCGGGGATGATCCCTCCCACACGCCCCCCGCGGCCACATTATAGGCGTATTCCCCGCGAGAGCGGGGATGATCCGTCACTGGTGGCAAGCTGATTGTGACCAATCAGGTATTCCCCGCGAGAGCGGGGATGATCCCCCGCTGAGGGCTGGCTTGCGCGGAACTATATCGTATTCCCCGCGAGAGCGGGGATGATCCGTGAAGTGACAAGGGCACTAATGCCGTCGATTTGTATTCCCCGCGAGAGCGGGGATGATCCCTTCGTGGCGGGGATTCCCGGGAAGATCCTGGGGTATTCCCCGCGAGAGCGGGGATGATCCCGAATTGATGCGGCGATTCTCGCGTTCAAGCTGGTATTCCCCGCGAGAGCGGGGATGATCCGAAGGCCAACCGGCACTACGAGGTTGTCAAGGAGTATTCCCCGCGAGAGCGGGGATGATCCCTGCAACGCCACCCAGCACCCCCACAGCAAGGGGTATTCCCCGCGAGAGCGGGGATGATCCTCACCATCGAAGGCCAAGTTGTGAAAATAAATGGTATTCCCCGCGAGAGCGGGGATGATCCGGCCGGGCTGCCCGCCGCGGCCGCCCCTGTTGTGGTATTCCCCGCGAGAGCGGGGATGATCCGCCGGGTCACACGCTGCCACGTGTGACCCAGCAGTATTCCCCGCGAGAGCGGGGATGATCCACGTCGAAGGGTTCGCTTCTCACGTTGCACTCGTATTCCCCGCGAGAGCGGGGATGATCCCAGCTCGTTGGTCTTTTCCAACTCGGTAGCCACGTATTCCCCGCGAGAGCGGGGATGATCCCAGGCTCGTCGTACGTGGACGCTCATCACCCAGGTATTCCCCGCGAGAGCGGGGATGATCCCCCCCACCGGCCCGGAAACCCCTGCCGCAGCCCGTATTCCCCGCGAGAGCGGGGAGGATCCCTTGGCCTGATCGGTGTAGACCATGCCGTCCAGGTATTCCCCGCGAGAGCGGGGATGATCCCTGCCCCTGGAAGCCAGCCTCCCCTGTGGGTACGTATTCCCCGCGAGAGCGGGGATGATCCCCTGTGCGGCGTGTGTTGGGCCCATACATGCTTGTATTCCCCGCGAGAGCGGGGATGATCCCAGCCCAACGCAGACGGATGCTCCTCCAGTTCGGTATTCCCCGCGAGAGCGGGGATGATCCCGAATTGATGCGACGATTCTCGCGCTCAAGCTGGTATTCCCCGCGAGAGCGGGGATGATCCCGGGCTGCGGGAGCGGGTCGCGCGGCGCTCGATGTATTCCCCGCGAGAGCGGGGATGATCCCGGGTGCTCGTCGTCGGGGGCGTGGCGGAGGGGGTATTCCCCGCGAGAGCGGGGATGATCCTCTTCACGGCCTTGTTGGTTCCAACCGGCCATTGTATTCCCCGCGAGAGCGGGGATGATCCCCGTTGTGCAGCTGGATCAAGCGGATCTCGTCGGTATTCCCCGCGAGAGCGGGGATGATCCCAAAGAATCTCCATTTCGAACAGAGGCACAGAAGTATTCCCCGCGAGAGCGGGGATGATCCCGGGCAGGCTGTACTTCCCGGTGGGTGGCGGAGGTATTCCCCGCGAGAGCGGGGATGATCCCGGTGTCGGTACCTTTGGTCAGGGACTGAATACGTATTCCCCGCGAGAGCGGGGATGATCCCGTGGTGGGTGTCACGAGTGAAGTAATCGATAGGTATTCCCCGCGAGAGCGGGGATGATCCGGCCTGTCTGTTTTCTTTGATGGCCCGCCTGTTGTATTCCCCGCGAGAGCGGGGATGATCCGAAATCCGTCACCGTCGGCACCACGCACCTCCCGTATTCCCCGCGAGAGCGGGGATGATCCGAGAGGGTACGTACCAGAGGTCCTTCTCGAGATGTATTCCCCGCGAGAGCGGGGATGATCCGAAACGTAGCGTCACTCATCATCGGCCTCCTCGGTATTCCCCGCGAGAGCGGGGATGATCCGAAACCCCAGCCCTAGAAGTTGTGAGGGCCGAGGTATTCCCCGCGAGAGCGGGGATGATCCGGACACCCACAGCCTCATCACCCCCGCCCCGACGTATTCCCCGCGAGAGCGGGGATGATCCGCCGAGATCGCCCGCGACCTTGGCATTGACCGCGTATTCCCCGCGAGAGCGGGGATGATCCCGTGGTCGAGTTATTGCAGTTCCCGACGGGGTTGTATTCCCCGCGAGAGCGGGGATGATCCCTCCCGGTCCAGAACGGGAAGGGACCCCTCCCAGTATTCCCCGCGAGAGCGGGGATGATCCGCAGATGATGACCCCCACCCAGCCGGGAATGTGGTATTCCCCGCGAGAGTGGGGATGATCCGAACAAGCTGTGCATTTTCACCCCCGATGGGTGGTATTCCCCGCGAGAGCGGGGATGATCCTGTAGATGGACCCGATCACGTTGACGAGATTGGGTATTCCCCGCGAGAGCGGGGATGATCCGAGATGCTTGCCGAAGAGTACAGGCGTGAGCTTGTATTCCCCGCGAGAGCGGGGATGATCCGTCCGTCCCCGTATGGTAGCGAGCCCACGCCCCGTATTCCCCGCGAGAGCGGGGATGATCCGCGGGAGCTGCCATGCCAGTTGGGGGCCGTGACGTATTCCCCGCGAGAGCGGGGATGATCCACAGTTCATGCTCACCCTGTCGGAGGAGAGTGTGTATTCCCCGCGAGAGCGGGGATGATCCGGGTACGTTGCACGTGTCCGGGTCGGCCATTTGTATTCCCCGCGAGAGCGGGGATGATCCGGGTACTGACAATGAGTAGAGTAAATTACCCCGGTATTCCCCGCGAGAGCGGGGATGATCCGATACGCCCCACCCCACGGGTCCTGATCACCACGTATTCCCCGCGAGAGCGGGGATGATCCCGGTTCGATGGTTGTGCATTGGACGTCGGGGACGTATTCCCCGCGAGAGCGGGGATGATCCCCGAACTTGACGCCGGCCATGATGGTCAACCGCGTATTCCCCGCGAGAGCGGGGATGATCCCTCGCCCAGCAAATCACCACCGCGGACACCACAGTATTCCCCGCGAGAGCGGGGATGATCCCTATTCGCGAACGCTATCGCTGGGAGAAAAAATGTATTCCCCGCGAGAGCGGGGATGATCCTGTCGCGCTCGGCCGGAGACCAGCCGAGACGAAGTATTCCCCGCGAGAGCGGGGATGATCCGCAGCACCGCACGCCACACGAATACACAAAAGGGTATTCCCCGCGAGAGCGGGGATGATCCCCGCGACACCACCCAGCACGCCCACAGCGAGGGGTATTCCCCGCGAGAGCGGGGATGATCCGGGGGTGTACCGGGTTACGGGGTCTCTTGAATTGTATTCCCCGCGAGAGCGGGGATGATCCTATTACCCACTCCCCCACCAGTCCAAATGGCTCGTATTCCCCGCGAGAGCGGGGATGATCCCGTCACCATCCACGTGCTCGGGCTCGTGGAATCGTATTCCCCGCGAGAGCGGGGATGATCCTGATCAATGTACGCATTGAACAACCCGGAGCGGGTATTCCCCGCGAGAGCGGGGATGATCCCGATCTGTAGCTGTCAATTCCCGCCAGCCCGTTGTATTCCCCGCGAGAGCGGGGATGATCCCACGACCGACCAGGAAGACTGGGGCGGCGTGGTGTATTCCCCGCGAGAGCGGGGATGATCCCTGGGTGGCGCACGCCCATGGTGTGCCGCTGCCGTATTCCCCGCGAGAGCGGGGATGATCCCCCCTTGACGTTCCACAAGATCTTCATGCGGCCGTATTCCCCGCGAGAGCGGGGATGATCCGTCGTGCGGGGCGTTTCCCCGGTTGCTGTACACGTATTCCCCGCGAGAGCGGGGATGATCCCTCAGTGCTGCCTAAGAATCGCGGTCCCCAGAGGTATTCCCCGCGAGAGCGGGGATGATCCGGACCAGGGCCAACGTGTGTTTCTGGAGATAAGGTATTCCCCGCGAGAGCGGGGATGATCCGGGTGTCGTGTTGAACTACGGCAACGTGATGGAGTATTCCCCGCGAGAGCGGGGATGATCCTGCCGTGCTGGTCATCATCCGAACCGCCGGTGCGTATTCCCCGCGAGAGCGGGGATGATCCCGATTCGGTGAACTGGGCGCAGCAGCGCGCCATGTATTCCCCGCGAGAGCGGGGATGATCCGTCGACGGGTTCAGTGTGTTCGCTCGGCGTACCGTATTCCCCGCGAGAGCGGGGATGATCCGTCGTGCCCGCAGCGCTCCATGTACTCGCGCACGTATTCCCCGCGAGAGCGGGGATGATCCTCAGGGACGAAAAACGGTTGCGGGAGTGGTTCAGTATTCCCCGCGAGAGCGGGGATGATCCGAAACCTTGCTGGCTGGTCCAGCGCAGGATCAGGTATTCCCCGCGAGAGCGGGGATGATCCGTCCAGGGTGGAGAAGGCCACCAGCAAGGAGCAGTATTCCCCGCGAGAGCGGGGATGATCCCTTCTTGTCGCTTACGACGCCCCCGGGACCTGTGTATTCCCCGCGAGAGCGGGGATGATCCTGTCCGATTCGTGGAGTGGATGATGTGTCTGCCGTATTCCCCGCGAGAGCGGGGATGATCCGCAGCCCGACGGGTCCTGGGGCGACGGCCCCACGTATTCCCCGCGAGAGCGGGGATGGTCCCGCGTCGGGGAAACCCTCCTCGGCAAGGCGCATATATTCCCCGCGAGGGCGGGGATGATCCGACGGCCGCGTCGATTCTGGTCACGACCGGAGCGTATTCCCCGCAAGAGTGGGGGTGATCTGTGCTGTCCGGGAAGGAGCGGTCGGATGGAGAGGGGGGAGAATTAGGAGTTAATAGAGGTCTCGCCTTTAGGGTGTGATTTCGGATTGATGAAGTATTGACCAGATTTCTATGCGACCCATGAGGACTTGTTCGGGGGATGTTTTCTGGCCGGTTGTGTTTAAGCAAACTGACTTTAAGATGGTTGCAAATGGGTCTTGTAGGGGCAAGCTTAAATCTGGCCAAGGGTTTACCAGTTGGCGTTTTCTTCTGAATGAATTTTTTCGATTATTCGGAGGATTTTGCTTGGGGTCGGGTGCTGGTGCCCTTGATGTGTGTAGATCTTAGTTGGGTCGAGTAGCGGTGAGAACTGGATGATGAACTTGCAGGATTTTTGTTATCCGGTATGATCCTCTATAAGTTGTGTCAGCCTGGACTGGTGCTGACAGATGGTTCTAAAGGAGTATCCGGTGTCCGGCTCCCTTGCTATTCAACCAACGACCGTTCGGTGGCGGCTGGAACCCACCGCCCCCTTCCGTGTCGAGGACGGCATTCTCGCTGCCCACGGACTCCGGGGCCGCATCCTAGGCACCAAGAAGGAGAACACGGACCTGCGGGAGCAGGGCAGCGGGGTCGAGGCACTGGCCGGGCACCGTGACGCTCTTGGCGACGGCCCTCAGCATCGGCATCCCCACTGGCTCTGGTTGCCGACGCTGGGTGCCGGCGGTGAGCTGACGGGGCAGGTGGAGGACCTGGTGTTGTGGGTGCCTGACGGGATACCCGCCGACACGCTTTCCCGGTTGGCCGGGGCGAGGTACCTGCCGCGCTGGAGCAATGCGCCCAAGGGGTATCGCTCCGGAGCTGAACTGCACCTGCAGCTGATGGGACCCGTCGATACGGTGATGCACGAATACACCAGTGCCGATGCCACCACGTGGGTGTCCGTGACCCCATTCCTGACCGACCGCTTCCCCAAGCTGAACAAGCCGCGGGAGGAATTCGCGCAGAAACTCGTGGAACGCGAACTCGGTTTCCGCCACCCCGGGGGCACGCCGCCGGTGAGGGTGAAACTGCTAGCCGACTGGGAGGACCGGGATGTGGTGAGGTTCCGTCGATACCGCTGGAATGAATCGATGGCGCAACGTCGCCGCGGGATGCTGCTGCGGCTGGATTTCGATGAGCCCCTGCCGAAGGGCCCCGGGGAACGTCCGGAGCCCCTGGTGCTCGGGTCCCTCTCGCATTTCGGTTTCGGATTGTTCCGGCCGGTGGAGCGATAGCCATGTCGGCGCAGGGGGAGTACTCGGCGGAACCGCAGCTGGTTCCCGCGAGGATGCTGAACGAATTGGTGTACTGCCAGCGGCTGTTCCACCTCGAATGGGTGGACGGCCGCTGGGCTCACAACGACGACACGATCCAGGGTTCAGTGGCCCACGACGCGACGGATCGTCGTTCCGGCCGGATGCCCGCGCCCGATGAGGAGGAGAAACCGTTCACCTCGATTCAGGTGGCGTTGTCGGATCCGGACCTCGGGGTGACGGCCGTCATAGACCGGGTGGACCACGAGGACGGATCGTCGAGTCCCGTGGACATGAAGAAGGGATCCGGTCCCAGGGATGGCGGAATGTGGCCTGCCGACCGGGTGCAGGTCCTGACCCAGGCGGTGCTGCTGCGACGTGCCGGGTATTCGGTGAACCGCGCCGACATTTCCTATCTGGGATCGCATCACAGGGCCTCTATCGAGGTGGGGCAGGACGCGGAAACGGAGGTGCGGGAGCTGGTGGCGTTGGCGCGGAAGGTGGCTGCGCAGGAACTTCCGCCCCCGCCGCTGCTGAACGACCCGCGCTGCCTCCGCTGCTCGCTGGCACCGCTGTGCATGCCCGATGAGACGAACTATCTGCTCGAACGTTCCGGCGAGCAGCCGCGTCGGATCATCGTCAAGAATCCCGACGCCAGACCCGTGTACGTGAACACGCAGGGGGCGTCGGTGAAGGTGTCCGGTGGCCGCCTGCTGGTGGCGGTCAAGGGTGAGACGGTGGCCGAGCGTCGACTCCTCGACGTCTCCCAGGTGTGCGTGGTGGGAAACGTGCAGATCACCACCCAGGCGCTCAGGGCTTTGTGGCGCAGGGGCGCGGTGGTGATTTGGCTCAGCTACGGGGGCTGGCTCGACGGATGGTCGCAGGGCCCGATGAACGGTCATGTGACGCTCAGGCGACGGCAGGTGCTGGCGAGCGTCCATGGCCTGCGGTTCGCGCAGCAGATGATCCGGGGAAAGATCCACAACCAGCGGGTGCTGCTGCGCCGCAACGCGAAGGTGTCGCTGGACGATTCGGTTCTGGAGCACCTCAAGGAACTGGAAGCGAAAACCGAATCCGCTGCGTCCTTGGAGACGCTGCTCGGGATCGAGGGCACGGCAGCGCGACTGTACTTCGGGCAGTTCCACAAGCTGTTGTCTCCCCGACTCGAGGTCGCGGCCGAGTTCCAGGCGCACGGCAGGGCGCGACGTCCGCCACCCGATCCCGTCAACGCGGTGCTCGGGTTCTGCTACAGCCTGTTGACGAAGGACCTCGTCGCGGTGCTGACCGGGGTGGGGCTGGATCCCTTCCTCGGGGTGCTGCACCAGCCCCGCTACGGCAGACCTGCCCTCGCTCTCGATCTGGCCGAGGAGTTCCGCGCCCTCGTGGCGGAATCCGTCGCATTGCAATGCCTCAACAACGGCGAAATCAACGAGAAAAGTTTCATGCGGGGACATCTCGGGGTGGCACTGACCGCGGATGGGCGACGCTCCGTCATCCAGGCGCACGAACGCCGCCTCGAAACGGAGCTGAAACACCCGCTGTTCGGGTATCAGGTGTCGTACCGGAGGGTGCTGGATCTTCAGGCACGAGTGCTGGCGGCTTCTTTCACGGGAGAACTGGATTCCTACACCCCATTGATGACGAGGTGACCCATGGCCCGACGAAGATATCTCATTTCCTATGACATATCGGATCCCAAGCGGCTGCGAGCCACCTTCAACCTCATGAAGGGCTACGGGAAGTGGCTCCAGTACTCGGTGTTCGTGTGTGACCTGAGCAAGGCTGAACTCGCAATGTGGGAACGGGACATTCGTGATGTGATAGCACTCGCCTACGATTCGGTGGTGGTGATCGACCTTGGTGCCCCGCAAGACGCAGACATCCGTATGCTTGGGGTACCGCGTAGGTTGCCCGATGAGGGGCCCGTGGTGGTGTGAGCCGCTGCGAGACCTCCGGTCATGTCGTCTCCCCTAGGGAGCGCTCGAAGGGGTTTGACTAGGTGTTTTACCCCATGACAACTCAACAGAGTGGTTTTATAGGACCCGGCGGTGCGGAGAGCTCGCAGGTGCTGGTAAAGTTCCTAGTCAAGGCGGCCTTTTGAGGCGAGCCATTGTTCCGGCCTTCTAGGCCGGACTTCATTGAGACGTTTGTCAAGCAACATAATACATTCCTTTCTGTCAATTGTTCCGGCCTTCTAGGCCGGACTTCATTGAGACGATAAATCGCTTGTCGTAGAATATGTCCCATATCAGTATTGTTCCGGCCTTCTAGGCCGGACTTCATTGAGACAGTGAGTCCAAGTTGCGCAAGGCCATCGAGGGCTGAATTGTTCCGGCCTTCTAGGCCGGACTTCATTGAGACTCTATGGACGATGTTGCCAATGTCAATGCGGAGGGATTGTTCCGGCCTTCTAGGCCGGACTTCATTGAGACGGCCGACATGATGTTGGCCGCGATCCTCAGGACGGCCATTGTTCCGGCCTTCTAGGCCGGACTTCATTGAGACATTTATGAAATTTTGACACCTGAAGGAGTGAATGTTATTGTTCCGGCCTTCTAGGCCGGACTTCATTGAGACCCGTCCTTCATCTTGAAGTACCAAGACTTGTGTGGATTGTTCCGGCCTTCTAGGCCGGACTTCATTGAGACGTCCTCGTGGCCTGCGGCACGGACATCTTGTAAAGCGGCATTGTTCCGGCCTTCTAGGCCGGACTTCATTGAGACCCGCCGGAGGGTGTCGATGGCGGCGTGGCCATTGGCCGCATTGTTCCGGCCTTCTAGGCCGGACTTCATTGAGACCCTGCCACGTCGGCCACCGCCGCCCACGGCGCACACGGATTGTTCCGGTCTTCCAGGCCGGACTTCATTGAGACGACCGCGTACTGACGGCCTTGGAGGCGCAGCGCGGATATTGTTCCGGTCTTCCAGGCCGGACTTCATTGAGACAACAGCTCACGCACTCTCGCCGGGAAAAGCGCCGGCAGGATTGTTCCGGTCTTCCAGGCCGGACTTCATTGAGACCGTAGTTCAGCACGACCCCCTTGGATTCGCGCATGTCATTGTTCCGGTCTTCCAGGCCGGACTTCATTGAGACTCTCATCCAGTAGGCCAGCCATGTTTTCTCCTGGCGTATTGTTCCGGCCTTCTAGGCCGGACTTCATTGAGACGCATCAGGCCTGGTTTGGTTGAGGGAGGATTCCAGCACATTGTTCCGGCCTTCTAGGCCGGACTTCATTGAGACCCAATGGTAATGGGGTCCCCGGTGTAAATATCCGTGTAATTGTTCCGGCCTTCTAGGCCGGACTTCATTGAGACTTCTACTGCTTTTCTCTGTTCCCTCCCAATATCTTCATTGTTCCGGCCTTCTAGGCCGGACTTCATTGAGACCACATATTCGGGCCGCGTCCGGTCCGGAGGATGAACAATTGTTCCGGCCTTCTAGGCCGGACTTCATTGAGACCAAATCTCACCGTCTGAGTAATCCTCATTGGCATACCAATTGTTCCGGCCATCTAGGCCGGACTCCATTGAGACTGTCCCGGCCACGTCGGCCCGCTGCCGGGCCTCTGCGGATTGTTCCGGCCATCTAGGCCGGATTTCATTGAGACGTGAGGGGGTCGGCGACGGTGCGGGGCACGGCGTCATTGTTCCGGCCTTCTAGGCCGGACTTCATTGAGACAAGCAGGGCCTCGAAACGACTTCCCTCGTGGTCGGCATTGTTCCGGCCTTCTAGGCCGGACTCCATTGAGGCCATCCGGTCATGTTCGGTGCTTGTTTCCGCGCCGCGGGTTGTTTCGGCTTTCTGGGGTGGATTCCGCCGATAAGCTGAAGCGAGGCTGTCGTGGCTTCTTGATTACTGTCAAAGTGGGCATTCTTTGGGAGAGCGGTGTCGCCTACCCCTTTGTGCACTAATCGCCGGGGAAACTAGAACGGCGGTCTTGCTCCGTCGGCGGTTTCCCCGGCGATTCTTATGCGAAATATGAAATCTTGTTCGCGGGTGTGGGTGAAAGTGATCCCCTGATGTTTCGCCGCAGGCTGCTCATCGACAGTTGATGCCCTTGGTTAGGCGGGCTCGAGGATGGACGTGAAAAAATTTCGTGAAATCTCTCGCGATGGGATCGCGACCTGCTGGTCCTATTCTTCTTACGCGTGCAGGTGCTCCTTGTGCTTTTCTGCCACCTTTTCCGACTCCAGTTGCAGGGTGCAGTGCTCGATGCGGATCTCGTGATGTTTGATCAGGCACTCCTGGATATCGGCCAGAATCTCTTGTGAATGTCCATCGGTGAAACATTCGTCGGCGAGGACCACGTGGGCAGTCAGAACCGGAAGTTCGGTGGATACCACGGAGGCGTGGAGGTCGTGCACCTCCTTGACGTGGGGCCTTTCCAACAGGTGTTGCCTCACCTTGGTCAGGTCCAGTTCGGTCGGTGTGGCCTCCAACAGGATCGACCCCGACTCCCGCAGCAGTTTCAAGGCCCGCGGAACGATCAGCGCGGCCACGAGAAGACCGGCGATGGTGTCAGCACGGGTCCACCCCGTCAGGGCGATCACCACCGCGGAGACGATCACCGCCACCGACCCGAGGGCGTCATTCAACACCTCCAGGAAGGCGGCCCGCATGTTCAGGTTGCTGTCCTTGCCGCCCAGCAGCACCAGCAGCGACGCCACGTTGCCCAGCAGGCCGACCACACCGATGACGGCCACGCCGCCCGCCTCCACCTCCGGAGGAGCGAACAAGCGAAGCACACCCTCGTAGATGGCGTACCCTCCGACGCACAGCAGAATCGCGGACTGCGCCCCGGCGGACAGCACCTCCGCGCGCTGCCAACCCCAGGTGTGACGCTCCGAAGGGGGACGTTTCATCAACGTCGCCGCGATGAGCGCCACCACCAGGCCGAGAGAATCGGTCAGCATGTGTCCGGCATCGACGAGCAACGCCAGGCTGTCCGTCACGATTGCGCCGATCACCTCGGCGGCGAAGATCAAACCGGTTATGCCCAGTGCGATTCCAAGGCGTTTCCGGTTCGTCGAGCCGTGCGCGTGATTATGGCTGTGGCCATGCCCGTGGCCGTGTCCGTGATGATCGTGGTCGCGGGACTCGTCGTGGTGCTCGTGTTCGTGGGTGTCGTGGTCGTGGTGTTCGCTCATGGTGCTTCGACTTCCGGTTCGCAGATGACTGGGACCTCGCCGGTTGCGACCAGGAGGTCATCGGCGGCGGCCAGCAGATTCGTCGTCAGTTCTGGTTCGGCCAAGGAATAGAAAGTGGCGCGGCCCCTCACCCGTGCGGTCAGCAGTCCGCTGTCCCGCAGCCCCCGGACGTGGGCCGACACCGTGGACTGCGCCAGCCCCAGGTGCCCGACGAGGTCGGCCACCCGGTGCTCCGACAGCATCAGGTGCTTGACGATGGCCAGTCTGTTCGGATCAGCGAGGGACCGGAACAGCGTCGCTGCCATCTCGGTGTCGGAAGTTTCCGTCTCTTTCATCGTCATAAGACGATGATAGCGGTTTACGGCGATGATGCCAAGGGGTTTTGGCGACGAAATCTGCCGTGTACCCTCCAACGAGTAAGCCTAACCTTGGCCAGACGGAGAACGACATGCCAAACCCCTGGGAGATCTACGACGCCCTGACCGACGCGATCCCGGAGGAGGTGACTCTGACCACGGTGAACGTCGGCGCCCAGTGGACCCGGGTAATCAACTCGGCGGGTGGCATCGGCATGGCGTGGACCATGAACGTCAAGACCCGCCCCGACATCTTCCCCGGGGTCACCCTCGACGGCATCCCGCTGCGTGAGGCCGCGGGCCTGATCCGTAGCTGGAACCTGGCCGAGTCCTCCATCGGGCAGGCCGCCATCAACTCCTGGCACAGCCGCCCGGAAACCGCCGAGGCGAACGGTTTCGTCCCCACCGGGCAGGGCATCAACTGGGGCATGGTCTTCGACCCCTACGCCACCGACGTCGCGGGCAAGAAGGTAGCGGTGGTCGGGCATTTCCCCTTCGCCCAGAAGGCCCTCGAGGCAGCGGGGGAATACATCTGCCTGGAACGCAACCCGCAGCCCGGCGACTACCCCGATTCCGCCTGTGAATACCTCCTACCCGAATGCGACTACGTGTTCATCTCCGGTTCCGCGTTCGTCAACAAGACCGCGCCGCGCCTGATCGAGCTGTCGCGCAACGCCCACACCGTGCTGGTCGGCCCGTCGGTTCCGCTCAACCCGCTGCTGTTCGACCACGGTGTCGACACCATCACCGGGTTCGTCTCCCCGAACCCGCAACAGCTCGACCGCGCCCTGGCCGGCGTCAACATGAAGGGCATGTTCGCCGCCGGGTATCGCGTCCACCAGCATCGTCCCGCCTGACCCGGAAGGAAACCCAAGCCCCGTCGGCAGCCCAGGAAGCCCGTACTGGTCCTGACCGTGCCGACGGGGGAGCGGCGCCAGCGGGCGGAATATGTCTGTGACGTCCCATAGTGTTTGCCCATGATCGTTTACAAAGGTTGGGGCGTACTGGGCATACTTCTGCCTCTTTTAGGCGCCGGGCTCATGTGCGGGATTGCTTCATTGTTCAATCCTTCCAACGCGGTGTACTTGAAATTTGCCTTGATTGGGGTCGTCCTCGGGTCGGTGGGGACCTGGTTCGTGGGGCAGTGGCTGAACCAGAAACGCCCCCGCGTCAAGCTCGCGCGCTGGATGGAGGAACGGCGCAAGGAACTGTGCTCCCTGGTGGATCAGGGGCAGTTCCAGCTGGCCCCCGGTGTTCCGCTTCCCGCCAGCGCGGAGGAGGGCTACGCGCAGGTGGAGCAGAAGGTGCAGCAGGAGGCCTCGGAAGTTCTCCCGAAGATGACCAACCAACACAGCCTCTACTGGGTTCCGCTCCACTGGGAGGGGATCTGGACCGGGTCGGCAGCCCTGATCTACTTCGTTGCGTCCTTCTTCATGTCGTGGCCCTAGCGACTTGCCCGATTGATGGGGACCGGCCGACGTCTGACCCGGGTGCCTCCTAGCATTCGGGCATGATCATTTTCCGTGGCTGGGGGCTTTTGGGGGCTGCCTTTCCTGCATTGACCGCGTTCGCCTTGGGCGCCCTACCGGCGAGTATGTATGGGAGCAAGAGCGCGATTACCAATATCGTCGCTGCTCTCGGTGCACTCGTCGGTGGCGCCTTGGGCTTTCTGTGTGGGCGATGGCTCAACGTGATACGTCCCCGCGCCAAGGTGGCCGAATGGCAAGAACATCGACGCGCCGAGCTGCGCGCCCGTGTTGATGCGGGCCAGTTCTAGATGGCTCCCGGCCTCCAGGCTCCCTCCTCTCGGGAGGAGGGCTATGCCCAGGTCGAACAGCTGATCACCAACGAAAGCCCCGATGTGCTCCGCCAGCTCAAGAATATCCACACCCTTTTCTTCATTCCGATGCAGTGGTTCGCGGTCGGCGCGGGAGTGGTGATATTTTTCGGAGCGCTCTCGACTGCGCTCCGCTGAGGTCGCTGGCTCCTCAGCCCGCGGAGGGACGCAGCAGGGGATAGAGAATCGTCTCCCGGATGCCCGCTCCCGGGTTGAGGAGCATCACCAGACGGTCGATGCCGAGCCCCAACCCACCCATCGGCGGAGCCCCGTACTCGAGGGCCTCCAGGAAGTCCTCGTCGAGCTGCATCGCCTCCGGATCCCCGGCGGCCGCGGCGAGGGACTGACGCACCAGCACGTCGCGCTGGATCACCGGGTCAATGAGTTCGGTGAAACCGGTGCCGCGTTCCATGCCGCCGATGATCAGGTCCCAGGCTTCGATCTTCCCGGGCTCGGAGCGGTGCGGGCGGGCGAGGGGCTGCGCGAGCGACGGGTAGTCGTGGACGAAGGTCGGCTGGATCAACCCGGGCTCCACGAGATCCCCGAACAGCTCCAGCGACAACTTGCCCGCGTTCCACTTCGGGTCGTACTCCACTTCGTGTTCGTCGGCGACGGCCCTCAGCTCTTCAAGGGAGGTCTCGACGGTGATCTCGCGGCCCGCGGCCTCGCTCAGCCCGTCGAAGAACGGCAGCCACCGCCACTGACCGTCGAGGTCGATGGTTCCCCGGTCGGTTTCGACCTGCCGGGAACCGACGGCGTCGGCGGCGGCGACGATGATGTCTTGGATCAGCTGCGCGATGGTCCGCTGGTCGCCCCACGACTGGTATGCCTCCAGCATCGTGAACTCCGCGGAGTGCGACGAGTCGATGCCCTCGTTGCGGAACACCCGCCCCATCTCGTAGACGCGATCCGCGCCACCGACCATGGTGCGTTTGAGGTGCAGTTCCAGCGCGATGCGCAGGCTCATGTCGATGTCGAAGGCGTTCAGGTGCGTGGTGAACGGCCGGGCTGCGGCGCCGCCGTGGACGAGTTGCAGCTGCGGGGTCTCCACCTCCATGTAACCCTGCCGGTACAGGGTGTCGCGAATGGCATGGGTGATGGCGGCGCGGTTGCGCACCATGGCGCGTGCATCCTCGCGGGCGATCAGGTCGACGTAGCGACGGCGAACCCTGCTCTCCTCGGACAGCTCCTTGTGCAGCACGGGGAGGGGACGCAGGGCCTTCGACGCCATCCGCCACCGCTTAGCCATCACCGACAACTCACCGCGTTTCGACGAGATGACGCGACCCTCCACCCAGACGTGATCGCCCAGGTCGACATCCGATTTCCAGGCCGCCAGGGCCTCCGCTCCGACCTCCGCCAGCGACAACATCACCTGGAGGCGTTCACCGTTGTCGCCGGGGGTGAAGCCGTCCTGCAGGGTCGCGAAGGCCAGTTTGCCGGTGTTGCGGATGAACACGACGCGACCACCGACCTGCACCACGTCGTCGGTTTCCTCCCCGGCCTCCAGGTGCCCCCAGCCCTCGCGCACCTGGAGGAGGGTGTGGCTGCGGACCAGGTCGGCGGGGTAGGGATCGGATCCGGCGGCCAGCAGCCGGGCCCGCTTCTCCTTGCGGACCGTCGTCTGCTCCGAGTCGATGGGGTCGGTTGCCTGCGTACGTGCTTCAGTCACGGCAGGGCATTTTACCGGTCATGGCCGGAGCGGATGAATCGTCAGCGGGCGTCGTGAACGATCACGCGGATGCCCTCGTCGCTCACGTCCCAGGTCACCTGCGACAGATCCGTCACGTGCACGTCGGCGCGGAGGGCGTCGGCGGTGTGGGTGCTGAGGATCCCGAGTGTCGGGAAACCACCGGCCCGGGCGGCTGCGATGCCCGCGAGGGCGTCCTCCGCCACGAGCGCGCGCGACGGTTCCACGCCGAGCCGTTTCGCGGCCAGCAGGAACGAGTCGGGGGCAGGTTTGCCGTGCTCCACCTGGTCGCGGGTCACCACGACCCGGGGATGGGGCAGACCGGCGGCGTTCAACCGGGCGTCGAGCAGGGGTTGCGTGCAGGAGGTTGCGACCGCCACCGCGTCGCCGGGCAGCACCCGGAAGGCGTCGACCGCCCCCGGCATGGGGATCACCCCCGCGGTGTCGGAGACCTCCAGCTCCTCGATGCGTTCCGCCGCCTCGTCCCAATGCTTCGCGTCGGGAACCAAAGCCTCCGCCAGGGCGCGGCTCGGCATGCCCATGTACTTCGGCATTTCATTCAGGTTGACGCCGTACTCCCCGGCCCAGCGGGTGTAGGCGCGGACCATGGCGTCGCGGGAATCGACGATGGTGCCGTCGTGATCCAGGATCACCGCGTCGAAGAGGCCGACGGCCTCACCGCCGGCGCGTTCCCAGCCCATCGGTCACTTCCAGAGCGTCATCAGGCTGAAGCAGGCGATGATCAGGCCGAGGGCGATCAGGATGTTCCACTCAGTCAGCGCCCTCATGAAGCCGATGTAGTTTCCCGCCAGGTTCCAGGTCACCATCCAGAGCACACCCAACAGCCCGACCGGGATGAAAACCCAAGGAACCCACCTGCGTTCGGTGTTGGCAGCCAAGCGTTTGCGATCCCTGCGTTCCTTGCGAGCCTTCTCGAGCTCTTCGGACTGCTTTTTGCGCGCTTTGCTCTTGGCTTCCTTACGCACCTTGGATTCGGGCACCGCGCCCCTCCTTTCGCCTCTGCCGACCAAGATTAGTGGAGTCGGACGGCAGGAACACATCTGGCACCCGCACCGCGTAGGGTTGCCCCATGAGCGAGACCCGTCTGACCCGTCTCCTGAGACGCATCAGGGGCCCCCGCAGCGATGAGAACCCCAGGAGCCTTCGGGGCAGGGTGGGCACGGGCATCATCTGCGTCCTGGCGGGTACGATGCTCACCGCCTCCGCCCTGGCGGCCCGCGGCACCGACCTGCGCTCCGACCGCAACACCGACCTGCGTGGCCTGGTCGCCACCCAGGCCCAGCGAAACGAACAGCTGCGAAAAGAGGTAGCAGAGGTCCGTTCCGAAGTGGAGGAGCTCGGACACAAGCAGGGCGCATCCCCGGAGCTGGAGCGCCAGCAGCGCGCGGTGGCGGAGCAGGCGGCCGCGGTTCCCGTGACCGGTCCCGGAATGCGGGTGACCCTCACCGACGCCCCCACCGACGTGAAACCCGCGGGGGTCGACGACGACGCCCTGGTGGTGCACCAACAGGACATCCAGGCCGTCGTCAATGCCCTCTGGAAGGGGGGAGCGGAGGCGGTCAGCATCCAGGGGCAGCGGATCATCACCACGTCGGGAATCAAGTGCGTGGGCAACTCCGTCGTCCTGCACGGTATTCCCTACGCGCCGCCCTACGTGATCGAGGCGATCGGCGACGCCGGCCGCATGGCCGCGGCCCTGAAGGAATCCCGGGCGTTGACCATCTACCGGCAGTACGCCGACGCATACGGCCTGGGATACAAGGAAACCAAGGAATCCTCCCTGTCTTTGCCGGCTTTTCAGGGCGCTTTGGGAATCACCCACGCAAAACCCAAGTAATGGGAATCGCTGCCCCTAACGAAGCCAGGCCGGCATGGCAGTGACGGAGGGGCGGCCCGAATGGGCCATGCTGGCGCGTCTCTCTCTTGCGTGAACTTCCGGATTCCGTCTTTCGCTCGGTTTGCTTCTGGCCGGCTGTGTGGTGTGGTTGGATTGTTGCATGGTGGACAGGGAGGTTCATGGCGGCTTTGTTTCGTGGTCGCGGCGGGGTGTGTTGCTGGTGGGTGTGGGTTTGCTGGCTGGTTGTGGTGCCGTGGATGATCTGGCGGAGGATCGGTCGCAGTTGCCGGTGCTCTTGGAGGATCCCATGGCAGCGGAGGATCTGTTGGGCCTGACCCTGAAGAAGGGCTCCGAAACTGGGTATCTGCGTCCCTTGGGCAAGCCCAAGTTCACCGAGGTGAGGAGAGTGTTCTCCTTGGGTGATGATGATCGTCAGGAGGTCTTTGACCGGGCGGTTGCCTTCGCCAAGGAATCGGGCTGGAAAAAGGAGTTTGAGAGCGGTCTGCCGCCCAATATGGTGTGGAATGGTCAAAAAAATAACTCTAGGCGTGAATGCGGTGTTTTCATTTCTGACAATGACGCGGCTGACCTGATGATCAGGCTCAGGGTTTTTGATGAGCCGTGAGTGGGGGTGGGGGGAATCTGGGTAAGTTCAAAACTGTGGAACAATTTGGAGGAGTTTCGAAAAGATTAATTCGACTGGTTGTGGCGGCGGTGTTGTTTTCCGCATCCGGGGTATTGCGCCTTACGGCGGCGAATGCGGATGAGGTGATGGAATCTCCACGTCCGGTTTCCAAGCAGTTGTTGGTCGTCCAGGTCGGTGATTCGTTCTCGGCCTGAGCAGGCGGAAGCCTGCTCCGTCAAGGCCACCGGACCCTCCCCGGCCACCATCGGCAACTCCCACGGCACCGCCGTCGACGGGACTGCCTTCACCGACCTCGGCCCCGCCCAGTAGGTCGCCGGTCAAACCCGGACTGCCTCGAACCGGGTACAGCGCCGGGTAGCCGATGCCAAAGCCGTTGGGTCCTTCCTGCGGGCCCAACGGCTTTCCTGCCGGGACCGGTGAGGAACGCGCCGCGGCGCACGGCGCATCGATTGCCGTAGCGTGACAGAATTGCCGCCGTGGCACGCATCCTCGTCATCGACAACTACGACTCGTTCGTCTACAACATCGTCTCCTACCTGGCCCAGATCGGCGCCGACGTGGTTGTGTGGCGCAACGACGACTCGCGGTTCGCGGAACCCGGCTGGGAGGACGCCTTCGACGGGGTGCTGCTCTCACCCGGCCCCGGCACCCCGGAACGCGCCGGGGTGTGCGTCGAGGTGATTCAGCGACTCGGCGGACGCAAACCGCTGTTCGGGGTCTGCCTAGGACTCCAGGCGATGGCCGTGGCCCTCGGCGGTGTCGTCGACCGGGCCGGCGAACTGCTGCACGGCAAGGTCTCGCCCGTGACCCACGACGGCAAAGGGGTTTTCACAGGTTTGCCGTCTCCGCTGCGCACCACCCGCTACCACTCCCTCGCCGCCGTCGAGGACAAGCTCCCGGAGGAACTGGAGATCACGGCCCGCACCGAATCGGGGGTCATCATGGCCGTGCGTCACCGCGAATGGCCCATGGAAGCAGTGCAGTTTCACCCCGAGTCGGTGCTCACCGAGGGCGGCTACCAGATGCTCGCAAACTGGCTGGTCACCTGCGGCGACACCGACGCCCCGACTCGCGCATCGGGGCTCGGCCCGCTGGTCGCCGCCGACGTCGACCTCTGAGACGCGGAAACAACCCGGCTGGCGGGGCGAAAGCAGGGCCCTTGTGCCAGCCGGGTCAAAACCGGATCAGCCAGTCTTGGATGGCGACGGTGACGGGAAGGGGTTGGTCGGAGCCGTCGCCTGTGGAGGTATGGCGATCTCCACCGAGACATCGGAGGAGTTCTTGTCCAGCTCCGTGTCCGGTGCGACGCTCTGCGAGTAGATCCTGTTGGCTGGTTTGGTGGGGTCGGTCGTCGTCACCTTCGTGATGCGCAGATTGCCCGTGAAACCGGCACTCTTGAAGGCCTGGGTGGCCTGGCTCTCATCCATGCCGATCAGGTTCGGCATCTTCGCGGTGGTGGGGGCCGCCTTCGCGATGGTGATGGTGATCTTTCCCGACTTGCGCTCCAAGGCGGTTCCCTCCTCAGGATCCTGCGCGAACACCTTCCCGGCAGCCTGCGCAGTGCTCTCCTTCTCCAGCACGCTCACCCTCGTCTTGAACCCCAGCTCGCTGGCCTTCGCCCGGGCCTCATCGACGGTCATTCCGGTGAAATCGGGTACCGCGGACTTGCCCGTGGCGACTCGCACGGTTATGGCCTGGTCCGGGGCGGCGGCCTGGCCCGCTGCCGGTTCGGTTTCCTGAGCCTGATCCTTCACGGCGTCCGCGGCCTCCTTGGCCGGATCCATGTCGGCCTTGGAGATCTGGCCCGTGAAACCAGCACTCTTTAGCGCCTTCGAGGCGTCGTCGAAGGACTTGCCCTTCACGTCGGGGACCTTCAGCTGGGTCGGGCCCACACCCACCTTCAGGGTCACGGTGCTCCCGGACGTGGCCTGCGTCCCGACCTTCGGGTCGGTGTCGACCACCTTGCCCTTGTTGGCGTCGTCGGACTCGACGTTCTCAACCTTCGTCGCGAAGCCCTGCTCCTTCAAAGTGGCTTCCGCGCTGGCCTGGAGCGCCCCGACGACGTTCGGGATCTGCACCTGTCGCGGTCCCGAATTGAGCACCATGTAGACGGCCGTGGCGATACCCGCCACCAGCAACACGGTCAGCACCGAGATGGCCACCAGGGTTTTGCGTTTCTTCTTCGGCTCCTCCTCGGCCTCCACGGGGTCGGCGACGCCGTTCATGGTGCCGACCGCGCCGTTCACGGATGTTGTTTCCGCTGCGCTGTTGGCATCCGGTGGTGTGGTGAGGAGGGTCGGTGCCGCGCGCCGGGCGGGGGACGGCATCACCGTCGTCGGCATTTCGACGGGGGAGGAGTAGGCCGCCATCACGGGCTGCCCGTTCAGGGCCCGCAGGATGTCCTCGCGGAACTCGCGGGCATCCTGGTAGCGGTCGTTCGGCGACTTCGCCAACGCCTTCAAGGTGATGGCGTCCATCGCCGGGGTGACCTCCGGGTCGCGCTGGCTGGGCGGCACGGGGGTTTCCCGGACGTGCTGGTAGGCAACCGAGACGGGGGAGTCGCCCTTGAACGGCGGCTCCGAGCACAGCAACTCGTAGAGCAGACACCCCACCGAGTACAGATCCGAGCGCTGGTCGACCTTCTCACCGCGCGCCTGTTCCGGCGACAGGTATTGCGCGGTTCCGATCACCGCGGCGGTCTGCGTCATCGTCGCGGAGGTGTCGGCGACGGCCCGGGCGATGCCGAAGTCCATCACCTTCACGGTGCCGGCGGGGGTGAGCATAACGTTGGCCGGTTTGATGTCGCGGTGGATGATCCCGGCCCGGTGGCTGTACGACAAGGCGTCCAACACCCCGGCGGTGAACTCCAGCGCACGGGCGGGCACGATCTTGCGGCCGTCGCGCAGCACCTCCCGCAGGGTCACGCCCTCGACGAGCTCCATCACGATGTAGGGCACCATCACGTCCGACTTGGTGTCGCGTTCCTCACCGGTGTCGTAGACGGCGACGATGTTCGGGTGGTTCAGGCCCGCCGCCGACTGGGCCTCGCGACGGAACCGGGCCTGGAAGGTGGGGTCGCTGGCCAGGTCGATGCGCAGGCGTTTGATGGCCACGTCACGAACGAGCCGCAGGTCGCGGGCCCGCCACACCTCCGCCATGCCGCCACGCCCGATGATCTGGTCGAGCTCATAACGCCCGCCCAGCAGGGTGCCGCGCTCAGTCATCGCACTGGTCCTTTCGGTTGATCGGGAACCATTGTGGCCCATCGGCCCGGTTTCTGCCCGTCCTCATCGGAGGGACTCCACGACGGCCTTGAACACCGGCGCGGCGACCTTGCCGCCCGAGATGTCGTTGCGTTCGACCGACGTGCTCTGCACGAAGGCCACGACGGCGACGTGTGGCTCGGCGGCGTAGCCGACGAACCATGCGTAGGGGGGACGGTTGGGATCCGACTGGGCGGTACCGGTTTTGCCCCCGATGGTCAGTCCCCTGGCCTGCGCGGGCGAGCCGGTGCCGTCGCTGACCACATTCTCCATCATCTGTTTGAGTTGCTTGGCGGTGCCCTCGCTGATCGGACGACCGGCCTGCTCGGGTTGGATCGTCTGGATCACCTTGAGGTCGCTTCCGGTGACGCTTTTGACCACGTGCGGTTTCATCAACACCCCGTTGTTCGCGATAGTGGAGGCCACCATCAGCATCTGCAGCGGGGTGGCGGCCACCTCGTACTGCCCGATGCTGGACTGTGCCAGGTAGGCGGGATCCATCTGCGTGGGGAACTTGGACGTCGACGACGGCAGGTCGATGCCGGGAGCCGAGTTGAAGCCGAAGCGCTGCGCCGTATCGAGCATCTTCGTCTGTCCCAGATCCACACCCAGTTTCGCGAAAGCGGTGTTGCAGGACATCGCCAACGCGTGTTCGAGGGTGGTTTCCGTGCCTCCGCAATCCGTGGAGTTGCCGATTCCGTGGCTGGAACCCGGGGCCTGGTAGCTGGTCGGGGATGCGACGGTGGACGACGGGTTGTACCCGGCCTCCAGCGCGGCCGCCGCGGTCACCAGCTTGAAGGTGGAACCGGGAGGGAAGATCTCCCGCACTGCCCGGTTCTTCAGCGGCTCCGCGGAATCGTTGACCAGCATGTCCCAGTTCTGTCTCTCCACCGAGGTGTCGTGGGAGGCCAGCAGGTTCGGGTCGTAGGTGGGGGTGGAGACCAGGGCCAGAATCTCACCGGTGGTGTAGTCGACGGCGATGGCGGCCCCCTGCTGCTTCCCCAGAGCCTTGACCGCCGCGGCCTGCGCCTTCGGATTCAGCGTCGTGTTCAGGTTCGCGCCCTGCGGTTTCTTGCCCGCCAACAGGTCAACCAGCCGCGTGAACGTCTGCGACGAGGCCGTGCCCGTCAGCTCCGCGTTCCAGTTGCGCTCCAGCTCTTGTTTGCCGTAGGAGTACGAGTACCAACCGGTCACCGAGGAGTACGTCTCGCCTTGGGGGAAGGTGCGCTGCCACGGGAGCGTTCCCGAAGCGGGAGTCGACATCGCGATTGCGTCGTTGCCGACCAGGATCGCACCCCGGTTGGTGTTGAACTCGGCATCCCTGACGCGCACATTCCGCGGATCCTTGAGCATATCCTCCGACCTGGCCACGGCCAGCCAGGTGATGTTCACCAGCAATGCCGCCATCAGTAGCGAGATGAAGAGACTGACCTTTCGTAGGGGACCGTTCATTTCGCAATCACCGCCGTCGACTGGGCAGGAGTCATCAACTCCTGCGGGGTGGCCGTTGCGCGCTGGGGCATGCGCGCGCGATGGGAGATCACCAACAGGATGCCGATGATCATCCAGTTCGCGATCAGGGAGGATCCGCCCTGCGACATGAACGGTGTCGTCAGGCCCGTCAGGGGCAGCAGACGGGTGATGCCACCGATGATCGAGAACACCTGCAACGCGAAGGTGAAGGCCAGTCCACCCGCCAGGAGCTTTCCGAAACCGTCCGGGCAGATCAGCGCGGTCTTCATGCCCCGGGCGACGATGAACCCGTACAGCAGCACGATCGCCATCATGCCGACGACCCCGACCTCCTCGGCGAGGCTGGCGGCGATGAAGTCGCTCTCGTTCATGGGTGTCAGCCACGGCGAACCCTGTCCCCAGCCGCGCCCGAACAACCCGCCCCAGGCGTAACCGAACTGGGCCTGGATGATCTGGTAGTTGGCGTCGTAGTCGCTGAACGGGTTCAACCAGGAATTGACCCGGCGAGGCACGTGGCTGGTGAACCTCCACGCCAGCAACCCCGCGATCACGAACGCCACACCCGCCAGGATCGGCCAGGCCGGGCGCTGCGTCGCGACGTAGATCATGAAGGTGAACAGGCCGAAGAACAGCAGGGCGGTGCCGAGGTCGTTCTGGAAAACCATGATGCCCAGCGAGAGGAACCACATCACCGCGATGGGCCCGAGGTCACGGGCGCGCGGGAACTCAAGGCCGATGAAGCGCCTGCCGGCCAGGGCCAGCAGGTCGCGTTTCTCGTAGAAATAGGCCGCGAAGGCCAGCGCCAGGAGGATCTTTGCCACTTCGGCGGGCTGGAAACTGAAGGGGCCGAGCCCGATCCAGATCCGTGCGCCGTTCAGTTCCCGGCCCACCCCGGGCACCAGGGGCAGCAGCAGCAACCCCATGCCCGCCAGGAACAGCAGGTAGGGGAAACGCTGGAGCCTGCGGTGGTCGAGCAGCCAGATCACGACCGCGGCGAACAGCATGATGCCGAGCCCCGTCCAGAGCAGCTGGTTCGTGGCGGCGTGCGTGTTCTTGGCGTTGTCGAGGCGGGCGATCATGGCCAGGCCGAGGCCGTTGAGCAGGAACACGATCGGCAGGATCACCGGGTCCGCGTAGGGAATGCGCCACCTGATGACGAAGTGCGCGGCCAGCGCCATGCCGAACCAGATGAGGGTGCCGGGTATCAGGTCCCCCGGGGGGGCGCCCCGCAGGTTCAGGTAGGAGACGATCCAACCCACCACGCCGAACGCGCACGCGATGAGTGTCAGCACCAACTCGACCCCGCGCCGCTGCCGGTAGATGATGTACTCGCCCGTGGCCGAGGGCTGCTGCATGACCGACATCAGCAGGCCTCCGGATCCGCTTCCTCGGCGGCCGTCGGGCTCATCGGGGAGAGCATCGTCGGATAGTTCGTCTGTCCTCCCGGTGAACTCGACAGCGACGCGGTGGCGACGGGTTCCGTCGGCAGGCCCGGGCCCTCCGGTTCGCTCGGCTGCGGTTCACCCGGCTGTTTCACGGGACCGAGCCGCTGCTGACGTGCCCTGGCGCAGCGGGTCGCGTACCCGTCCAGGGTGTTTGCCGCATCCCGGGCGGAGGCGAGGTCGGAGAAACCGATCGTGTTGGCCACCTGCCGTTGGAAGAACACCGGGAGATCGGAGATCCGGGTGTCGCGGCGCTCCACCAGGGTGTTCATCTCGTGGCCGAGCAGCGAACCCGGGAGGCCGTTGTAGATCCCGATCTGCTCGTCGGCGGCCGCTATGAAGTACCGGGAGGAGCTGTAGACCCGCACCCCCCAGAAGGTCACACCCACGACGATCGCCCCCGCCAGGATTGCTGCCAGGATGGTGGGCCAGCGGCGTTTGTTCCTGCTCTCCTGGGGGGCGTAGCGGGCCTGCTCCGTGGAGTCGTGGTCGGGGTCCTCGGCGGGCTCCGGCTCTGGATAGCCCGGGCCCTCCTCCTCGTGGGTGATGGTGGGGATTTCGCGTTCCAGGGCGGAACCAGCGAGCTGCGGTTCGGCGGCGTCGAGTTCGTCGCTCTGCGGCACCACCTGCGCCAGCACCAGGGAGATGTTGTCGTGGCCGCCGTGCTCGTTCGCGAGGGCCGACAGGCGTGAGACGCACTCGTCGAGATCGTCGAGGGACATCAGCTCGTGCAGGTCCTCCTCGCTCATCAGGCCGGACAGGCCATCGGAGCAGAACAGCACCCGGTCTCCCTCCAACACCGGTAGTTCGAAGAAGTCCGGGTCCGTGTCCCCGGCCCCGTTGAGGACCTTCAGGATCAGCGAGCGGTGCGGGTGGGTGGCCGCCTGTTCCGGCGTGATGCGGCCCTCGTCGATCAGCGACTGCACCCACGAGTGGTCGTGGGTGAGTTGTTTCAGTTCGCCTTCGCGCAGCAGGTAGCCGCGCGAGTCGCCGATGTGCGCGACTCCCAGCATCGTGCCCGAGAAGGCGGCACCCGAGAAGGTGGTGCCCATCCCGTCCAGTTCCAGGTTGTTCTCGATCAGGTCGGCGAGCTTGTCGTTGGCGCGCTGAACGATACCCGCCATGTGCTCCACCAGGTGTTCGTTGTCGAGGCGCCGGTCTCCCTCGCTGGCCTCCTTCGCGGCGACGGCGGAGGCCAGGTCCCCGGCGGCAGCGCCCCCCATACCGTCGGCGACGACCAGCAGGTTGGGGCTGGCGAAGGCCGCGTCCTGGTTGTTCTTGCGGACCCGTCCCACCTCGGAGTGGACGCGGAAGTCGAGGGAGAACATCGGCCTCACACCTCCAGTTTCATCATGGTGCGGCCGATGCGGAGAATGTCGTTTACCCCCATCGGGGTGGGTTCGGTGATGCGTTTGCCGTTCAAGTAGGTGCCGTTGGTGGATCCGAGATCGGTCACCACCCAGGTTTCTGGGTCGCGTTGCACGAGCTGCGCGTGACGGGCGGAGGCGTAGTCGTCGTCGAGCAGGAGGGTGGAGTCGGAGGTGCGTCCCAGGTTGATGGTCGGTTCCAGCGGGATGGATAGCCCCTGCTGGGCGCCCTGGGTGATGGCGAACCGGGTGGGCTGGAAGCTTGCCTTGCCGCGCCTGGCGGGTCCCTGCTCGTTCGCGGGCAGGTCGGAGGCCGACACCTTCCGGCCGAACATGTCCTTGCGGATCACATCGGCGAGGATGCCGATGAACAGCCATAGCAGGGCGAGAAAGACAATCTTGATCGCCGCTGCGACGAGATCTGACATGGGCTCACGCCTCCGAGGGCGAATGCACCAGCATCCTCGTGTTGCCGATTTCGATGCGGGAACCGTCCCTGAGCTGAGCCGCCTGCACCCGGGAGCCGTCGACGACGATGCCGTTGGTGGAGCCGAGGTCCTCGATGCGGATGGTGCGGTTCTCCAGCGGCCCGGAAACCGAGATCATGGCGT
>ERZ772957.345-NODE-345-length-39200-cov-5.516362_pt1 | contig 39200 bp, 33 predicted proteins | sample MGYA00580682_ERZ772957 | MGnify/ENA primary metagenome ERZ772957 (study PRJEB29015, sample SAMEA2737921) | human oral metagenome | biome: human oral; feature: human-associated habitat; material: dental | place: China | collected 2025 ...
GAAAATGTCAAGTCTTTTTTACAAAAATCATGAAAAAAGTACGGCGTAACCAATGCGGAATGGCAGCACAGCGTTCCGTTTGGAAATGGTTGTTATTAAATAAAACGGTGCCGGAAGTCGGAGAAAAAGATTTTTATTTTCTTTCCTGTTTGAGACTCGGATGCCGCGTATGTTTAATATTTTTCAGTGAATAGTGTCTTAAACGGTTTAGTTCCGAAAAACTGTTTAGATAACCCCGGCAACTAAGATTTATGTTATCTAAAGTATGTCATATATTAGTACTACAATAGGTCATCGATTGTAGCTACAATAGGTGACCTATTCCAGCCGTAATAGGTGGTCTATTACTGCTGTAATAGATTGCATATTTCAGCACTGCGTAAGGCGGCTTGTAAAAGGATTTTCCATAAAACAATCCGGACTTTTTGATAACGAGTTTATTCTTCAATTTGCTTAAAAGGCATTTTTCGGGAAGCACATTTCGTTCAAGAAAAAGTGGATTTTATTATAATTCCGACGGCTCAAAATCTGTAAACGGAATGATGATTATTCCCTTGAAAACAGATTTGTTTATTTCTCTGTTAAAAACAAAAACACGATATTCAGAATTGTATAAAATATTCAATTTTGTGATTCATGATTGTGAGATTCAGGCTTTACTATTGCAAGCAGATTCGCTAGTCATAAGTAATATGGGAACCGATTGCTTCCATATGTTCCGTTAAAAATTTTTTTGATTATGGTTTTAAAATCGCAACTGCTTCTAAACATAACAATGGAAACTGCATCATTTATATTCGGTATGGAACATTGCCTACTTTTAAAACAGCCTGTATGGATGTTGATTTTTTGATAAGATTTGCTTCAAGCTGACAATTGAGAAGAATTTTGATATAGTTCTAAGTCAGGGCGTGAGAATATGAGAGTTCAAACAACAAAAATAAATAATCGTCGCTATTTAGGGAACAAATATAAACTCTTGCCATTTATTACAAAAATTATAACAGAAAACTGCGGAGACTTTGACTCATTTACAGATATTTTTGCCGGAACAGGAACTGTTGCGTCCGCTTATACTGACAAAAAAATTACTACAAACGATATTCTGTTTTCAAACTATATTTCAAATACAGCATGGTTTTCTCCGGAGAATTTTGACCGGGATAAATTGATAAGCTTTATTACTATTTATAATAGTTTAGACATCATTGAAGAAAATTACATGACAAAAAATTTTTCCGATACATATTTTTCCCGCGATGTTTGTTCAAAAATTGGTTTTATTCGCGAAGATATAGAAGAAAAGAAAAATGCAAAAATTATAAATAATCGCGAATATGCGATTTTACTGACATCATTACTTTATGCAATGGATAGAATTGCAAATACTTGTGGACATTATGATGCATGGAGAAAAAATGTCGATTTATCTGACCAAGTTTTAGAAATGCGAATGTTAGCGGCAGAAAAAAATCTAAACCCAGAAAATAGATGTTTTAATATCGAATCTAATGAACTTGCTCCTACAATAAAAAGTGATGTCATATATTTAGACCCGCCATATAATTCCAGGCAGTATTGCGATGCCTATCATCTTGTTGAAAATGTTGCTCGCTGGCAAAAACCTGAAGTTTTTGGTGTTGCAAAAAAAATGGATAGAACGTCATTAAAAAGTAAGTACTGCACACAATCCGCTCCAAAAGTTTTTGATGATTTAATTTCAAAATTGGATGCTAAATATATTTTAGTTTCCTATAATAATATGGAAAATAAAGGAAATGCCCGCTCTAATGCACGTATTTCAAATGATGAAATTTTATCCTCTCTAAAAAAACGCGGTAAAGTTCAAATATTTTCTGAATATTATAAAACATTTACAACAGGAAAGTCCGAGCGAAACGATAATCAAGAGAGGCTCTTCTTGTGCAAGTGCCGGTAAATCTAATCGTCTCGCCTTTAAATTATACAGGCGGAAAATACAAATTACTTCCGCAGATTTTACCTTTATTCCCGGATGAAATAGATACTTTTATTGATTTATTTTGTGGAGGTTGTAATGTAGCTGCAAATATAAATGCAAAAAAATGTATTTGCAACGATGAAGAAAAACATTTAATCAGTTTGCTAAAAAAAATAAAATCAGACGGAGCTGATGTGTTTTCTAAAAAAATAGAATCTGTCATTGAAAAATACAATCTTTCTGATACTACCAAACAAAAGTATGATTTTTATGGTTGCAATTCTTCTGCAGGTCTTGGAAAATATAACCGACCGCATTTTTTAGAACTGAGAGAACATTTTAATTCAATTTCAGCTGCTGATGAAAATTATTATTATGAATTTTTTACACTTGTAGTTTATGCATTTAATAATCAAATTCGTTTTAATTCAGCAGGTAATTATAATCTTCCGGTTGGGAAACGAGACTTTAATAAGAAAATGCGAAATAAATTAATTCGCTTTGCAAACGGAATTAAAAATAAAAAAATGAAGTTTACAAATTATTCTTTTGAAAAACTTGATTTGGAAAAATTAGAACCCGACACTTTTATTTATGCTGACCCGCCGTACTTAATTACAACGGCAACTTACAATGAGAAAAAAAGTTGGACAGAAAATGAAGAAAAAAAACTTCTTGCCTTTTTAGATGAATGTACTAAAAAAGGAATAAAGTTTGCACTTTCAAATGTTTTGTCAACAGATGGTAAGGAAAATCAAATTTTGAAAAATTGGCTTGCTGTAAATAATTACATCTGCCACCATTTAAATCATTCATATAAAAATTCAAATTATCATAAAAAAGAAAATGCCGAAAAAACGGACGAGGTTTTGATAACAAATTACGAGTTGTAAAATATGGCAGACGAACATATTTCTTTTAAATCTTTTTATTATAGTTTAGGAACAACAAGTTTTCGTATGCAAAGCTTCAATAAAAAAATTGAAGAGCAGCTTGATTTACTTAAAAAATTTTGGCAACTTCCGGAATACAAAGACAAAAAATGGGAAAGCAATGAATCCGTTCAAGAATCATATTACAACTTCATAAAAGAAAATGGCTTTTTAAAAGAAGGGGACGCCCATCGTAAAGCAAAAGATGCTCGACAGAAAACTTCCGGAATGCGTGATATCGGCTTGATTGATGATAACCGCAGATTAACTTCTGTCGGAGAAAAATTACTTGAAATTGCAAAGGATGGAAACTTTTCCGGCGATAATTTTCTTCAAATTCCGAAAGATAGTTTTATCTATTTTCAGCAGCTGCTAAAAGTTTATATTGAAATCGATAAAACAACAGGCGTGCGTCCTTTTATACTGCTTTCAAGGCTTCTAAAAGAATTCGGTTACTTAAACCAATATGAGTTTATGTATTTGTTTCCGCTCTGCATAAATAAAGAATCTACAGATTTTATAATTCGGAAGCTGAAGACAAACAGAACAAATGAAAATATAGATTCGATTATTGAAGAAATATTCATGAAACAGGAAAACTACAAATCTGTATTAAATTATTTTATTTCTGAAAAATCGATTACAGAAGAAACTTTTTGCAAAATCGGCTTAAATCGAAAAAGCAAGGGATACGATAAATCATATTTTCCGTTGTATAAGGCAATCAAGAAAGTTTATTTTGACGATGATAAGTCGGAATCTGCGATTTTAAAACTATATGAAGCTTCTGATATTGGAAATGTAAAAACACATTGGAGAAAATTTCTTTTTCAAACTTCATCAGTAGCGGCAATTAGAAAAAATCCCTTAAAGCAATTACAGCTTGCAAATATGTTTTCATATTGTTCAGATGAGGAAAAATTCAAAGCAACGTTTTTTAAAACAATGCATTTAATAAAAATCAAGAGAACTCTTGAAGATTATTTTGATTTAAATCGTCGTTATTTAAAAAATCTCGGATACATTACTGTTCGCTGACAGTGTGGTAAAATTCGATGTAATTCCAAAATATTATTTTTCTCTTTTGCCTGATGATTTTTATTCGCTTGCTTTTTTAAAATCAGAAAATTTACAGAACCCAGTTCCTCTGGAAGAGATTTCCCCATATCTGAAACTTGATGAAAGTAAACTGTTAGCTGAAATAAATAAAGACTGCAAAACTTCGTTTACTAAAATTGCAGAAATCAAACACCTTGTAGACGATAAAAGACTTGCCCGTTTCAATCAGCTTATAGACAGTCAATTTACAGATTCAAAGATTATTGAAATTCTTGAGTTGTTTAAAAAGAGGAACAGACCTTCTAATGATAAAGAAATTCAAAAACTTGTTACAGATGGTGCAGATGCTCCAATAATCTTTGAATATATTTTAGCAATTGCCTGGTACAAAATAAGTGAACGTAAAGGAAATATTTTACATTTTATGAATTTGTCGCTTGAAGCGGATTTGCTTCCAAAAACTCATGCGGGCGGCGGCAAAGCTGATATTATTTGGAAATATGAAAAAACAAGCGATTATCCAAAACACGATTTATTAATCGAAGCAACTTTGTCAGACTCAAAAAATCAAAGAAGAATGGAAATGGAACCTGTTTCCCGCCACTTAGGTGATTATATTTTGGAACATTCTGGGCATCAGACTTATTGTGCTTTTGTATCAAATTATCTTCACTTGCAACTTATTTCCGATTTTCGTTCAAGAAAAAGTGGATTTTATTATAATTCCGACGGGTCAAAATCTGTAAACGGAATGATGATTATTCCCTTGGAAACAGATTTGGTTATCTCTCTGTTAAAAACAAAAACACGATATTCAGAATTGTATAAAATATTCAATTATGAATTTAATTCTTCATTGCCGCCAAAAGAATGGTATGCGGAATTGAAAAATAAAATAGAAGAAAGCACTTCGATTATGAAGTAATCGGGCTCAACAAATATTCTTTTTGGAACTTACGTTGAATATTTGTGCAATAAGGTTTAAAAATGTGTTAGCCGAATTTCGTACTACAGCATTTCAGGAGAAAAAATGAAGGCAAGCGAAACAAGCGTTCTCAATTTTATTGGCGGTTTGGATAAAGTTTTTATTATCCCGCCATTTCAGAGAAATTATGAATGGTCAAATAAACAATGCGAAGAATTATTCTCCGATATAGAGAATGCTTTTAAAAAACAGAAAACACATTATTTAGGCAATGTAGTGTATTATTTTGGAGACAATAATGGCACTGAATTTCAAGAATTAATTTTAGTAGATGGACAACAAAGAATAAGTACCATTGTTTTACTTTTGTGTGCGCTGCGTGATTGCGAAAAAGATGCGGAGTTCCAAAGTAAAATAACTACAAGATATTTGAAGAATGATACAAGCATTGATAAGTTTAGAATTCGATTAAAACAAACCTCGTATGATTATCAAAGTTTTCTTTCTGTTATAGAAAAAACGCCAATTAAAGATGAAAATAATAATATTATAAAAAATTATAAATGTTTCTTACGCTTATTAAACGAAACTACAATTTCATTAGTAGATATTTACAATACCATTCAAAAATTAGAAATTGTGGGGGTGAATCTTCAAATTGAAAATGATTTGGAAACCGTTCAAACAATCTTTGAAAAAATCAATTCAACCGGAAAACCGTTAAGCGCTGCGGATTTAATGAGAAACTATCTTTTAATTTCAAAATCGCCAATCGAGCAGCAATGTTTGTATGATAATTATTGGGTAAATATTGAGACAACAGTCGGCAATGAATTTATTTCCCGTTTAGCAAAAAATTATTTGGTTATAAAAACGTACGATGATGTTGCAAATGAAGAGATTTATTCGATATTCAAAGAATATTTTTCAAATGCAAATGTATCGCATGAAAAGATATTACAAGAATTGGAAATTTATTCAAAATATTTTAATTGGATGAGAAATTTCAATACTCCGAACAAACAATTAAATAAGCACATTCAAGAGTTGAACGCCTTAAAAACAGAAGATGTATACCCCTTGTATTTATATTTAATGAATAAACTGTACGATACGAGTGAAAATGAGTTGGTGAAAATATTTAAACTTTTGTCAGACTTTTTACTCCGCTACCGTATTGTCGCTCCTTCAGGCGGGGGCGGCGCATTGCGTGCAGTTATTCAAAAGTTGATAGAAAAAATGGACAATGATGAAATAACAGCTTCATACGACACTCTATATTTTGAACTGTCAAACAGTAATACAAAAGCGGGGCGCTACCCGGATGATAACGATTTTTATTCAGCTTTAACCCAGTCTCGGAAATACAATCATACCTATGGAAAGGTGTTGCTGCGAAAAATAGAAGAGGCGGAAACAAAAAATATAGGCGTACCTTTAGAAGATATAACAGTCGAACATTTTATGCCTCAAACTCCGAATCAATGGTGGTATGATAACTTTGACGGAAAAGAAAAAACATATCTTATTTATGAAAAATATTTGAACTGTATTGGAAACCTTGGCATTATGTCGCAAGGTTATAATGCTTCAAATTCCAATAAACCATGGCCGGATAAATTAAAGTTTATACAGCACGTTCAATTCAATCTTACAAAAGAAGTTGCAACAAACTCCGACTGGAAAGAAGAGCAAATTATTTTTAGAAATAACGATTTAGCAAAACGAGCATGCGCGGCAATTATGAAACCGCTTGAAAGAACAAAACCATTAATGACTGTCGAATGCGAAAACGGTTTATACCCTGCATCTGATACGACAACAAATATGAGCGGTTCTTATGTGAAAGATGTATTGTATAAAAATAAATCTTTAGGAATTACTTCATGGCGGTATTACTTTAATGCAATTTGTAAAATTACAAGCGAATTGGATTTTGAAAAATTTAGAAGTATTGTTGCAGATAACATAATACATAAATCGCAAAGCAAATATCGAAAGAATATCAAAGACCCTATAATTTCAATAGATAAAAAGTTGCTTGTTGAACCTAAAAAAATCGGAAACACGGATATTTATTCGGAAGGATCGCTCAGTTCGGAAAGAGCACGAGTTTACGCAAAACAACTTTTGGATATATTTAAAATAACAAACGATATTCAAATTCTTGTAGAACGGCGAGAAGAATAACAGCTATCCCCCGCTTCAATGCGCACATTTGTTTTGTCTTAAAATAAGACTTTACCATATATAAAACTACATATTATTATATATAGAGGTGGTAATATGTTAATAGAAACTACTCAAATGATGCCTATTACAAAATTACAAAAAGAACTTACTTGGACTGTGAGAAGGATTTCCGAAGAAAACGAATCGATTTATATTCTCAAAAACAGTACTATGGAAGCCGTTATAATTCCGTTTCAGCAATATGAATATCTGTCAATGCTTGAAGAAGCGTTTGAACGGCTTGAAATTGCTCACGATATAAAATCAAGAATGAAACATTATGATGCCTCAAAATCCGTCAGTTGGGAATCAATAAAGGAAGACTGATGGAAGAAGCAAAAAAGGAATTCAAATTCTTTTTATTCCGGAAGCAGCTGAGGATTATAAAAATCTTGACGGAAGTCAAAAAAAGCCGGTAAATAAGGAAATTGAAAAGTTAAAAACAAATCCCTTTGCGGGCGGTGAAGTTGGAAATAAAGATAATGTTGACCTTACGGGTTTTTATAAACTGTACGCTTGTAACAAAAGTATAAGAATTGTTTATCGCCTCATTGCTCCGACGAAAGTAGAGATTGTCGAAATTTGGGGTATCGATAAAAGGGACAAATTAAAGATTTATAAAACCGTAGGAGACAGATTGAATAAATCAAAATAAAAAATCAATGAAACCAAAAATATTGCTATTGTCTTTTATATTTTCTATCAGTCTTATTTCCTGTAAAGAAGAATCTGTAAAAGATTTATTTGAAAGTTTTGTGCATAAAAAACTTAATGAAAAATATATTGTATTAAAGACAGCCGATGTGACTCCTGTCGAATTGTTAGATAAGGATTATCGAAAAATAATAGCAAATCATAATTATACAATTGTACTACTTGAAAAAGCAAAATCTATAAAAGAAACGAAATATTGCATTCCCAATTTGGTTTGTCCTATGACGGAGGGTGATGTTGCTATTTGTATGCTTCTCGATATGTATAAAATGTCTGATGATTATTTTGAAAATGTAATGTATAAAAATATAAAAAGAGAAGTACATAGTGCAGCTGATTTCTGGCATTATATTCATGTATCCGAAGATAACAGAAATGAAATTATAAAGAAAATTACCAATTGGATTGGAATTTATACAAACAGTGATTTATTATTCCATTGGAGTGAAGAAGAAATTATCAATCATCGTTTTGAGCTTATATCCGATACGAAAATAGAAACTTTTGTATTTCATAAGGCAGATGATGGAATGCAAACAGTAACTTGTATTTATGGGAAAAAAAAATCTTTTGTTACCGGTCCAATTGAATATTGGGGTATAGAAAACGGTTTACTTTGCATTTATCAGCATGAAAATATGCCTTCAAAAAAACAAATCAAAATCGGTAAAATTCGAATTGATGAAGAAAAGAAAATTCTGTATGCTTATAGAAATAATAAAAAGGTTGAATATAAATATACAAAAAAGAAAATCACCTAACATCCGTTTTAATCTAGCCTTACCTTAGCGGCAATGAAGGCTAAGTGATTGTTAGGCAGCAAAGTATGAAACTCCCCAAAAAAGATTTAAAAATTCGGTGAAGAAAAGCAGAACAAATCAAACTTTAATGAAAAATTCATTCCGAGCAAGTTGCGGTAAACTCAATGATTTGCTTTTCATCATGTTAAATAAAAAAAGTTTCAGCTAAAACTGAAACTTTCGTATAGCGGGGGCAGGACTCGAACCTGCGGCCTCCGGGTTATGAGCCCGACGAGCTGCCAACTGCTCTACCCCGCGTCGAATTGTTTGACTACAGTATAGTTTTTGTCTAAAAGTGTCAACCCTTTTTTGAAGGCGTGTTGATAAATGGTCGGAAGCCGTTATTTTCCATATAATTTTATTGTAATAAATATTGTTGATTAACTGTAAATGTTCTGTTACATTTTATCTCGCAAAAGGCCGATGGGTAAAATCGCGGTCTTTGAATTGGCTTCTGTTAGGATTTGCAGTGCAGATTTTGATAAAGCAAGTTCAAAACTTCGGAGAGGAAAATGAAAAAAACGCTGGCTGTTCTATCCGGTAATGGGGCTTCCCGTAAAATTTTAAATTCATCTTATTCTCTTCAAGTCTTGAATGCACAATAGTTTACACTGCACAATCCCGGAACTCTTTGGTTTGTAGACTTATTTTAAGGAGATTAAAGATGTCTAAAACATTCGTGAAAAGTAGTGCAAAGCTTTTTTGCGCTATCTTGGGTCTTTCTCTGGTTTGTATGGTGCAGGCTTTTTCAAAGCCTAAAAAAACAGAACTCATAAAAGAGGAAGAGGGTTTCTATTACGGATATGGAAAGGCTTCGTCTCAGGCGGAAGCCTTGGCAATCGCAAAAAAGGATCTTATTGAAACGGCTTTGACGGCAACGCTGCGTCTTAAAAACGAAAAAGCGTCCCGAGTTTCCGTAAGCGCTCAGTGCGCATCCGAAAGGTTTGATTCTTTAAAGCCTATTTATCCAAAGGCAAAAGATCTTACCACCGTGGCTTACAAAGTTAGCCTCAAGGATTGGGAAAAGGATTCTAAAGCGCACGACGAAAAGCTTCGCGGAACGCTGACTCCGCTTTACAATTCCATAATTGCAAAGGGCGCAGCCACGGAAAAACTGAATAAAGCCGCAGAAATCCTCAATATTCTTGCGGAATACGGTCAGGCTGACCTTTTGACAATGCAGGCAGACGGAACGGAACTTTTTTCTCGAAAAGTGGAAAATGTTTGTCAATCAATAGTAGAAAATCTTGTTTTTGAAATTCCGACTGCAAACGGATTTGTAAATCCTGAAACGGAATTTTCCGTAAAGGTTTCCGATAAATCCGGCGCAGCCGTTTCCGGGCTTTCTGTAAAGGCGCTTTGGGAACTTCCGGCGTTGTCGATTACTACGGCAAGCACGGATGTTCCGGGTGTTGTGTCCGTTGTAAAGACGGATTCCCGCGGAAGAGCAAAAATTGAATTTCCTATGGACGAAGTTTTCAAGGGAAAGATTATTTGTCTTACCGTTTCAACGCCGTTTTCTATGTCGGAAAGAGCCACAAAGGCAATGAGAAAATTGGATGCTGAAACCGCCGTTGAAGGTCATTATATGTATATAGAAAATCTCGGCGATTTCTTTAAGTCCGTGGCGATAAAGGGCGGTGAATATTCGACCGGTTCCGTTCCGCAGGATTCAAGAGCCGGCGCAAAAGAAAAAAAGCGCACCGTCACTCTTAAACCGTATGCCATAGATGTTGCGCCTGTAACAAATTATCAGTATGCGGCGTATCTTTATCTTTCGGAATCCGAAATGTTCCCCGAATATTTTGACAATTCCGACTACAATCAGGAAAATCAGCCTGTGGTCGGAATTACTGCCGCCGATGCCGAATCTTATGCGGCTTGGCTTTCTGCTCAAACGGGTGAAAAATATCGTCTTCCAACTGATGATGAATGGGAAGTTGCAGCCCGTGCTGATTCGACCGATGTTTATCCGTGGGGTGACGAGACTCCGAATAAAGCAAAGGCAGCCAATTTCAGGGGCAATGGAAAATTCAATGCACCGTCGCCGGTCGGTTCGTTTATGAACGGAGCGAACGCTTGGGGAATCGTGGATATGTCGGGAAACGTTTGGGAATGGACGTCTATGGTTCGTGACGGAGAAGAAGGTTTCCGCACTGTAAAAGGCGGTTCCTGGATGGATGGGCCCTTGGATTTAAGAATTTCAAACTTCAAAAATATCGATTCTGAAGTTGGAAGCCCGGATGTCGGGTTCCGGCTTGTAAAGGATATAATCGAACAGGAGGTTATGGATGAAAAAAACTAAACTAGGTCTTTTTGCTTTGATTGCCGTTGTCGCTTTGTTCTTTTCTTGCGAATCAACGGACAACTTGGTTGACAGCGACCCTGCTGTAGGTCGAGGTATTGCGGCATGGAATAACCGCGGGCCTTCTTCCTCAACCGCGTATTGGGATGAAATTGCCGATGCGTCCAAGAAAAAGAAGTGGCTCAATTATGTAACGTTGTACGAAGCCGGTGTTCAGGCTTTGGACAGCACGGATTCTATTAAAGCGTCCAACGAGGCAAAGCTGCTTCAGGCTACAAACACGGCTGTAAACAAATTCAGCGCATTGGATTCTATGCTTCAGATTCCTGCGGATGTCAAAGAAAAAGGTGCTACCGTAAGTGCCGCAAGAATTGACAAACTTTTGGCTTCCGAAAGACTTTCCGAGGCAAAAAAGCTTAATAAATCGGCGATTGCCTTGTTCGGCATGAACGATGCGATTACTCAGGCGGGAAGTGAAATTGAAATTGTAGACACGATTGTTTCAAAGAAGAAGTCGCTTCAGGAACAGGCAAAAAAAGCCGGCGAAAAGGAAACTTTTGACGAAAAAGTCGCGGCGTATGATGCGGTGATTGCAAAGTATCCGGCTGTTGAATCCGAGGTTAATACTCTTGTAAAGCAGTCTACCGTTGCCGAATCCGACGGCGTTGTCGCTTCTGTAAAGTCGTTCAAAAAAGTTCGACAGGATATTGTTATCCTTCGTTCCGGAGTGTTTCGAGACGAGGCTTATGCTTATATGGATAGGCTTGGCGAAGAATTTGCAAGACAGCCTGAAGAAGGTTCGGGAACCGGAAAAAACGGTGCTTTTACCGTATACGATACCCGAAATCATTATCAGTCAATCGCAAAAAACATGGAAGATATTTTCGGTCAGCTTCAGGAGTTTTCTGCAAAATATCCAAAGGACGTAAGCCCTGACATGGTTGCAGAAGCAAAATCCTTTAAAGACGATTTGAACGCAAAAATTGCCCAAATCAACAAGGAAATTGCGATAAAAGAAGAAATTGAAAGCCGCGGAAAAACCGTACTGCCTCTCATGATAGGACTTTTCAATGCCGACCCGAAATCCTCCGCTTCCGGAAAGAAATCTCGTCCTGCAAAGTTCAGTGCGACAAAGCAGTCCAAGAGCGAATATTGGTGGGGAATGGTTTCTATTCCGAAGGGAACGCTGAACGACCTTGTAATCACGCTGAAGGATAACAGGACTCTTAGAGTGTTCAATCAGAATACCCACAGCGGAAAAGACATTGAAAAGAAGAATCTTCAGGATCTTGTGAGCAAGCAGAATAAAGTCGGAAACTCTTGGCCGGTGTTGAATGCGGGCGCACAGCTTACATCCGACAAATACTTTTTTGAGATTCAGAAAGGCAAGACGGATAGTTACTCCGGCGAAGTCGTCATATACAATTCATTTGTTGTAAGGAGCCGCTAATTATGGCAAAAAAAATAAACAAAAAAATAATCGGAATAATAGTTGGCGTTGCGGCGGTAGTGGTTATTGCCGCTGCCGTGGTAATTGCAAAGGTTCAGCCCAGAGGAATGACTGTGGCGGTTTCTACATTGCCGGACTCGTTGAATCCGGTTCTTGTGCAGAATACGTCGGGATTGAACGCAAACGAGCTTATTTTTGACGGACTTGTGAATTATACCGTAGATCCGGTTAGCAAAGTCCGCTATCCGGAATTGGCTTTGGCAGACAGCATTGAACAGGATTCGGACACAAAGCGGATATACACCGTCGTTCTTAGGGATACAGAATGGCACGACGGAATTCCGCTTTCCGCAGACGATGTTGTGTATTCGTTTAAGGCTTATACCCTTCCTGAGAACGAATCTCCCAGCAGAGAATATCTTTTGTCGTTCATAAAAGATGTAACAGCCAAGGATGACAAGACCGTTTTGGTTGAATTCAAAAATCCTATTCCTGATTACAGAGCGCAGGCGGTTCTTACGTTCAAAATCATTCCATGCAAATACAATGGAAAGGATATGGCTGTAAATCTTAGAGAAGGCGAAAACGAGCGTGCTTTTGCAACTGCGCCTATCGGAACAGGCCCCTTTAAGCTTGTAAAATGGGAAATCGGAAAATGGCTCACTTTCCAGTCTAACGGAATATATATAAACGGCCGTCCGCAGGCAGACAGCCTTGTTATAAAAAGAACGATTGACCCTGTTGTCCGAATGAATGAGCTTCGCAAAGGAAGAATAAATGTAGTTCTTGAAACGAATCCGATGGATCGTCCGACGGTGGCAAAAATCAAGGATGTGGATATTAATTCTTATATGCCGTACGCATTTTACGAAATTGCGATAAACACAAATGTTTTCTCGAATGCGGAAGCTCGACAGGCTATGGCAATGGCGCTTGATAAGAAAAATCTTGTTCCGGGAATCACGGACAACGACGAAACTGTTTGCATAAACAACGGCCCGTTCCCGTCAAATTTTTATCAGAAAAGTATGCCCGAATACAGAAATACGGAAATGGATAACCTTTTGCCGTTTGACCTTTCAAAGGCAAAAATTCTTGCAAAAAAAGCGAATCTTTCAAATCAGAATGCGACCCTTATTTATCCTGATTCGATGGGCGAATTCGGAAAAAATCTTGCCGAGGGAGTTGCAAAACAGCTTTCCGAAATCGGATTGAAAGTTGATGTTCGCCGAGCCGGAGACCAGGTATTCAACAGAACTGTATTCAACGAAAAGAATTTTGAAATGGCTTTGATATACAGAGAAGGATTTGACAACATTTATTCTTCGCTTGGCGATTACTACCGTTCGACAAGCAAAGCAAACATAACGGGTATTGCTGATAAATCTTTGGACACAATGTTTACTGCATGGGAAAAAGAAGTTTCTGCTCCTGAATTGATAAAGAAAACTGATGCGATTAATGCAAAAATCAGTGAGCTTTCGCCGGCATTATATCTTTGTACTCTTCAGAAGGATGTCTATTCCAGAGGTTTGACTAATGTTGCCATCGGATCTGACAATCCGTTCCTTTCTGTAGAATATTGGAAATTTAAGAACTAAGGGGAGATGACGAAATGCGTTTCTTACGCTTTTTGCTTAAGGAACTTGTCCTACATGGCATAGTTTTTGCCATTGTAGGAACAATCGTTCTTTCAGCTTTATATTTGCTTTCCATCGGCGCGCCTGCCGATGGCTATTTGGATGCATTGAAGGCTTTCCTTTTGATGCTTGTTGGACATAAAGAATTGTCTCAGGTTGGACCCGGTTTTACTTCGGGACAGATTATTTTTGCGGGTGCGGCACAGACATTGCCATTGGCTCTAATCGCATTGATTTTTCTTATTCTTATCGCTCTTGTAAGCGGTTCATATTCGGTTACAAGCCGATATATGTCGCTTCATTTTGGCGAAACCGGAGATGAAAAATTTGAGAAATTCCTTGCAAATGTTCTTTCGCTGATGGCGGCAGTTCCTTTGTTTGTCGGATTTTGGCTTCTTTATACGCTGATGGGGCAAGCTCCGCTTCCTGTTATTTCTCTTGTAACGGTGTTGCTTGGCGGACTTGCGTGGGACGGAACGAATTTTCTTAAAACCGATATGCTTAGCCAGGTGGATCAGACTCACGCTATTGTATTCTCTACTCTTGGAAGAAATTTAGGAAAGTTTTTCCCTATCCCCGGAACTTATTCCGGCTATCTGTTTTCGTCCAGCCTCCCAAGGTTCATTCCTTATTTGGCAGGAAAAGTTCCTGCCATCATCGGGTCGGTTACAATCGCAGAAATTGCGTTTGACTTCCCCGGCTTGGGAAAGAACCTGATTGACGCTCTTATAAACAAAAATACGGATCTTCTTATAACGTCCGTATTCATCCTTCTTTGTATCAACGCAATCGTTTCCTTCCTTGTGAAGACCGTATTGTTCTTGATTTATCCGAGGTGGTATGAAAAAGCAATTTAGAATTTTAAATATCATTTTGGTGATTCTTTTCATTTCACCGCTTTTTGTTTCATGGCTTCCTCATGAGTGGTTCGAAAGAATTCTTCCGGAAACTCTCAATCAGGGTGGCTTTATAAAGTCTCTTTTTGTGTCTTTCCAGGAACTTTCGATTACGCTTGTGACCACTGTGGTTTTTGCTATGCTGATAAGCATTCTTCTTGGTTATCTTAGCGTTCTTTCTATGGGCGTCGGACGATTTTTCAGCAATATAATGAATGCAATTGAGTCAATTCCTTCTATTCTCATTGCGTTGTTCTGTTATGCGCCTGTTTCGGGTGCGTTGGTTTCCGTAAAAGGTCCGACTTCGACATGGCTTTCTTTGGGTGTGTTTGTTGCGGCGGCTACGGCAACGGTTCTTCCTGAAGCGGTAAGAAGCATTTCAATTCCGCTTTCGGATCTTTACAACAGGAAATACAGCGTTTCGTTCCGTTCCTATGGATTTACAAAAGACAGAATTCTTGCGGTTTTGATGAAAACCACGCTGATGAAAGACACTCTTAAACGTGTTGCGGCAGGAATTCTTCTTAAAACGCTCGTTCTTGACACTTCGTTCGGTTATGTGATTCAGGTTGGTCTTGGCGCTACGGGAACTCCGCAGCATACCAGTCCGGGCGCATTGATTGCCGCAAACCGCAAGGCGATAATTAATTTTGCCAGCGGCGAATTCAATCCATGGCCGTTTTGGATTCCATCCTTGATGCTTTTGGCGGTCAGTATTGCGTTCCTTATCATCTTGAACGAAACAAAGGAGGAAGTATGACTCCGATAGAATTAAACGATTTTTGCATTCATCTAAGAAATCGTATCACCTTGAAAAAGACTTCGCTCAAGATTGAAGAGGGAACGTCTTCTGTAATCATGGGACCAACGGGAACGGGAAAATCCGTGTTCCTGAAATCTGTGGCAGGAATACTTCCGTCTACGGTTTTCCGATATGAAGGAAGCATGAAAATTAATGGAATTGACGGTTATATCGATGGCAAAAAACTTGATTACGGTCAATGGACGCAGATTGAACAGTCCGGGCTTATGTTTGTTCCTGCGGAGACAGCGCAGGTAATGAATCCCGCCCTGACTTTGGATCAAAATCTTAATCTTTTGGCTCCGGGTTGCCGACCGGAGATTGTAAGACGGCTTGGAGAGTTTTTTACTTTGGATTTTGAAGCGTTTGCCCGTCTTTACCCTGACGAGGTTTCCGGCGGCGAAATGCAAAGAATAACCCTGATGATTCTTCTTTCCAGACCGGGAAATCTAATTCTTTTGGATGAGCCTACGGTGAATCTTGACAGAAATCTTCGAAAGAATTTCGTTGAATTTCTTAACAAAGAGATTCTCTGCGATAAGTCTAAAACATTCCTTATGGTGAGCCATGACGTTGATTTTATCCGCCGCCTTACGCTTACCCAGGCGTTTATGCTGAAAGACGGCGACATCGAAAAACAGACGGCTCTTCCTGAACTGGAAGGCTATGACAAACCGGAAGCAAAAAAAGGCGCTACGGGTTCTGCGATGGAACTAAAAGAGGTCGCACAGTCTTACATGAAGCGGGGTATTTTCGGAGAACGGAAATTTACTGCATTCAAAGGACTTAATTTGACTTTCGAACGTTCAACGGTCTACGGAATTACAGGTCCGTCGGGTTGCGGAAAATCGAGCATGATAAAATCGATATTGCGTCTTCTTGACGAAACCGATGGTCAAATTTTTATGGATGGAAAAGATCTTGTTGCGCTAAAGCCGATAGAAAATGGTCGAGATCCGGTTCCGTTCAAGCCTTACAGAAAACGAATGGCGATAGTTCAGCAAGATTCGAGGTTTTCATTTTTCCCCGATCTGAAAATCAGGGATTCTTTCAGGCAGATTTCGGCTGCAGGAAACGAAGGAACTTTGGAAGAACTTGCAGAAAATCTTGTTAAGGTGGGACTCAAGAAGGAACATCTCGATTCTCATCCGAATGCACTTTCTTCCGGAGAGATGAAACGAATGGATATTGCAAGAGCATTGACGGCAAAGCCGGACATTCTTTTGCTTGACGAACCATTCGCACACATCGACTTTGACACCCGGCTTCAGGTGATGAAAGTGATTTCCGACTATCTTGCGGTGCACGCCACTATTTTGGTGGTTGTCACCCATGAAGATTTTGATTTGCGTTATTTTGTCGAAAAAAATTACGACTTTCCCGAACTTGTGGGTATGTACGCAGAAAAGAAATAGATAGTTTTTTCATTATAAAACGGCTGTTTTGCAAGATGATTTTTGCGGACAGCCGTTTTTCTGTTTTTCTATTGATTAACAAAATCGAATTCCTGTATAATCGCAAAATCGACTTTTGTCGGTAAACTTTAAAAGGAGTCATAAATGGCAACAAGAAGAGGTCCTAGATTCAAAGAATGTAGAAGACTTGGTGTAAACGTGTGCGGACACCCAAAAGCCATGGACAGAGCAAACAGTCCGGCTTTTAGTAAAAAACACAAACAATCAGAGTATGGATTGCAGTTGATTGAAAAACAGAAAATCAAGGCATATTACAATATTCTGGAAAAACAGCTTGTTCGTTATTACAAAACCGCAACCCGCAAAGAAGGAAACACAGGGGAGAATCTTTTGGTTCTTTTGGAATGCAGGCTTGATAATTTGGTTTACAGAATAGGTTTCGCAAACTCTATTCGTATGGCACGACAGATGGTAAGTCATGGTCATTTCCTTGTGAATGGAAAGAAAGTTTCCATTCCGTCTTACAGTGTTAAGGTCGGTTCTACAATTCAGCTTGTTGAAAAGGTTCGAAAGAGCGAGCAGTTCAAGAGATGTTTTTTGAGCGATAATAAATCTCCGCTTCCTTATATCACAAGGGATGAGGAAAATTTCTCAGGAACATTCACATCGCTTCCTACCCGTGCAGAAATTCCTGTTCTGGTCAAGGAGCAGTCGGTGGTTGAATTCTACTCCAAATAGTCGAAAAAACTTGACTGTAAAAAATCCAGCCTGGCTTATCGGGCTGGATTTTTTTATATTAATTGATGAAGTCTACTATAAATAAGTTTTAAACTGCTTTATAATGCTCTAGTTATTTTCATTTTATTACTCGGAGGACGGAAATGAAAAAGTTTACAATGCTTTTTATGGCTGTGGTTTTGGCGTTCGCTTCGGGATGCTCAAAACAGAAAAACAATGTTATAAAAATCGGTGTTATTCAGTTGGTTGAACATTCGGCTTTGGATGCGAATTACAAAGGTTTTGTAGATGGACTTGCGGAGGCTGGTTATATTGATGGAGAAAATATAAAAATCGACTATAACAATGCGCAAGGCGAACAGGCAAATTGCGTTACAATCGCACAGAAATTTGTTACCGGAAAAAGCGATTTGATTTTCGCAATTGCAACTCCTGCCGCTCAAGCTGTTGCAAATGTTACGAATAAAATTCCAGTGGTGATTTCCGCCGTTACAGATCCGGAATCGGCAAAGTTGGTGAAATCCAATAAAATGCCGGGGAAAAATGTTACGGGAACATCGGACCTTACTCCGTGTGCCGCCCAAATGGAGCTTGTGAAAAAACTTTGTCCGGAAGCAAAAACAGTGGGAATGCTTTATTGCTCCAGCGAACAAAACTCGTATTTCCAGATAAAACTTGCCGAAGAAGCCTGCGAAAAAATCGGCTTGAATTATGTTGAGGCCACCGTCTCGAATTCGAATGAAATACAGCAGGTCGTTCAGTCGCTTTGCAGCAAGGCGGATGTAATTTATTCACCTACGGATAATATGATTGCGGCGGGAATGCCGTTAGTCGCTAAGATTGCAATAGAAAACAAAATTCCCACGATTGTAGGCGAGGAAGGTATGTGCAGGATTGGCGGTCTTGCAACTTACGGAATAAATTACTATGAACTGGGAAAACAAACGGCTGCGATGGCGGTTAAAATTATCAGGGGAGAAGGAACGCCAGCCGATATGCCGATAGAATATCCGGCCAATGGCAATCTTGTCATTAATGAAGAAATGGCAAAGGCTTTGGGCATGACGATTCCCGTCGGGCTTTTTTAGAAAGCATTAAAAAACCGGTGGCGATCAGGAAACTCATGGCGTTACCGGTTTAATTTATTTTTTGGAGTTTAAACGATGTTTGTTCTGGACTTTCTACAGCGTGTCCTTTCTGCTTTGCCTGGAGCGGTTTCTCAGGGGGTTCTTTGGGGAATCATGACATTGGGCGTTTATCTGACTTTCAGAATTCTTAACGTTGCGGATATGACTGTAGATGGAAGTTTTGCCGCCGGCGGTTCTCTTGCGGCAATTTTGATTGTTAAGGGAATGAATCCGTATTTTTCCCTGTTTTTTGTGTTCTTTATGGGACTTGCCTGCGGTGCTGCCACGGGCTTTATGACAACAAAACTCAAAATCAATATTCTTCTTGCAAGTATTCTTTCGCAGATTGCACTTTATTCAATAAACATAAGAATCATGGGAAAGGCGAACACGCCCATGCTCGGAACTGACACGATGATGACGCTTTTTGTTAAAGGCTGGGTACATCTTGCTGCGGCTTTTAAAGGAATAAAAAATGCGCAGGATTTTGAGGAACTTTTTGAGTCCGTTTCTGGGAATTTTTCTACGACAACATCGTCGTTAATTTTGGGAATTATAATTGTTGCAATAATAATAATCGCCATATACTGGTTTTTCGGAACGGAATACGGTTCTGCAATCCGTGCCACAGGAAGCAACGAGCATATGGTTCGGGCTCTTGGCGTAAATACTGATACAACAAAAATCGTCGGTTTGATGATTGGAAATGGACTTGTGGCATTGAGCGGCGCTTTGGTCGCGCAAAGTCAAGGTTACGCCGATGTCGGAATGGGAACCGGAACGATAGTTGTGGGGCTTGCGTCGATAATTATCGGCGAGGTAATTTTTGGGGCACGATTCGGAATGTGGTGGACACTTCTTTCCGTCGTTCTCGGCTCGATAATTTACCGTATTGTAATTGCCGTTGTGCTTGAGATGGGGCTAAAATCCACGGACTTGAAACTCCTTACTGCGGTCGTGGTTGCAATCGCTCTTTCAGTTCCTGTTTTCAAGGGAAAAATCGACAGCAAGCGCAGGGCGTACAAAGGTCCCGGAAACGAACGGGACACCCGTCATGCGGACGATGCGTTCAAACACGCCGCAGCGGAAAACTAGGGGTTGGGGAATAAGTATGTCTACTATATTGAAGCTTTCGAATATCACAAAGACCTTTAACCCCGGCTCTGTCACTGAAAAACGCGCAATCAGGGGAATAAATCTTGAACTGGAAGACGGCGATTTTGTTACTGTGATTGGCGGAAACGGTGCCGGAAAATCAACGCTTTTGAATATAATTTCTGGGGTTCATTATACGGACACCGGTTCGATAATTCTTGACGGAATGGACATTGCGTCAAAGCCGGAACATTTCAGGGCGAAATTCCTTGGGCGGGTTTTTCAAGACCCTTTGATGGGAACTGCAGCCAACATGGAAATAGAAGAAAATCTTGCCATGGCGATGAGGCGCGGAAAAAGGCGCGGACTTTCGTGGCACATAAAAAATTCTGAAAAAGAATCCTACAAAGAAAAACTGGCTCTTTTAGATTTGGGGCTTGAAAAAAGAATGAACGCAAAAGTCGGGCTTCTTTCGGGCGGCCAACGGCAGGCGCTTACGCTTCTGATGGCGACTTTGATGAAGCCGCGCGTTCTGTTGCTTGATGAACATACGGCTGCCCTGGATCCCAAGACTGCAAAAAAAGTTCTGGAACTCACCGAAGAATTTGTAAAAAAAGACAAACTCACGACTTTTATGGTAACGCACAACATGAGAGATGCGATTCGTTATGGAAATCGCCTTATCATGATGATGGACGGGCAGGTGGTCTACGATGTCCGGGGCGAAGAAAAAAAGAATTTGTCTGTGGAAGATTTGCTTGAAAAATTCAGTGTGAACGGCGAAGTTAGCGACAAACTTATTTTGGGATAAAAGCCATGACTTATGTTCCTGAGCCGATGCCCGAAGCTGGGGCTACCGTTGTGGTAGGGATGTCGGGCGGAGTTGATTCAACCTTGACGGCATTGCTTTTAAGGGAAAACGGTTGCCGTGTCATTGGCGTTACTATGTCGCTGTGGGATGGGCATATAAAAAATCTTCAGGCGGAAGACGCTTTGCAAGGTGCTTGCTACAGTCCGAATCAAAAAGAACATATTGAGGATTGTAGACGTTTTTGTCGGAAAGAAGGAATAGAATATCACGTCATCGATGTCAGCAAGGAATACAATCAGGAAGTTTTGGAATATTTCAAAGCCGAATATCGTTCCGGGAAAACGCCGAATCCTTGCATTCGTTGCAATCGTTTTGTAAAATTCGGCGCATTGCTTGACGGTTTGGAAAAAATCGGCGTAAAGTACGACTATTTTTGCACGGGTCACTATGCGATGATTGTTCGACCGAGCGAAGGTCTTTGGGGGACGGACAAAAAACCTTGCATGATAGCTTGCTCGTTTGACGACACTAAAGACCAAACCTATTTTTTGTACAGACTTTCTTCTGATTTGCTCGAAAGAATAAGATTTCCTCTGGCGACCGTCAAAAAGTTGGAAGTTTTTGAATTGGCAAGAAAAGCTAGTCTTGAAGTCGCCGAAAAAAAAGAAAGCCAGGATTTTATCGACCCGAAATATTTTAATTTGATTTTTGACGATAAACCTGCTGTTCCCGGAGATTTTGTGGACGTGAACGGCAAAGTTTTGGGGCGGCACAAAGGAATCGAGCATTACACGATAGGACAACGGCGTGGGCTTGGAGTTGCGGTGAATGTTCCCGTCTATGTTCAAAAAATCGATGCGGAAAAAAATCAAATTGTTTTGGCTGAAAAGAAATATTTGGCTTCGGCTTATCTGATTGCCGATGATTTTGTTTGGCCGGGGGACATTGAACCTTGCGAACCGTTTGAAGCTTTTACAAAAATCCGATTACGAAGTCAAAGTGCTTTTGCGACAATCGAAAAATATATTCCGCCGCTTGACGACATTTATCGATATCAGGGGCAGCCTTGGAAAATAAGTTTTGAGGGAAAGCAGAATGCGGTCGCTCCGGGGCAATCCGTCGTTCTTTATAAAGATAATGTGATTTTAGGCGGAGGAATAATCGTAAAAGGAGGCAACTAGTTCGGTATGGCGCAAACGACAAAAGAAAAGGTTCTTGATTTTTTGATTTCGAACAGGGAGAACTCTATTTCGGGCGAGGAACTTGCGAAAGATTGCGGCGTTACAAGAACTGCAATTTGGAAGGCGATTTCGTCGCTCAGAAACGACGGTTTTGAAATTGAAGGAACGACCAACGGCGGCTACATTTTTAAGGACATAGGCGATGCGGTTTCAGTTCCTCTGTTTTCATTTTGCCTTTCGGAAAAATATCCGCAATTCAAAAATTCCGTTGTTGAATGTTTCAAGGAAATTGATTCGACGAATTCCTACGCAAAACGGCTTTTGGCAAAAGCGGGAAGCATATATTCTGCCGACGGTTCGCTTAGCGAATCGGGGAAAAAACTCAAGGATTCAATTTACGTGGCGGAGAGCCAAAGCCAAGGTCGCGGTCGGATGGGAAGAATTTTTTATTCGCCTGAAAAAACCGGAATCTATCTTTCGCTGATTTATGCACCCAAAGGCGGAATAAAAAATCCTGCCAAAGTAACCGCATTTGCCGCTGTTGCGACCAGCCGTGCCATAAAAAAAGTTTGCGGAATCGAGCCGAAAATCAAATGGATAAACGACCTTTTTTTTGACGGAAAAAAAATCTGCGGCATTCTTGCGGAGGGAATCACCAATTTTGAAACCGGAACGATTGAAGCGGCAGTTGTCGGAATGGGGATAAACATTGTTGATAACTTTGAAGATTTCCCGGACGAGGTAAAGCAGGTCGCCGGCTCGATAGGAAAAAAAGTTCCCAGATGCCGACTTGCCGCCGCTGTTGCAGGAGAATTTTTAAGCATATTTGACGAAAATCCAAATTATGTCATAAACGAATACAAGGAGAAATCGTTTTTGATAGGCAAAAATGTAAAAATTCAGCCGATTGCCTCAACCGAAGACGGCAGTTATTTTGCAAAAGCGCTTGATATCGATGACGAGGCTGCGTTGGTTGTGGAACTTGCCGACGGAAAACGCATTTCGCTAAGCACAGGCGAAGTTAGGGTTTTTCAGGAAAGTTGATTCAGTTTCGGATTTGTATTGCTTTTGCTTGATTGTATGCCTTTTTCATTCCCACAGAAAAAAATACTGGCAATAGAACCGCATACATTTTTATGCTGTTTTTTCCATTCCGGGAAATCCAGGCAAGTTTTAATTCTTGCCAAATTCTTGAAATCATCGGAATGAAATTTAAAAACAGAAAAATTGCGTTTGTGAATCGGTCGGTCTTTTTTGCGTGCAAGAATTTACAAATGTTCCGCTCGATTGCGCCGATTCCTTCTCGCAGTTCGAGTGAGGTCGAGGTTTTGAACAACAGAGATGCACTTTGCATTACGCAAAAAAGTTTTGCAAGCGAAAAAACGCTCTCTTTTTGAGCTGACCAATTGAAGAGTCCTTTGAATGATTTTTCCCCTTCCGAGAAGGAGACAAAAAATTGAAAAAAAATCAAAAGACTTGCGTAATAAAGTACGGGTTTTAAATCTCTGAATTGTTCCTTGAACGAAATGCGAAGAACGCAGGCTGTCAAAAATTGAATCGCAATCAATCCGAATGCAAAATACGGCGGAAGGCATAAAAAAAGTACGTTCAAAATGGGAAGAAAAAGAAGTTTTATCCATGACGGGCATTTGTGTAAAAGCGAATTGCCTTTTTTGTATGAAAATGCCGAATATTTTACCATACAAAATCCTTGAGCGAATTGTAGGAACGAAGCGGATTGTGTATGTTCCATTCTTCCAGATTTTTTTCTAAAGCATCGACGGGGCTTCCTTCAAACATAATTTTTCCTCTGAAAAGGACGATAAATTTTTCTGCAAGTCCAAGGCATTTTTCTATTTCGTGGGTAAGAATTATCACTGTCTTTTTTTGATTTTTAAGTTCTTTTATCAATGCGTTTACTTGTTTTATGCCGCCGTAGTCGAGATTTGCGTACGGTTCGTCTAAAATTATCACCGGTTTTTGCATGGAAATCATGCACGCCACGGCAAGCCGCCGTTTTTCTCCGCCTGAAAGAAATCTAGCAGGAAAATCCGCTTTGTCGGTAAGTCCTGTTTTTTTAAGCGCATCTTGAACCGCTTTTTCAATTTCGTTTTTTTTCATTCCGATGTTTTTTGGGCCGAACGAAATGTCTTCCCGTGGCGTTTCGCCAAGAATCTGCGTTTCCGCCTCTTGGAAGACAAGCCCGACCTTTTTGCCGATTTTTTTATTCGGCTCTCCATCAAAAAATATTTCACCGCTATCGGCATCTTCCAGTTCTGCAAGGATTGACATGAGGACGCTTTTTCCCGAACCGTTTTCGCCGGCAATTACGGTTATACAGCCTTCGGGAATTTCCATGCTTACATTTTTGAGCGCCTTTATGATTCCTTGTGCGGTTCTGAAGCTTTTCGAAATATTTTTGATTTTAATCAATGTCAACTTCTTCCGTCAAATCTTCTGGTTCGTCTTTGTTGAATTGCACTTTTTCATCAAAAAGATATTGGGCGAGCATCGGGCGAACTTTCAGCGCGACCGGAATGCACAATCCGATTTTTATGAAGAATCCCGGAATGAACGGAATTACGCAAGCTTTTATGGCGTAGGAAAATGCGGTTTTCCCTTCCGGAATTTTGTTGTTGTGCGCCGCCCAGCGAGCAAAATGAAATATTCCCGGAACAAAAATTATTAGCATTCCGGCAAAAATCGCCAACGAAATCCGCAAAAGATTTTTTACGGAAAATTGTTTTTGCGAAATGGAAGGTTTTCCGGCGATGACCCCTGCGATTACCGCTCCGATTAGGTAGCCTGACAAAAATCCGCCGGTCGGACCTGCCCATACACCAATTCCGCTGCTTCCGCCAGAATATACGGGAAGCCCAATAAGCCCTGCCGCTAGAAATAATGCCGTCGGAAGTCCTCCAAGGATTCCGCCTAAAAGTGTTCCCGTAAGAATGCAGAGCGCATTTTGTAATACAATCGGAACGGGGCCTAAAGGAATTTTTATAAAACAGCCGGCACAAATGATTGCCGCAAACAGTGCGACAAATGATATTCTTAGAATTGATTTGTTTTTCATGCCGGCAATGCTATCTAATTTTTTTAGGATTGTAAACCCTGTTTTGCAAGCAGGGTTACGAATGCGCTGTTTTCAGCTATTTTTCAATATGAATTATTTCAAGAAGAGGGAGCGGGCAATTAATTTCTTTTTCGTCTTCGGTTTTTAGCAACGCAACTCCTAAATCTTCGCTTTTTTGTACAACGGAAATAAATATGCCTTCGGAAAGTCCCATTTTTGTGCAGAATTTGTTCTGGCTTTCCGTTCCGGCTAGGCGCACGATTTTATAAAGTTCCTTTTTGGCTGCGCTTGCTAACGAAACGTCCGTGGTAAAATCCTTTTGGTTCTTTTTTGGAATCGGTGCGCCGCTTTGGTCTCGCAGCGGAAAATCCAGATAAGCATCTATCAAATCTATTAATTTTTCGGACACGGAATGTTCTATTTGTTCAGCTTCTTCGTGGATTTCTTTATCTGTCATGTCGAACAGTTTTGCAAGAAACGATTCCAATAATCTGTGTCTGCGCAGAACGGCAAGTCCGTAGATTTTGCCTTGCTCCGTCAGGCTGCACCCGTGATAACTTTTGTATTCAAGATAGCCGTCTTTTTGCAGTTTTTTTATCATCATCGTGGCTGTTCCGGGGGTAACCGACAGAAGTTTTGCGACTTCGCCCGTGGTGAGGGTGTCTTTGTTCTGTGTGGTGCACGCTTTTACGATAGATTTTAGATAATCGTCAGCCGCAATTTCAGATAAAACGGACATAATTTTTCCTATAAAAATACAGGGCGTTCAAATCCCGGTTATTTCCCCATAAATAAAGTGTAGGCTAAAAATTCAAAAATCGTCGGGCAGATTTTCCCTGAGATTTTGATACGTTTAATTATATATCAGAATTCGTCATTTTTGTAAGTGCAAAATAAATCGCTTGTTGCTGTGTCCGTTCGGCAAATTATTTTTACGTATTTTATTTCCGCGGACAGTTTTTCACGGATTCTGAACCGGGTTGGATTTCAGGGGAGGGGAAATAATACTTAAAATTGTTGACACAAAAATAAATTTGGTATATAAAATCTTAATTTTTGATATATCAAAATAACTTACTTTTATTGAATCTAAGGAGAAATCCAAATGAGCAAAAAAATTGTATTTTTGTTTGTATGCATGGCGCTGTCTTTCGGGCTGTACGCAAAACCTAAGGCAAAGGCGGGGAACACAAAGCCGCTCGTTGTTACTACAATCGGAATGATAGCGGATGCCGCAAAAAACATCGGCGGCGATGACGTTATGGTTGTTTCGCTTATGGGAGCGGGCGTTGACCCTCACCTTTATAAGGCGACTGCCGGCGACGTAAAAAAACTGAACGATGCGGACTTGATTTTGTTCAGCGGTCTTCATTTGGAAGCAAAAATGAGCGATGTCCTTGCAAAGCTTTCTAAAAGCCGCTTTGTTGTTGCCGTTTCCGAGACAATTCCCGTTGACAGAAGGCTTCCGTTCGGCGAGAGCGAATTTGACCCGCACGTATGGTTTGATGTAAAGCTCTGGTCTTATTCCGTAAAGTCCGTTTACGATAGCCTTTGTACTTTGGTTCCGCAGAAAAAAGATGCATTTACTATGCGTTACAAGTCATATCAGGCAAAACTGGATGAACTTGATTCTTACACGATGAAATTGGCGGCGTCTTTGCCGGAAGGAAAAAGGGTTCTTGTAACCGCTCACGATGCTTTTAACTATTTTAGCCGCGCTTACGGATTTACGGTAAAAGGTCTTCAGGGAATCAGCACGGTAACGGAAGCAAGCACAAGCGATATGAAAATGCTTGCGGATTTTATTGCAGAACGAAAACTTCCTGCGATTTTTATAGAAAGTTCCGTTCCGCATAAAAACGTAGAGGCTCTGCAGGCGGCGGTTATGGATAGGGGATATTCCGTGGGCATTGGCGGCGAACTTTATTCGGATGCCATGGGAGACGAAGGAACTGAAGACGGAACTTATATCGGAATGCTTAAGCACAATATCGATACAATTGTGAATGCGTTGAGCAAATAAAAACCAATCGAAATCCGATACTTTCTTTCGTACTTTTTATGGGAGAGAGCGCGTCTAACCTCAACGGGTGCGGACAGCTCTCTCTTGTATGATAGCCCTACACTCACTTGTAGGATTGCACTACATTCACTTGTAGGAGCAAACTGTTCACACTTATAAGTATGAGGAGCTCACACTGGTAAGTGTGAGATGTACACACTAGTAAGTGTGAACACCTCACTCTTATGCGAGTGAATTACTCACTCCGGTAAGAGTGAGTACACATTACACAAAAGTGCGCAAACAGAAAGGCGTACAAACGGTACTGCTTTTTGTTAGTCAGGTTTGACTCTGCGAACTTGTATATTTAATGCGCGTTCTTACTTTGTTGCGGGCGTGCGTAAATACTTAATCGAAAGTTGATACTTTCTTCTAGACTTTGTATGGGAGGCTTTCTTATGAATGCTGTTCAGACTGAAAAAACTTCCGCTTTATCCGTAATGGATTTGAGCCTTGCTTATCGGGAAAAGCCTGTGCTGTGGGATATTGACGCGGAGATTCCTCAGGGGGTTATGGAAGCCATAATAGGCCCGAACGGAGCCGGAAAATCCACGCTTTTGAAGGCGGTTATGGGAATCTTGCCTTTGTCGTCCGGAAAGATAAATGTTCTGGGAAAGCCTCTTTCTAAAAATATAAAAAAGGTTTCGTATGTTCCGCAGCGGAGTTCCGTGGATTGGGATTTTCCTACAACGGTCTTTGATGTGGTGCAGATGGGCTCTTACGGTTCTTTAGGCTGGATTCGCCGTCCGGGCAAAAAAGAAAAAGATAAGACTATGGAAGCCCTTGAAAAAGTGGGAATGACGGATTTTGCTTCAAGGCAAATCAGCGAGCTTTCCGGCGGACAGCAGCAGCGCGTGTTTTTGGCGCGAGCCTTGGTTCAGGAGGCGGACTTGTATTTTATGGACGAGCCTTTTCAGGGGGTGGACGCCGCCACGGAGCAGGCTCTTGTAACCTTGCTCAAGGAACTCAAGGCAAAGGGTAAAACGCTTTTGGTTGTGCACCACGACCTTCAAACCGTGAAGGATTATTTTGACAGGGTGCTTTTGCTGAATGTGAGTGTTATTGCGGAAGGTAAAATCGATGAGGTTTTCACTCCGGAGAATCTTCATCGGACTTACGGCGGAAGGCTTGCTTCCGGGATTTAAGTGTCAGGTGGACGGTATGGATTTTTTGTTTGACTACACGCTTAGAAACGTCCTTTTGGGAACTTTACTTTTGGGGCTGGGTTCCGGCTTTGTGGGAACGTTTGTTCTTTTGCGGAAGCAAAGTCTTATAGGTGACGCGGTATCTCATGCAGCTCTGCCGGGAATCGTGATTGCGTTTTTAATTACCGGAACAAAATCTCCGCTTTTCCTTTTGATTGGCGCGGGAATTTCGGGGCTTTTGGGAATGCTTTGCATATATGCCATAAGGAACACCACAAAAATCAAAACTGACGGTGCGCAGGGAATTATTCTTGGGGTTTTTCTTGGGATGGGGTTCCTGCTTTTGACGCACGTGCAAAAACTTCCGAATGCGGCAAAGGCGGGTCTTGATAAGTTTATATTCGGGCAAGCAGCCACGATAATGCAGCAGGATGTCATTATGATTTTTGCTGTAGAGTTTGTGATAATTCTGTGCATTTTTCTGTTTTGGAAAGAACTGAAAGTTTCAACATTTGACCCGGACTTTTCTGCTGCGATAGGCTTTTCGCCTAAAAAAATAGAGTTGATTCTGACGGCAGCTATCGTTGCAGCCATCGTTATAGGAATTCAGGCGGTTGGCGTAATTCTTATGAGCGCATTGCTTGTAGCTCCGGCGGCGGCATCAAGGCAGTGGACTGATAAGCTGGGGCTTATGAGCGTGATTGCCGCTTTGGCAGGCGGACTTTGCGGGGCGGGAGGTTCGATTATTTCTTCAAAAGTTGCACGCCTTTCAACAGGACCGGTTATAGTTCTTCTGCTGAGTGCATTTGCTCTTTTTTCGATAATTTTCAGTCCGCACAGAGGTGTAATTCAGCGTCTTTTAAGGCGTAAAATCAAGCTGCAATCAAACTTGAGCTAAAATAGGATTTATTATGACTTTGGAAATAATCATACTTTCAGTAATAGTTTCTGCCGCCTGCGCGATATGCGGAGTTTTTTTGCTTTTGCGCAAAATGGCGCTTATGAGCGATGCCGTAAGCCATTCGATTATCTTGGGAATTGTTATCGGCTTTTTCATTTCGAAAAGCCTTTCTTCCGTGATTCCGATTGTGGGAGCCGTATTGGCAGGTCTTCTTTCGGTAATGTTCACGGAATTTTTGAAAAAAACAAAACTCGTAAAAAGCGATGCCGCGATTGCTCTTGTTTTTCCGGCAATGTTCAGTGCGGGCGTTATATTGGTAAGCCTTTATGCGGGGAACATTCATCTTGACACCGATGCGGTTCTGCTCGGCGAGATAGGGCTTGCTCCGCTTGATAGAATTGAGATATTTTCGCTAAGTATTCCCCGAAGTTCTTTTGTAATGGGCATAATTCTTTTTATAAACGTTACATTGACCGTTCTTTTTTTCAAGGAACTGAAAGTGTCCGCATTTGATAAAAGTTTTGCAAAGTCTCTCGGGTTTTCGCCTACAGCAATGAACTACGGACTTATGACGGTGGTGAGCATAACTTGTGTTGGTGCTTTTGATTCCGTCGGCGTTGTTTTGGTAACCGCATTGATGATTGCCCCTGCCGCCGCCGCCCTGCTTTTGAGCGATGACCTTAAAACCGTGATTATCCTTGCCGTTATTGTGGCGTCGATTTCCTCTGTGAGCGGATTTTTTGTTGCGGAAAAAATAGACGGAAGCATAGCAGGCGCAATGGCGACTATGTGCGGAGTGTTTTTTTTCGTAATTTATCTCTTTTCGCCCAAGCATGGACTTATCCGCCGGAATATTATGCGGCAAAAACTCAAAATGGATTTTGCCTTGCAGAATCTTGCCGTTCATATCTTGAACCACAGCGGAACTGAAAAAGAGCCGTATGAATGCCGCGCGGATCATCTTACCGAACACATAAACTGGACAAAACGAAAAGCAAAAAAAATATGCAGCCGAGCCAGGCATTTGGGACTGATAGAAATAAACAACGGATTCCTGTCGCTTCTTCCAAAGGGCTTGGAACTTGCCGAAAATACGCTGAAAATGAACCGCTGATTTTTAGATTTGGAACGAGCGGATATCGCATCTTTCTTGAAAAAACTGTTTTGTGTATGTCCGTTAAAAATCCGCCGTTGCAAATTTGAAAAACTGAATTCGGAATTGCATTTTTCCAATAGCGGACTGAAACAGCCGTAGAAAAAACGCGTTTTTCACTGGCGGACGAATAAATTCCGATTTTTCATATTTGTAATTCGGTTTTTTGAAAATCTCGAAAAATTGCACATGGTGCAATGCTTTTACTCTTTTTCAGCAGTTTTGCCTCTCCATTTTCAGCGCCGATAGGATAATTAGTTGTCAAAACTTCGATTTTTCGACGGTAATTCGACTTGGAAAATCGCGGATTCTAAAATTTTTGTTTTTGACTTTCGATAATTCTGCTTTTTGAATGTCTTTTCCGTATAAAAATCGCAGCCGAATCTTAAAAATATCCGGCAAATCGGCAAATTTTATGCTGATTTTAATATTTTTGAAAAATCATAAAAATTTCTAACGAGCTTGTGCGTCCGCCTTAAAAAAATCTAAAAAATAAAAACTGAAATTTAAAATCCTTCCTGATAAATCGCTGAAAACTAATTTTTCTGTTAGTTTTTACATACCCCTTGACATGACGGCTTTTAAAAAGTATAAAAAGTAAACTTGTCTCCTTCGTCTAGTGGTTAGGACATCGGGTTTTCATCCCGACAACAGCAGTTCAATTCTGCTAGGAGATGCTTCCGCCGATCTTTTTAGGTCGGCGTTTTTTATAAAAGTCGCAATGCTTTTGGAATTTTAGAACTACGACTAAATTAAGAATCGATGTATAATATTTAGAAGAATTTTTGTTTCGATTCAAAAACTTTCCCCATTTCGGAGATACCAATGATTAAAAAAAACGTTTTTGCCTGTATTTCGGGAATCCTTTTTATCCTGTTCGGTTGTGCCTCGAATCCCAAGGACAAGGTGGCATATGAGCAAAAATCCCCGGACTGTGGAGTGCTTTCTTTTGCGGAGGTCTGGGCGTGGGTGTGTCAGGGGCGTGAAAAATATTATTCGCCGGATTTTCCGCTTACGGACGTATGCTATTTTTCTGCCAACGTCGGAACTTACGGAGAACTTATAGATATTCCCAAGAAAAAAAATCTGGGAAGCACGAATGCCCGAACTCACCTTGTTGTTGTTTGCGAGGGGCGTGCATTGACGCATTTTGTGCTAGACCCTCAGTTTGGATTGACCGACAAACTTGTGGACGACATTTTAAAGGCGGGTGCAGATTTTGACGGAATCCAGATAGATTTTGAGAATATTCCGGCACGGGATTACGACAATTTTTTTGCATTTTTGAAAAAAGTTTCGTTCCGTTCCGCTGAGGCAGGTAAGATTTTTACAGTCTGTGTTCCGGCAAGAATAAAAACCTTGAAAGAAGACGCATTCCCATATCAAAAAATTGCATCAATATCCGACAGGGTAATAATCATGGCATACGATGAACATTGGTCTACGAGTAAGCCAGGTCCTATCGCCTCTTACGAATGGTGCGAAAAAATCGCAGATTACTCTGTCTCCGTTCTTCCGAAAGAAAAACTTGTGATGGGACTTCCGTTTTACGGTCGCTCTTGGGAAGACGAAAATCTTGCTACGGCGCGAAGTTTCCGTTCCACGAACGAACTTTTTGCGGCAAGAGACGTTGGCGATGTCCGCTACGTAAATACAATTCCGATGGCAGAATTCGTTACCACGCAGAAAGTTACATACTGGTTCGAGGACTATTATTCCACGGTGAAAAAATTGTTACTTTACGGCTCAAAGGATATATCTAAAGTTGCGTTTTGGCGAATCGGGCTTGAAGATTCCGAGACATGGAATTGGATAAAAATCGCCGAGACCCAAAAAGACTAAAATCATGGATAAACAAAGTTTACGTTCGGCAAAAACGATTCCATGAAATTTTTTGCCTTTTTAAGTCGTCGTTTTGATAAAATAAGATTCACTTATCCGCAAGATCTGTAAAACAGTATACTATTTTCGGCAAAAGTGATAAAATCAACTGTATGGGTAAATGTTTCGTTTTTGTGAATCAAAAGGGTGGCGTTGGAAAAACGACTTCGTGCATTAACATAGGTGCTTATCTTGCGTTGGCGGGAAAAAAGACTCTCCTTGTGGATTTTGATTCTCAAGGAAATTTATCCAGCGGTGTCAGCGTGTCAAAGGATAAGCCTACGGTTTATGAACTTATTGCGGGGCAAGTTTCTCCTGAAGAAGCGGTAAAGCACACTCCCGTAGCGAATTTGGACGCAATAAGCGCATCGATAGATCTTTCCGGTGCTTCCATAGAACTTGTCGATCAGAAAAAACGCGAATTCTTCTTGAAAAACGCATTGGACTCGCTGAAGAAATCCTACGATTATATACTGATTGACTGTCCGCCGTCTTTGGGACTTTTGACACTGAACGGTCTTGTTGCTGCCGATTCAGTTTTAGTTCCCATGCAGTGCGAATACTTTGCCCTTGAAGGAATAACGCTTCTTTTGCAGTCGGTAAAAAAAGTCCAGCAAAGTTTCAATCCGAATTTGGCAATCGGCGGCATTTTTTTCACTATGTATGACTCACGAACCCGTCTTGCGCAGGATGTTGTCATGCAGGTCAAAAATTATTTCAAAGACGTTGTGTTTGACACGATTATTCCAAGAAATGTAAGGCTTTCCGAAGCACCGTCAAGGGGGCTTCCGATATGCGATTATGATTCCTCTTGCGTTGGCGCAAAAAGTTATGAAAAACTTGCCCAAGAGGTGATGAATCGTGGCTAAACGAATCGGCTTGGGATTGGGACGGGGGCTCGATGCTCTGATGGGCACGGGCAACGAAGAAGAAATTGCGGCGATTGTAAATGATGTGCCTGTTGCTGTTTCAAAAGAACCGAAATCGTCGGGAACTTCTGCAAACCGCTCGCCAAATATCCCCGACGGAATTGAAATCGATGAAGACGGAAATCTTTGGCTGAATCCCGATAGGCTTGTGCCGAATCCTAACCAGCCGCGGACGGAATTTGATGCTGCCGCACTGGAAGAATTGAGCGATTCGATAAAAGAGCATGGAATAATTCAGCCGATTATAGTCGAAAAAGCGGAATCGGGTGCGGATTTTTACATAATCGCAGGGGAACGCCGGACAAGGGCGGCAAAACTTGCGGGGCTCAAAAAAGTTCCTATTCGCCTTAGTAAATTCGACAATATAAAAAAACTTGAAGTCGCTCTGATTGAAAATATTCAAAGAGCGGATTTGAATCCGATAGACGAGGCGAACGCCTACTACAATCTTATGCAGATGGGTGACCTTACCCAAGAGGAAGTTGCTCAGCGGGTTGGAAAAAAACGTCCGACAATTGCCAATGCATTGCGTCTTATGAAACTTCCCGAAGACATTCAGAAATCTTTGGTTGACGGGCAGATTACCAGCGGTCATGCACGAGCTTTGCTGATGTGCGAAAACATGGCTGATCAGCGGGTTCTGTTCGGGAAGATTGTCGGGAGCGGACTTTCCGTTCGGCTTGCCGAAGACATGGCACGGGATTTTAACAATGGCGGGCGAGCGGCTGCAAAAAAGCCTGAAAAGAAAATTGCGCCCAAAGACCCGGATTTGTCGTCCGTTGAGCAGAAATTCATCGAAATCATGGGAACAAAAGTCAGCATAAAAGGAACTTTGGCAAAAGGTTCAATTTGTATTGACTATTACAGCAAAGAAGATTTGGACAGGCTGTATTCGATAATCGTCGGAGATAAAAACTAAAAAACCAAGCTCCGCAGAAGATTTCCGCAAAGAGCTTGGTTTCCTATAAACTATTTGGCGCTTATGGCTGCCATAGTTATGTAGTTATACGGCTGGTTGAAATGCGGAAGGAAGAAAATATCCAAAAGCTTCAACTTGTCGATTGTAACTTTTTCCTGAATTGCAAGCGAGAACAAATGGATTCCCATTGACATATCGTGCTCGGAAGCCATTTGTGCGCCGACAATCACGCGGGTCTTTTTGTCGTATACAATTCTGATTTTTACCTTCGGATTTTCCGTTTCCATGAACGGAGCTTTCTGCAAGTCTTCAAAATCCGTAACTTCTACGTCCATTCCGAGTTTCTTTGCGCGGCTTTCCGTGATTCCCGTTGAAACCATTTTCAAATCGTAAATGTTGATTCCGTTTGAACCTTGCACGCCCAAACTTTCAAGTTCGACTCCGGCTGCATTGTGGGCAGCAACGATTCCGCTTCGTACGGCGTTTGTGGCAAGCGCGATGTAGTTTTTGTCGCCGATAGAATTGTCATAGACGACTGCACAGTCACCGACAGCGTAAACATCTTTTATGCTTGTTTCCTGCTTGCGGTTCACGATATACGCACCGTTCCTGAATGTTTCAAGACTGTCCTTTCCGAGGTCGGTATTCGGTCTGAATCCGATGCAGACAACAGTCATTTCGCAAGGATATTCGCCTTTGTCCGTAACGATAGCTTCGACTTTGCCGTTTCCTTTTATTTCTTTTACCATCTGGTTGTATTCAAGATTTATTCCGTGCGACTTCAAGTTTTCGTCCATCAGAGCGGTAAAATCGCTGTCGTAGTAATTTGAAAGACTTGAACTCATTGCGTCGATTAGGAAGACATTTTTGTTATGACGCTTGAACGCTTCCGCAAGTTCCACGCCGATGTAACCGGCTCCGATGACGGCAACGTTCTTTATTTCAGGATTCTTGAGTTTTTCGATTACAGCCTGTGCGTTCTGGAAGATTTTTACCTGCTGAACATTTTCAAGCTCCATTCCCTTGAGTTTTGGAATAATCGGAAGCGAACCCGTTGCCAAAATCAATTTGTCGTAAGATTCTTCGACTTTAGAGCCGTCCTTGAGTTTTCCGTAGACAACTTTTTTCTCAAAGTCGATGCGGTCAATTTCCGCTTCCATGTGAACCTTTGCGCCCTTTTCTTCAAGTTTTTCCTTGTTTGAATAAAAAAGCCCGTCAGAACCTTTTATCTGATTTCCGATCCACAAAGCCATTCCGCAGCCCAAAAAACTGATGTTTGAGTTGCGGTCATACACGATTACCTGATTGTCTTTTGACAAAGATGTAAGAAAATTAACCGCGGCAGTACCGGCATGGTTTGCCCCAACTACAATGATTTTACTCATATTAACCTACCTGAGATTTATTGAAGAGATTTAAAAAATCTACTGATTTTATAAATTATACTCCAGCCTTTAAAAAAAATAAAACGAAAAGTTACAGGATGAAGGGGGTGGGCGGATATATTTACGCATCCTTCATCATACAGTTCATCGTATATCCGCCCCACAAATCGAGCAGTCAGCTCGATTTGTGCAAGATGGCACTCTGCACAAAAGCCCGATTCTCGTAAGAGAGAGGGCTTACAAATACATTATGCGCTCACAGTTTAGTTTTGCGTGAATACAAATATAGATATGAAAACGCAACAATACGGGTTCTTAGGGCAGAGCCCTAAGCAAGTTGTTACTTCAGAGAGGGGCTCGCAGATATATTTATGCGTCGTTCATAATACAGTCCGCTTTCCCACACCGCCCGCCCTGCCGAGGGTTTCCTCTCCCTCCCTTTATACAATTATACTTTAAACTTTCTCACTTCCCCGGCAAGTCCCTCGATACTCTGCTTGTTCTTCAAGGCGAGTTCGTTCACTTCGTTTACGGCGTTGTTTATCTGCGACACCCCGGCTGACATCTCGTTCATCGAATCCTTGATGACCGCCGTCAAACTGTCGAGTTTCTGCATCTCGTTTGCAACACCTTTGCCGCCGATAAGCATCTCCTCAGAGCCGTTCTTTACTTCAACAGTAACCGAATTGATATTCTTGATTGCGGCAAGCACTTCGCGGCTTCCGTTTTCCTGCTCTCGCATGGCAGAAGTCAGTTCGGCACTCATTCCCCGCACGTTCTCCGCCAGCTGGAAAATCGCATTGAACTTCTCCTCCACGATTTTAGAGCTTTCGGCAAGCCCCCGAATGTCATCGCTAAGGTTTTTGAGCGTGTCGGTGATGGTCTTTCCCTGAACGCTGGATTCTTCCGCCAACTTGCGGATTTCGTCGGCGACCACGGCGAAGCCTTTTCCGCTTTCACCTGCGTGCGCCGCTTCGATTGCGGCATTCATTGCCAAAAGGTTCGTCTGCGAAGCGATGTTCTGAATCACACTTGAGGCTTCTATAAGGCCGCCACTCTCATCGGCTATTTTCTGCGTTACGGTGTTTGATGTAACAAGCGTCGTTTTGCCCTCGGAAGTCGCAGTGGAAAGCAAGCGAACCATGTTGTCGCTCTTTTCCAACGATTGCGTTATCGATGCAATGTTTGCAACCATCTCCTCTATCGAGGCGGAGGACTGCGTTACGCTCGCCGCCTGCGTTTCGATGCTTCCGTTCAGTTGTTCTATCGTGCGGATGATTTCTTCCACGGTGCTGGAAGTCTCGGTTACGCTTGCAGCTTGGTTCATGGTCTGCTGCTTCACACCATCGATGTTCGCCGTTATTTCGTTGATTGCGCTCGCTGTCTCTGTCATGTTGCTCGACAATTCGTCGCCGATTGACTGCATGACGTTGGAACTTGCCCCGACAGTCTTTATAGACGAGCCGATTTTTGCAATCGTCTCGTTGAAGTATTCGGACAAATCGGTTACCTCGTCGTTCCCGTGTATGGGAAGGCGAACCGTCAAATCTCCGTCGCCTTGGGCAATGTTCCGCAGGGCTTCCACCGTAACGCCGATGGGTTTCACCATTGCTGTCGCCGTGAAAAACACAATCACTAGGGCAATTGCCAAAATAATGATGCCGATTATGTACATAGAGGCACGCAGTGTGTTTACAGTTCCCATGAACTCATTGACGGGAGCGGAAATAACGACTGTCCAGTCCGTGGATTTTATAGTCGCATAAGAAGCGATTTTATTCATTCCGGTGTAATGGTAATAGCCGATGGAAGACACGTCAGAGTCGACTGCATTTTTTTCAAAGGCGGCAAGGGATTTTAGACTTGCATCGCTCTCTGCCATCTTTACTACATTTTCCATTTTTTCAACCCTGGCAAAGTCTTTTGTTGCAATGGTGGTTCCTGTAAGTCCTAAAATATAGCAGTAGCCCGTTTGTCCGACAACAATGTCATCGATTTGATCCGAAAGCCAGTCGCCTGAAATAAGAGCGACCAGAGAAGAAACATGGTTGTTGTTGTCGTCCATAATCGGGGTGATGACCGCTATAACCAATGTGTGCAGAATCGGCGACATAAAGGGTTCGGAAACATAATCTTTTCCGCCGTCGGAATTTTTGTACCACCCAAGAGAGCGGATATCGATGGTGCTTCCGTCGCTCAAGTGCAAAAATCCTTGGCGGTCTGAAATATTAAGCTGCAAAATGGTTTGATTGAACGCCGCTTCCTTGTCCAAAAGCCTACTTTTTTCCGCATACGATGAAGAAGGGTCTCTGAATGCAGGCATACGTGCAATGCCGTCAAGAAACTGGGCGAACGCTTCTATTCGCCCGTCGATAATCTCCGCCGTGTCGCTGGCTTTGTCGATAAGCTGCACTTCTACCTTTTCCGTGACGGCTTTTTTTGCGAACTGCATAGCAAAAATCCCAAGTATAAGGACAGAAAGAGCAACCAAGAGTCCAAAAATTACCAGCAGTTTAAGTTTTATCGAAAATCGGTTTTTCATTTTAATCTCCATAAATGTGTTTTTTGCAGGGGGAGTTTTTTTTTCCGGTAAAAAGAAAATCTCCCCCTACGACCCCCTAAAAGAAAAAGAACGTCTTAGGGTTTCACCCTAAGAACCCCGGTGTATGCGCCCATGGTTCGTGGGTGTATGCACCCGTACTTCACGGGGCTATGCACCCATAAGGCATGGGCTTATGCCCCCATGCCTCACGGGGCTACGTACCCCTACGGTGCGGACCTATGCGCCCGTGTCTTACGGCGTGACCGCAAGCGGTTTCGCACAGCGTCCGGTTTTTACGGCTTTAAGGGGTTTTCCGCCGCCGGAAGCCTTCGTTCTTACCTCCACATAGTACGTTCCCGCCGCAAGGTCAGGGATTATCGCCATGAGCCGGGCGGGCTTGTTTTCGGCGATGACGGAGGCACGGACGGGGTTTCCCGTTTCCGGGACAAAGAAGATGCCCTGCGCCTCGTCCTTCTGGTCGAACTTGAGGCGGCTTCCTGTAAGCTGCACGACGCCGCCTTTGGTCAAAACCTCGTTCACCTTGCCGGAAACTATGTCGGCAACCTCGGTGATGTACGGGTCTGTGCTTGCGCCCTCGGTCTTTTCGCATTTTACCTTGGCTACAGCGTCTCGAAGGAGCGTACCCGCCGTCATGTTCAGGTTGACCGCATGCCGCTTCCTGTCGAAGCTGTCGTTCGCTCCGTTGAAAACACCCGATACGCTTAAAGCGGTGTTCATGAGCGGAGTGTTGAGCGCAGAGCCGTCAGCCACGATAGACGAGCAGACCTCGCCGTAGACCTGCAACACCGCCGCCACGTCAGCGCGGGTGAGCGTGGTGCCTTTGTCCATCATCAGGTCGATGATTTCTTCGAGCGAATACGAACGGGTGTCGGTGACCTGTGCCATGTAGTCGTCGGGCGCGGGGGTAAGAAGGTTCTCCCGCAAAGAATACTTGAGCATATTTCCTCCAGTTTTTTTTATTTACCTGCCTGCGGAGCGTTTTCCGCAAGAGGCATGAAAAACGCACGGGAACGGAAAATCCGCCCTGTGCGTGCTTTATGAGACGTTCTGTTGTGTAAGAAAAAGTTATACTGAATGGAACAAGGAGTGCTTACTCGGGAAATC
>ERZ772957.354-NODE-354-length-38719-cov-5.762156_pt1 | contig 38719 bp, 33 predicted proteins | sample MGYA00580682_ERZ772957 | MGnify/ENA primary metagenome ERZ772957 (study PRJEB29015, sample SAMEA2737921) | human oral metagenome | biome: human oral; feature: human-associated habitat; material: dental | place: China | collected 2025 ...
TCTTTGATGTTTTCAGGCAAAAGTTACAGATTCTTTGCAGAAATCAGGCGCGCGCCGGATGGTACAGAATCAGTTGAAACTTTACGCGCGGCGAGACGCCTGGTACTTCTCGAAAGCAGCCTTGTATTTCTGCTCCTCTTTCTTGAATATGGCGTTGAAAAACAGGGTGGTTACCAGAAGAATGACCAGGTACAGCGCGGTAAACGACATCCAAGCCTGCGCCATATTAGGAACCCATCCACCAATAAGCGCCATTGCCACAAGCGTTGGGAACAGGCAAACGTTGAAGCCAAGGAACCTCTGAAGGTAGCTAAGCTTGGTAATCAGGGGCTGATAGTTAAACCAAATCTGCTGGTAAACACCTGAGCACACGCCCGCAGCAATCAATGTGAGAAGTATGATGTTATTTTGCCTGTCACCATAATTGATTGCCAGCGCAATAACGCCATACACAAGCGAGATGCCAGTAAAACATAGTGCTCCAGAAGAAATGCCTTTGCACATAATTTGACCTACTGTTTTATTGAGTCCCTCGTCAAATTCTTGCTGAGTCTCTCGCTCAATTTCTTGCCAGTTTTGTGATTCGTTGCGTTCCATGATGTTCCCTTCTCTGGGATAAAACTGCTGTTAAAACTGTGTTTTTGGTGTCGTTCCGATTGGGTTCGAGTGACGTTCGGGTGGCATTCGGGTGGCATTCGGCGCTTAGACCTGCGGCGCGAGAAAACCCTCTATCCCCTACACAATTCCAATACGTCGTTTGATTTCGGCGGCGTATTTTCTTGAAGCAACAAGGGTTTTCTCGCCAAGCGACAGCAACATGCGGCCAGAACCTGCGGGTTTGATACCCGTAACCTGATCCAAGTTGACCAGTTCCTGTCGAGAAGTGCGCACAAACGCCGTATCCTTGAGAGCGTCCTCGAGCTCAGTCAGACGGCTAGAACTTTCCAGCGTCTCCCCGTCTACCATGTGAATCAGCGTCACGTTTCCGTCCGTTTGGATCCATGCCACATCCGCGAGAAGAACGACGCGCCTGTTAATGGTGCCGGGAACGTATCCTGTCATCTTTCCGTCAACCATCTGGAGCTGACGGACAATCCCCGAAACGCGCGGGTCATCAGGTCCACTTAAAATGGTTACCTCGATTTGCCCTCGACCTTTTTCTTCAACCACCCGAATTTCCATGGCACATCCAAACAACTTGCTTAACCAAATGTCTTGTTTTCCTGCTGCAGCGGAATTGTAGTCCGCTTGCTTCCTTGCCTTAAGGCATCTTTAGAGTAACTGTTGCAGTTCTTATATATGGTCTCATATCGCCCAAATGCACTAACTGGCGTGTGAAGTGCATTCTTTGCGCTTCACACGCCATTCTTGCTCTTGAATGTTGTTTTCTGCACGCCCAAACTTACGCGCGCGAATGCGTATGCGCGAGCGCGAGCACACAAAAAAGCCGCCCTCAAGATGAGAGCGGCTTGAAGTTACTGTGCACCATACCTGCGAGGGTGTCCGCCTTGCCACAACTTAGTTTCTAGCCGCATGAAGCTTGAGCGTACCCAGTGCAACGAGAACTGCTGCGCCGCCTGCAATAGCAAACATCAGTGTGTTCTGCAATGCATCGTCACCGGTATAAGGAGTGCGCGACTTGCGAGGCTTAGGGACAACAGGGTTGGTAGTGGTGTTGGTATCTGTGTCGATAAGGCCATCGCTAACGTGAGCGGTGTTTACAACCGTGACGTCCTTCTCGCCCTTGTTGACCTTAACCTGGAAGGTAACGGTAAGTGTATCGCCCGAAGCAACGTTCTGAGTCCAGGTTACGGTGCGCGTAGCTAGGTCGTAAGTGCCGCCATTATCAGCAGAGCCGTCAACGTAAGTTGTGTGCTCTGGGATGACATCGGTGATGGTGACATCGCGAGCGGTGTTGGTGGTATTGGTGTAGGTGACGGAGTACGTAAGTACCTAACCAGCAGTTACCTTGTTGCCGTCGATGGAGTTACCCTGACCGTCCAGGACATCCTTCTTTGGCTGAGGCAGAACTACCCAAACGCCAATGAAGTGAGCGTTCTTGTGGTCAATGACCTTGGAATCGTGATCGTAACCGATGAACACCCAAGTTCCATCTGGAGTCTCTACGCGAGTAACGCCGCCAAGAGGCTGATCAGGAGTAACGGTAGTTCCGTTAGGAATTCTGGTCTGCTTACCAGGTAGTAGACCCAGGACCTCCTGAGGAAGCTCTCTGTTAGGAGTGCCGCTGACAAACTCGTGGGTCTTCTCGTACAGAAGCTCAGTGGTTACCTTGTTGGAGTGAGCGACGTTTCCGTCGACAACCTGTGTAAGCTCGTTATCAATGTTGGAGCCGTCTGTCTCTACCTTACTGTTTGTAACAGTCTTGTAGGTAATAACAAACTTCTTGACGCCATTTGCCTTGGTGAGCAGGTGGTCCTTGATGTTGATCGTAACCTTCTGACCGTCAACAGCAACGGTATAATCAGTGCCCTCGGTTAGGGTCTGGCCGTCAAAGCTTACGGTAAGGCTCTGAAAATCAAAGCTCTCGTCAAAGGTATCAACCATGCTCATCGACTTAATCTTGTCGATGGTATTAATACCCTGCCTTGGCAGTGTAAAGGTGCCGGTATAGGTAATGGTTTCTCTGGCCTTAGCAGGAGCCTGCTCTGGATCAACTGCCTTTACTGGAGCTGGAGTAATTGCCTCAGTGTACACACCAAAAAGGCTGCCGCTGGTAGCTGCGCTGGTGGACTCAAATGTCATGCTGTTTGACTTGGACTTAACAGCAAAACCTGCAAGGTTCTTCTCCTGATCAGGACCAGAAGTTCCGCGAACAGGATTCCAGGTAATCTTGTTGCCGCTTGTAGACTCAACAAGAATGTTCCTGTTATTCATAACAATGCTATCAATGGTGCTATTGGCGTTAATAAACGAGAAGGTCTCGTTTGCGCCAGTATCACCGACAACGTCAATATCGCTTGGCTGCATAACAAGCTTAAGGTCACAAGGGGTGCCATCGGTGTACTTAAGCTCTACAGTTACGTTTGCGTTGATTGTATAGGACCCGAACATATCAGCAGTGTAGCTAGGGTGATTCACGTCAATGTAGTCCATAATCTGGAAGGACTTAGTTCCCCAGTTCTCATCAACGGTCAAAAATGCAACGCCAGTCTTATTAGGGCTGTTGTAATCTGCATTGGCGTTCTTAAAGGTAAGGTCCAGCGAGTTAATGGTGACATAAACGTCAACAGACTTGCCGTCAACGGTGCCAGCGTTAGAAAACTTCAGCGAGAGAGGCTAAGCATACTGCTGGTCAGAACCGTCTTTAGTTGGCTGAACAACAAAAGCGGTTGAAGGAAGATTGCCTGTGTCAGAAGCAGGAATCTCTATGCGCTTAACACCAGCTCTCTGCGAGAGAACAGTCATGTTATCCCTAGTCAGAGTGAACTGGTAAATGTTGATCTGGGTAAGATCACTATCGTCTTTCTGGTGATCAAGTGCCTGAGCTGTATTAATAGACATAAACAGGCATGCCACAACCATGGTTAGAAAGACTGAGGTTCTCTTAAGAAAACCTTTTTTCATGATGGCCCCTCAAAAAATGTGCATATTACAGCTACATTTTCTTACAAATTGATAGCTAAAACATAAGAGAAATTAGTATTCACATAAAAAGTGAATTTTGCTGATGAATAGTACAGTTTGCATGGACAGTACTGTTTTGAAAATAGTTCAAATTTTTGTATCTAGTCCGCATCTGCTGCTGGTGGGTATTAATTCAACTCACACGTTTTGCTTGCATGCTTCAGCTTGATGCGTTACGGGCGAGAAGGTCTACCAGCTTGATGATTATCTGGATCTTGAACTTTCTCTGTCTTGGAGCAAATCCACGCAACGGTATAGCCAACACAGCCGATAAAAAGGCAGGTTAGGCCTAACATGAGCATTTTCTCACCAACGCCAAAGTCAATCTCGTATTGAATTTTGAGCACCAGTGGAGGGTCCTGTAGAGGAAGCCCAGCCTTAGCGAACAGGTAGTATGCACCCATGAGCGCACTTAAAATACCCGAGGTAAAAAAGCCTTGCGAAAGGTTCTTGATAATTTGAGCCGCTTTGTTCATGTCGCATCATCTCCTTATGTGGCTATGGTAAAGCAAAATGGCGAGAAACCCAAAAGAGAGCCAGTGTGCCAGCTCTCTTTTCTACGCGTACTATGCAATTGCAACACACAGCGCTCTTATTACTTTCCGCTTGCCATCTTAGCTGGGTACCACTTTTGGAACCACGCGGTAAACAAGCCCATTCCAATAGGAACCAGGTTATTCACGATAACCAAAATGCCGCCTACTCCATTTTGAACTGCAAACCAGCTCCAAATTGCCGTTAAAACGTACATAGCACCCCAACATGCAGCCAAAATATAATTTGTCTTCATGAACAGCGGATTGTTGTAAGCGCTATCTCCTCCGTAGCTGTACTTAACGTAAGCAGCGCAGAGAGGTTCTTTTGTAAGGCACGAGGCCAACCACATAAGACCAAAAGCCAGATAGCCCAAATTAACAATAAGGTTGCTGTCGCCATTTCCGCTCATAAAAACGCCCGCAGACAATGCTCCAACCAGGGCAAATGAAATTCTGTCCCAGATGGTGAACACGAAGTTCCTCATAATAAGCGGCATCAACGCAGTAACAAGCAGCGTAATCATGGCGCCAACCTGGGAGTCAAACGATGTTGCTGTCCAGAAGGTAATCCAAGGAAGCAGCATCGTAATCATCTGCGGATTTTTCTGCGCACTACCCGCTTTTTTAGCCGACGCGTCCTGCGCGTTTCCAGCTGAACTACCAGAAGTGGGACCAAAATACTTGTCCCAATCAATCATGAAGGAAAAATCGCCCTCAACGGTATACAGATGCTTACCCAGCGCCTCTGGTCCACTAATCTCACCCCTAGAAATAGCCTGCCAAACCTCAAACGGAGTGTTGAGCTTTGTGGTGGTAGTGAGGCTGCCATCAGTAAAGACCTTGCTACCGTCTTTGCCCAGCAGAATCTGGTAGCTGCGACCAAGATCGGTGTAGTTCATCTCAAGCACGCGATCTTTTCCGTCGTAAGACGTCTTGTCGTAGAGAGCTGCCATTTGAGTGGTAAAAATATAATCAAACGGCAGCTGCTCAACGGGTTTCTCGCCAGCGTTTGTACTGCTCTGAACGCTTATATCTCGAGAAATTCCCCAGCTTGCATCCGCCATCTGCTCAAACATCTCTTTTGGATACAGCAAGACTTTGAGCTCGGCTTTTGTCTGCTCAGAGATGCCACCTTGGGCGTACTCTGCGCCAGCTTTTTTAACAAGCGCAAGGTACTGATCGGTGCGTGCAGAAAGCTCCTTTACGCGGAAGAGCTCGCCCTGACCGCAGAAAATGCTCTCGTAATTGCCCTGGCCAAAAATGTGGTCAAACATCTTGGTAACGCTATCGTAATTGCCCTCTGAAGAATAGAATCCGCAGGTAGAGATTAGAACGTGCTTCTTGCCTGTCATGTCATAGCGAGATTCGTGCGCGCCACTTCCATATCCCCTGTTTGCGTCGCTCATGAAGGGCAGACTCATAGGAAGCTGGCGATCAATCAGGTTCTTCAGCAGTCCAGGCACGTTGAAGTAGTAGAGCGGAAAACTCCAAATAACCAGGTCAGCCCAGAGCTGCTTTTGGATGACGGTTTCTTCATCGTCCGACATAATGCACTTGCCAGGCGTGTTTTTCCAGCAGTGAAAGCAACCCTTGCATGGCTTGATGTCCATAGTGGCAACGTTGAGCTGCTCAACAGTCACGTCTTCATAGGCGTATTGCTCAGAGATACCCTCAATGAAGCTCTTAGCAAGTCGCAGAGAATTGCTGGCCTTGCCCTTAGGGCTGCCGTTAATGAGCAGAATGTTCATGATGCGCCTCCAGCTCCTTCATGCACTTCTCACTCCATGCCCTAAGCATTTCCTCGTGCATCTTACCGTACTCGATAGTAAATTGCCAGAACAATACCTTCTCTGGATCATCCATTTGAGCTGCGTAAGCGACTACTGCGCCAGCTGCCAGCTCACTTCCACCGGGAAACGAGGAGGCGTTATCTGCGATTCGTTTAAAGAACGCAAGGTTTTCCTCGTAGGAGCACTCGCCCCTAAAGAATGTCTGCATCAAAAGCGGAATCCGCAGCACCGAGGACTGGGAGTCTTCCCTCAGCCACCTCTGCAACTCTTCTTTACCGGCTTCAGTTATCGAGAAAACCTTTTTATCCGGCTTTCCTTTTTGAGCAACGAGCGTTGAGATAACCCAGCCGTCCTTTTCTAGCGACTGCAGCTCTCTATAAATCTGACTTGTCTGAGCAGTCCAGAAGTAATTAAGCGACTGTTGAAAGATGGTTTTAATCTCGTAGCCGGACATATCTCCATAATTCAAGAGACCAAGAATTCCCTGTTTAAGCAAATCTCTCATCTCCTTATATTCCACTTGTTGAATATCTTATAAAGATATTAGTTCCACTTGTGGAATATGTCAACGAGAAAATCTTAAAACTTTAATCACTTTCTGTCTGAAAAAAAGACTCTGCCATTTCTGACAGAGTCCTAGCGTGCATTTATCATGTACTCTTTGTTGCTCCAGCGTTATCTATTACAGGGAAGAAGCGGTGTGCTCGTTGCGTTTTCGCGCGTGTCATCGCGTTCGTCATATGCGTCGTAAGGAGCTTTGGGGTCATGAACTTTGACTGGTTTGTTGACGTTACACACCTCATCGGTATGAGCAAAGACAAAGTTGATGTCATCCGCCCAGCCTGTATGCCCGGTGATAATTTTGGGATTAAGTCCACGCTCACGCAGAATGCCCTCTAGCCTTGCAAGCGATTCAACAGCCAGTTTATTGTCTTCTGCAAGCTTATTAATAAAGCTATAACCGCCGTCTGCTCCCAGCCAGATGGTATCGGCAGAGAATAAATATTCGTCATCAATCAGATACACCACGTGACCCCAGGTATGACCGGGGACAAGAATTGTTTCGATTTTTATGCCATCAATATCAAGCACTTCCCCGTCGTGCAGAAGTGTCTTTTTATTTGGAATGCTCACCTTTGGTAGCTTATACCAGCCATTCATTACACGGCGACAAACTTCTCCTGTTAAATACCTATTTTCAACATCGCCAATATAAACCTGTGCGTGGCTGAAAAGCTGGTCACTGTCCGACTCAATTGCGCCAATATGATCGGTATCTAGGTGAGTAATTAGAATATGCTGAATATCCTTAGGGTCAATTCCCAGCCAGTCCATCTTTTCTTGCAGGCAATCATAGCTGTATCCTGCGTCAATCATGATGGTAGTACTTCCTTTGGTGTAGAAGAAAATATTGGCCACATACTCACGTATGCACCTCACGTGCTCATCAATGGCACCTGTATTAAGGGGCTTAAATATTTCTTTGCCGCGATACACCCACGACATCAGTACTTTTTGAAATCTTGTAGCGTTCCTTGACACGACAATATCCTAACTCTATTTTCTTCCCACAAGCAGTGCTGATCCAGAGAGCATCATCCATTTAGCTTCTTTTGGAGTCATAAACATACCCTCAGTAGTATCAATGAGCTCTACGCTTTCATAGCCCATAGACTTTAACGTAGCTAAAAACGCATTCATATCTCCGTATTTATTCTGAGAAAAAATATCGTGAATAGCAAATACACCACCCTTTTTAAGCGTGCGCAGTGTCTCTAATAGGATTTCTTGACGATTGTTACTAGGAATGTTGTGATAAACGTAATTACTAAAAACAGCATCAAAAGATTCGTCTTCAAAATTCAAATTCACGGCATCGCCAGAAAAGAAACTTGTATTTGTAACGCTTTCCGCTTTTGCATTATTCTCGCAAAGTGTTTTGCTAAACGAGGCGTACTCTTTGCCCCAACGATCAATACCAACAACCATCGCATCTGGATTTTTCTTTGCAGCGGCAATGGCAAGAGCTCCACTACCGCATCCAACATCCAATCCCCTGCCTCCTGCTGGAATAGTAATATAGCTAGCTACTCCCTCGATAATCTGCCGAGCCATCTGACGCTTACCATCATATGAGAAGGCCTGGTGCATCTTAAATCCCCAGATACTCATTACAATCATAATCACAGAGAGAACACCAAAAACTAGAACAAGCATAGTCTGAAAGAACTTCATAGGAATAAAGTCAACAAACAGCACTATAAAAAGAAAAGCTAGGCAAACAGCAGTTCCGAAAAAGAACCCATATACCATTCCCTTTGGAAACCAGTTCTTATAATCGGGCTTCATATAACTCTCCTTTAAGTTAGATTTGGTTAACTAAAATAATACTACTAAATTACTATCAGTCATTTAAGCTCCTGCTGAACGGATAAAAACAGACGCTAACGTAAAACCATACTAATAAACAGTAAAACCGCATTCCAAGCAGACTGGAATACGGTTTTACTTTGCGTTCTGCAACAACAAAATGATGCAAAAATATAGATGTACTCATAAATCACAGAAATTCTGCCATTCATGCGTAACGAATATATGGTGGAGGTGCGGAGAATCGAACTCCGGTCCAAAGCAAATCCTAGGCAGGTGTCTCCAAGCTCAGTTACTAATTAGATCTCAAGCATCGCACGCTTAGTAACAGGCGTTTGGTGCTCCAGTTGGATCAATCTTTTTGTAAGGCATACCAACTACGTCCTTACAAGCATCTCCCTAAAATGACGTCACCCTGAGAACAGGAGAAAATCCCAGTTAGACGCGCTGAACTTAATTAAGCAGCGAGAGCCATACGAGGCTCAAAAGTAAGAGTGTTGTCAATTCAATTTGACGTTACCCCTGTTTTACGTGGCGAGGAGACCACGGCTTGCTGCCCACCGCAAACTCACCTTGTCGAATCCAGTCACCCCCAATAATGAGAGAAACTGCCACCATGCAGTTTTCAATGTTCCTGAATTGCGGACGCGCATGACGTTGCTTGCAATTCAAAGTGTAGAAAGTATACCCCATGAACTGCCATTCTTTCAAAAAAGATATGACTATTTTGAGAACGGCTTACTTTGTGGCTTACTTAATGGCTTACTTTACGGTCTTACCGTGAGCTTCTAGAACTTGTTTCTCGCGATCAATAAACATGACCAAAATAACCACCAGAAGCGCTGCAGGTGACAGCCAAATCATATGAGTTCCCATAAGCGGGATAAACAAGTTGCCCACTACTGCACCAGCCACAAAGCAGAAAATAGTTCCAAAGTAGAGCAGCGAGGTCTCAATGTGAGCAGGCTCGTGCGTATGCATATACGCCGCAATTTCTTGCGTTCCGCCGCGAAGATTACCAATACACATGGTGGTGGCAAATGCGTGCCCATGCAGCTTTCTGAATGCTTGAACTTGAATGCCGCACGCAAGTGAAGTCAAGCTGTTTGCCAGCAGATTCATATCTGTTGGGAGCAAAGAAACAACACTTAAAAGTACAATTTCCACAATAACTGCCAGCTGTCTCCAATGCAGATGTTCTTCTCGCGCAACAGCTCGAATGGCATAAGAACAAGCAATACCTATAGCAAATGCCAAAATTGGCAGAGCATATTTGAGGCATTTTTCAAACGATCCGCTGGTCAGATGGATGCCAAAAAGCAGCAAATTACCTGTCTGAGCGTTAGCAAAAACACCACCGCGTACCAAGTAGGAATAGGCATCCATAACTCCGCCTGAGAAGGCCAAAAATGCAGCTACTTCAACTGAATCTGACATTTGTAGTGCGTGCTTCAAGACTACTCCAACCAAATTGTGCACATCAGCTATACAAATTGCGCTGACGTATACGAAAAGCGATGCAGGTTAAATCCTACATCGCTTTTACGTTTTTGTTTGGGTGATTATCAAAGAGGTTACCAAAGAGCAATCTAGTCTAGGCAACCTGTCTGACTAACTTTGTGGGGAGCTTACTCCTCGACAAGCTCGAACATCTCAGGACCAACGCCGCAAACTGGGCAAACATAGTCCTCAGGAAGCTCTGGAGTGTCAACCTCAACCTCATAGCCACAAACGGTGCAAACAAACTTGTAAGTAGTCTCTGCCATTTTTATTCCTCTCTCCAAGCGCTTACGCGCTTTTCCTTCTATTCGCGCAATTAACGCGGATGGCAACTAACCGTGGCCCTTATCCGCGGTTAAATGCTCATGCAGATAGTAACAAACCTTAAGTGATTCTAAAGCATTATTCCGAAAATAGGAATGATTCTCATAAAATTCGCACGAAATTTTTTTGGCGAGAAGTTCGACGCGCTCCGAGCGCCAGCCGCTTCCGATGGTAATGTGCTCCTACTAGCGACTGCGCTCCTTGAGAGCTCGCTGAATCTCGCGGTCAGAATCACGCTTGGCAGCAGACGCACGCTTGTCGTAGAGCTTTTTACCCTGCGAAAGCGCAATCAACAGCTTGACGCGGTTATGCTCGTCAAAGTAGATCTCAAGCGGAACCAGCGCCAAGCCTTTCTGGCGAAGCTTTCCGTCAAGATAGTCAATCTGCCTGCGGTGAAGCAGCAGCTTGCGCTTTCTATCTGGATCAACGTTCCACACACCACCGTTTGTATACGGGTGCAGGTGCATGCCGTGAATCCACGCCTCACCGTCGCGAATGAGGCAGAACGTATCGGTCAGCTGACAGCCGCGCTCGCGCAAGCTCTTGACCTCGGTGCCAGTAAGCACCAGTCCACACTCAAAGGTCTCGCCAATCTCATACTCATGACGAGCAGAGCGATTGCGCGCAATCGACTTCTTACCCTGCTGTTTTCCCTGGGTCTCGGCCATACTTACTTGCCTTCCCCGTCTGAAGTTTCTGCTACATCGGTTTTCTCGCCAGATGTGTTACTGGTCGCGTCACTAGATACAGGGTTGCCGCCTGCAGTAATGCCCTCAGAAAGGGCAGCGTCGCGGACAAGCTGCAGAAGCGTAAGAGCCGCCTGCTCACCCACAAGATCGCGAGCGCGAATGGTCATCTCAGTTGCGGTAGCCCTGTCTCCCATGGCGGCGCAGTCCTGTGCGCACATGAGCAGGCAAACCGCAATCTCGGCGTTAGCGCCTGTAGGCAGACCCTCAGCCTCGAGTAGGTCATTTGCTTCTTCATCCGTAAGACCGTCAGGGTCTTTAGGAGTGCCTGCAACCTGGTCAAGCGCAGCCTCAAGAGCACCGTCCTTGACTTCAAAGCGGCGAGCAGCCCTCAGACAAGCCGCAGCCTGCTCAAGCCTGCCCTGCGCCTCAAACCATGCAGCGAAGTTCAAAAATGCCCTGGTCAGATGCCTTGCCTCGCTTGCACGCTCAAACACACCAAATGTCAGAGCCATCTGCTCGCGAATATCGCCTGCGATTTTAAACAGATCCGCCAAATCAAGCCTAAAACCGCAGTTCATGGGATTCCAACGGATGGCAGTCTTCAGCGCGTTCATTGCGCTTTCATAATCTCCCGTGCGTACATAAGCCATAGCAAGGTCACCGTACAGACGGTCAAAAGGTTCAGCAACATCCTCAAGCTTGCGAGGATCATTCTCCACACGCCTATACGCTAAGCGGTCAAATAACGTTGGAAACGCAAAATACTGCACCTCATCTGTGGTTTGACAGTTGCGGTCCACATATTCCTCAGCGTCTTCAGCTAAACGAAGCAACAGTTCAAGAGCCTCTTCATTCTGGTCCTGCATCATCATGCCTTCAGCGCGCATCAGCTCATCTGAAAGTGCCGAAAGTGCCATCTTACTCACCTATCATTCACTATCAATCATGTAATCATCTGTACGGATACTTCATAAACCCGCACGTAAACTACCTGCATATTATTCCACAAGTGCCAAATCAATCTGACCACGAGCCACATTTACGCCAGAAATCTTCACGCGTACACGTCCGCCAATGCGATACGTTTTACCTGTTGATTCCCCTATCAGCGCCAACGTCTCCTGATCATACACATACCATTCGTGGCCCAAATCCCTCACAGCGAGAAGCCCGTCGGCGTAAGTATCGTCCAGCGTAATGAACAGGCCAAAACGCTCGCAACCGTCAATGGTTCCCCACGTTTCTTCTCCCAGACGACTCTGGTAGTACTCAGCCAGCTTGATCTTTTGCGTCGCACGAGCTGCTGCATCTGCCTTTCGCTCCTGTTCAGAGCAGGTACTACAGATATCTGGGAGTGCACTCAACTCTGCGCGAGGCGCCGTCTGTCCGCGGAGCAAACGCTTGAGTGTTCGATGAACTATCACGTCAGGATAGCGCCTGATTGGCGAGGTAAAGTGGCAGTACGCATCCGCTCCCAGAGCAAAGTGACCCTGGTTTGTTGGCAGATAAATGGCTCGTTTTTGCGCCCTGAGCAGTTGCGCATTTACCACACGAGAATAACGTGTGCCGTGGACTGACTCCAGCGCTTCTTGCAATGCCGTCTGATCGCCAATAGCAATGCACGACGCAACATCTGGCTCAAGCGCGCCCATCGCCACGAGCGGAGTAACCGCAAGCTTAAGTGACTCCGGAGAAGGCTGCTCATGCACTCGATACGCCGACTCTAGGTCATGCTGGCTGAGCATGTGCGCAACACTCTCGTTAGCTGCAAGCATTGCTTCCTCGATAAGACCCGTTGCTTGAGTGCGCTCGCGCACCGACACGCCAACTGGCTTGTTATTTTCGTCAAGCACTACATGCGTCTCCACGCTCTCAAAATCTACCGAGCCACGTTTCTCGCGAATTTCTTCTCTTAGTGCTCGGATTTGATTGAGCACGTTAATCATTTCTTTGATTGCACCGGTATCTTCTCTAGGCACGGCGGAGTCAAGTGCGGAAGTGTCTCCTTGCAGATAGCTATCTACCTGGTCATAGCTAAGCCTCGCTCGCGAGCGAATGACAGAATTCATGGCAGTTGCGCCAAGGATCTTGCCCGAGCTACTCAGCTTCATCTTTACCGATATGGCCAGCCTGTCTTCAGCTGGACGCAGAGAACACACGTCATTGCAGAGCTTTTCTGGCAACATGGGCAACACGCGGTCCACTAAATATGCCGAGCAGGTGCGCATGCGAGCTTCCAGGTCAATGGGAGAATCCCATTTTACGTAGTGGGCCACATCTGCAATATGAACCCAGAGCTCAAAGCCGCCATCTTCAAGCTTCCGCGCACCAACGGCGTCATCAAAATCTTTAGCATCTGCTGGGTCTACGGTGATGCACAGCTCTTCTCGCAAATCGTGTCTTGAAGCGTCTTCTACAAGGGCTTTATCTGCGTCAACGGAGATTTTCTCGGCTTGTCTCAGCGCCTTGATAGGAAATTCTGTTGCCAAACCATACGAAGCAATAGTTGCCTCAACGTTCATGTCCAAATCTTCGGCTGATCCCACGCGGCGTTCAATAGTGACTACAGCAGCGCTTTTACGCGTTGGGTATTCTGTGATGCGCGCGACAACTACGTCGCCCTCAAAAACGTAATGACGTCCAACAGAAGGATCTTTGGGAAGCACGAAGAAATCTCGCTGGATGCGACTATCCAGCGGCACCACAGCGCCAAGTGGACCGGCGTCGTGGTAGATACCCAAAAACGTCTGAGTAGCTCGCGTAAGCACAAAGCGCACGTTAGCCAGAGGAGCCTTTCCCTTGGCCGAGACAAGCGAAACCTGAACCTCGTCTCCGTGCATTGCCTCGTGAATACCATGTTTGGCCAGCGCATACGTGCCCTCAGGAGTGCTTACGGTAGCAACTCCTGGGCGAGAAAGGATCAGCGTGCCTGTAAGCAACGCTGATGGTCGCTTGGAGACTTTTGCACGTCCCTGACGACGGTTTCCTTTATGTATACGTTTTCTAGCCAAAAATCCTCCTATAGGTAGAGGCTAGAGCCTTTTGCACTGACCCAATGAATCTTTTGATATGTACCCTAAAGTGCCTTGTGATAGACGATGTGCAGATGAGGCGAGAAGTTCCAGGGACCCCGCTGAGCATCTCGACGGGTTTCTCCAGGGCTCTCGACGGATTTGTATTGGAGCCCTTGACGGGTTTACATTGCGGCTCTCGACGGGTTTCTCGCTGTCTCTACACAAAAAGAGCCCCTATGCAGAGACTGCATAGGGGCTCCAGAAGGGATTGGTTTACCTCTTAGAAGGTGCCGCGAATAACCTCGCTGCCTTCCTTCATGATAACTTCCATGTTATCTGGGGTAAGGTCGCGGATGTTGGAAGCAACGTCGCCCTTGACAACCAGGAGGTCAGCAAGCTTGCCAGCCTCGAGGGAGCCAAACTCATCCTCGTGGTGAACCATCTTAGCACCGTTAAGGGTAGCAGCCTTGATGGTCTCAAGAACGGTGACGCCAGCCTTCTCAACGAAGTCATACATCTCGTCGATGGTGACCCAGCCGTAAGGAGTTACGAAGCTGAAGGAGTCGGAGCCGATGGTGAGAGTGACGCCACGCTCGTTAGCAGCACGGAGGTTCTCGTATGTACGGTTGAGGCCCTTCTCAACAACAGTGTCGCCTGGGAATGCGTCAAGCTCTGGAGTCCACTCTGGTGGATAAGTTCCGTACCAAGTTGGCAGGAAGCCGATGGTAGGAGTGAAGAAGGTGCCCTGCTCGCACATAAGATCCATGGTCTTTGCATCAAGCTCGAAGCCGTGAATCATCTGCTCGCAGCCGCAACGGACGGAGTCATAAGCTGCGGAGAAGCTGTTGTAGGAGTGTGACCAAACAGGAATACCAACCATTGCTGCCTCGTCGCAAACTGCCTTGATCTCCTCGTAGCAGTAGTGCTGATCGCGACCGGAGTCCCAGTGCCAAATGCCGCCACCGGTTGCCCAAATCTTGATTGCGTCTGGGTTCTCACGAAGACGACGACGAACTGCCTTACGAAGATCCCAAGGACCGTCTACCTGGTCGCCCCATGGGTGACCATTCTTGGAGATCTCCTGTGGGAGCTGGTGGCAGTCACCGTGGCCAGCAACGCGGCAGAAGCCAAGGCCGGTAGCGTAGATACGTGGTCCCTCCATGACGCCCATGTTAACGAGGTCACGAATTGCGATACCATTGCGGCCAATCTCGCAGACGGTGGTAAGGCCGTGGGAGAGAGCGTCCCAGGACTGCTTGACTGCGCATGCCTGCTTCTGAGCAACGGACTCGATAACCCAGTCGTTATCGTTGTCGGTCAGGTTGCCGGAGAAGTGCAGGTGGGTATCGATAAGACCTGGCATAATGGTGCGGCCCTGGATGTCACGGACCTCATAGCCCTCTGGAACCTCAGTGCGAGGACCAGCATAAGCGATCTTCTTGTCGTCTACGAGGACAAGAGAATCCTCAACAGGAGCGGCGCCAGTGCCGTCAACGAGCTTTCCGCCTACAAAAGCAATCTTACTCATTTCTTTCCCCCTCTAGTAAATGATAAATACTATCTTTTTGCGCCCACCCTTTTTGGGCGCAAAAAAACCAAACTAAAGAAACAAATAACGTGCTTAGTTCAACGTACCGATGAAACCTTTAGAGCTTGCAAGCAACTTATGCTGCTGCCTTCTCAGACTGACGACCAAAGATCATGAAGATGGCCATACCAATGACAATCCAAGCAATGGTGATAATCCACTCAACTGGCTTCAGAGCTGCAGGGCTGAAAGGAACAACCATCAAAGCGATGATGATACTACCAGCAAGAATTGCAGCAAGGATACCTGCGATACCACCGTTGACCTTGTAAGGACGAGGCAAGTCTGGCTCAGTCTGACGCAGACGCAGGCAGGCAACGCCAGCCATGGTGCATGCAAAGATGAAGCCGAGAGAAGCAACGTTGGTCAGAGGAACGAGCATGTTACGGCCAAGGAATGGTCCAACAAGGGTCAGGCCAGCCATGAACAGGTTTGCAGTCAAAGGTGCACCAGACTTAGGATCAATCTTTGCGAAGGACTCTGGGAGCATCTTCTTACGGCCAAGAGCGAGCATCAGACGAGTGGAAGCACCAAAGAAGGAGTTCATTGGGCCCAGAGGTCCAAGCGTTGCAATGATGAGCATTGCAATGTAGAAGAACAGGTTGATGCGCTCGAGAACTGCAAGTGCAGGAACGGAAGACTTAACAAACTCGTGCCAGTCAATCATGGTTCCGAATGCATAGATGCAGATGAGATAGAAGACACCAGAAGCGATAAGTGCAAGTGCAGGAATGATGCCAAACTTCTTCCAGTCAAGGTCAGCAGAAGCTTCTTCTGCCTGCTGTGGAATGGTGTCGAAGCCAGCGTAGAAGAATGGAGTCATAACAAGGACTGCAATGATGCCGCCAAAGAAGCTGGTAGCCTTTGTGCCCTCGCCACCTGCAACCTCAGTTGCCTGGGAGAAGACTGGGAGGCCGTTGCTTGGAGAACCAGTTGCAAAGGAGATAACCATTGCAAGGATCATACCAGTCAGCAGAGCCTTAGTCAGGAAACTCGAAAGCTTAGCTGCTGCGCCAGCGCCCTTAAAGTTAAGGAAGATGACCAGGATAGCAAAGCAAAGAGCGATGACTGTTGGCCACAGATAAACATCTGCACCAAGAATGGTGTAGAGCTTAACGGACCTCAACCAAGAAAGAACAGGGAATGCACCAAAACGGTCGGTGAGAAGCGTGGAAATAGCAATTGCCTCCCAAGGGCACAGTGGAGCGTTACCCAGAAGGAGCATCCAGCCGGTAAAGAAGCCCAATGGGCGACCGAATGTCCTGTCGACGTACTCAATGATGCCACCAGAAATTGGAATAGCAGCAGTGAGCTCGCCAAAAACACATCCAATTGGTACAAGGAAAATTGCGCCAATTGCGAATGCGATCATCGCGGGGAATGGTCCTCCACCAAGAACCATCCAGTCGCCTACCAGGAGCACCCATCCGGTACCAATGATCGCACCAAATCCGATGGTAAAGAAGTTGAATAGACTCAACGACTTTTGCATCTCAGGTGCCTCGGCATTTTCTGCCATGTCCCACTCCTTCCCGTAATAACTCGGACGAAGAACTTGATGAGACTATGTTTACACCCAAAGCCATTTGAAAAAAGAAGTAGCGCCCTCTGGACGTCAGATAAACCCGTAAGCGTAAAGGCTACAACCGCGAGCGGTAGTTAAATCTTTTTACATCTTTACCAAAATCTAATAACAGTTATGCAATTTTCAAATAGTTAACGTACACAACTATGTATCAATCTTTAACTCAAATACTTTAAAAACTCTTCTGTAGTGCGCGACATCTCGCCTTTTACACGATGTGTAATAAAGACATTACGATGTACGGGAGTCTCCAGATGATGAACGTCAATATCAAAATTTGTACCTTTTGTTGCCTCAAGTGGCAACAAACTTACACCAAGACCCGACTCTACCATGGACATAATGGTGAATGAATCCGATGACGCAAACGTCATGCGTGCGTTTTTGAGTTGCTTCTGAAGCAGAGGAGCTGTCTCAATATCAACAATAAAGGGCTCTTCAATAAGACGCTTAACAGGAATTGTCTCAAGGTCCTTCTCGTAATGTCCCTTTTGAGAAACAACAATAACCTCATCATGATCAAATAAAGTTGAAGTAAATCCCTGCTCAGTTGCTCGAGTCATAGTAAAACTAATATCCACCTTACCCTTGCTAATAAGACGCAAAGCTTCGCCGTACGTGCACTCGATAACTTCAACTTTGATGTTTGGATGATCAGTCATGTACTTCTTCAGATGACCTGGCAGTGCTCGTGAAAGAAAGCTCGAAGGCGCAGCAATAACAAGGTTGCCCATCTCAATAGCACTGACACGATTAACTTGATTGCTCAACTTGCTGTATGCCTGGCACACCTCTTCTGCAACAGGCAAAAGCGTCTTTCCCTCAGGAGTCAGACTTACATAGCCGCCATGCCTGTTAAACAAGCGGACGTTCCATTCTTTTTCTAGACTTGCTACCATGCGGCTGATCGACGACTGAGTGCATCCCAGTTCTTCTGCCGCCACCGTAAAGCTACTGTGATACGCCGCAGAAGTAAAAGCCTGAAATTTATGCAGGTTGGTCTCCATACTTGGCTCCCATTCAAGTACGTGGCCTAACAATTCACCCTTAAAAATATCATTCTACCTGCAAATTGGTAAATACCGTTTAACGCAAAAAAGACCCCGTGAACGGTTTTCACGAGGTCTTACCTTGCAATCTTTATGCAAAAAACTTTCTTAATTGATACTTCATTTTGACAATTGAAGCACCAGGTTGCTTAGTTGCTATGCCTTCAGATAGCGACCCATAGCAATAGCGGAACCAAAAAGTCCCAGAAGCAGGCCTAAGAGCAGCAGGAGACCACTCATACCCAGCATGACCATTGTTGGAATAGCAAAGGTCAAGAAGGTCATGCTTTCTGCCATAACTGGGAGAAGCATGTGAGCTCCAACAACCAAAACAGCAATGGCGAGAAGAGCACCAATAACTGCCTCAAGTACGCCTTCCATAAGGAATGGTCCACGAATAAAGCTGTTAGATGCACCAACCAGACGCATGATAGCAATCTCACGACGGCGAGCGTTAATAGCAAGGCGAATGGTGTTGTTAATAAAGACAAAAGCAACAAACACCAGAAGTCCAACAAGGCCAATAGCACCAATACGAATGTATGCTGTTACGCTAAACAGACGCTCAACGGTCTCGCGACCATACTGAACATCGCCAGATGGATTGCTCTTATTATCTGCAATGGCTGCAAAAGATGGTGAAGAGGCAATGCGCTGAGCAACGTCTTGAACATCCTTAGGATCCTTGAGCTTGATTACAAGAGACGCAGGAATTGGATTCTGGCCATCAAGAGCAGAAACCGCATCAGAAGCATTGCGATAACTCATGGTAGTGCGATACTCCTCAAGAGCCTGCTCTTTGCTCTTATAAGTTACCGACTCAACCATATCCCAGCCCTGAACCTCTTGCTGGAAGGCAGTTACCGCAGCCTGGTCTGCGTCATCCGAAAGAAATGCCTGGATAGTAACACGATTCTCGACACTTCCTACCATGTTCTCGATAAGAGCGGAGCCAAGAATAAACAGGCCGATGATAAACAGTGACAAGAAGATGGTTACGATTGCACCAAGAGCGGTAGACCAGTTCCTTCTAAAGTGGCTTCCGGCCTCATGCAGAGAATATCCAAAATTAGAGAGCCCCATAGTAGCCATAGCCTCCCTTCTCCTGGTCGCGGACAATGTGACCGGCCTCAAGTGCAATAACGCGCTTGCGCATAGAGTCAACCATCTCGCGATCGTGTGTTGCCATTACAACCGTAGTGCCCGCACGGTTAATGCGGTCAAGAAGCTTCATGATACCCAGAGAAATTGCTGGGTCCAAGTTACCCGTAGGCTCATCGCAGATAAGCAGTGGTGGGCGGTTAACCATTGCGCGAGCAACAGAAACACGCTGCTGCTCACCACCGGATAGCTGATCTGGGTAAGCACTCATCTTTTGACCAAGGCCTACCAGACGCAAAACCTCTGGAACCTGAATATCAATAACAGGGCGAGGCTTACCAATGCACTCAAGTGCAAAGGAAACGTTCTCATAGACGGTCTTATCGGGCAGAAGCTTAAAGTCCTGGAAGACGGTACCAATCTGGCGACGCAGATAAGGAACCTTGGAGTTACGCATACGTGTAAGGTCCTGACCAGCAACAATAACCTGTCCGTGAGTTGCCTTCTGCTCACGCGTGATAAGACGCAAGAGAGATGACTTACCGGAACCAGAGTGTCCAACCACAAAGACAAACTCACCTGGGTAGATATCAGCGCTAATGTTATCCAGCGCAGGATGATTTGGCTGCGATGGATACACAAGCGAGGCACTCTTAAAAGATATGGTAGGAGTGCCAGCGCGCTCAACCTGTGGTGCATTCTGTGCAAGGTCAGCAAAGAATTTTGCACGGTCAAGAGGCGCCTGCTCAGGGTTATTTTGCTGCTCAGCAGTTACCACGTGTACAGCTTCTGCTCCAGAAGCAAATGGATCAGATACAGTTGTTACAGGTTCAGCAGCCTGGGCCACTGGCACATCAGCAGAAAAGTCCTGGGTTTCAACTTGATCAGCTACAACATCTTGCTGGTCAAGCTGGTTAAGATCATCCTGAGAAATTACCCCAAAACGGTCATCAAACGAGGACTCCTGTTGCTCATCAGTGCGAAAATGATTAGCCACAGTTGCTCCTTTTCTTACTCCGAAGAGACAGATACAGAGTTTATTTTACCAAAAGTGCAGGTATGTTACACGTCATGCAGGTCATCCACAGAAAAACCGCCTCTTCTTTTTAGAAAAGGCGGTCTGACAATCGCGAGAAAAACGCTGTTGTACGTTAGCTGAACGCAAGCTGTGGGTTAGTTACGCGCTTGGCAAGCGCTTGACGCGCACTGACACGCGTCTACACGTTCTTATGCAGTCTGCATCTTTGCACGTATCTCATCAATGATGGCACGTACCTTAGCTGCGTTAGCGGCAATCACCTCTTTTGAGCCCTTAGTAAGCAGGCTTCCCATGCCGCAGCAATCAACGCCACGCTCAAGCCACTCAGCAAGGTTGTCAAGATTAATGCCGCCAGAAGCCATCAGAGGCATCCAAGGAGTTGGAGTCTTAAAGAGGTTAACCAGCTCAGGACCATAGACGTTAGAAATTGGGAAGCACTTAATAAAGGCAGCGCCCATCTCAAGACTGTGGTTTGCCTCGGTCATAGTAGTGCAACCAGGTGCGTAAGGAATCTGATACAGGTTACACATACGAGCAACCTCATCAGAGCCGCAGTTAGCAACAATGAACTGAGCTCCAGCCATGATAGCAAGACGAGCAGTTGTTGGCTCCATAACGGTACCTGCACCAACAATCATCTTGTCGCCAAGACGCTCTCTAATTGCAGCAATAACCTCGCCTGCGTTTGGCAGGGTGTAGCTAATCTCCATTGCATGAACGCCGCCTTCTGCAAGACCCTCAGCAATTTCAATACCACGCTCAACTGTTGGGACGCGAACAACTGCAAACGCACAGGTATCTACCAGTGCCTGAGAAACAGCAGCTTTCTGCATCTTCATATACAACATCTCCTTGTAAATGTATCTCGCTCCACCCTATTGAGCTAGCGAGAAACCCGTCATTTTTGGTTCTTAGTTATGAACAATTCCGTAATGGTCAAGCATTGCATAGATCTTCTCGTCAACACCCTCTGCAACCTCGGTAACGGGGAAACGAGCAGGACCAACAGGGTATCCAGCAAGCTCAAGAGAACGCTTAAGCGTCTGAGGGGTGCTTCCAAGGTGAAGAATGTCGCGAATTGGCTCAATCTCTGCCTGTAGGCGAGCTGCTTCCTCTGCGTTTCCAGCCTCAAGTGCCTTCCAAAGGTCAACGACAACCTTGGTAATAAGGTTTGCGGTACCTGCAATAGTACCCTGAGCTCCAAGAGCATGAGCCTCAGAGATCTTTCCGTCAGAGCCAACAAGTACGTCTACGTCGTGACCAGCGGCAGCGTCCAGATAATCCTTGAGGTTATCAATGTTTCCGGAACTGTCTTTAATACCCTTGATGTTCTCAATGGCTACTAGCTGCTCAACTGCCTCTTTAGAGATGTTTTTGCCAGTTCCCTTAGGGATGTTGTACAGAAGGACAGGAATCTTTACGCTTGCAGCAACAGTCTTGAAATACTCAACCAGCTGCTGGTCAGAAATACCCAGGAAGTAAGGGTTGATGACAGAAAGTGCGTCTGCACCAATTGCCTCTGCCTCGCGGCTCATATAGAGAGCCTCTTTTGTTGAGCAAGCGCCGGTTCCTACGTAAACAGGAAGACGACCTGCGGTTTTCTCGATAATAAACTTGGAGAACTTGATCTTCTCGTCAGGGTTACAAACGTGGAACTCACCGTTAGAACCAAACGTAAAGATACCGTCAGCGCCCTCGGAGATAAGCTTTTCTAGAAGCTGCTCAGCTGCTTCGTAGTTAATAGACTGTTCTTCGTCGCGGTTAAACGGCGTGACCATAGGGACAATAACGCCCTTAAATGTTGACATGCAAACTCCTCTGTACGTATTGCAGTGTTTATCTGGGGTTATTTGCCCTCGCGAATGGACGCGCCAAGAGCTCCACCGGGATGCCACTTAACGTACTGCTCTGGGTTAAGGCCGTACTCATTTTGAAGCAGGATAGAGAGGCACTGGAGCTCCATAATCTCAGCAAGAATTGAGGCGCGTGGAGGCTTGTTCATGGAATCGCCCTCCTGCTCAACGCCTGCAATAAGGGCAACCTCTGCCTCGTTTGCCAGCCAAGAGTTAGGATTTCCGGTCAACGCAATAATGTGCACGCCAACGTTCTTAAGGCAGGTAACGGTAGCCTTGAGCTCGCCTGTCTCGCCGGAGTTGGAAATAGCAATGACCACGTCACCAGGACGAGTCTGACCAGCAGATCCGTGGACACATTCGGTGCCGTGAAGCTCGTAGGTTGGAGTTCCAGTTGACGAGAAAAGCGATGCAGCATAACCAGAGACGTGACCTGGCTTACCAATGCCGGTTACGTGCAGACGGCCACCCTTTGCCTCTGCTTCCAAAATAAGCTTTTTAGCTGCAGAAAGCGCATCAAAATCAATGCTCTCTACATACTGATGAAGCGACTTTCCCACAATGGAGAGAAACTCCTGAACCTGCTCTTTTTCAGTTGCCATTACAACTCCTTATCTGTCTGTGAGGCAGCGCTCAAAGACACTTACTACATGCTGAGCTAACGCGTCTCTTTGACCTTGTGCTGAGCCATAAGCTGCTCAATCTGCTCTTGAATTTGATCAAGCGTAGTGGCCATAAAAGGACGGTTAATGTCTACAAATTCAAATCCGGAAGGATGGCTTACCCAAGCGCCTTCAAGAAGCAGGCGCAATGCCTTGCCCTGCCGGATGAGTTTGTAGCTTTTAATCTTGGTATAGGGAACGACAAGTGCTTTTCTCTTGTCGGATTTTGCAAAGATAAATACGTTTTTCTGTCCAAAATCAATAACATGAATACCGCTGGCAAAACGACTAAAGCGTTTTCCCATGGCTCGTGACGCAAACCACGTAATGGTGAGTCCTGCAATAACACCAACAAGACCCAAAATATTGCCACTTACATTGGCGTAAACCCAAAAGAAAAATGTCAGAGCAAGAGCAGCAAACGCCAGGAGCAAGTACAGAATTCCCTGAACCATCAAACGAGTTCTATCTTCAAGAACTTCTAGAACTAACTGATCTTTGGGAAGCTCTTGAGCAGGCTGTTTGTCAACGCTGAGGCCAAACATATCGCCAAGCACTGACTCAGTAACACTTTTGTTGTTCTTCTCGTCTGCCATGTTTTTCCTTGTTGTGAAGCTTTTAAAAGGGCGCCCGCGGGCTTTCCACGAGCGCCCTAAGAAACCGTAGAGCTGAGTAGGTACTACAGAAATCTAGGCTTAGGCAAGACCAAAGAGTGAGCCGATGCCGTAGATGATAGAACCAACGATGTTGTAGTCAACGTTAGGGAAGGATGCCTCTGCAATTCCCAACTGAGCAAATGCAGGATAGAGAATCAGAGGACCAGCGGTCAGGAAGATGCCAACCAGGAAGGAGCCAAGAAGAGCACCACGCCATCCGCCGTAAGCGTAACCACAAACGCCGCAAGTACCACCAGAGAAGAAGCAGATGCCTGCTGCAGGAATCATGATGGTTGGGCTGTGGAATGCAACCATAAGTGCCATTGCAACAAGGCCGCCAAGGAAGGAGCCAATGAAGCCGATGATGACAGCGTTTGGTGCAAATGGGAAGACTGCAGGGCAGTCGACTGCAGGACGTGCATCTGGAATGAGCTTCTCGGAGATGCCAACAAATGCAGCAGTGATCTCAGCGATGAACTGACGGACGCCGTAAACAAGAACGGACATACCAGCAGCAAACTGAAGACCAGCAAGGAATGGCCAAATCCACCACATATCGTTACCAAAGTAGCTGGTGAATGGCTTGTTGTTTGCAAGGGTGTCGCCAAAGTGACCGGTGACAAGGCATGCAATAGTAACAACGTAGAACAGAACAATCATGAAGAGAGCAACGGAGAAGACAAAGTCCTTGAAGAGCTTGAAGAACTCTGGAAGCTCCTTAGTTTCCTTCTCGCCGTCCTCCTCGTTCTTCTTAGCAAAGAGCTTTCCAACGTAACCGGAGAATGCATAACCGATGCAGTTGAAGTGGCCGATTGCGATGGAATCTCCACCAACAAGCTTGTTTACGAATGGTTGGCACAACGAAGGTAGCGCAGCACCGCAGAAGCCGAGGATGACACCACCAAGAACAATGGTGACCCACATTGGGAGACCAAGAGCAATGAAGACCAGTGCGAGTACGCAGGAGAAGTACAGGAAGTGCTGACCAGTCAAGAAGACGGACTTGAATGGGGTAATCTTGGCAAACACAAGGTTCATGATGAAGCCAAGGACCATTACAAGAGCAACCTCAGTACCATAGGTATTCAGTGCAAGAGCAGTTGCGACCTCAACCTGGGTTACAACGCCCTTAACAGCGAATGCACGACTAAACATGTCGCTGAAGATGTTGACCTGAGCGGACATAGCGCTAGAACCAATGTTGAAGATCATGAAGCCAATAATGGTCTTCACAGTTCCGGAGAAGACGTCCACAGCGGACTTCTTCTGCAGCAAGAGGCCGACAAGAGCAATAATGCCCATAATGACGGCTGTATCTCTGAGCTGCATGAGAATTGCATTAAGCATGCGTAATCCCTTTCAGCAAATAAACCGACGAACCTACTCAGATAAGTTCTCTAAATCAAGTGACAAGTACCTCTTGTCAAAGGTTTGGCGAGAGCTTCTCGCCGAAGGCAACCTGTGTTGCGTATGACGAGAAACTCCCGCAAAAAAGATACAAAGGGGAGCTTATGCGTTGTGCTCTGCGAGCCAAGCGGTGAGCTTTTCCTTCATCTCTGCCTTGTCGACAATGTTGGTAATGCCAACTGCAGAAGGAACGCGATCGTCAGCGTTGAGCTCATCGGTGAGGTCAGACATGGTGATAACAAGATCACCATTGAAACCAATCAGGGAATCCAGATTACCGTGCTCAGTCTCGATTGGAAGATCATTCTCTTTGATGACCTGGTCAATCTTGATCTTGAGCATCATGGAAGAACCCATACCTGCACGGCAGCAAACCAGTGCGTGGAACTTCTTATCAGCCATTACAACCTACCTTCCTTTGCGTGGACAAGGTCCACAACATCTTTTGGTGACTGAGCTTTTTCAAGCTGAGCAAAGAAATTTGGATCGCTCAGCAATTCAACAAGAGACTGAAGGGCACTAAGGTGGCCTTCACTATCTTTTGCTGCAAGTGGGAAAAGAAACTTAACTGGATCGTTGTCTTTGCTGCCAAACTCAACGGAATCCTTAAGCACGGTAATGCCTACTGCAGGCTCAAGTGCGCCGGACTCAGGACGTGCGTGAGGAAGAGCAACATGCTCGGTAATAACAATATAAGGGCCAAGTTCGTTGACACCTTTAATGATGTCATCAACATAGCCCTCAGTTACTTTTTTGTTATCGACGAGTGGTTGTGCAGATTTTCTAATTGCATCTTCCCAGTTAGAAGCTACAACATTGAGCTGCACTAGGTCTTCGGTAAGGAGATCACTTAACACAGTACTACCTTGCCTTTCTCTTTATGAGACACATTGGCTCAAAGCCGTCTCATGACAAGTCTTAATAACTTGATAATATGCCACGAAACGTTCTTAACTTCAATCAATTTTACTAAAACAGTAATCAAAGTTGTTCATATTTTTTCAGCGCATCTTTTGTCCATGTAGCTATACAAATGTTCATGTTTTTATGAACGTAATTGAAGCGCCTTCTATTATCCCATGTAAAGTTTATATGTTAAATTATTTATAATCTAAAACATTCATATATATTCACACTATTATTTTCCGAAATATCTTGATATCCTACTTCTGATGTTCTATTTTATTGATGAATGAACATTCAAAGAAAAAATGTTGCTCATAAAGGGAGGGCATTTATGAAAAGGAGTAAGGCTTACGTAGATTCGCGTCGCGAGGCAATTACTGAGCTGCTAGAAAAAGAGGGACAAGCAAGCGTTTTAGAGCTAGCTGATCACTTTGAGGTCTCTTCTTTGACTATCAGACGTGACCTAGACTTTCTTGAGAAGCGCGGCATCCTGACTCGTCAGTATGGCATTGCTACCCTGCTTAATCCTTATGGTCGTCCTTCTGGCTCAAGGCAGATTCGCTCTAACAAAGCAATTGCCCGCGAGGCCGCTCGCTACGTTGAGGATGGCGATTGCATCTTTATCAACACCAGCTCCGTTGCTCTTGGGATGCTTGAGTGGATTGATGCTCACGATGTAACCGTTGTTACAAACAACGGCAAGGCACTGTTGCTTGAGGACATCCACGATCTTTCTATCATCCTTACTGGTGGTGACATCCGTCCTCCACGCGCTTCCATGACTGGTGATACCGCTCTTGAGTGCATCCAGCACATTACTGCTGCTAAATGCTTCTTGGGCTGCACGGGTTTCTCGGGAGAATTTGGTCTTACTTCTGCAACATCCCCTGAGCCAGCAATTAACGCTCAGATGCTCAAACGCTCTAGAAAGCACTATGTTGTCGCAGATTCTTCTAAGCTGGGCACTACTTCCAACTTCCAGTTTGGTTCTGCAGAAGACATTGACCTGCTCATTACTGATACAGGTGCAACTGACGAGCAGATCAAAGAGCTCAAAGCGGCAGGACTTAAGGATGTTGTCTGCGTCACTCCTTCTATTCTTCCTGCTAAGTAAGACTTGCGCTTTATTATTTTTTAAGCGAACACAAAAAGGCGGCCTTTTACAGGTCGCCTTTTTACATCGCAAAATTTTTACGTGCAATCGTATCCAGCCACACGCGCCCACCGAAGTTCAACAGGACCATCTGTCGAGCAGCTTGCTGACCAAACAGCGATTAGCTTTCCAAAGCCTCAAATGACTTAAAGCCTTCGCCGATTGCCTCGTGGACCTCTGAAACAAATACCAGTGCATCGGAGTCAATCTCGGAAACGATAACTTTCAGCTGAACAACCTCCGTACGACCAAGAACGCACATCAAAACAGGCTTGTGCGCACCACTCCACAGTCCGCGCGCCTGAAGCTCCGTACAGCCACGATTAAGGTTATAAAGAATCTCGTGAGCGATTGCATCGTGCTCAGAGGAAATAATGTAAACGCAGCGCTCAGATCTTGGTCCGTCGATGACAAAGTCAATCATTTTTCCTGTAACAAAGATTGCCAGAGCAGAATACAGACCGTTTTCTAGCGAGAAGACCGGAATAGCCGCAATAATAATGACAATATCAACAATGATGATTGCGGTGCCTGATGGAATAGAAAAGCGCTTGGAAACCGCCTGAGCAATGATGTCTGTTCCGCCGGTATTTCCGCCCGCCCTAAATACAAGGCCAAGACCAAAACCGCAGATAATACTGCCCCATAGAGCAGCAAGCATAAGATCATTGGCGCCAAGAACTGGTAAAAATGGTGCAAATAAATCGACAAAAATACTGGAAATCAAGAAGCCTACGACGCTCTTAAGCAAATATTTTCTATTTCCACTTCTTGCAACAAAAGCCATCAAAATGATATTCATGGCGATTGTTTGCATGCCAACAGGCAAATCAAATCCAAAAGGTAATGCAACAGCTCTAATTACCGTTGCAAAACCAGTAATACCACCAGCGGCGAGTCCGTTAGGAACTTCAAATACATCAAGGCCAACTGCAAAAATTGCACAGCCAAGGACGATAAAGAACGAATCTTTAAAGGTCTTTTGCCAAGTAGATTTTTGCACACTAATCCTTTCCGCCAACAACCCAGCGATGGTACGCAATGATGAACTGATCAAGATCGCCGTCTGAAAGAACGGACTCTACGTTTCCTGTTTCTGCACCTGTTCTTAAGTCCTTAATGAGCTGATAAGGATAAAGAACATAACTCCTAATTTGATTGCCAAACGAGATTTCTCTCTTTGGACCGCGAAGCTCATCCAGCTCAGCTTCGCGTTTCTCCTTTTCAATCTCATACAAACGACTGCGCAAGATATTCATTGCTGCAGCTTTGTTCTGAAGCTGGCTGCGTTCGTTTTGGCAGGTTACTACCGTTCCTGTTGGAATATGTGTAATACGAACTGCCGAGTCTGTAGTGTTAACTCCCTGACCTCCTGGACCAGATGCATGATAAACATCAATACGCAGGTCATTGGGGTCAATAGCAACTTCAATATCTTCAGGAAGAACAGGTAAAACCTCTACACCAGCAAATGACGTCTGCCTGCGTTTCTTATCGTCAGTAGGAGAAATTCTTACCAGACGATGCACGCCCTGCTCTGCACGAAGCATGCCATAAGCATTTTTACCACTTACCGTAAAGGTTGCGCGATCAAGACCAATAACCTCCGCAACAGGGGCGTCGTTGATATCAACTTTCCAACCACGACGATCGCAATATTTGAGGTACATACGAAAAAGCATCTCGCACCAGTCTTGAGACTCAAGACCACCCTGACCAGGCTTAATAGTAATAATTGCGTCACCATGATCAAGTTCATCAGTAAACCAGCTTGAAAGCTCAAGCTCCGACAAGTCTTTTTCAAGAGATACCGCAAGCGCTTGAGACTCATCAAGTGATGCTTGGTCTCCAAGCTCTGTTCCAAGCTCAAAAGCGGCCTCAGCATCACCAAGTTTCTCTTTAGCTCTATCAATACCAGCAACATCATCGCGAAGTGATGCTAGTTGAGTCATTATTTTTTGCGCAGCTTCAGCGTCGTCCCAAAAATTGGGACGAGCACTTTCTGCCTCAAGTTCTGAAATTTGCTGACGCTTCTCAGTGAGGTGAAGATATCCTTCTACCTCAGAGAGACGCTCCGCTAAAGCTTGGAGCGAAACAACCTCTGTATCAGCCATTCTTACCTATTTCGGCCGTGGCAGTTCTTAAACTTTTTGCCACTTCCACATGGGCAAGGGTCATTGCGACCAACGTTGACGTAAGGATTTGGATCGTCAGACTTACGGTAGGTTGATACAGAAGACTGGCTGGCGCCGGTTCCCTGTGGACTCTTTCCAATAGCTGCGGCATTCTTAAGCATGCTCTTGCCTTGCTTAAGTGCCTTTTGATCGCCGTCGGTCTCTTCTCCACCAGAATAGTGAGCATTCTGGAAGGCCTCTGCCTCAGTATTCTGACGTGGACGATTAACCAGCTCAAGACGGAGAATAGTGCGGAGGAAGTCCTCATACATGGTGTTTACCAGCAGCGTAAATGCCTCATATGCCTCGGTCTTGTACTCAACCAGAGGATCGCGCTGACCAAAACCACGAAGACCAATGCCGGTCTTTAGGTAATCCATCTCCTGGAGGTATGCCATCCAACGAGTGTCAATGACACGAAGCATTACCTGAGCGGCAAGCTCACGCATGACTTCTTCGCCAAGCTTCTGGGTCTTCTCGTCAAAAGTCTTTTGGATAAATGCGGTGACATCCTCTTCAAACTGCCCAAACTTGGTATCCTCAGTAAACTCTGGAAGATCAGTCTTACCAGTAAGTTCAGTCAGCCACTTCTCAAGACCCTCAAGATCCCACTCGTCAGCATCTCCGTAACAGAACTCCTCGCAAATGCGCTGAGTAGTAGAAGCAGTGACTGTCTCGATAAGCTCCATAAGATCCTTGCCGTCAAGAATCTTGTTTCTCTCTGCGTAAATGACCTGACGCTGTTTGTTCATAACATCGTCGTAATCAAGGACGTTCTTACGCATTGCAAAGTTGACTTCCTCAACCTTGCGCTGGGCGCCCTCGACAAGCTTGGTAACAATCTTTGCCTTGATTGGCATATCGTCTGGAAGCTCATAGCGCTGCATCATTGCTGCAACGCCATCCATGCGATCTCCACCAAAGCGGCGCATCAAATCATCTTCAAGAGAAAGGTAGAACTGGGTCTGACCAGGGTCTCCCTGACGACCAGAACGACCACGAAGCTGATTGTCAATACGACGGCTCTCATGACGCTCGGTACCAATAACGCACAAACCACCCGCAGCGGTTACTGCCTCACGCTCAGTAGCGCAGATTTCCTTTGCTTCTTTGCGCGCAGCTTCTTTTTGCCCCTGAGTAGCCTCAGCTGGCTCAATTCCCTGGTTACGAAGGATATCTTCAGCCATGACATCTGGGTTGCCACCCAAAAGAATATCGGTACCACGACCTGCCATGTTGGTTGCAATAGTAACTGCACCCTCACGACCAGCCTGAGCAATAATCTGTGCCTCACGCTCATGGAACTTAGCGTTCAGAACGTTATGTTTAATGCCGCGTTTAGACAGAATGCGAGAAATACGCTCGGAGTTGTCAATGGAAACGGTACCAACAAGTACTGGCTGACCATTCTGATGACGCTCTTCAACGTCTCTTACGACAGCTTCAAACTTAGCGTCAATAGTACGATAGACCAGGTCATCGAGGTCTTCACGCTTAACCGGACGGTTAGGTGGAATAACCTGAACAGGAACGTGATAAACCTCACGGAACTCTGCGTCCTCAGTCATTGCAGTACCGGTCATACCGGAGAGCTTGTCGTACATGAGGAAGTAGTTCTGGAGGGTGATCGTTGCCAAAGTCTGGTTTTCTTCACGTACCTGAACGTTCTCTTTTGCCTCAATTGCCTGGTGAAGACCCTCAGAATAACGACGGCCTTCCATGATACGACCAGTAAACTCATCAACAATCTTTACTTCTCCATCAATGACAACGTACTGCTGGTCACGATGGAACATGTACTCTGCCTTCAGCGCCTGCTGAAGATGATTGACTAGCTGGCCGGTCTCATCGTTGTAGATATCGTCAATGTTGAGAGCGCGCTCGACCTTCTCGAGACCAATCTCTGTTGTTGCAATGGTGTGCTTTGCCTCATCCATCTCAAAGTCAACATCTGGAGTTAATCCACGAACTGCCTTTGCAAAATCTTTGTAGGTACCTGCAGATTTAGTACCAGCACCAGAAATAATCAGAGGAGTACGAGCCTCATCGATAAGGATGGAGTCAACCTCGTCGACGATGGCGTAGTGATGTCCACGCTGAACACGCATCTCTGGGCGAGTAACCATGTTGTCGCGCAGGTAGTCAAAGCCAAACTCTGAGTTTGTACCGTAGGTAATATCTGCCTCATATGCAGGCTTTTTAAGGCTCAGTCGCATGCCGTTCTGCAGAAGGCCAACACTGATGCCCAAGAACTTGTAGATGGTACCCATCCACTCACTGTCTCGTTTAGCCAGGTAGTCATTGACCGTAACGATGTGAACGCCTTCGCCGCTCAGTGCGTTAAGGTAACCAGCAAGAGTGGAGACAAGCGTCTTACCTTCACCGGTCTTCATCTCTGCGATAGTGCCCTTGTGAAGCGCGATACCACCGATGAGCTGGACATCAAAGTGACGCTGACCAATAGTTCTTACTGACGCCTCACGTACCGTCGCAAAAGCCTCTGGGAGAAGATCGTCTAGACTTTCTCCTTCAGCATAGCGAGCCTTGAACTTCTCGGTCTGAGCCTGAAGCTCTTCATCGCTCATTTCCTGCATTGTTGGCTCAAGCGCATTGATCTTCTCGACAATACGCTGATATGCTTTGAGGTCCTTGTCAGCGCCAAAGGACAGAATCTTAGAGAGGAAATTAGGCATAGCTTTTTCCTTGACGTCGGGCATCTATCTTCGGTTGATAGACACAGTATTCAACTTATATATCATACCCCGTCTAACTGCTTGAATCACACTACATGGCGTCGTAAAATCCCAATTTCGTTATTTCTCCACCACTAGTTTCTATTGATTCTTTTCCCTTTTCTGCACCTGCAATCATCCTGAGCTGTTTAGACGGCATTTTTCTACGCTTCATAACGTATTTCTGCACGTACAAATCGTAGTAATGCTGCGCATCCTGCGCCCGACCACATTTTCTCAGTGCCTGAATGAGCGCCATAAGTGTGTCCTCTCGCATATCATCAACAAGGTAGGCGAGCTCTGCAAAATGTACCGCAAGCGTATAGTGGGTAATTCTCAAAGCAGCCGCCGAAGCCGTTACCATGGTATCTATGTATTGATCTCTCAGGGCAACACGAATGGGATCTGCAAACCTAAAGCATTCATCCTCAGGAAGATACAAATCACCTTGATACAACTCTTCCGCCTGCTTAGCTAGATGCACTATGTCTTCATCGCTGTTCGATGACGCCACACTCTTTGCTAAGCGCGTAAAAATATCAATATCTACGGTTACCTGCTGGGGATTAAAACCAAGCGTCTTTTCAATTCGAGATGCTTCCAAAGGCTCACAATCTGTCTGAATCTCCTGCACTTCTTTACGAATAACTCGAGTTGCTTGATACAGACGCTCTTGCCAATGTCCCTGATCAGCCTCCGGCCAAATCTGCTGTGCAATCTGCGACCTAAAGCTCATGTGATTATGGGCAAGCGCCAAATACACAAGCAACGCCTTTGCCGATCGATAGGCAATTTTTCTGCCGGCAATCTCTTCTCCTCGAACCGACAAACTAAATCTGCCGAGAAGCGCAATGTACACCCCAGGGTGAGTATTCTTTGCCTTCTCTACGTACAAACTTTTCTGCGCGGAGTTTTCGATCCGAAAATCCCCTACTTCTTGCCTGGACATTCTCCATTTTGTTACGTCTCGTTTTCCCTCGTTTGAACGTAGGTAATGGAGCCATTCTTCTGGCATTTCTCGTTCTAAACACTGCTGAAACTCAGACTCATCAGACAGAAGCGCTCTCATGAGCCACATGGCATTTTCAGGAACTCCATACTCAACCGCATCCAACCAGACAGGAGTATGCCCATTTACGCTCTTAAAGAGAGCTTTGTATATTGTTCTACATGCAGCTTTTAGCGATGGATGGGTAATTGCCTCAAGGCTTTTCTCCGTAGGTTTAACGCCTAAGAAAAATCCCGCAATATCTTCAATGATCTTTCCGACTTGCACCACATATAGTGAATCCCATTCCCTACTCAGCAGCACCGCTCTTCTCGCCTGGAGCTGAGCTTTGGGGTATGCCCTGCTTCTGAGACTGAGAAGCGCTCCAATAAGAAGCGCGGGCACTTGAATCATACGATTACCCTGCAGTTCTGCTTGGCTGATAAGCTGCTCGGTATCGTATAAGTCTCCCACAGAAGAGCTTTTTTCAAAAAGGTAGCGAACGCATTTAAGTAGTCTTACAGACCCCTTTAAGCCTCCGGCCTCACCTTCTTGTAAGAAGGAGAGCGCGCCTGAAGCGCGCGTATCAAATTCCTTTTGATATACACCCAGCAATGCGTAAAGCAATTCGACGTCAACAACTTGAATTGACGAGGTTATTGATGCAGCCTTCTCATGCTGCTGCTCAAGAAGCAGCAGCTGAAGGGCATACTTAAAATTTCCTTGCACAGTTAAATCAGTTGCGCGTTTGTGTAGAGCAATTTTCTTCTCTAGCGGATCTAGCTCAAGGTCTTCCTTCAAAGGTGGCAGAGGCTTTTGCAAAATCAACTTCAGTAAAGTCATATATGCCGTTTGCTTAAGAAATCCGTTAAATGAAGTGAGATTTTTGAATGCCCTATCAGCATCTTTAGTATTCATCGGCCCCTTAGCAGTAGACAGCGAATCCACCATTCCCTTAGCAGCTTTTTTACTTGAGTTATCGAGCGTACAGTCAGAATGTGTGGCGGTGAGCGCATTATCTACCAGCTCAATATATCCAGCATCTACAAATTCTGTTGCATGAGAAAGCACAATTTCCCAGATAATCTCTTCTCTAACCAGAGAGCTTACAAATGCAGCCTTAGAGAAATCTTCCCTATCAATCAGCAAAGCTATAGCTTTCAGAACAAGCTTTTCATGCTTACTCGCTAGAGCAACAAGCTCCTGTTTATTAAAGTTCAACACATCAAATCTTGTAGCATGAATACACGAGAAACGCCTAGTTCCTACATGTACGCCAAAGAAAGGAGCATCTTGCTCAATCTTGGCCAAATACTCAAGGTCAATTTGTCCGCATATACGGTTTAAATCATCAAATGATCCAACGCCGAGCAGCATCATGCCCAGCCTGAGCCTAAGCTCCTCAATACCAAGCGAGCTCCTGAGCATATACGATGCAACGCAAGCAAGACTAGTTAGATACGTAATAGGTACATCCGCATCTCCATGCTCGCAAAATGTAACTGGCAAAGAGTAAACTAGCGTTGGAATACCGCGAGTCAATCTCATATTAGTCAAAATTGATTGTTCAGAGTTATCTATGCCAGGCATAAACGTAAGCAGCTCATTCTTTCCCAAAACATACACGCTGGGGACTTCGTCGATTAACTGACGAGCTTCAGGAGATAAAGAAAACGCAACAAGACAACCAGCCATGCGAAGACGCGCAATTGATTTAACCTGGCGAGCAACAAAATACTCGTCAGACGGAGGAAAGTCATCAATAAGAATTAGCCTTTTAACCGCCTTAGATTTCTTGGCATTGCAGATAGAAGTACTTTTCTTAGTAAGAATCTGAGTTGCCTCTTTAGACGAAAGACTAGAAAGAGAGATCTCGTACACAGTCCAGCCGTTTGACTGTGCATAATCTGCCAACTCACGCAAAAACATAGTCTTGCCCATGCAAGGTTCCGCACACAGCGCGAGCGGCCTATTGGTCTTTTCCATTGTTCTAAAGAAGTGTTGTGGTGGAACTATCCTGCTATAGTCGCCCATCACCTGGCGAGAAGACCCACTGAGCAGCGACTCTGTTCCAGCAGCCTCTCTGTTTTCTGACTCCATAAAGCTCTCCTTACTATTCAAACACTCAAGCGCTACATGCGCCCTAACATTTCTTGTCTCAAAATTTGGTGTGGGATAAATAATCAAGCCAAATTTGTCAGAAAGTGAGAAGGTTTAGGTGAACGGTAGGTGAAACATGGTCAGATTCAGGACAGATTAGTGACAAAATACACACAGAAATGCACGAATGTTGAAATTAGATAACATCAAATAGTAAAAATTATCTTCCGCGAACGGTATTTAATTAAGAAAATTATATAAATATTGTGATACATAATAATTATAAATTTCGTAATAAATATGGATTTTTAGTAAAAATTTTTATTCTATTTTCGAATAATTTTTTACCAAAAAAGAGGACCCCACAAAAGTGAGATCCTCTCGACATAAAAATGCCCCTTGTTGGTCAGCGACGTCCTGCTCTCCCACGGACTTACTCCGCAGTACCATCGGCGCTCGGGGGCTTAACTTCTGGGTTCGGAATGGGACCAGGTGTGCCTCCCCTGCCATGGTCGCTGACCAACAAGGGGTATTCTTGTTTCAAAGGGTTTTCTCACGTGCCCTGAGGGCCGCACAGTGTGACGTTAAATTCAAAGGCTTCAAAAATCACGCATCAGTTCAAAATATATTAAAGAAAAGAAGAGCTCGACCGATTAGTAATGCTCGACTGAATGCCTTACAGCACTTACATCTGCATCCTATCAACCTCGTAGTCTACAAGGGGTCTTACCGAAAGGAAAACTCATCTTGGGATGGGCTTCCCGCTTAGATGCTTTCAGCGGTTATCCCGACCGGACTCAGCTACCGGGCAATGCTATTGGTTAACAACCCGTACACCGGAGGTCCGTCCACCCCGGTCCTCTCGTACTAGGGGCAGCCTCCCTCAATTTTCCTACGCCCACAGAGGATAGGGACCGAACTGTCTCACGACGTTCTGAACCCAGCTCGCGTACCGCTTTAAATGGCGAACAGCCATACCCTTGGGACCTGCTCCAGCCCCAGGATGCGATGAGCCGACATCGAGGTGCCAAACCTTCCCGTCGATGTGGACTCTTGGGGAAGATCAGCCTGTTATCCCCGGAGTACCTTTTGTCCGTTGAGCGACGGCCATACCACTCTGAGCCGCCGGATCACTAGAACCTGGTTTCCCATCTGCTCGGCTTGTAGGCCTCGCAGTCAAGCCTGCTTATGCTCTTGCACTCAAAAGGATGGTTGCCGACCATCCTGAGCAGACCTTACGTGCGCCTCCGTTACATTTTAGGAGGCGACCGCCCCAGTCAAACTACCCACCTGACACGGTCCTCACGCCGGATAACGGTCGCAAGTTAGGATGCCAGAACGTCGAGGGTGGTATTCCAAGGGTGACTCCCCAGAGACTGGCGTCCCTGGTTCAAAGTCTCCCACCTATCCTCTACACGACGAACCGGCAGCCAATGTCAAGCTGCAGTAAAGGTTCACGGGGTCTTTCCGTCCTTCTGCGGGTAAGTCGCATCTTCACGACTAGTGCAATTTCACCGGGTCTATGGTTGAGACAGCGTCCAAATCGTTACGCCTTTCGTGCAGGTCGGAACTTACCCGACAAGGAATTTCGCTACCTTAGGACCGTTATAGTTACGGCCGCCGTTTACCGGGGCTTAGATTCGCTGCTTCGCTAATGCTAACAACTCCTCGTGACCTTCCGGCACCGGGCAGGCGTCAGACCCTATACGTCGTCTTACGACTTTAGCAGAGTCCTGTGTTTTTGATAAACAGTCGCTTGGACCTATTTACTGTGACCGATCTTAGCTCGGGGAGTAAATCCCTTCACCGAAACCGGCACCCCTTCTCCCGAAGTTACGGGGCAATTTTGCCGAGTTCCTTAACCATAGTTCTCCCGATCGCCTTGGTATGCTCTACCCACCCACCTGTGTCGGTTTGCGGTACGGGCTCCTCAGAGCTCCCTAGAGGTTTTTCTTGGAAGTATGGGCTTACTAGCTTCACTCAATTGCTTCGTCCGACACCTCAGCCATCACGAGAAGCGCATTTCACTACTTCTCAGCCTACGTGCCATCACGGGGACGTCCAGAACCCCGCCTAGCTACCCTGCTCCGTCACCCCATTGGTGATAACGCTCTTTTGGAGGGACAGGAATTTCTACCTGTTGTGCATCGACTACGCCTTCCGGCCTTGCCTTAGCTCCCGCCTAACCCTGGGAGGATTAGCCTTGCCCAGGAAACCTTGGGTTTACGGCGGACATGTTTTTTACATGTCTCTCGTTACTCATGCCAGCATTCTCACTTCTGGACAGTCCACAGTTGGTTATCCAACTGCTTCAACCCGTACAGAAAGCTCTCCTACCACCAGTACAAAGTACTGATCCGCCGCTTCGGTACAATGCTTAGCCCCGTATATTGTCGGCGCATGTCCACTCGACCAGTGAGCTATTACGCACTCTTTAAATGAATGGCTGCTTCTAAGCCAACATCCTGGTTGTCTGAGCAAACGCACATCCTTTGCCACTTAGCATTGATTTTGGGACCTTAGCGGGCGGTCTGGGCTGTTTCCCTTTCGAATACACAGCTTAGCCCACATATTCTGACTCCCGGATTCTAGACCAATGGTATTCGGAGTTTGATTAATCTTGGTAGGCGGTGAAGCCCCCGCAACTATTCAGTGCTCTACCCCCATTGGTAAACATCCGAGGCTAGCCCTAAAGCTATTTCGGAGAGAACGAGATATCTCCAGGTTTGATAGGCCTTTCACTCCTATCCACAAGTCATCCCCTCAGTTTTCAACCTAAGTGGGTTCGGCCCTCCACGGGGTCTTACCCCCGCTTCAGCCTGCTCATGGATAGCTCACCTGGCTTCGCGTCTACGGTATGCGACTCACTCGCCCTATTCAGACTCGCTTTCGCTGCGGCTCGCTTTTTAGCTTAACCTTGCCACATGTCGTAACTCGCTGGCTCATTCTACAAAAGGCACGCCGTCACAGACAAAAGTCTGCTCCGACTGCTTGTAGGCAAACGGTTTCAGGTACTATTTCACTCCCCGCTAGGGGTGCTTTTCACCTTTCCCTCACGGTACTGGTTCACTATCGGTCACAAGAGAGTATTTAGGATTGGAGGGTGGACCCCCCAGGTTCCCACCGGGTTTCACGTGTCCGGCAGTACTCAGGTGCCACTCGGGAGTCTTCGCAAATTCGCGTACGGGGCTTTTACCCTGTCTCGCCAGCTTTTCCAAGCTATTCTGCTTCCACGAAGTTTTGTAACTCCACAATGAATGGTCCTACAACCCCGCCAGCGCTTGCGCAACTGACGGTTTGTCCTATATCCCCGTTCGCTCGCCACTACTAGGGGAATCTCGTTTGATTTCTCTTCCTCGGGGTACTTAGATGTTTCAGTTCCCCCGGTTACCTCTATCCTGCCTATATATTCAGCAGGAAGTACCAAGAAATGACTCTTGGTGGGTTTACCCATTCGGAAATCCACGGGTCACAGGATATGTGCTCCTTACCGTGGCTTATCGCAGCTTATCACGTCCTTCATCGGCTTCTTGTGCCAAGGCATCCACCGTTTGCCCTTACCATCTTCTTTTCGATGGTTTGAACATACTTTTTGCACTTTGATAATTACTTATCAAATGCGATCAGATGCGATCTTCTTGAAGAAAATCGAATTTTTGTTTGTCACACTATGCAGCTCTCAAGGTACGCGAGGGCGAACCCTCGAGACCGAATACTGCGCACTTTCGTGCAACAAAGACATCAACGGGAAAGACGGGAACTACTCGTCAAAAAAGTTAGTGTTATCTCTTCTAAAGAGGGTATCTCCCTAGAAAGGAGGTGATCCAGCCGCACCTTCCGGTACGGCTACCTTGTTAC
>ERZ772957.356-NODE-356-length-38679-cov-5.483482_pt1 | contig 38679 bp, 40 predicted proteins | sample MGYA00580682_ERZ772957 | MGnify/ENA primary metagenome ERZ772957 (study PRJEB29015, sample SAMEA2737921) | human oral metagenome | biome: human oral; feature: human-associated habitat; material: dental | place: China | collected 2025 ...
TGAAAGTCAATACATAAAAACAATTCAATCCTAACGCCCGGGCCTTCGATACGGCGTCGCTCCGAAAGGAGTTTCAACGGGGAGGCATTATGATTATGAAAAAGTATTTACTTAAGAACACTTACGCGGCGATCGTCGCGCTGTTCATCGCAATGATGGCCCTGCCCACCACGGCGCAGGCGCAAACCAAGTACGACCTCAAGATTTGCGGCACGCAGGTAACTTCCGCCAACTGTGACGACCTTTCCGCAATTGACGGCGTAGAGGGAACGGTAAAGTACGACCCGGACAGCAAGACGCTCACACTTGAGGGTGCTACATTGAATGTTGAATGGGACCATCATTGTATCTGGTCAGAGATCGACGGCCTAACAATAAAGGTGAGCGGCACCAACGAACTGAATGCAGGAAAAATGGCCATCTTAGTGAAAGCTCCAACGACGATTACCGGCAGTGGCACGCTCAATGTGAAGAACAAGGAATACGCTGCGATCTACGCAAAGGGAACCGACCTTACCATTAAGGACTGTATCGTGAATGTCAAGGGAAACTACGGCATTGCAGGATATGATGGTTCAAAAGAGAAGTTACTTATCAGCAAAGCTACGGTAACAGCAGAGGGAGAGGAAGGTTCTATCTGCTTCCTCAAGGAAATCACGCTGGAAGACTGCGCTATCACGCAGCCCGCCGGAGCGAGATTTGATGAATCAAAGCATGCTATAGTACTCAACGGAGAGACAGTAACGAGCGAGGTGAAGATTGTGCAGACCAAGTACGACCTCAAGATTTGCGACACGCAGGTAACTTCCGACAACTGCGGCGACCTTTCCGTGATTGACGGCGTAGAGGGAACGGTAAGCTATGACCCCGACAACAAGACGCTTACGCTTGAGGGGGCTACATTGAATGCTGAAAATTGCCTCTGGTCAAACATTGACGGCCTAACGATAAAGGTGAGCGGCACCAACGAGCTGAATACCGAAAATGGGACGACCATCTACTTTAAGGCTCCGATGACGATTACCGGCGGTGGCACGCTCAATGCGGAGAGCGAGAAATTCGTTGCGATCTACGCAGTGGGAACAAACCTTACCATTAAGGACTGTATCGTGAATGCCAAAGGAAATTGGGGCATTGTAGGAGGAGTTGATGGTTCAACTGAGAAGTTACTTATTAGCAATGCTACGGTAACAGCAGATGGGCGAGCTGGTTCTATCTGCGACTTCAAGGAAATCACGCTGGAAGACTGCGCTATCACGCAGCCCGCCGGAGCGGTGGTCGATAACTCGCAAGGTGCTATAGTACTCAACGGAGAGAAAGTAACGAGCGAGGTGAAGATTGTGCCAACCAAGTACGCCCTCTGGATTAATGGAACGCAGGTAACTTTAGACAATTGCGGCGACCTTTCTGTAATTGACGGCGTAGAGGGAACGGTGAAGTATGACCCTAACACGAAGACGCTCACGCTTAAGGATGCCACCATCTACACAGCGGAAAAGAGGGGCATAAGAAACAATGTCGACGGACAGACCATTCTTCTCTTCGGCGAAAATACCATTACCTCGAAGAAATTTGACGGAGTGAGCAATGGAGATGTAACGCTCACTATCACGGGCAGTGGTAAGCTCACAGTGAACGGCGCGATGACGGGAGTTGATGATGGTTTCTGCCTTGCAATTGATAACTCAGAGGATGGAACAGTAATCATAGACGGTTGCACCCTCGAAGCCAGCGCAGGGTGTTACGGATTTTCTGAAGGCTGCTGGAAGTTCATCAACTGCACCGTGCGCGTCAAGGGCGGCGGCAGCAGGCATGATGAGTATGCAGGCAGCATTTGCAATCTGTTGGAAGAACCCACGTTCATCGGATGCGCTGTAATCTCTCCTGCGAAAGCGTATTGGGGCGATCACGCAAACATTTCCGACGAAACTCGCTACGACCTCTACGGCGAGGACAAAAAGGTTGTGACCGACTGGGTAACCATCGCAGACCCAACGGGCATCAACACGCCGACTATCGACAACGCAGCCAAGCAAGGCATCTATACGCTCAGCGGCGTGAAGCTCGGCGGCGAGGTGAAAGACTTGCCGAAGGGTGTGTATATTGTCAATGGCAAGAAAGTGGTGAAGTAAGTTAATCGTTGTAGGGATCATAATCAGCAACTACGACAAGCAAGTAAAGCCTTCCGCCCCTCAAGAGCAGGGTGCGGAAGGCTTTTCCATTGATACTATCATTACAGCAATCCGGACAGCTATATATATATTGTGTCGGCAGCGAAGTGGACCGCAATATTTAAGGCGCAATATACGCCTGTACGAAACGAAAATGATAAATTTGCAACATCATCAATACTTATTTTTCTTACTATGGTAGACTTCCCTTTAATTAACATCATCATTGCGGTCGGCGTAGTCGTACTGCTAAGCATTTTCTTCCATTTTGTGCCTTTTTTCCTTTGGCTGAGTGCGAAGGTGTCAGGCGTAAAAGTATCGCTGATCCAACTCTTTTTGATGCGCATCCGTAACGTGCCGCCTTCGGTCATCGTGCCGAGCCTCATCGAGGCGCACAAGGCCGGTTTGGGCTATATTACGCGCGACAATCTCGAAGCTCATTTTATGACGGGCGGACATGTGCAGCGCGTTGTTCACGCTTTGGTGTCAGCTTCTAAAGCCAATATCGACCTTTCTTTTGAGAAAGCTACGGCGATCGACTTAGCGGGGCGCGACGTCTTCGAAGCGGTGCAAACTTCCGTCAACCCGAAGGTGATCGATACGCCGCCCGTAGCCGCCGTGGCCAAGAATGGTATTCAGCTCATCGCAAAAGCGCGCGTCACGGTGCGGGCCAACATCCAGCAACTCGTAGGCGGTGCGGGCGAAGATACGATTCTGGCGCGCGTCGGCGAAGGTATCGTCTCGAGCATCGGTTCTGCCGACTCTCACGAGCAGGTGTTGGAAAATCCGGACAGCATTTCCAAACTCGTATTGCGCAAAGGATTGGACGCCGGAACGGCTTTTGAAATCCTTTCTATTGATATTGCCGATATAGATGTAGGTAAAAACATCGGCGCGACGCTGCAAATGGACCAAGCCAACGCAGATAAAAACATTGCGCAGGCTAAGGCGGAAGAGCGCCGTGCGATGGCCGTGGCCACAGAGCAGGAAATGAAAGCGAAGGCGCAGGAAGCGCGTGCCGAGGTGATACAAGCCGAAGCCGAAGTGCCCAAGGCATTGGCACAAGCCTTGCGCGAGGGCAATATGGGCGCGATGGATTATTACCGCCTCCAGAACTTGATTGGCGATACCGATATGCGCGGCGCCATCAGCAAGTTTGCCAACAACAAGAGTGGCGCCGGCGATGTACCGCCTACCATTCCTCGCAATTAAGTAAGCCATTTGGCGTCACCCGCGGCGCCAACCATACAGCCGATGAGGCGACTTCCCGCAAGCGCAGCGCAATGCTGCCGGAAGTCGCCTCATTTTCTTTTGCCTCTGACGCCGAGCCGCATCATCATCACGCAGCAAAGCCGGACAAAAAACCTTCCCGACCGCAAGCAGTCGGGAAGGCAACCATCTAAATCTAAAATCTAATATTTTGGATTACTTCAAATTCGGGTTAATCTCGCCCCATTTTTCTACCGGAGGCATCACGCCGAGACCGATCACCTCATCGCGCATATTGCAGAGGTGTTCGTAGCTCTTGCGAAGCTCAGCCATCTCTTCGGGCGTGCCGTGAATTTCTTCGTAAGCGCTGCCGTTCTTCGTGATCGTTGCTTCCATCGCCATCATAATATGGTCATAGCCTGCGAAGCTCACATAACGGCCTGCGGGCCAATTGAACGGTGCGCCGCCCATAGCAGCTTCGATCATACGAACGCTCACGTAAGCCGGACTTTGGAACGAGCTGCGGCCGCGCAGGTTGATGATGTTTGCACCACCCTTGATTGTGCGCTGCTTGATTTCAGCCCATTTGTCAGCAGGCAGGCGATCCGTGCCGATCAAGTCGAGCAGCGGCGTGCCTTGAACCTTTGCCGTAGAAGCAAATACCGCCATCTGTTCGCCGTGACCGCCATACGTGCGGCAACCGGTTACATCGCTTTGCGGCACGTTGAAGTGCTTTGCCAATTCGCTTTGCAGGCGGATAGAATCAAGCGCTGCGAGCGTAGAAACTTGCGACGGCTTCAAACCTGACCACAAAAGCGTAACGAGACCGGTAATATCTGCCGGATTAAAGATAATCGTCACGTGTTTTACGTCCGGGCAATACGTCTTAATATCCTTACCAAGCTGTTCTGCCACTTCGGAATTGCCTTTCAGCAAGTCCTCGCGCGTCATACCCTGCTTGCGCGGAGCGCCACCTGATGAGATAATATATTTCGCATCTGTCAATGCCTCTTTCACATCTGTCGTAAACGTGAAGTTAACGCCCTCGAAACCGCAATGACGCATTTCTTCCGTGACGCCTTCGAGGCCCGGCTCGTAAACGTCATACAAGCAAATGTTTGGCGTGAGGTGAAGCATGGCCGCCGTCTGCGCCATGTTAGAACCGATCATCCCGGCAGCACCGACGATGGTCAACTTTTCATTCGTAAGGAAATTCATATTGCTTTAATTAAAATGTAATGCTAAATAATCGACGCAAGCCGCTCGGCGGCAAGGTCGCGAATTATTGTTGCAAAAATAGCAAATAAAAAACTTTTTGGAAATGAAAACGGGGCAAAAAGATGGGTAAAAAAACGACGCGCACCGCCCGATTTCTATTTTACGCCGAAGTGCAGCCGGTTTTACTTCTTTTCAGCCGTCCGCGTGAGCTAAAAAGCGAAGCGTCGGCGGCTGTTTTTCTTGCTGCTGTCGCGCTTTCGCCGGCCTTTGCTCCTGATTTCTTTTTGTGAAAATACACACACGAAGGCCTTACGCCGGGGCAGCTTATTGTTTGCTGCCGCCAAACTATCGTTTGCTCCCACCAAACCATTGTTTGCTCCCACCAAACCATCGTTTGCTGCCACCAAACAAAACGCAATCGGCAGTAAAAGCTTGAAGAAAAAGGACTTGCAAGGGGAAGAATTGCAGCTACGCATCGGCAAACGGCAAAGACGCCGCGCACCGTAAACGCGAAGCGCCGCCCCAAGGCGCTACCGGCAAACGACCTTGCGAAGCGGGATGCTGCAAAGGCATCTGTCAAGGTCTTTCTTCCGTTACCGCTTATTTTTATTTTTTTATCGCTACCTTTGCCCTACGTCAATGGGCCGTGCAAATTCTGCACCGACGAGTGCCCACTGCATTGCGGCCTATGGTGCGACGACCGGTGGTGGAAACAACTCTGCAGCTGACCGGGCGCACATCGGCAGGAAGCATCTCCGTTAGGAATATAAATAAGAAAACCGGGAGAGCCCTAAAGCGGAAAACACGATGGAATGGAACCAACTTTTATCAGACCGACGCTTCGGTAAGGAATACGTTGCCAAATCTGCAGCCGAGCGGCGCACAGAATTTCAGCGCGACTACGATCGCCTGATCTTCTCAGCCGCCTTTCGACGTATGCAGAACAAGACGCAAGTGTTTCCCCTCCCCGGCAGCGTCTTCGTCCACAATCGTCTGACGCACAGCCTTGAAGTATCAAGCGTAGGGCGCAGTTTGGGCGCAGACGTGGCCGCCCTTTTACAGCAAAGAGATTCCGCAGCGGGAGAGCGCACACCGGAAGCCCTTGGTGCGATCGTCTCCGCCGCTTGTCTGGCCCACGATATGGGCAATCCGCCTTTCGGCCACAGCGGTGAGCGCGCCATACGCAGCTTTTTTGCCGAGGGGCAGGGCCGCGAATGGGAGAAAATGCTCCCGAAAAGCGTCTGGACGGACATTGTCAACTTCGATGGCAATGCCAATACGTTCCGACTCTTGACGCACCAATTCAACGGCCATAGAGCGGGCGGCTTCGTAATGACCTACGCCACGCTGGCCGCGATTGTCAAGTATCCTTTTGCCTCCGATTGTTGCCGCGGCAAGTCAAAGTTTGGCTTCTTCCAAAGCGAGGCAGCCGACTTCCGGCGCATCGCCGACGAATTGGGCCTTCCAAGTTGCGCGGCATCGGACGAATCGCTGCGCTTTGCGCGCCATCCGCTCGTGTATCTCGTAGAAGCGGCCGACGATATTTGCTATCAGATTATGGATCTCGAAGATGCCCATAAGTTGCGCCTGCTCTCCGACGAACAAGCCGAGGCCTTGCTGCTCGATTTCTTTGCCCCCGAAGAGCGCGAACGCCTCAGAAGCGCCTATCCGATGGTGACAGATGCCAACGACCGTATGGTTTATTATCGTTCCTCGATCATCAACGCCTTGGAGCGCGCTTGCGTCAACATTTTCGTAGACAACGAAGCAGCAATCTTGGCCGGCACCTTCGAAGGTTCGCTCATCAGTCACCTGCCGGAACCCCTGCTGGGCGCTTATCAACGCTGCGCCGCACTGGCGAAGGAAAAGATCTATCGCAGCAAGGAGGTGATGGACGTAGACTTGGCCGGATACCATATTATATATACACTGCTCGAACTGATGACAGAGGCTGTGCTCGCGCCTCAAAAGGCGTATTCGCAGATGCTGCTCGGAATGGCTTCCAAACAATACGAACTGAAGGCCGAACGCCTCGAAGTGCGCCTGATGGCGGTCTTAGATTATCTTTCCGGGATGACAGACGTCTACGCGCTTGACCTCTATCGTAAAATATCGGGACAGAGTCTGCCGATGGTTTAAGGCGCTGAGTTGCCAACCTCTCCGGTTTGCCGCTGACGCCGGCCTTCTCGACTCCGTTATTCTCTTTCCGTCCGCGCTTTGTGCTTCGCCAAGCTGCTTATGCGGCGGAAGTCTCTCTATTTATGACGCATAAAGACGATTCTTATAATCACGTACTGAAATACACCGGTCTGCTGGGCGGCGTACAGGTCTTTTATGTCCTGATGTCGATCATTCGCAATAAGTTTACGGCGCTCTTTATCGGCACTTGGGGTATGGGCCTCGCCGATTTATATAACCGTACGACCGAACTCATTGGGAATACAACCAACTTCGGCATCGCTTTCAGCGCCGTGCGCCATTTGGCCGAACTAAAAGAGCGCGGCGAGCACAAGGCGCTGACGCTCTACGTCAAACTCATACGCACGTGGACGCTGCTTACGGCTTTGCTGGGTGCTTTGACTTGCTTGATTCTCTCGCCGTGGCTCAGTCATCTCACGCTGGGCGATTATCATACGGCCAAAGGCTATGCGCTGCTTTCGCCGATGGTAGCGATGACGACGCTCTTGGGCGGCGAGGCGGCCATTCTCAAAGGTATGCACCGCCTAAGGCGTATGGCGGCCGTCTCAGCCTTGGGCGCCTTGCTCACAATGGCGGTCACGATACCGCTTTATTGGTGGTTGGGCGTGCACGGCGTGATCCCCGTCCTGCTCAGTACGACGGCGGTCGTTTTTCTACTTAATCTGCACGCTGCCACGCGTGATTTCCCTTATCGCGTAGGCCTTTTCAGCAAGCGCCTGCTGGCCCAAGGCGCTCATCTCCTGAAGTTGGGCTCCGCTTACATTGCGGCGGGCATCTTAGGCTCGGGTGCGGAGATGGGCGTACGCTCTTTTATGGTGCGTACTTCTTCCTTGGCCGAAGCGGGTCTTTATACCGCCGGCTTTACCTTGATTGTCAGTTATGCGCGCTTGGTTTTTGTGGCGATGGATGCCGACTACTTTCCGCGCCTCTCCGCTGCCGGCGACGATATAGAACGACGCAACTTTGCCATAAACAGACAAATTGACGTATTGGTCTTACTTATGGCGCCCTTTCTCATTCTTTTTACGCTCTGCTTGCCTTTAATCATTCGCTTACTCTATACGCCGGAATTTCTCCACGCAGTGCCGATGGCACTATGCGCGGCGGGCTGTATGTTCTTCAAATCGGTCTACGCGCCAATCTCATACCTCTCGCTGGCACGCGGCGATTCAATCGTTTATCTGGTAATGGAGTTGCTTTACGATGTAGTCTTCGTGGCGGCAGTCATAGCGGGCTTTTATTATGGCGGACTCTGGGGCGCCGGACTCGGACTCTCGCTGGCTAATCTCTTCGACTTGATCGCTATTTTTACAGTCTACTCGTGGCGCTACGGCTTCAAGATGGAGCGAACTACGTTGCGGCGCTGCGTATTGCAGTTCTGCCTGTTGCTTGTTGGCCTCTTTGCAGCAGCACAACCTATTTGGGGCGCAAAAGTGGCCTTGGGCGGTGTGGTCTTTACCGTTAGTGCGGGCTTATCCTGGGACCTGCTGCGGCGAGAGACGTCTATTGCGGCGCGATGGGCAGCCTTGCGGCAACGCTTTTTGAACAAGAAATAAAAAAGATGCAAGATGGAACAAAGAGAATCGGTTGGCAAAGCGGTAAAGTTTTCAGTGCTGGTAGCAGTTTACAATGCTGTGCCTTATTTGCAAGCTTGCCTCGATTCCATTTTGCACCAATCAGTCGACGACTTACAGATCTTATGTGTCGACGACGCATCGACAGATGATTCAGCTCAAATCCTTTCCGAATATGCCGCGCGCGACAAGCGCGTGGAAGTGATTCGCCTCGACCGTAATCAGGGCCAGGCATCTGCGCGCAACGTGGCACTGACGCGTGCCAAAGGCGAATGGATCTTAATGGTCGATGCTGATGATCTTTTGGGCGAAGATGCGCTGGAAGAAATGGAACGCACGATGAAGCGCTTCCCTTCGGCCGATTGTATCGTCTTGCAATTGGTGCGCTTCGGCGCGGCGCAAGCTACCGAGCGCGAAGACGGGCCGACGCCGGACACGGTATTTACGGGAGCGGAAGCTTGTCGGGCAGCCATCAACTGGAAATTGAATGGTTTGTATGCAGGGCGACGCGATTTGTATATGCGTATGCTTTTCGACGATTCAAGTCGGGTTTATAGCGACGACAACACTTCGCGCATACATTATTTATTGAGTCGGCAAGTTGCCGTATCGGCAGGTGAATATCTCTACCGACAACACGAGGCATCGGCTACGCACCGCTTTGATCTGCGCCGTCTGGACTTCTTGGCGGCCAATCGTTCGCTGCGCTCACTCTTAGAGCGTTACCAAGCAAACACTGACATACTGACGGCTTGCGAGGAGCATTGCTGGCGCAACTTCGTAGGCTTGTATCTGCAATTTCGTCGGCAGTGGGCCACGTTTACGCCGCAAGAACATCAACTTATTCGCCTCTCTTTCAAAGAGAGCTTGCAGGAGATGCGTCCGGAGCGTTTACCGTGCGCACTGCGCTGGTCACCAAGTTGGTTGTTTGTGCGTCCTTTTTCGCTCTTTGTCGCCTATCGCCAAGTTTTGAGTGTATTAAAAAAGATACTCAAACCTTTTTAGTTTACCTCGCCTCAGTCGAGGCAAACATTTGAAGCCCGACGCTGAAAACCCATCTTCATAAGTTTACAAAAAGACGGTACTATCCAAGTTTTTCTTCGATTGAACAAAAACGCCACAATCACCGTACAAGCAATAACGAAAAATATTTACAGCGAAAAAAGCGAGAGAGAAAGCCTCTTCTAGGTAAGGAGGGAAAATAATCTCTTATAACAGCCTGATTTTCAACTAATAGTAAGTCGTAAAATTCTCTTATAAGAAAAGAAAAATTGTCTCCTAAGACAATTTTTCCTGTCATAGGGAGTGTTTTAATTTTCTCCGTAGAAAGTTTTTACTTTCACCTAAGCAAATTTTTAGGGGGTGCAGAGGTCGGAAAAAACTTGACCGGAAAGGCAAATTTGAAGCATAAGTGAAGCGTAAAAAGAGGTGAAGAAGATAACTGTATTTTCGAGTGGCTTCCTTACTCGGAGTAGGTCGAAATATATAGTCAAAGATAAGGCGACACAAAACACATTATATATTATTACTTTCCGCTTAAAAAGACGTATGAACTATAAAGGAACATACTTTAAAGAACACTACCCTTTTGTTGGGAAACTACCACGCCGAAGCTCAACAGGATAATAGTAGGAAGTAATCTAAAAGGCGGAAAGTTTAAGAATCGACAGAGATATATCTGTAAAAAGTAGAAAGAGACACACTAAGATATTCAATGTGCCTCCCTCTACTTAATCTGTAACTAATTGTCGTATAATCTCTTCCTACGTTTCGCTTGTCATTGATACGCTTTCCACTTTTCCGGTATCTGCAAATCGTAGTTGGGAACAACAAGATGAACGGTATCCGGCAAAAGGCTTTGGCGGAACCGGTTTTCATATCGTTTCAAATGAGTAGGCTGACCTATTCCCATTGAAGCCAAATTACTTGAATATTGATTAGGAGGGAAATAAACGAACACTTTCTGCCGTGCCTGTGTCGCCAGTTCTATTGCCGGAACCATATCACTATCGGCAGAAACGACAATAGCCACATCACAATTTTTCTGATAAGCATCAGCAACAATCTGTGTGGCAATCCTTACGTCCGTTTCTTTCTCCTCGTAGGTATGAATGACATTCTTACATTTGAAGCAAGTAATCTCTTTCTTCAAATACTTACCCAAGATTAAACGAAACTTCGGATTTTCCTTATTGGCTTGGAAGAAGGCATTTTGTCTTCTGCTTTGTTCAATATCATCAGGCTTCGCAGAAAAGTATTTTACCGCTATCAATTCCTGATTAGGGCGCATAAAACTCTCAAACAATTTGACTACATCAAGCCAATAATATTTCCGCCATCGTGCAGTAAACTTCAGTCCATAATAAAAGTTGAATCCATCGATATAGACAATAACTCTTTGTTTTTCTTCTGCTTCCATAACTTCCACAAAAAAATAAGCCACCTCGTTATTGAAGTGGCAGGCCTTAGTATTTTCCACCTAAGGGGGGTAATTTGATACAAAGGTAAATTTTTCTTTTTTCTCTGACAAAACTTTTTAGTAGTTTTTTTTATCCCATCGATAAAATATTGATTCGTCATTCTCTGTTGTTTCCTACGATACTATCCTACAAAAGAATCTGAAGCAAGAAACCAAGCGCCCCAAAAGCAAGAGGCAAAGCGAACAAACAGCAGCGCAGCGGCGGAGCGAGACAGCGATAGGCGACAAAAAGGGCGGCGAAACACCTACGCGTTTCGCCGCCTGATACATATGCGCCTTAGCGCTATTTCAGTATGCTTAAGCTAAGAAGCAGTTGGGCTTCAATTGCTTAAAGAAGTCATTGCCCTTGTCGTCCACGAGGATAAAGGCAGGGAAGTCTTCTACTTCAATCTTCCAAACCGCTTCCATTCCTAATTCGGGGTACTCTACGCATTCGATACTGCGAATGCTATGTTGCGACAAAACAGCCGCCGGTCCGCCAATCGAGCCCAAATAGAAGCCGCCGTGTTTCCGGCAGGCATCTGTCACGGCTTGCGTGCGATTGCCCTTGGCAATCATAAGCAGTGAGCCACCCTTGCTTTGGAAAAGATCGACATACGAGTCCATACGATTAGCCGTAGTCGGACCCATAGAGCCGCAAGGCATTCCCTTCGGTGTCTTAGCTGGTCCGGCATAAAGTACGGGGTGATCTTTGAGATATTGAGGGATGTCTTCGCCGCGATCCAAGCGTTCTTTGATCTTGGCGTGGGCGATGTCGCGCGCCACAATGATCGTACCGCTCAGGCTCAGGCGTGTGCTGACGGGGAACTGCGTGAGTTGGGCCAAAACTTCCTTCATCGGACGATTGAGGTCTACTTTTACGCCGCCACCTTCGCCGGCTTCGCGTAAAGATTCGGGGATCAAACGCGCCGGATTATCGTCGAGACGCTCGATCCAAAGGCCGTCTTTATTGATCTTACACTTGATATTTCTATCGGCTGAGCAACTTACGCCCATACCGATCGGGCAACTTGCGCCGTGGCGCGGCAAACGAACGACGCGAATATCGTGGGCGAAATACTTGCCGCCAAACTGTGCGCCGAAGCCGATGTTGTGCGCTTCGCGGAGCAGTTCCTTCTCCAATTCTACATCGCGGAAAGCGCGGCCGGTCTCGTCGCCGGTTGTCGGGAGTCCGTCATAATAATGCGTAGAAGCCAGTTTCACCGTCAAGAGGTTGCGCTCTGCCGACGTACCGCCAATGACAAAGGCGATATGGTAAGGCGGGCAAGCGGCCGTACCTAAACTGCGCATTTTCTCTACGAGGTAGGGCTTGAGCGTGCCGGGGTTCAAAACGGCTTTCGTCTCTTGATAGAAATAAGTTTTGTTGGCAGAACCGCCGCCTTTCATCACGCAGAGGAAATGGTATTCGTCGCCTTTTCCGGCCTCGATATCGATTTGTGCCGGCAAGTTGCAGCGCGTGTTCACCTCATCATACATATTGAGCGGCGCATTCTGCGAATAGCGCAGATTCTCCTGCGTATACGTCTCATAAACGCCGCGCGAAATCGCCTCAGCATCGTCGCCTTCGGTCCACACCTGCTGGCCTTTGTCTCCGTGAATGATGGCCGTGCCGGTATCTTGGCAGAAAGGAAGCTGGCCCTTAGCCGCGACTTCAGCATTACGCAAGAAAGTCAGTGCGACATACTTGTCGTTGTCGGAAGCCTCGGGATCGGTGAGCGCTTTAGCCACTTGCTCGTTGTGCTCGCGGCGGAGCATAAAGGCTACATCTCTAAAAGCGTGGCGAATGAGGGTGGTCAAACCTTCGGGCGCTACTTTGAGCATCGGCTTGCCTTCAAACTCGCTTACGCTGACGTGGTCTTTGGTGAGTAAATAATACTCCGTCTCATCTTTGCCCAACTGAAACATCGGGGCGTACTTGAACTCGGGAGTTTGTGCCATAGTTGTTATGTATTATGTATGTTATGTTCGTTGTTTGTATGGGTGGGTATGGGCGCGAGCTGCTTTTTTCGAGCGCGGCCGCTTTATTCTTCCTCGCTCTTGTTGCTGCGCTTGCGAACGAGATGATCGAGAATGATTTTGCGCATACGCATACTCTTGGGCGTCACTTCGACATACTCATCTTCTTTGATGTATTCCAAGGCCTCTTCCAAGGAGAAAATCAGCGGCGGAATGATGCGCGCCTTCTCGTCCGTACCGCTGGCGCGAACGTTCGTAAGCTGTTTGGCTTTCGTAACGTTGACAACCAAATCCTTTTCGTGTACGTGTTCGCCCACGACTTGGCCTGCATAGACCTCATCCTGCGGCGAAGCAAAAAAGCGTCCGCGATCCTGAAGTTTGTCGAGGGCGTAAGCGAAAACCGTGCCCGTTTCCATCGCGATCATCGAGCCGTTGGTGCGGCGCTGAAGTTCGCCTTTGAAAGGCTGATAGGCTTTGAAGCGGTGCGCCATAATGGCTTCGCCCTGACTGGCGGTCAAGACGTTCGTGCGAAGTCCGATAATGCCGCGCGAAGGTATTTCAAATTCTATATCAACGCGGTCGCCCAAGTTTTGCATAGAGGTCATTTCGCCCTTACGGCGCGTGACCATATCAATCATCTTAGAGGCAAACTCTTCAGGAACGTTGACGGTCAACTCTTCGATAGGCTCGCAGCGTACGCCGTCAATCTCTTTATAAATTACTTGCGGCTGCCCTACTTGCAACTCATAGCCTTCGCGGCGCATCGTCTCGATCAAGACGGACAGGTGAAGCACGCCGCGGCCGGAAACAATCCATTTATCGGGCGAAGGCTGCTCGATGCGCAGCGCAAGATCTTTTTCCAACTCGTGTTGCAAGCGATCGTTGATGTGGCGCGAAGTGCAATATTTGCCCTCCTTACCAAAAAACGGCGAATCATTGATCGTAAAGAGCATAGACATAGTCGGCTCATCGATCGCAATAGGCGCCAAGGGCTCCGGACTATCAAAGTCGCAAATAGTATCGCCGATTTCAAAATTTTCAAGCCCAATAACGGCACAGATGTCGCCACAACCTACGCTTTCAACGCGCCGGCGACTCATTCCCTCAAAGGTGTCCAATTCTTTGATCTTGACCTTCTCCATAGAACCATCGCGATGGGCGATTGTAATATTAGTGCCGTCTTTAATCACTCCGCGATGCACGCGCCCTACAGCGATGCGGCCCGTATAATTAGAGTAGTCGAGCGAAGTAATAAGCATTTGCAGCGTCCCCTCATTCGTCGGCGGCGCCGGGATCGTATTGATAATCGTATCGAGCAAGTAAGTAATATCCTCCGTAGGCTGCTGCCAGTCCTCGCCCATCCAGTTGTTTTTCGCCGAGCCATAGACTACGGGGAAATCAAGCTGCTCCTCCGTAGCGTTGAGATCGCACATCAGGTCGAAGACCATCTCGTAAACCTCCTCGGGGCGGCAATTAGGTTTGTCCACCTTATTGACGACGACGATAGGCTTCAAGCCAATCTGCAAAGCCTTCTGCAAGACGAAGCGCGTCTGCGGCATCGGTCCTTCAAAAGCGTCGACCAAAAGCAAACAGCCATCGGCCATATTCAAAACACGCTCTACCTCTCCGCCGAAGTCAGAGTGGCCCGGCGTGTCTATAATGTTGATTTTAGTATCTTTATAGTTGATGGAGACATTTTTGGAGAGGATCGTTATGCCTCGCTCGCGCTCCAGTTCATTATTGTCTAATATAAGTTCTCCGGTCTGTTGGTTTTCGCGAAAGAGATGCCCGGCCATTAACATCTTATCCACGAGCGTCGTTTTCCCGTGGTCTACGTGGGCAATGATTGCAATGTTTCTAATGTCTTGCATGTAACTTTTTATACCTTTATATCGGCTACAAAATTACTGAAAATGAAAGAAACAGCGAAGTAAGTTGTCGGCTCATTTCGAGCTTTAACAGCTTTTGCGCGGCAAAGTTAGGCTGTCCGTTGGGCCAAAGCCCGGCTTTGTATCGGCGGCGCCGTTCGCCGCGCTTATGGATTAAGTCTGTCTTAGCCCGCCCAAAATGAAAGCCTCCCGCCTCTCAAGCATAGAGAGCGGAAGGCTTATTCGTCTGTCCAGATGGCTAATCCCGAGCCGTTTTCGACTCGATTATTTCTTCACCATCTTCTTACCATTCACAACGTAGATGCCCTTCGGCAGATCTTTCACGTCGGTTTTAAGTTGCACGCCACTGAGCGTATAAACGCCTCGCTTCGCCGCAGCGTCGATGACAGGTGCTTGAATGCTTGACGGGTCGCCAATGATCACTTTGCTCGTGACGATTGCGCCGTTGAGCGCAATTCCGTGTAAATCCGAATCGAATGCTGCTCCCGCGGGCTGGATAATGTCGCAACCTACCAGCATAACATTGGCAAAATCGCAGATAGAGCCATTCTCTTTTCCTTCCGCCGTCACCGTCGCATTATTGATTGTCAGCGTTTCTCGCGTGCCGTTGCTTCCGGCAATAGCATACGTACTACTCTCGGCGTTCACCTGGCAATTGTCAATAGCGAGGTCTACCCCATTGGCATAAAGCGCGCAGTCGCGATCGCTTTTCACGTAAAGTGTACCGCCGCCGGTAATCGTTGTCTGTGCAGCCAAACTGATCGTTGTATATTTTGACGATAGCGCGTTTGAACCAAGAATCTTAATAGTCAAGTCGTCAATGGTCGATGTAATCGCATTGTAGTCCTCTGCGTTGATGACAACATCCTGCAAGGTAAGCACCTTGTTTTCCGGATCGAAGCTCACGTTTCCACTCACGCCGGGAAATTCGAAAATATCTTTGTAATTGGCCGAAGTAAGTTTCACACCCGATATCGCCAAACCGAAATCGGTCACAGCTTCAGCTTCGATCACGACAGAGTCGGTCACCAACTGCCCATTGAGCGCCACACCAAGCAGCGAAGCATCGTAATCGGCACCTTCGGGCTTCACGATGGAGCTTCCTTCGAGCTTGAGTTGCTTAATGCCACACATCGTCGCTTTATCCTTACCCTTTGCCTTGATCGTGGCACTGTTGACATTGACCTCTGCGCCGTCGTTGTCAGAGCCGAAAGAGCCGTCGCAATCGATAACACACCCTTTGAACGTCACAGCACTTCCCGGCATCGTATAGAAACCAAAGCTCTTGCCGGAAAGGAAGATTCTTCCGTCGCCGGCAACGGTGAAGTGGGGAGCTTCATTGTGGAGCGCGGTGGCAGAAGTCGTCGTAATCACATTTAAGCCATCCGCATAAATAGCCAAACCGTCAATCATCGACTTGAGGCCCTCACCTTCACCCGTAGGACTGATAATGGCATTCTCCAGGAAGAGTCGCTTTGAGAGTGGATCATACTGAGCCGTACCATCCGTGAGGGGGACACTCTTAAAGTTTTCGGCCGTTACCTGCATATCGCCAAGCCAAAGATTAAACTTAGCCGGCTCGCCGTTCTCGGTGATCGTTAGCCTTGCGCCATCGTTGTTGGCACTTTGCACGATGTGCATCGTAAAGCGATAAGTCTTGCCCGCCTCAAACTCGCAGTCGTCACCTCTGGTCGTTCCGTCTGCATCGCCGGCAATCCATATTTTCTGATTGGCCTGTGGCGCCACGATGCAGAAATCGTAGATGCCGGCCGGTATTTCTATGTAATCTTCACCATCCACGACCATATACTGAGGCGTCGTAGAGGGATCGGCATTGGTCGGAATCTTATACTCAAAGTCTTTGAAGAGGTCGGTCGGCGGATTATTATTGTCCCATATCGGTCCGGAGGTGGGAATGACACCGCCATAGAGATTGTGGTCGGCATCGAATAGCATCTGATAGCCGCTTCCGTCGCCCCAGACGTTGTGTGCCTCAAGAATGATCCTTGCCATACCCGGCGCTTGTGCCCGAGCGGACGGCGAGAGTGCGAACATGACAACGAGTAGTGCGGCTGCTGCCGCATACGTGTGCTTGCGTAGTCGTTTGATCATAATAAATCGTGCCTCTCCGTTAAAACTCTCTTTGAGAGTCATGCCGTATCAGAGACTCGGGCATTAAGGTTGAATGGTTGCTGCCTGTTGGCAGGATTATTGATCACATTGACAAACTTATCTTAGGCCTTCCTTGAAAAAGCGCTTCCATAGAAAACGCTTTCTCCGGCTTAGGTCGAAAAAGATCTTACGCATTTCGTCTTTTTACACATGATTACATTTATTGGTCATTGCCAAGATTCGAGTGGAAACAAAGCACGCAAACAAAATGATGAACTGCGCGATATTTCGCCTTATGCCATTTATCGCCGCAATATACTATCATATTACTGCGAAGCGCTTTATGATTCTTTCAATCGCAAAGCTAAAAATATAAATTGTCACAGACCACTTTTTCGGCCGATTATTTTCAAAGCATTCGCCTTAAAGCGTATTGTTCAGGCTATCGGCTTGATTTAGTTGGCGAAAAGCCCTTTCATAGACAGGCCGCTTATACCCTATTCGCGCGTGCATCGGCCTGTGTAAGAACAAGGTCTGCAAGCGTTTTACTTTCAGGGCGAATCAAGCTGACGATCTGACTTTTTCGTCACCTACCATTCCTTGCTATCTGAAAAGAAAAGCACCATTTTTACCTTTAACCGTAGCCGCGACAGGCATACAAAAGGATCTGCCATCATAGATTTAGGCTTGACTATGTTGCAACGAGGCGTCGGCGCAGCGCCTACTTACCGGTGCAGCGGCGACCGTTTTCTGTGCACGCAACAAGGGGGCGCGGCCATCGCCCAACTTTGTGCGTGAAAACTCCCCCTATGGGAAAAAAAAGTCCCACCTATGGGGAAAAAAATTCCCCTTAGGGGAACAAAAATTCCAACCTAAGGGAATTTTTTCCAACACGCTGCGGCGAGGCAGCAACAAGCTTGCGCTGTGTAATATCCTAGAATTAGTTGACAACTTTGGTTTCTTAATTTCATTGTAATGTTCTAGAATTAGTTGACAACTTTGGTTTCTTAATTTCATTCTTCTTTGACAAGTTTATTTGCTAAGTTCAGCTAGGCTTGTCGTGTTCTTTTCTTAACTCATCCAAGGCTAAGGGCTGCCGATGCTTTCTGCCTTTTTTGACGCAGAAAGCACAAAAAAAAGCCCGACTTCAAGGGAAGTCGGACTTTGTATAAGGTTTGGGCTATCTTACTTAGCTTGCAAACGGATCGTGTTATCGACCTTCTGCACCGGCATCAGTTTGCCGAAAGGCTGCGTCGGGCCGTTGTAAGTGGTCGTAACGATGCGGGTAGCTGCCTTAACCGTCTTGGGCAGACCACTGGGCTGGCTGGGCGTCGTAAATTGCTTGCTAGCCAAAGGACCCCATTCGTCTTTCGCGTTCTTCGCGATAGAGAAGGCAATGTAAGTCTTGTTGGGCTCTGCATTCCATTTCACGTCGTCAACACCAAACTGATCCCAGTAAGGATCTTGCGGATGATCTTCCTTGAGCAACTTCAGCACGTATGCTTCACCCTTGTCTGCTTGGTCGTAAACTTCCTTGTCCATAATGATATCGCGGTGGAGCGAAGATTGGTCGTTGGGCGTGTAGATTACGCGCTGCCAGTAGCCTTCAGAAGTGCCGCCAAACTCTTTGATCTCTATTTCTACCTTAGCAACACCTTCGCCGCCGAGCTTCTTCGTCGTAGCATAGACGATCTCCATATCAGCATAAGTTTCATTTACGTCCCAAGGCAATGCATAGATTTCATATTCTGTGTTGGGCTTCAAGCCTTTCCACGTGATGTTTTCCTCGCCTACGTGATCCTTACCGCTGAAGCGTTTGATCATATCGCCCATATTGGCAAAGCCCATCATAGGACCCCATTGCTCAAACTGCGCCTCAGCTTGACCTTTCTCGAAGAGACAAACGCCGTAACCGGCTACGTCGGAGTTGGGCGTAAACTTAACCGTCAGGTTGTCCGTCTTCGTTTCAACTACCGTAGCGGTAATCTTCGGCGAGCCTACAAGCGTCTTGCGGGGCGTAGTGAAGTCGACGCGTTGCGCCGTGCAAGCGATGCCGTACTTATCGTAAGCGGCAACGAGAATCGTATAGTTGGTATTGTCTTTCAACTTGCCGATACCCGTCATCTGTGCATTGGTGAAGTCTTCTGTAAAGAGCGGGTTATTGCTGCGCTCAACCATCGCGATGTACTGCATTTCGTTTCCGAGTTTGTCAGCCAACACTTTGGGGACGATACTAAAACGATAGCCATGGCAATCAGCGCTGCGCTGGAAAGCTGCCCAGATCGTATCGCCGTCAACGCCTGCGCTATACTTTAAGAACTTGGCTTCGACGCTAACCGGCCCGGTAATTTTTACAAAGTCGATGCTGTCAACGCGCTCCACGAGGTAACCTTTGACGTTGCCGTTTGTTTCGTGAATGAGCACACGAGTGTTATTGTTCTGCGCCCAAGCGAAGAGGGACGCAGCTATGAAGGTAAAAAGGAATAATAGGCGTTTCATTTTTTCAAGAATTTGAATGTTTGATTATTGACTTTGAGGACATAAGCACCTGCACTGAGGCGACTGATATCAATCGTGCGTGCAGTCCAATGCTTATTGCTCATCACGAGGCGACCGCTCGGATCGAAGAGCATAAAGGACGCGTTCGTCAGCGCGTCAGCACCTTTTAGGGTCAGCGTCTGCCCGTCGTTGAGCAGTTGCCAGCCATTTTTACCCACCTCAGTGGTGGGAGAGATGCCCGTACTGGTCTCGAAATGGAGACGGCGGGTATCGTCGTACTTGAAATTAGCCATTGACGCATCTTGACCAACAACCGTAAACTGGTCTTCGGAGAAAATCAGCTTCTTCAATTGGCTCAGATCATACTGCGTCTGTGCGCCGTTCTTCATCTGCACAACAAGGCGGTCTTGGGCTTTAAGGCCGACGGCCATCCATGCAAACAACGAAAGCGCGATCAGGAATCGGCAGTTACGTTTCATGAATTTTTTATTTTTAGAAATGAATTGTTATGCTGCAAAGATAAGGCTTTAAGGACTAAAACAAGCTATATATATGTATTTATTTAGGAGAGTGGAATTGTCTTCTGTATAGGTCGTCCGGGTTTATAACCTTTCGCTTGCGCAGGGCCGCTTGAGAGAAGGCGAAGGGCTAAGGTTGCGCAGCGCGAGAAGAGGTGCGGCCGCGCAGCACCATATATATAATGTGTGGGGCGACCGGTGGGCGCGGCAGCACAAAAGCAAAACAGCCGAGCATCTCGCGGGATACTCGGCTGCGTATGGTAAAGTATGTGCTTAAAATCAGAAGAGATAAGCGACTTGCACTTGGAAGGTGTTGGCGCGGAAGGAGTAAGTATCAGCGCCATAGGTCTTGGCATACTTGCTCAACATAATATTGTAGCCAACGCCTAACTCTATGTGGCCGGCCAACTTAACACCGGCGCCGATGTTCCAGCTGACGTTCATATTCTCGCGCTTTAAGACGTCGGTTACACGACCTTCGGTAATGTTGGATAGGCCCCACTTGCGACTACCGATATTGAAACCAAACTGCGGGCCGGTTGAAGCGTAAACGGCAGCGAGCGAACTTAAACCTAAAGTATAGCGGAAGTTAACAGGAACTTCCACACTGCGGAAAGTCTTAGAAGTATGGTCGGTCAAGCTCAAGCGGCGCTGGTTGTAGAGCAGGGCTACATCGCCACCAAAACCAAGGAAGTTGAAGTTCATCTTAGGACCAACATAGAAACCATAACGATTCTGCGGGTCTGTAAACTGCTTCAAGTTCTTGCTCACACTGAGCTTACTCAAATTCATACCGGCTTCGAGACCAAATTCAATGCCGGCTTTGGCCGGTTGCGCAATGCCGAGCGTCAGCATCACAGCAAAAATCAAAAGAAACTTTTTCATAACGCAGTATATATAAAGTGTACGTGTTTAGGGGAAGATGTAATGACGCTCCACCCAGTAGTAGGCGATGCCGGCTAAGTAGCCAACTAAAGCTACCCAAGAGATGCGCTTCATATACCAACCGAAGGAGATATTCTCTAAGCCCATCACGACTACGCCTGCGGCAGAACCGATGATCAACATAGAACCCCCGACGCCGGCACAGTAAGCGAGCAATTGCCAGAAGACGCCGTCGACCGCCATATCGCCTGATGGCGCAATGGGATACATACCCATACAGCCGGCTACGAGGGGCACGTTGTCGACAATGCTGGAAGCTACACCGATAATACCCGTAACGAGGTAGTGATTGCCGCCTGAAGCGCCGTCGAGCCAAGAGCCAAGGCCGTGGAGCACGCCAATCTCTTCGAGACAAGCTACGGCCATCAAAATACCGAGGAAGAAAAGAATCGTTGACATATCCAAGCGTGAAAGGAGTTTGGTCACACGCTTCTTCATGCCATCAGAGATGTTGTGCTTATTGCGATAGAAGAGTTCGGTCGTAAGCCAAAGCAAACTCAAAACGAGCAAGATGCCCATAAAAGGAGGAAGGTCGGTCAGGTAGCGGAAGATGGGGACGAAGAGCAAACCACCTACGCCAAGGAAGAACACAATCTTGCGCTCCGCAGCCGAGAAGTCGAGCGAGTCGCCTTCAGTAGCAGCTTGCGCCTTTGAGAGTTCGCCTTTGAGCGACATCTGAAGGATCAACGTAGGAATAACAGCCGAGATCAACGAAGGAATGAAGATCTCCTTCATAACGCCTGCCGTCGTAATCGAGCCTTTAATCCAAAGCATAATCGTCGTGACGTCGCCAATCGGTGAGAAAGCACCACCACTATTGGCCGCAATAACAATGAGCGAGGCATAAATAAGGCGGTCCTTATGGTCGCTGACGAGCTTGCGCAAAACCATAATCATCACAATACTCGTAGTAAGGTTGTCGAGCGCGGCTGATAGGAAGAACGTCATAAACATAATCTTCCAGAGCAGTTTTCGCTTTGAGCGAGTTTCTAAGGCGTCGCGCACAAAGTTGAAACCACCATTTGTATCTACAACTTCTACGATGGTCATTGCGCCCATTAGGAAGAAGAGCGTCTCCGCCGTGCTACCTAAATGGCCTTGCAAGATCTCACTTACGGCTTGACCTACGCCCGCTGCGCCGCCTTGATAGTCGGCGTGCATCGCAGTAAGATAGCTGAGCGGATCAATCATATATAAGACCCAAACGCCCACGCACATAAGAAGTGCAAACGCCGCTTTGTTAACTCTCAAACTGTGCTCAACGGTAATACCTAAGTATCCGAGAACAAAAGTTGACACAATAGCTATGGTTAATGTACCCATTATATTTGATTGGTTAAAAATCTGCGTGCAAAGAACAAGAAAAAAAATCAGAAGACCAAATTCCTATCCGTTTTTTGCCTAAAAATACGTATCTTCGCACCGATTTCATCTCGATAAGCAGTGCTTACTGCATCAATTTGCCGCTCTTCCCTTTACCGGCAATGATTTTGAAAGGCGCTCCTTAAGCCTTTACCGGCAAAGGCAAAGATGCGATAAGCTCTCCGGCTTCGAGAAGAAATTTTAGAAGTATGATGGTCCTGTAGTTCAACGGATAGAATAGAGGTTTCCTAAACAGTAGGCATATTAAAATCGCCTCCGACAAACAGGATATCGAACATATTGCTCTTTGACATATTAAAGATAATATATAAGCCTTTGTAGTTCAATGGATAGAACAAGCCTCTCCTAAAGGTTAGATAGGGGTTCGATTCCCCTCAGAGGCACAAAATGCCCGCTCCAAAATCTAAATTTTCTGGGGTGGGCTTTTTATTTTCAGCAAAAAGTACACATCTTTGCGGTGAAAAGTTCTACAAAGGTTCTACAGAAAGTTCTACAGAAAGCAAAATATAATGGCGACATTCAAAGCTGAGGTGTATGGACACCAGAAAAAACAGGATGGCACGTACAACATCAAGATCAGAGTTACTCAACACAAGAAGAAACGCTATCTTGCCACAACGTGGTACGTAACAAAAGAGGATCTTACCAGATCTCTAAAATTGAAAAACCAAATCTATATAGATTTGTGTGATCAACTAATCAAGCAATATAGAATACGGTGTGATCACGCAGGCGAACGCCTGAAAAGCATGAGCGTAGATGAGGTGGTGGATCTGATTACCAGCAAGGATGCGGAGCGCTGGGATTTGGATATAGCCGCCTACATGGAAAAGCACATAGCAAAGCTGTTTGCAACTGGGCGCGATGGAAACGCCAAGACCTACCAGTGTGCGCTACGTTCACTACGTAAATTTGCCGAGAGGGATAGCATCTCTGTTTTTGAGATCACTGTCGGATTTCTCCAGAAATGGAGTGCCTGGATCGCAGAGCTGGAAAATGTTACTGTTGGGTATGCACCACGTAACTATATTAGTAGGCTCAGAGCTGTACACAACCTGGCTAAAAAGGAGTTCAATGACGAGGATGCAGGGATCATCAGAATACCTAATAGTCCTTTCTCTCACTTTGATATGCCGCAGGCTCCTCCTGTACGGAAGAGAGCTCTGAGTATTGAACAGATACAGGCAATATCACGTGTGCCTTACACAAAGATTTTGCAACCTGGATGCAACAGATTCAATCTGGCACGTGATCTGTTCATGCTGAGCTTTTGCCTGATAGGTATGAATGCTGTTGATCTCTACTATGCGGATGATCTAAGTTGTGATAGAATTACCTACAGGAGGCGAAAGACGACAAATAGACGGTCAGATAAAGCTGAGATCTCTATCAAGATAGAGCCAGAGATACAGCCTCTGGTAGATAAGTATAGAGATCCTACAGGAAATCGTGTATTTATTTTCTACAAACTCTACAGCTCTATGGACACTTTCACTGCAGCAATAAACAAGGGGCTAAAGAAGATCGGCAAGCTCCTGGAGATAGATGATCTGGAGTTTTATGCTGCCAGACACTCCTGGGCAACAATCGCAGTAAATGATGCCTGTGTGGATAAATATACAGTTCATCAAAGCCTAAACCACGTTGATGATAACATGAGGGTTACGGATATTTATCTAAAAAAAAGCTGGGATCCTATAGACAGAGCTAACAGAAAAGTTTTGGATTTAATCAATCTTGACCTAAGCCAGACAGACGAGCCTAAGTATATAAAACAGCCAATTTTGCTTAAGCAAAAAATATAGTTTGCTTAAGCAAAAATTATAAACCACTGAAAACAAAGTATTTACAAACCGCGTTTTGCTTAAGCAAAAGTTTTAATTTGCCTAAGCAAAATTTTTGAGGTACTTTTTGTTGTTTTTATGTATTCATAAAACACTGCTACACAGACACTTGCATTATTTGCTTAAGCAAATTTGCTGTTTTGCTTGAACTTTTGCTTAAGCAAAATGAGTAGCAAAATTTATAAAACGCTGTATTTTAGTTTGTTACATAGCTCCTGCGAGGTCGCTGTTTTGCTTAAGCAAAAATGCGCGTTTGCTTAAGCAAAATTTGTAACGTACTGAATATCAACTGCTGTCTACCTCATTTTTGCTTAAGCAAAATTTTTAGATATAGTTATGACCTGCTATATATACATGTATAATATATACATGATATACATGATAGATAGGGGGTGTGGGGGAAAGAAAGAACGCGCAAGATTTGCAACACATTATCACTAATCATTAGCAAACATTTTTCCAGTTCCTGTTAGCAGCCATCGCGCGCTCACTCCAAAATCTTTCACAAGAGGCTGTATCCAGGATACCTGGAACCATCCTCTGTCAAGATCCTTTCTGTTCGAGATAAGATTCCTCCTGTCAATATCGTACAGCCTACAGTAGGTATTAACGCCTCTGATGCGTTTCTGCGCAACAAGAGTATCAAGGGAACAGTAGAAGCGCTCCATTATCTGTTTTGATACGTTAGTATTCATTTTTCGATTCTACGCGAAGTATTTCTTTCTGTGATTTATCAAAAATGTACGTTACCTCTTCAAGATTCATTGCTCCGAATGAGTTCTTTGCACGATATTTGTGGTGAACCTCCCATCCAAGTGTTTCATAAGGAGATGTTCCTTGACTTTTGAAAAATGCTTTTGCTTCTTCAAGTTTAGAGCTGAGACTATCATATGGAAATTCTCCAGCTTTAGCCCTCTTTAGAAATTCTGTAAGTGCCATAGTCATTGGGGTAATTTTCTTTGGTTCCCCAAGCTCTACATTTTGGTAGCTGTCTGGATCTTTAAGATGTTCTTGCAAATATCTATCTATCGCAACTTCGTACTGCTCCTTTCTAATACAACTTGCAAATACAACGACCAAAAGAATAAATAATATCTTTTTCATATACATCCCTCCAAATATTCCAGATCAGATTTTAGCGTAATCAAATCCTTGTCTGTATTGTTCAATACGTGAGCCGTAGTAATAGCCATAGATAGCTGCCTACGAGCTTCATATATTCTTTCTTTCATATTCATCTCTGGATCTCCCTTGATAGCCTCTCTGTAGAGGTCAATCACTAATCTGTAATAGCTTTCTGTAGATTTCATATTGATTCATTTTACGCTCATACATAACATTACTCGGTATACGCCGAACAAATCCTCCAAAGCCACCTCAAAAGGCGCATACATAGGATCTGGATTCAAAGAGAGGCAGCGTACATAGCCATCACGCTTTGATGGAACCAAGATTTTTACCACAACTCCATTGCACGTGTCAAGCACATAAGCCTTTCCCCAATCTATGAAAGCACGCTCATTGATCTTTTTGATGAGGATCTGAGAGCCATTAGGGTACTCAGGAGCCATACTATCGCCAGCAATAGTGATCGCATAGTCTGCTCCAGCTATAGGGCTGATCACTTTTTCACAGTCGCTGTCTTTGACAGACACAACGAAATCATTAAGAGATCCACCCTGTGCAGAGATCGGCAATAGGTACACCCAGTTTACAGCCTGGATCTCATCCTCCTCTGATTCGCTTTCAGAGATCATTACAGGCACTTCCAGAGTTTTCTCACTATCTCCTGGATCTGTTACTAACATAGAGCCTACACCAACTTTTAGCCAGTTCATATTTAGCTCAGGGAAAGCATTTTTGATCCTATCCTGGCTCCTTACAGTGATACTATCACCTATCTTATTCACAAAACCTCTGGAAAGAGAACAGGCGTTTTCAAATGCCAGCTGTCCGATTCCTTTGTGCTGGAGGAATTTAACCAGTCTTTCTTTAATTTCGCTCATACAGATAAATTTTCAGTAGTTTTTATTTGCCACAAAAGGTTGATAATCAGAACATAAGACGTCATTTTGGCGCGAATTGCTGGATTTTTTCTGAAAAATACTCCGTATAATGTTTGGTAGTCTGAAAAGGTTTCCGTAATTTTGCACCATTACAAAACAAATCGCGTCGCAAATATAGCAAATATGTTTGGTAGACACACAAAAAGAGAAATAAAATGGAACACGTGAAGAAATCAATATTTCGACAGATCTACGATTCGTTGCCTGTTGATAGGCCCTTAGCGCCAAAAACGGCTTGGGTAAACGAAATAGCCGAATTGGTAAAGGTTCACCCCACAACGGTTAGATGTTGGCTTGCTGGAACTCAGAAGCCAGACGCGTTGCGAATTGGAATTATCGCAAAGCATCTTGGGGTTAACGAAAACGACTTGTTTAACTAAAAAAGCAACACCGATATGAAAAAAGAAACTTTAGTAAACCTAATGATCTGCGCTTGTTGCGCTATTCTGTCTCTTGTAGTCGTTGTTTACGCAATCTATATTAGATCGTTCTGGAGTCTGATACCAGCTGTTATGTCTGGAATACTCGGTTACATAGCCTACGTAGACGATGCTTATGGAATTGTTAGTGTAAAATCTTACATCAAAAGCATTTTGTCTAAAAATAACTAAAGTTATGACTCTCACCCTGGAGCTATTTGAGCTTAAAAACCTCTGTATGGAGATGGCAGAGCTTGGAGCAGCAAAGTACGCTGCTACACAGGCTCCAGCTGGTGATCTTATTAAGCAAAGAGCAGCTTATAGAGAATTTGGCGAAGCACGTGTAAAGAGTTGGGTAAATCGCAATCTTGTCTCTCCCGTTAGGGTCGGATGTGCGAAGAATAGCCCTCTGAAATACTCCAGAGCTGACCTAATAGCCTGTAGCAATGCTGAAAAGCTTAATTGTATAATCAACAAATAATAGTTTCTATGAAACAGATCAAACTACAAAAGATTTCCCTGGTGAATTTCAAGGGTATCAGAGCGCTGGATCTGTGTTTCTCCGATGGGGATACCCTGGTATGTGGAGACAACGGTACTGGCAAAACTACAATTTTCGATGCTTTCCTATGGTGCTTGTTCGGCAAGGATAGCACAAACCGATCAGATTCTAATTTCAATCTGAAAACTCTGGATGAAAATGGTACGCCTATTCTCAAACAGGAGCACTCTGTTACCTGTCTGCTTTCGGTGGATGGCGTGGTAATCAAGCTACAGCGTGTATATAAGGAGGTCTGGACAAAGCCGCGCGGAACTACTGAGGAAACTCTAACTAACCACAAGACTGAGTTCTATGTGAATGATGTAAAGCTTGGTACTAAGAAAGAGTATGAGAGCACGATCGCTGAGATCATTGATGAGGATGTTTTCCGAATGATCACAAATCCTTTCGCTTTCACCTCTCTGTCTGCTGATCGCCAGAAAGAAATGCTCCTGGATATGGCTGGTACTGTTACGAATGAGGAACTGGCTGCAATGAATCCAGAGTTTGTTGCTCTCCTGGCTGAGATAGCTGGTAAGCCTCTGGCTACTTTCCTTAAGGAGCTTTCGGCAAAGAAAAAGGCTTGCAAGGATGTGCTGGAAGTAATTCCATCTCAGATCCAGACAGCTCAGAATCTTATGCCAGAGGCAGAGGATTGGAAAGCTCTCCAAGAGGAAATAGATGCTAAGCTCAAGGAAATGCACCAGGTAGATGAACAGATCGCTGATAAGTCAAAGATCAACGAACAAGAGTACCAGTGTAAAGCTGAGACACAGAAAGCCATCGGAAACAAGCGTCTGGCCCTTGCAAACGCTCAAAACGCTATCAGGTCAGAGGCTACAGCTGGCAGACAGCAAGCACTGGTTGATATTAAGGATCTGGAGTATAAGATCCAGGGCAGAAAACAGGATCTGGCTTTCAAACAGCGCACAATGGCTGATCTCCAGACAGAGTACGCTAAGATCGATGATACTCTGTATAATCTCAGAGCTGAGTATCGTGCTATCAGTGCGCGTGAGATCTCTTTCTCACAGGATCAGTTTATTTGCCCTACCTGTAAACGACAGCTGGAGATTGATGATATTGAGGCTAAACAGGCTGAGCTTACAGCGAATTTCAACAGACAGAAAGCAAAGGATCTCACAGCCAACCAAGAGCGAGGCAGATCTACTAAAGCTCAGTATGATGACACGATAGCAAAGATTGACGCGTGTAAAGCCGAGCTGAACCAGATCCAGGAAGGTATCAACGCCGATGAGGCAAAGCTTGCTGAGCTTAAGGCTGCTATCCCAGAGGCTGTGAACGTAGAGGCTCTGATCGCTGCTGATGCTAACTGCATCTCACTCCAGAATGAGATTACAGATCTTGAGAATCAGCTTAAGGTAGATGCTAAGCCTGTAGATGTATCTGAGCTTAGATCCTGCAAGGATTCTCTGAACGATGCACTTCAGTCACTCTACAAGCGTGCTGCTAAGCGTGATCAGATCAAGCGTGCTGAGGATGAGATCAAGGCTCTGGAGGAAAAGCAGATGAGTAATAACCAGGCTCTGGCAGATCTGGAAAACTTGGAGTTTCAGGCTACTGCTTTCCAGAAAGCTAAGGATGAGGAGCTGCTTAAGCGTATCAATGGGCTTTTCCAGTTCGTATCATTCAGCTTTGTTTCAGCACAGCTTAACGGTGGAGAAAAGCTTACCTGTGTATGCACAGTGAACGGTACGCCGTACCCAGATGTAAACAACGCTGGTAAGATCAATGCTGGACTTGATATCATCAATGCGATCTGCAACGCTAAAGGCGTGTGTGCTCCGATCTTTGTAGATAATGCTGAGAGCGTGAACCAGATCCAGCCTACAGTGAGCCAAAAGATTCTCCTCTATGTTTCTATTGACAGCAGTTTAACAGTTAAATAAAATAGATATGAGTAATCAGACAAACCAGGCGGCTATGACAGCAACACATGCTGCAAAGGGTGGACGAGGTGCCACCCCTCCACGTAAGATAGATATTCTTAAGAGCGTGCTGAACGCTGACAGCATACAGGAACAGTTCCGTAACGCTCTGGGTAAAAACAGTAGCTCATTTGTAGCCAGCGTTATTGACTGCTACAACACAGATACTAACCTCCAGCAATGCAATCCTAACCAGGTTGTAATGGAGGCTCTGAAAGCTGCTGTACTTAAGCTGCCTATTTCACGTGCCCTGGGCTGTGCTTTCCTGGTAGCCTACAATAACAAGAAGAAGATCAAGGATCCTCAGACAGGTGTAGAACGCTGGGAGAAAAAGATGGAGCCTACTTTCCAGCTCGGTTATCGAGGCTATATCCAGCTGGCTATGCGTACAGCTCAGTATCGCACGATAAACGCTGATGTGGTGTATGATGGCGAGTACCAGGGCTTTGATAAGCTCACAGGTAAGGTAGATCTCAACGGAAAGAAAACCTCTGATACAGTGGTAGGTTATTTCTGCTATATGGAGCTGATCAATGGTTTCCAGAAAACCACATTTATGACTGTAGAGGAGATCGCTAAGCACGCTGTGCGCTATGCCAAAGGTCTGCCAAAGGGTACTACAGTGGATCAGCTCATTAACCTGGCTAAGCTGCCTGTGGCTCCAGATAGCAAGTCTGTAGGATGGGTGGGTAATTTCCACGGTATGGCGATCAAGACAGTTATCCGTTTGCTCCTGGGTAAATATGGCTATCTGTCCGTAGAAATGCAACAGGCGGTTGCTGATGATATGAAAGCTGACAGCCAGGAGGTACGTGATGGTATTATCCAGGATAGCGGTAATTCACAGGTCGTGGATATGGACGATGCACAGTTTGAGGATGTGACAGATCAGAACGCTCTGCCAGCCGATGCTACAGCTGCTGCTGATCCTCAGAACGTAGATCCTGGCTACTAAGTATGGAACTAAAGGTATTAGGCAGCTCATCCAGCGGTAACTGTTATGTCCTGGATGCCGGATCAGAGGCTTTGATCATAGAGGCTGGGATCAGCTTTATCAATGTCAAGAAAGCTCTGGGCTTTAACCTCCGTAAAGTGGTGGGCTGCCTGATAACTCACCAGCATAACGATCACGCTAAGTACCTAAAGACAATGTGTGATCACGGTTTCAGAACACTGGCACTACCAGAGGTGTATGAGGCTAAGGGATGCTGGGGTAACAAGTCTATGATCGCTGAGATCAAGAAACGCTATACGTTTGGCAATTTCAAGGTGATGCCTTTTCCAGCCTGTCACGATGTGCCCTGTGTCGGCTATCTGATACAACACCCAGAATGTGGTAGGGTAATGTTTCTCACCGACAGCTTTATGTGTGAGTACACTTTCCCTGGACTTGATCAGATAATGATAGAGTGCAATTACTCAGATTCAAAGCTGATAGAGGCTATCAATGAGGGCAGAACAAAGCTGAGCCAGAGGGAGAGGCTTATGACCTCACACCTGGAACTGGAGAGCTGCAAAGGGATCCTCAAAGCAAACGATCTCAGCAAAGTGTGCAATGTTGTGCTCCTACACCTCTCTGATAACAACAGCGATGAGGAGCAATTTGTAAACGAGATCCAGGGAGCGACTGGCAAACCTGTATATGCTGCCAGACCTGGAATGACAATAGAGTTCAACAAAGTTCTATGATACAAGGATTCAATACAGAAACAAAGACTCTCTCTGATTATGAGCAAAACACCCTGTGTCCTATCATAGCAAGGGGTTTATCCAACAAATACGGCAAGGCGAATGCTATCACAAACAAGAGTATCTGCAAAGCGATGATGAAAGCTGGATATGAGATCTCAGATGCCAGGCTCAGAAAGATCATCAATCACATAAGGATCTCTGGAATGGTAAAGTGTGTTATCGCTACATCATCTGGCTACTACATAGCTCAGACAAAGAGCGAAATGAAAAACTATCTGGATAGTCTGGTAGGTAGAGAACAGGCGATAGCTGCTGTACGTGAGAGTCTGGAACAACAGATGGCAGTGATGGATGTATGAGAAAGCTTCTGGTGCAAAAAGCAAATGGTCTGTTTAATCTTAAGCCTCTGTACGATCACCTAAAGGATGCTCTTGATGGTTTCTACAGAATAGAGGTTACAAGGATCAGGAAGCCAAGGAGCTGCGATCAGAACGGATGGCTGTGGGGATGTATCTATCCTATGCTGCTGGATGCACTCTTAGATGTGGGCTGGGAGTTTACCTCTGTGGAGCAAGTCCACGAATTTTTCAAGGCTCAAATGACAGCTGACAAAGTGGTGAACAAGCATACTGGTGAGATCATTCAGTTTCCAGCAAGTACAGCACAGATGGACACTCTGACATTCTCCACTTATTGCGAACAGCTCAGATCGTATGCCAGAGATTTCTTAAACATAGAAATTCCAGATCCAGATAAATTCTGGCGAATAAATAAAAACAACATTAAAAATCAATGAATTATGGAAGAGATTATGCTTCAGGACACTCCGATAGAGGAGCGCAAGCGAATCCTAAGAGATTCCTGTGATCAAATCGTAGAAAGATCCTACACAAGAAAGTTTGACCAGACACAGCTTGATTCAAAGCGTGCTGAGATCGCAAACGTACTTATCCAGATCAATGAGCTTGATGAGGAGCTTGCTACTATCAGGGCTGATTTTAAGGGTAGAATCAAGCCACTACAGGAACGCCTTGGGGTGATTCGTGATGAGATTAAGGCCGGTGGTGAGTGGGTAAAGACGGATTGCTACCGATTCACAGAACCAGAAACTGGCTACACTACTATTTACTCTCCAGAGGGCTACAAGCTGGAGGAGCGTAAAATGACACCAGAAGAGCGTCAACGGACGGTATTTCAGTTAACTCGTAAGACTGGCACAGATGATTAAAAGGTGATTGTTACCAAGTAAAAACAGTTCAAATTTTTATTAAAATGGAAAATCAGAATAAAGAACAGGCAGTTAATGTAAACATCGCCAATTACACAGGTGAAAGGCCTGTAGAGGTAATCATTCGTAAAGGAGAGGCTGCAACGCCGTTGGAAACAAAAGCTCCTTTGGCTATCAACTTCACAGGAACTCTAAGTTCAGTCACAGAATGGTTATCTAAGCGTGTTTCTGAGATCAACCAGAAAACAGCTCACGTAGAGGTTGATCGTGATTCAAACTCTATCACTCTTATCCTGGATGAAAACGATCCTTACAAGAAAACAGTTATCATTGGTACTATTGATTTCACAGAGGAGTACAAGAGTATCGGTATCAATAATGATAATACGCTATGGGAGCCTATCAAGCTCGGACAGTATTTCAGAGTGCACAGATCTTTGTTTCCAGACAAGAGCGAATGCGCTACACTTGTAAGCAAACTCACTCACTTCACTGCCAAGACACAAACCGAGATTGAAAAGAGCAAGGATCCATCTGGATCACGTGCTGATATTTATCGCCAAACCGTGGAGAGCGATCTTAAGAAATTCACAGTGGTTATGGGCGTTATCAAAGGTATGTCTAAGCTCACTATTGAGGTGGAGTTTGATCACTATATCGTAGATCGTATGTGTGTGCTACAGCTTGTTTCACCAGATTGCAAGGATAAAGTGGAAGAATACACAGATCGGTGTATTGATGAACAGCTTGGAAAGATTAAGGAGATTGCTCCAGAGATCGCAATCCTGGAAAAGTAATCAATTAACAGGGTAGAGGCTGGATAAACAAGTGTAGGGGTCCAGACCTCTACCCCACCTAAAAGCTATGGCGAAGAAAAGAAAAATATCACCAATGCCTTTCAGTACCTCTGACTGGCTCAGATGTCCAGAGCTTAAGGTGCTGGATGCTGATGTAAGGGGGCTGTGGATGGATATGCTCTGTTATATGTGGGAAAGCACGGAGCGTGGTGTTATGCTTAAGCCGAATAGCGATCCTATGTCAAAGGATGAGGTATCAAGGCTCCTGGGAGTTGATGCCTCTGGATCATATGACTGGATAGATAAGCTGATAGATAACCAGGTGTGCTCTGTTAGAGCTGATGGTGCTATCTTTAGCCGTAGGATGGTGAGGGATCACGCAATAAGCCAAAAGAGATCTGAGGCTGGCAGAAAGGGTGGAAACACTACAAGATCAAGGATCACGACACAGGCTGAATCAGTGGAGGTAAAGCCAGTGTTCAAGGATCAAGAGCTGCCGAAAGATCCACCTGTACAGGATCCACCAGAGGAACAGTTTCCACCTCCTCCAGAACCTACTCCAGAGGAAAAGGCAAAGGCTGCAAAAGCTCGGAAATACAAGTATGCTGATTATGTTTCACTTACCAGGGATGAGTATAGCAAACTTGTGGCGCAATACTCTGATGAGGATGCAAAAGGTATGATCACGCTTCTGGATAACTACAAGGGGCAAACTGGTAAAAGGTATAAATCAGATTACAGAGCGATCCTAAATTGGGTGGTAAGCGCATACTTTGAACGCAAATCAAAAGGTATCTATGACAATCAACGACAAAAAAATAACACAGCAGCAGGCTATGGAAATAATCAGAGCATTCCAGGTGGAAAAGCAAGCGCAACTCAACCAGGAAAAGTACAAGAAAGCTCTGATGACGCACAGAAAGACTACTCTGAGCGATTTATTTAAGTATGACCTAACGAAAGAGGATGAGTTTGTAAAACACAGTCACCTTATTTTTCAGATCGCCCAAGATTTGATGTTAAGGGAGTTTAGGATGTTTGATGTCGATGATCATAACAAGAATGTGCTGAGATTTCTCACATACTATTTCAATGGATGCTTAGAAGCAGAAAAGGTTTTTCCGAATGAGAATTATAAGATTCACAAGAACCTATTGCTTATCGGAGAGCCTGGAACAGGCAAAACGATGCTTATGCAAATATTTGCCGACTACCTAAGACTGACAGAAAATGTCAATCAATTCAAGAATATCAGTTCTACACAGCTGATGAACTACTACAAGATTCACAATCACATTGATAAGTTTACTTTCAATGAGTTGGCGCATCCGAATGATTTTGGTGGAGACCCATTTAATGTTTGTCTTAATGATCTTGGATTGCAAACGGAAAAACAAAAATCATATGGAACAATGCTCACACAGATAACAGATGAGTTTCTGTTTGCAAGATACGAGATCTACCAGCAGACTGGCAAGAGATATCATATTACAAGTAATCTCACAGTCGAGGAGCTTAAAGATCGTTTTGAAGATCGCCTGATAGATCGTTTTAAGAGCTTTAATGTGATAGAATTAAGAGGGCGATCGAGAAGAAAATAGAAAAAAGCTATGAAAGTAGAATTACAGAACGGCGACCATATAGCTGACCGCTTTAATGAGATGCTGAATGTTATCCCGTTCAAAAATGCATCATATAGACTATGAACGTACTCTCACTTTTCGACGGCATGTCGGGAGGCAGAATAGCCTTGAAAGAGTTAGGTGTCACGCCTAACATCTACTATGCTTCCGAGATAGATAAGCATGCTATTGCACAGACGCAGCTAAACTTCCCCGACATCGTGCAGCTCGGAAGCGTTACAGAGGTTGATGTGAGCAAACTTGAGCCAATAGACCTGCTCATAGGAGGTTCGCCGTGCCAGTCTTTCAGCATGGCCGGCAGGCGCAACGGAATGACTACTACCGAACACGAGGAGGTATTAACGCTTGAACGCTATCTTGAATTAAAAGAACAAGGCTTTGAGTTCGAGGGGCAGAGCTATCTCTTTTGGGAGTATATGCGTATTCTGACAGATATTCGCAAGTACAACCCAAATGTATTATTCTTTCTTGAAAACGTGGAAATGGGCAAGAAGTGGGAAGCGGTGTTAAGTCAGGCTATCGGTTTATACGGCGTGCATATCAACTCGGCTTTGGTATCTGCACAGAACCGCAAGCGCATCTATTGGACGAATATCCGCACACGCAAAGAGGGCTTGTTCGGTGAGGTCTATACCGATATTCCCCAACCCGAAGACAGAGGTTTGTTATTGAAAGATATTCTCGAGCAGGAAGTAGACGAGAAATATTACCTAAGCGACAAAGCTATTAGTGTTTTGATTGCACATAGAGAACGCAACAAAGAAAACGGCAATGGCTTCGGGGCTGTATTTCACGAGCCACAAGAGAAAATGGGTGCACTAAAAGTTGGAGGTAAAGATGTGGATGATTTGGTATGCATCTACCAACGCCCGAGGGGGTTCAACACTGGTGCAGAACACACGGACAAGTCGCCGACATTGAGCACGCATTCATGGGAGCAGAACAATCTGTTGTGCATTTCTTCCAACCAAAGCCACGCAACGGTTTCGGAAAATAAAAGCACGCCGCTGGTAGCGGCAGAAGGTATGGGTGGAGGACATGTGCCAATGATAGTAAATAGCAACTTAACGGACAGTCGCATTCGCAGACTGACACCTACCGAGTGCGCACGCTTGCAGACCGTGCCTGAATGGTATAAGTGGGAGTGTTCGGAGACGCAGCAGTATAAGATGCTCGGCAATGGGTGGACGGTGGAGGTAATTAAACATATTTTTAACTTTATAAATAAACCAAATGGAAAAGAAGAAAACTTACGTATTAGCACTATCAAAGTCTTTTCCGAGGACGCACGCTCGCGCAGGTGAGCCGACAGAGTTTCGAGAAAAGTTTCTTAAAAAGGAAAAGATACACACGATACGCGCAAACTATGAGCTTTGGAGTAAGCGTATAAAAGAGGTTCGCGCAGGTCGCGCAGTGCTCTCTGTGCGTCAGTGGACGGGGAAACCTTACGCAAGCCGGCAGGAAGAGATAGCAAGGCTTACTGCAGAAAATAGTGTGGGTATTCAGAAACTTTGCTTTCCTAATCGTTTAACGGCATTGGTTGATTATCCCGAAAGAAAATTATCAGTTGATTTCAAACTCCTTGCAAAAAACGACGGACTTTCCCTCGCTGACTGGTGCGATTGGTTCAGGCACTACGACCTATCAAAGCCCCTTGCGATTATTCATTTTACAAATTTTAGATATTAACATGAACAGAGAAATAAGATTTAGAGGGTTTAACGAGAAGCACAACGAATGGAGATATGGCTATTACTTTGTAAACCGAGGTGAACATTTCATTGTTGCGGATAATGTAGAAACAAATCCTCTCCTAACAGAGGAGGACTTTAATGTTAACCACGAAACCATCGGACAGTATACGGGGCTGAAAGACTGCAAAGGGCGTGAGATTTACGAGGGAGATATTTTGCGCCTCAGAGTTCCTGATGGTACAATCCGCCATTTTGTAGTAGAATGGGTGGAAGAAGACCGCATAATAAGACCACTATTCGATTTTGTGCCTGACGGCAACCCTATCCGTATAAGTGGTTGGTGTTTCAATTGGAATGGGTACTGCTTATACCCGAGCGTGATAGACGGAGTGCCTGACAATGAGAGAATGGAAATAGTGGGAAATATCCACGATAACCCCGAGCTAATCAAGTAAGCGTATGGAAGAATTAAATAAATGCCAAAAGATAACGGTGGACACAAACAATGTATCTAAACTTCTAAAGGAGCAGTTACGAGACCACCATTCTACTTGGATTATACCACGTGTAGGGTCAACACCCTACGCAAGTAAGAGGAAAAACATAAAAAATAAATATTATGGAAATTGACAAAGCAAAACGGGCGAGCAGGTTCTTATCAGAACTTGACAGATTGGAAGAAATTAAAAGACATATAAATAAAGAAAATAGCAATTGGTGGTCTTTTCTTACTCCAAATATAAAAAATTGGGATAAGGACGGATTAATGATGCCTGAAATCCTGCGAGATGAGTTTACAAAAGCTGTAGACAGAAGTATTGAACAAATAGAAAAACAAATAAAAGAAATATGAAAGCAGAATTGACAGCACCACAATTGCTTTCCGTGCGCTACATAAAAGTTGATGCAGGTGTACGTTACTGGGAAGACACAGAGGTAAATGGTGAGGATGATATAGATTTTTACGAAAGCAAAGGAGTTGGTACTCCGAAGATACCATGCGCCGTGCAAGTAAAAGCAAAATCAACAAGCTGTATCTATAGTGACCATTACCGATGGCAACCTATTATTGACGTGAATACGGGAAACATTGTGAATTGGGAAAAGGGAGTTAATGCTATTGTCCATTATAAGGTGTGCGATGATGGAAAGTATTCTTTGCTTGACAAAAATAGGAAGGAGATTATCTCTGTAGATAGTTATGTCCCAGAAGTTCTTTGTCCAAAAGGAGGGGGATATGGCGACTACATTATAATGACCGTTGACAAAGATGGTTTTATAAAAGATTGGCATTGTAGCAAGGAAGACCTGACAGCGATAATCGAAAACAGATTTTAATAAATAAGAACTATGAAAATAGAATTTAAAGCAGGTGATACAATCACCATTCCCGAGGGTTGCAAGGCAATCGTAAAGGACGGAAGTGTGGTATTTGAGAAAATTCAAGAGTTTAAGGACGGAGATATACTCATATATGCAGATTACTCAGATTATCGTTGTCCTTTTATTTATAAAGGTACAGATACAAGAGGTCGCCATGAATTTTATGCTGGTGTTAATTCTGCAAAAAGAATTGTCCTATCAGATAACGCAGAAAAAAGATGGGGGAATGGTGTTTTACAACAGGCCACCGAAGAAGAAAAGCAACTACTCTTTGATAAGATGAAAGAGCAAGGGCTAAAATGGAATGACGAAGAGAAGCGAGTAGAGAATATTAGGTGGAGAGCACAGAAAGGCGAGGAGGATCATTTTATGAATACCGATTTTACTACAGTTAATACAACTGAATTAGGTGATGACGTTGATACGAACCGTTATGATGCTCTCAACTATTTCCATACCGAAGAGCAAACATCGGAGGCTGCAAAGCGTGTAAAGGAAACATTGCGAAAGTACCACGAGGAGATAGGAGAATGAACATAACAGACCTTAGAATTGGCGACCGTGTGCAGGAGATTAGGACACGGTTTCCAATGACCGTTGTAGGCTTATACTCCACGCTCCCCGACCTTAAGTCAGGCACAGTAAACCTCGATTTTGAGGGCAACGAGGGCGATGTGTGGGAACATAAACCCGAAGAACTGGAGAGAGTAAACAGCCAGTCCACAGACTGGAACAAAATAAGAATTAACACAGCCATTGCCAATATGCAAACCTTAATGGTGCAGTCGTGGCAAATGGAAGCAGACGAATTGGCAAAGGTAGCTGTAAAGTATGCCGATGCGCTAATTAAAGAATTGAAGAAATGAAAAGAACAAGAATGAACTTTTGGCTATGGACATTCATAACCATTATGTGGGAAGTTACCCTAATGGGCGCAATATCGCACCACCATTATAAAGACGTTTATCTTCCTTTTATAGGTATGATAATCAGTCTGATACCCACGATTATTAATTTTTTAGCATTAGAAAAACAACGATGAAATTTAAACAAAGCATAACTTTTGATGGGCGAAACCTCAACGATATTTTTCGCCTGCCGTGTGTTGAAAGTATTGACAAAGGCGAAAATGGAAAGCCATACGTTAAGCTGTATCGTAGCTGTACGGAGGGCAGACTGATAGCCACCGTAGGCACCGTGCTGGTGCAATTCGGCAACGACACCTGGCAAGTGTTTGGCAAAGAAGCGTGGGAAAGAGCCACCAAAGAATA